>Ga0302325_10014457_pt1 | contig 16802 bp, 13 predicted proteins | sample Palsa_T0_2_FD_201948 | JGI IMG/M metagenome (GOLD analysis project Ga0302325, IMG submission 201948) | Peat permafrost microbial communities from Stordalen Mire near Abisko, Sweden - Palsa_T0_2 | ecosystem: Environmental > Terrestrial > Soil > Palsa > Peat permafrost | place: Sweden: Abisko... | reverse complement strand
CATTCCCCACAACGCACGAGGTTTTCCAGTAGGACGTTCTGCTTGTGGTGCGGCCGGCCTGACTGTGATGTGCGTCTCAACTCCAGCTTCCGGTTCACTTTCTCCCAAAGAGCAACATCCACCATCGGTTCCTGCTCGCCCGGATACACCGTTCCCTTGTGTCGGATGCATCCTTTATATAGGACGTTGGCCAGAAGAGCCGAGAGGCCTGACTTCGAGAAGGGTTTGCCAATTCGAACTCGGCCACCGCGGCTGACCCAGCTCTTGGTCAACAGGCCCCGTTCGTTGACGGCTTTTAAAGTCCGCGAGAGAGTTCCCAATCGCTCGGCAATCGAAAAGACCTCGCGAACACGCTGAGCCTCCTCCGGGTTGATAAGCAGCCTTCCACCGCGTGGGTCCACGTCGTAGCCCAGCAAGGGAATGCCCCCAATCCACTTGCCCTTCCGGCGGGCCGCCGACAGCTTGTCTCGAGTTCGTTCGCCGATGATCTCGCGTTCAAACTGGGCGAACGACAGCAGGATATTCAAGGTCAGCCGGCCCAGCGACGTGGTCGTGTTAAATTCCTGGGTCACCGACACGAAGCTTACTCCCCGCTGATCAAATAGGGACATCACGCGTGCGAAGTCGAGCAGAGACCGGCTCAGGCGGTCTACTTTATAGACCACGATGCAGTCGATCTTTCCAGCGTCAATCGCCGCCAGTAGCTGTTGCAATGCCGGACGCTCCAGACTGGCTCCGCTATAGCCGCCGTCATCATAGCGATCCGGCAAAGCGACCCATCCGGACGATTGTTGACTTCTAATATAAGCTTCGGCCGACTGCCGCTGAGCGTCGAGCGAGTTGAACTCCTGCTCCAGACCATCCTCGGTGGACTTCCGTGTGTAGATGGCGCAGCGGAGTGGTTTTCTGAGCTGGTCTGCAATGGTCATTGTTCACCTTGCTCTTTCTTCAGTCCGAAGAACAAGTACCCGTTCCAACGGGTGCCCGTCACATGCTGAGCGATGGCGCTGAGCGATTGAAATTTACGGCCATCGTACTCGAATCCTTGCTCCAATACAGTCACGATGATCTCGCCGCCCTGATAGGCGCGCTTCAGTACGGTTCCGACCACCGGTATCCGCGAGTCGCGGTACGCACGAGGGCTAGCGCCATCCTCTGTTCCATCGAGCAGTTTCCAGAAGCGGCGAGGCGCCCGCAGCCGCAGATCGGTATCCTGAGCGAGTTGAGCGGCGCGTTGGCGGGCGCGAGCGCTGAGATCACCCTCGGCCCGGGCCTGGAGCCTCCAGGCAATCCGCCGAAAAAGATGTTGATGATTGGAGGAGGGCGATTCCTCTCCGAACAACTCCCGATAGCGTTTCTTCAGTTCCTTCATTTTGAGTTTCCGCAGGGAATCGATCTCCTGCCGTAGCGCGGCGTCCATGAGTTCCTTCCTTTCCGAGGGCACGGCACAATAGCCTGTTTACCTCAGAGTCCATGAACGCTCTCTCGGCGCCCAGAAAGCAACTCGCAGGAGAGCGTTTCCTCGGCTCCTCAGGCGATGTACTCTCGCCGGAAGCCTCCGGCTTCCCGCATCGGGAAAATGCAAGAGATCATATAGCCAAGAGCGTCACTTAAGTGCGTGCGCTTGGGATCGGACTTGTCGAGTTCCGGCAGAGAGTTGCCATGTTTGTCCTCGCTCCAGCCGATCTCCTCAAAGTCTCGAATCAGCTCCCGGCATCCCGGATCAATCAGGAGCCTCCGCTCGCCGACGTGATTTCGTAAGGCCGCATTCAGGCAGTTCACCCGGTCTTTGATCAGCGGGTTGTGATTGTAATATCGATAAGAGATCCGGAACCGTCCTTCGTGTCTAGCCATACCATCCTTGACGATCTGCCAGTCGGTCCGGGAGGCTGCGCTGTGCCGGTGCTCGCCGCTCGCGTCGCCGTAGATCCACAGTTCCTGGCCGCTGTAAAGTGGCCAAGAATTTATGCGGTCTAAGAAGGCCTCACAAGCAGCGAAAGTATTGGAATTAGCTAAGACGATCTCCTCCAGGACATGGACGGTGCCACTGACCACCTGCCCGATCACCGCGCACATCGGGTTCACGTTAAAGTCCAGCGACCAGAACATCGGGTGGCCGGGCCGGAACTTGATCGGGGCTAGATTCTGGTCCCGTTCAAAAGCAAAGTAGGCTCGTCCGTTCCCCAGATGTTCGAAGCTGGCCTCGAACTCCTGGCGGTAAGTTCGTTCGTCCATTTCGCGGGCCGCTGCCTTGAGCTCGTCTGCTGAAACGTTGCCGCCTTCTAGCGTGCTGAAGTGAAACGCCGCCCAATCCTCCTCATTCTGGCGGGCGTAGTCGTACAGTTCATAAAAATGGTTGTATCCCTTGGGAGTTCCGATGAACAACGCGCGGCCCTTGCGATCCGCGCTGCGCGTAACCCCGGTTGAGCGGTAAAGCGCCGAGTTCCACTCTACACTGTGTAATTGCTGGCCGGAGCACTTCATCATAGACGCGATTGGCGAGCTTTTGAAGGCAGGACAGGAGGATGTCCGGCGCGACATTCAGCGCCTGGAACTCCGCTGCCTCAAGATCGAACAACTCTTGCCCATAAGCAATGAGGATCGCCTGCACTCTGGGATCATGTGCCGCGCTATCACGCTTGGCCAGTGGCAATTCCGAATAGCGAGCGTCCAAAGCGTTGCGTACCTGATCCAGCGCGGCGAACCGTCTGCGCGCGAGTCGGTCGTGACTCTCCAGGCTAAGTACCGGCAACGGTTTCGTCGGGGTTGTAGCCATTTAGCAGCTCCTCGACCCACCATAGAACATTCCTGATCCACTTGTTTGATGCACCGCGCGGATCGGAGACCCCTAGGAAGGCTTCCCCATAAAGACATTTTATAGCGTTATTGTAGTGAAGGGTTTGCTGGAAGTTTTTTCTGGTGAGAGAGTGCTGTCGCGCCGCGCAGTTAACTCCTGTGAGAGCTACTCCCTGTCCGCGAGCCTGGCGTTGGGGTTTCCGTTCCCGACCAGGCATTAAAAATCGTCGGTTATCGCCTTATATTCGCCCAGAAACTCCAGCGAGAGAGTGACTGAACCCTCAAGAACCCCAACAAAAATGGACATCCCGTGGTCAACAGTCCGGGTTTTTGCCCTGCCGAGGCCCTTCTATATATATGCAGGGCAAAAACCCCGCGACCACTCTCTGAGACCGAGAGCGGGCTGCGCACTGGGGAGCCACAGCTCTTGGCGTTGATTCTATTAGGCGCCTGAACGCCCAGAATTGCCAACTCATTTGTTTTCGGGTTCGAATCCCCATTGGGTCAGAAGCGACGGACCGGCAGGCTCACGGTCGGCGCCAGAGCCTCGGGCGCATGAATGCCAGCCCTCTAACCGATCCTACTATGCTCTAGCTTATTTCGCTTCTGCCTTAGGCACTCCCTCACAAGGATTCTGTGCAGCCTCCGAAGTTCCTTGTCGGCCAGCTTGTCAGCCTGCTGAAGAAACTCCCGAGACGTCATCTCTCCAGAAAGGAGGGCATCTAAGAGAATTACGGAACGTGAGCGCGAACGTGCGCTTTCCACATCACGCTACTTTCTGAGACCACTATACACCCGCTCGGCCTGTCACGCCGCCCTTGGTTCCCTCTGAATCTGTTCAAGGTTGATCCGGCTGAAAAATTACTGGGGCTTGCAATCCACCAATCCGCTATACCGCCTGGAAACCGCATCGAAGCGTGGAAACTTGGCTGCCGTCCGAAAGCGGTTGCGCCTGGATGACGGCGTATCCGGAAGTTGGAAGGCACCCCCATGCGGCCAAGATCAGCTGCCAAGTAGGCAAAGATGTCACTTGCCTTTCAGGCTGTCGCGCCAGGCGATTACTTCGAGTTCGCCCCGGATTGCGTCCTCGACGCGGACCACGGGGTGCACTTGGAATTCAAATGCAGGGAGCATCGAGCAAAACTTGTGAATCGTTAGTGGATCGTCGCAGTCCACCAACATATGCCCACCCCACTCCGGCGCGTTGGTCCCTTACAAGTAGCGCAGCAATGCCTTGAAGCCGAAATCCATGTGCTGCTGAATGTGGCAATGAAATAACGTCGGTCCCGGTTGGTCGGCGGTAAAGTCCACGCTAGCGCGTCCATATGTGGGCACGACGATCGTGTCTTTGATTACGCCCGAGGTGGCTTTGCCGTAAATCTCGGCGATCTCCAGTTGGTGCCGATGCACGTGCAATGGATGCGCATCGTCGGTGCGGTTATGAAACGTCAACCGGTAGCGCGTGCCCTGTTTGAGCAGAAACTCCTGGTCGTGGGGATAAGATTTACCGTTCACGGTGAAGCTGTTGAATTTACCTGCGCCGCGCGGCACCTTTTCGAACACCATGTCTAATCGTTCGGTCGGCGCGGGTTGCGACGGCGGCTTGCCGAATCGCGTATAGTCCCAAACGGATTTGGGCGGCGGCGTCCACTGCGGGGTGCGGTGTTGATTGGCGTACTCGATGATAATGCCTAGCCCCCCTTCGCGTACCGGATCCTCTGGCGCGCCCAGTATCCAAACGCCGGGCTGATTCATCTCTACCCAAGCATCAATGCGCTCGCCCGGACCCAGCATCAATACGTCCACTGCCGCCGAGGCTGGCACGGGATTTCCATCCAGCGCGATCACGTTGAATTTGTGGCCGGGCAGCGCCAGGTGGCGGTTCTCGATGGCGCTGGCGTTCAGAAAATGAAACATCACGCGCTCACCGGCCTTCACACGGATCGGATCGCCGGCTCCGAGCGCCTTATCGTTGATGGAGAAAATATCGGACGCCACCTCGAGGCCCACCGGCCGCGTGTCCAGCACGGCCGGCTTTTCCGGCTGCGCGCCCATTGGATCGAGATCGTCGTTGTCCATCGCCTGATTGGTGAAGTAAGGCTCCCAATCGCGCAACGCCAGGTAGTGTTCCTGATCGAACTGGCCGGGATCGCTGGCTCCCTCGATAATCAGAAAACCGAACATGCCGGTATAGCTGCCGCGATGCAGGTCGTCCATCGACATGGTGTGGGTGTGGTACCAGCGCGTACCGGCCGGCGTGGGCGTGAACTGATAGCGGCGGCTTCCGCGCGGAGGCACCACGGGCGTGCCCTCTTCCTCCGCTCCGTCGACGTCGGAGGGAATGAGCAAACCGTGAAAGTGCACATATTCCGGCACGTCGGTGTTATTGACGACGTTCACGGTGACCGGCACGCCCTCCTTCATTCGCAGCAGCGGCCCCGGCGACGTGCCGTTGTATCCGATGGTGCTGAGAATGCGATTGGGAGCGAGTTCGACCGTGATCGGCGCAATTTCCAGCGTGAAATCGGTCTTGGCGACGTCTTGCGGGCCGGACGGCGCGAGAAAGGATTGCGGTTGCTGGGCGCTGAGCCTGGTAGTTGCGGCCGCGAGGCTGGCGAACTTGAGGAAGTCGCGTCGTTGCATCAGAAAGGACCATGGTACCGCCCGCATCGCCTCGGGCCAACCGCTTGCGCCAGCATTTCGCGGAGGAGCACCGAATTCCAAGGTAAGGCGTCGTGGCGAGATGTATATGTTGGTTGTATACTGAACTGTGTCGGCTGCGGATCCGCTGGAAGGTTGTACCGGATTTGACTGGGATGAAACCAACGCCCAGAAGAACTGGGACAGGCACCGTGTGACGCCCGAGGAGGCCGAGGATGTATTCTTTCACCAGCCTCTGATTGTGCGAAGCGACCTTCGGCATTCGAAAGGCGAGAAGCGCTACTACGCGCTGGGGCGTACCAGCGCCGAACGGCGGCTGTTCCTCGCGTTCACGGTGCGGCACAACAAGATTCGAGTGATATCGGTTCGTGACATGAACCAGAACGAAAGCGCGATTTATGCCAAAAGTGAAAAAGAAAATTCCTGATTTCAAGAACGAGGACGACGAGAGACGATTTTGGGCAAAGGCCGATTCGACTGAGTACGTGGATTGGCCGGCCGGGAAGCGAAAGAAACTGGCTAATCTGAAGCCATCTCTGCGGACGATATCGTTGCGCCTCCCGGTCTCGATGATCGAGGATCTGAAAGTACTGGCGAATCGCCGCGACGTGCCGTATCAATCTCTTCTCAAAGTCTTCCTGGCGGAGCGGCTGGTGCAGGAGCGCCGGTCGCAGTCCCGCTGACCTACATGCAGTGCAGAACACTTAACTGCCAACCTGCCGAAATGCTGCCATGGCGGATTTCTCGGTGCTCTGGCGCGTTTCACGAACTGCGAGACCGTTGCGGCAATGGCTGGCAATCGCAGGTATGGCAAGCGAGTCAACCTTCTTTATCCTGTTCCGGTGCGGAGAAACGGGAGACCGAGCTGGAGACCGTATCGAACTTGACGGCCTTCACACAGTGGACTTGCAAGGACGAGAACTTAAGCGCGGCGTCATCCTGGGCGTTGTCGACAGGCAAGGAATGTTCAGCGCTCCTCACCGAGACCGTGTATTGGACGTCGGGGCCGTCATTAAGGTGACTCTCGGGGAAAAAAACCAATGAATTGTCGGAAACGGAGACGTCTGCGCCCTGGTCCAAACTCTGAACGCGTGCCGCTTTGTGGAACAGAACCACATTGAAATTCTCTTTTCGGGAGCCTCCGAGCGTGAAGCGATTGCTCCGCTCAAAAGGGCCTTGATAGCCGGCCTGAACTGACGGATAGACAATTCCATCCAGAGGTAGAGGTGGACACTCTGCCGTTGCAAGGAAATCAGCGATTGCTTGAGTTGGTAGATACTCAATTGGTTGGTCGTTCGGCATAACGGGCCTTGAGATGCGCCAGCAAAGTCCGCGCAGAAACTGGGCTCGCTTTAATCGGCTTCTGTAGGCGTCATCAAAAAAGCTCCCATTGTCGTCGTGTAGGTCTTTCAAGGCTGCGAGGTCCAGCAGTCTGAGCGGTCGGATCACCTCAAAACAGCCGACCAACACTTTACAGCCGACCGGCGGTCGCACCTCGGCGAGCGCTACTTCTGGGTCCGTGGCTCCGTAAAAGACGGCGACGCCAGTGGGGTTCATGCGTCCTGCGACTGCACTCGTTGTAGGGGGCGGTCCGACCTTCAGATCCGGATGCTTCATCGCGTCTCTGAGCTCGCGTTCAGACTGAAACTCTCGCGCGCGATAAAGCTTTTCGAGACTTGTGCCGGGTCCAGCTTCTACGACGATGGGCCGTCGAGATATAGTGCTGTACCGATCAATTCCTTCAAAAATGTATGCCAGGATGGACTCGGCGTGCTTGTTAAAAAATCGAGTCTCCGTTTTCAGGCTTCTTTCGAACCTCCACCAATCGCTTTCAAGATCCCCCGTGTCGACAAAGCCTTCCCTGGCGTAGCGCGCGTCAGGACCAAAAGAGTCGTCTTCAAGACCTCCCTCCCGCTCGCTGGCTGCTCGTTCCGCCAACACGTAGCGAACGTCCTCGGCGAACGTATTATCCATCGTTTCTGTCAACTCGCTGATTATCTTTTGCAGAGGCTCGCCCCTGCGTGGAGCTGTTTCGTGATCGTAGTCCGTACGGCGGAAGAAGTCCCCGAGAATGATGCCGACAGAATCCGCGATCTGATCGACCGAGAAGGTTTTCCCCTCTTCTTCACAATAGGAACAGGTTTTGCTGGCACCATCTTTCTCAATCTCCCCAGAGAGAAATGTCTCCATTACGCATACGGAACACACACGCCGTTCTCTCAGTTCAAGAGGAGACTTCACCGTTGCCACTCCCGCAAGTCCCTATTCTCTCCCCGATTCGGCTGTAGATGCCGGAGCACTTCCAGGGAGCCCCCTTGGGCGAGCGCCGCATCCTCCGCCCTTCTGCTACGCTTTAATCGAGATCCGAGGCAATTATCGATGAAGCTCGCCCTCCTGTTTTCGTTCAGCCTCGGCCTCTTTGCGATGCAGTTAGGAGGGCCCCGCGGGTTCGGCCGCCAGCAATACGACTATTACTCCGGAGCGAACGTGCCTTCGGAGTTTTACTGGAGCCGGCTCCAGTACACTTCCAGCTACGCTAACGGCGGCAGCTTCGCGTATCGCCGCTTTTACGGCGGTTGGTCCAGGGATTATCCCAAGGCCGATAACGATTGCCTGATTGCCCTGCGGCGCTTGACTCGCATCAACTCTCCATCGCCACTGAACGTCGCCGATCTCGATAGCGACCATCTCTTCGATTACCCCTGGATCTACGCCGTCGATGTGAACACCTGGACTTTCACCGACGCTCAGGCCAAACGCCTGCACGATTATCTTCTGAAGGGCGGTTTCCTGATGGTGGATGACTTCCACGGTACCGACGACTGGCAGCATTTCATGGCCGGCATGCGCATGGTGTTACCCGACCGGCCTGTCGAGGATCTCAAGGATGAAGACGAGATCTATCACGTCTTGTACGACATCAACGAGAAGTTCCAGATCCCGAGCGAGGTCTACGTCAACACCGGTCGAACCTACGAGAAGGACGGCTACGTGCCTAAGTGGCGCGCCATCCGCAACGATCACGGACGCATCATGGTGGCGATCTGCGCCAACATGCATCTCGGTGACGCTTGGGAGTGGGCCGATAGCCCGGAATACCCCGAGAGGTTTTCCGGACTCGCTTTTCGAATCGTCCTCAATTACATCACCTACTCGATGACCCACTAGAGATGAACCGCGCGCCCCTGTTCGTACAATATGTAAGCAGTCCCGGCGCCCATGTTCGAGTTCTTTCTTAAATATCCGCGTTCAGTGTATGCACACGGCCGATTTGCCTTCTTGGGGGCATGGCCAAAGTGGATGCTCGTGCTCCTGATCCTGGCCGCGGCCGCCGGTCTCGCTTGGCTGATCCGATCCCGACTGGCGCAAGCCGCGCCGGTGATGCGCAGTTGGCGAGTCTGGGTAATCTGGAGCTTGCAGACGCTCCTGGCCGCTCTGCTGCTGGTGCTATTGTGGCAGCCAGCGCTCACCGTCGCCGAGTTGAAGCCGCAACAAAACATCATCGCCGTGTTGGTGGACGACTCCCGCAGCATGGCCATATCCGAGGACGGTTTCACCCGCGAAACCCAAGCCGTCAAAGCGCTTCAGACCGGCGTCCTGGAGAGCCTCAATCGCGGGTTTCAAACGCGTCTTTATCGGTTCGACGACGTGCCCGCGCGTATCGACAACCTCATTGACCTGAAACCCAACGCGCCCTCCACCCGCATCGGCGACAGCCTGAAGCAGTTGAGCGACGAGACTTCCGACCTGCCCATCGGGGCAGTGGTGCTGCTCAGCGACGGCGCGGACAACCCCGGGGGCATTAGCGCGGACGCCACTAACGCGCTGCGCGCTCGCCACATTCCCGTTCACACCGTAGGCTTGGGACGCGAGCGCGCCGCGCATGACGTGGAATTGGAAGATGTCGTCGTTGCTCCCCGCGCATTGGCCGACTCCCGCATTGCTGCCAAGATCACCTTCCACCAACGCGGATACGCTGGCGAAAAGATCAACATGACGGTGCGCGAGATCGTGGGAGGCGAGAGCGCCGGCCGAGCGAAGACGCTTGCTTCCCGCACGATCAGCATGGGGCCGGACGGCAACCTCCAGACCGAGACTTTGATGTTCGACATCGGTGGCGCTGGAGCCAAGACGCTCGAAATCGCGGCTGGGCCGCTTGCTGGCGAGGAGAACACAGCCAACAATACTCTGACCCGCGTGGTGAATGTCGGCTCCGAGCCGCGCCGCATCCTTTACATAGAGGGTGAACCGCGTTGGGAGTACAAGTTTATCCGCCAAGCCGAAGAAGACGACCGCATGGTGCAGATCGTCTCCATGGTTCGCACCAGCGAAAACAAAATCTATCGCCAAGGCATCGCCGACCCCAAGGAACTAGTTGACGGCTTTCCTTCTCGCGCGGAGGACCTTTTCGCTTACGACGGATTGATCGTTGGGTCGGTGGAAGCGGGCTATTTCACTCCCGGCCAGCATGAATTAATACGCGAATTCGTGGATCGGCGCGGCGGCGGCCTGCTGCTGCTGGGCGGTCAATTCTCGCTGGCGGATGGCGGCTGGAACGCTTCCAAGCTTATCGATCTGTTCCCTACGGCGCTTCCAACTCAAGCGGGCACTTTTCATCGCGAGGCCGATCCGAGGAACGGCGCCACACACACCACAGTCGAACTCGCGGCCGCCGGCGTGGATAGCATCATCACGCGCCTGGTTGACGATTCCGCCGCCAACGCCGCCAAGTGGAAGAAGCTGCCCTACCTGATGGATTATGAAGATCCCGGCACGCCCAAGCCCGGCGCGGAAGTTCTCGCCAACATGATTACGCCGGAAGGCCGAAAGTTGCCGTTGCTGATTACAGAAAACTTCGGACTTGGCCGCACCGCGATTATGGCCACCGGAGGCAGTTGGCGCTGGCAGATGAGTTTGCCGCTGGGCGACACCGCCCACGCTATGTTCTGGCAGCAGCTGCTGCGGTGGCTGGTGTCCGACACCCCCGGCTATGTGGCGGCTTCCATCCCCGCTCAGGTGCTACTCGATAATGGCGCCGTAACATTCACCGCTGATGTTCGGGATCAAGAGTACAACCCCGCTCCCGATGCGAAGGTCGAAGCGCATATCCTGGGCCCGAGCGGCGTCAGCGCCCTGGTCGAGATGACACCCGTGCCCGACAGTCCTGGACAGTTTCAAGCCGCCTGGTCCGCATCGAAGTCCGGCGCCTACCTGACCGAGATTACGGCCCAGCGCGCGGATTCGACGAGTGGCAAGGTCAAGGAACTGGGCCGCGACGTTTTAACCTTTCAGCGCATGGACGGTGTCGCGGAGAATTTCCATACCGAACAGAATCGGGAATTGCTGGAACACCTCGCCGCCCAAACCGGTGGACAATATTGGAAACCGGCCGACCTCGGCAAACTCGCCGGCGCAGTTCCTTTTTCAGAGGCCGGCGTAACCACGCGCGAGACGAAGGATCTGTGGGATTTGCCGCTGGTCTTCCTGGTGTTGCTGCTCTTGCGCTTTTCCGAATGGTGGCTGCGGCGGAAGTGGGGGATCGTCTGAAAACGCGGGCATTCGCCATGATTTTGCGGCTGGACGTTCGCGACTTCGCTCTGCGCGGGGGCCCCAATTAATGGGACTCCTCGCCCCCTGGTTTCTTGCCGGTCTAGCCGGGCTCGCGCTTCCGCTCTACCTTCATTTGCTGAAGAAGCTCAAAACAAAGCCGAAGCCGATGCCCTCGCTGATGTTCTTTGAGGCACGAACGCAAAGCTCGATCCATCATCGACGCCTCCGCTATTTCCTGCTGCTGTGCCTGCGGTTGTCGTGGCTGCTGCTGCTGATTCTCGCGTTCGCCAATCCGTTTATCAATCGCAACGCGACTGCTCTCGCTAGCAACCGCCTGGTGCTGCTGGTGGTAGACAACTCCTTCAGCATGCGCGCGGGAAGGAGGCTGGTGGATGCCAAGGCTGCGGCGGTGAGCGTGCTGGCCCAAAAGGGCGCCGCGCGCGCGCAGGTAGCCGCGTTTGGCTCGCAGTTGCGATTCATGACGCAACCTATTGAAGACCAATCGGCTTTGCGCGCCGCCGTGCAGGCCATCCAGCCCGGCGATGGCCACGGAAACTTCGGGGAGCTGGCGCGCGCGGTGCGTGCCATGGCGGAATCGGTTCACGCCCCCATCGAGCTTCATCTGTTCAGCGACATGCAACGCGGCGATATGGCCGCCACTTTCTCCGACATGGCGTTGCCCGCCAACGTCAAACTGGTGACGCATGCCGTGGTCACAAAGCTGCAACCCAACTGGACGGTCGAATCGGTGGATGCGCCCGCGCAAGTCTGGGGCAAGGACGCCAAGCCCATTCGCGCACAAGCCGTGATCGCAGGCTACGGCACTCCCGCCGCGCGCCGCACTGTGTCACTGGTGGTCAACGGCAAGATCACCGCCACCAAGGCCGTGGCGGTTCCGGCCAATGGACGCGCCACCGTCGAGTTCCCCGCGCTCGAAGTTCCTTACGGCTTCAGCCGCTGCGAGGTGAAGATCGACGACGACGACGCGCTCGCGGCCGACGACCTCCGCCGCTTTGCCGTCGAGCGATCCGATCCTCAAAAAGCGCTGCTGATTCACAACTATGGCGACACCCGCTCGGCGCTCTATGTCGGCGCAGCGCTCTCGGCGGCAGCGCAATCGGCCTTCACGCTCGAATCGATCAACGTCAGCGAGGCCGCCGACCGCCGGCCTTCCAATTACGCTTTCATCGTTCTTTCCGATCTCAATGTGCCCTCGTTACTCGAAAATTCGCTCACCGGCTACGTGCGATCGGGTGGCAGTCTTTTCATTGCCGCGGGCACCTCCACGGGCGGCCGCTCGCAGATTCCGATATTCGGCGCGCACATTATCGAAACGCGCGACTACAATCGCGTTCCCGGCCGCTACATGGCGGTCGGCTCCAGCGACTCCTCTTATCCCGCCGTGGCCAAGGCCGGCGGCTGGCCGGGCGTAAAATTTTTCTACGCTCTCGACGTCGATCCCGGTGTTGATGCGGGGGCCGCTCGCGTGATCGTTCGCCTCGGCGACCAGACGCCGCTCTTGCTCGAGAAACGCATCGGCGAGGGTCGCGTGTTGCTGCTTACCTCCGGGCTCGACAATCTCACCAACGATTTCCCGCTGAATCCCGCGTTCGTTCCCTTTATCGAGCAGACCGCGCGCTATCTTGCGGGTAGCGAGCGTCAGGGCGGTTCGCGCCCGGTGGACGCTTACCTTGAGCTTCGCAGCGCCAGGGAACAGGGCCAAGGCGTGGAGGTCACCGATCCGGAGGGGAAGCGCCCGCTGACGTTGAAAGAGGCCGCGTCCGTGCAATCGTTCCAACTCATCGAGGCCGGCTATTACCAGCTTCGTCTAGCCAATGGCCGCCGGGACGAAGTCGGCGTGAACCCCGATCCGAAGGAATCGAACCTGGACGTGATCCCCGACGATGTCTTGGCGTTGTGGCGGGGCACGCGCGGCCAATATTCGCAGGAAGCGTCGGTGCCCGGCCGGGCAACACCCAGCAAGACACCGCAAAGTTTCTGGTGGTACATCATGCTGCTTGTGTTGGCTGCCGCCCTTGCCGAATCGGCGCTGGCCAGCCGCTACCTCGGCACACAGCGCGAGGAGTAACGCGATCTGCGATGGAATGGCACCGGCATTTTCTTCATGGCCCGTTATCGGTGCCTGGAAACCATGGAAAAGCGCTTCACCCCTGAGAAGAAGCAGAAGCTCAAGGAACCTCGCCGCGCAGAGCGGGCGCGGGACCGCTGACAAGCCCGTGCAAAATGTCGTCGCGGTACTTCGACGAGCCCCCACAAGCGCGCGAAATGCTCTAAGCTTGAGTGCTAGTCGTTTGGTAAACTCGACCTTCGCGAGCGTCGAGGATCACAAGCGAACATCTGGCGTTGCCAGCCGCTGCAAAAGGCAGGAAACGCCGATTATTCACATAGATGTAGCCTTTCTGGGCACTTCGCGGGCCGCCGCAACGCCAATGCGGTATCCTTCAAGTAACAACGCGGCCCGCGCCGTTGCACGTTCGCTGTTGGAGAATCGATGACTGCGCGCGAACAACTTCAAGCATACGTTGCGCAACTGGAACAACGTCTTCGCTGGAGCACCTGGCTGCATGGCTTTGCCATTCTCGCCGGCGGCGCTTTGGTGGCGACGCTGGTTCTGGTCACTATCGCCGATGCGCTCGCTTTTTCGCATGGAAGCGTCATCGCCGCCCGCTTGGTACTGATCTTAACTTTGGCCATCGCCGCTGCCGCCGGATTGGCCCTGCCACTGCGCCGCTTAACCCGCCGCCGGGCCGTCCGTACCGCCGAAGCCGCCTTCCCACAGTTCCAGCAGCGCCTCACAACCTTCACGGAACGCGACGGGCTAGATCCCTTCATTGAACTTCTGGCCGGCGACGCCCTCGACATCGCCCGATCCGCCGAGCCCAGGCAAATGGTCACCGACCGGCGCCTTTGGATCTCGCTGGGCACCGGCGTCGGCGCGTTTGCAATCCTGGTCTGGCTCATCGCCTCCGGACCGGGTTTTCTTGGCTATGGCGCTTCGCTGCTTTGGACCGGCCCGCATCGCGATCGGCCCTCGCTCTACGATCTGCGCGTCACTCCTGGAGACGCCGTCGTGCGCCGCCACGCCGACCAGATGGTCTCCGCGCTGCCGACCGGTCTACGGTCGCCCGGCGTAAAGTTGTATGCCCACTTCCAAAGCTCCTCCAAGTGGGAAGTGATTGCCATGCTGCCCAAAGCGGCTGGCAGTTTCGCGGGCGGCTATGAGTTCCTGTTTGCCGGATTGCCCGAGAATGTCGAGTATTATGTCACTGCCGGAGCCATGACGTCGAAGCATTTTACTATTCGCGTCACCGATTTGCCCGCGGTGAAGCAGATTCGCGTCACCTACCATTACCCTGCTTGGACCGGCATGCCGTCCGAGGTGGAAGAACGCGCCGGCGATCTGCGCGCCGTCATCGGCACGGAAGCAGAACTGGATGTCTCCACCGACCGGCCGCTCGAAGGCAGCCAGCTTCAACTTGATAACGGACAGCAGATCCGGCTTACCGCGGCCGGGAACAACATTTATCACGGCGCCGTCAAAATGGATCGGGATGGCGTCTATCACGTCGCCGGCGTCGAGCAGGGCCAGCCTGTACGCGTGAGCGAGGACTTTTTTATCGAGGCACGCAAGGCCAACCCGCCTCAGATTTCGTTGGTGCGTCCTGGCCGGGGTGATTACCATGCGAGCCCCATTGAAGAAGTAACCGTCGCCGCCAAAGCTACCGACGAGTACGGCCTGCACGATCTCGCGCTCCACTATTCTGTCAACGGCGGCCCAGAGACCACGGTGGATGTGCTCCGTAAGAAGGGCGAAAGAGAGGCCGACGGTTCCACTACGCTCGCACTGGAAAATTTCAAGCTCGTTCCCGGCGACCTGGTGAGCGTCTATGCCACCGCGAAGGATGGCAACGCTGAAGCCCACACCGACATGATGTTCATCCAGGCTGACCCGTTCGAGCGCGAGTTTTCGCAATCGCAAGTGTCGGGCGGCGGAGGAGGAGGCGGGGGCGGTGGCCAAGGCGATCCATCCGCGGAGATCTCGCAGCGCGAGAAGGCGATCATATCCGCCACCTTCAAACAACAGGGAGATAAGAACTCGACCGAGCAACAGGCCGCTGACATCGCGAAGCTTCTTTCCGAGTCTCAATCGACGTTGCGCGATCAGGCCGTCTCGCTTTCCCGCCGCTTGGAAGCGCGCGAGCTGACCGATGAAGTGAAGGCCATCGACGACTTTCAGAAGGATATGTTGGCCGCGTCCCAGGCCATGGCGCCGGCCGCGCAACAATTGCACCAGCAGAAGTGGAAGGATGCCATTCCCAATGAGCAGAAGGCGCTGCAATTCCTGCTGCGCGCCGAAGCGACTTTCCGGCAAATTCAAATTGCGTTTGGATCGAGCGGAGGCGGAGGTGGTGGTGGTGCTGCGCGCGATTTGGCCCAGCTCTTCCAGCTCGAGCTCGATACCGAGAAAAATCAATACGAGACCCGCAAGAGCCTGGCTCCTACCGCCGAACAAAGGTCGCAGGAAATCGCTGACGCGCTGAAGAAACTCGACGAACTGGCCAAGCGCGAGGAGGATCTGGCGCAACAGCAACGCAATGGTGCCCAGACCGCCGAGCAAAAATGGCAACAGGAGATGTTGCAACGCGAGGCAGGGCAACTCCAGCAACAGATGGAGCAACAGCTCGCTCAAAAGGGACAGCAGAGCGGGCAAAACAGCCAGGCCGGCCAATCGAGTTCGGGCGGATCTAGCGGACAGGGTGGCCAAAGCAGTGGTCAAGCGGGTGGACAATCCGCCGACCAGGCCGCCGACAGTCGGCAGCACGCCGCGCAACAAGCCCTCGACCGTTTGCGCCAAGCGAACGAGGACATCCGGCGCGCAGTCTCCCGGAGTGCCAGCGTGGCCGATTCCCGCCGGGCGGCCGATCGCTTGCGCCAAGCCACCGACTTGCTTGGCGGTATCGAGCAACAGGATGCAGCCGGCCGCCTCAACTCGATGGCCCAAACGGCCGCACAATTGGCGGTTCGGCAAAAACAGCAAGCGGACCATGTGCACGATTTGATGGCTCAGCAAAATTCCGCTCGCTCCTCCGGCAAGCCGCAGAGCTACCCTTCCGCGGAGGATATCGACAAAATGGTCAACGATCGCCAACAGGTGACCGATGACTTGGCGCGGCTGACACAGCAAATGCGCAACACCGCGCGCGAGCTCGCGGGCACGCAGTCCGCGGCTTCCGCCAAGCTGCGGAGCGCGCTCGATACCATGGACGAAAACGATCTCGGCACGCGCCTCCAACGCAGTTCGGATTGGCTGCGCAGCGGCACCTTCGCTGAGCGCTTGGAATCCGGTCTCACCAGCGATTTGCAGAAACTGGGCCAACAGGTCGGCGACGCGGCTCGCGCCCTAGGCACTGCTCAGCACGCTTCTGAGGAAGCCGCGCTCAACCGCGCGATGGAGGATCTATCGCGTCTCCGCGACCAACTGGCCGGTCTCGGCGGACCTTCGCCTGGACAGAGTCAGCCCCGTGCTGGCCAGCCCGGCAGCCAACAGTTCCAGAGCGGCCCGCTATCGCGCGATGGACAGTCCAGTCAAGCAGGGCAAAACGGCCAGCCAGGAGGAGTCGGCAACCGCGTCGCCGGTCCGGTGGGCAATCCGGGCGGTGGCGCGAACAGTCGCGCTCCCACCGGGATTGGCGGCCAAGACACCGGTAATACTCGCATCTCCGGTCAGCCTGCGGCGCGCCAACAAGGTCCCAGCCCAGCCGATACCCAGCGCG
>Ga0302325_10014451_pt1 | contig 16804 bp, 16 predicted proteins | sample Palsa_T0_2_FD_201948 | JGI IMG/M metagenome (GOLD analysis project Ga0302325, IMG submission 201948) | Peat permafrost microbial communities from Stordalen Mire near Abisko, Sweden - Palsa_T0_2 | ecosystem: Environmental > Terrestrial > Soil > Palsa > Peat permafrost | place: Sweden: Abisko... | reverse complement strand
TGAAGTAGACGAGGACGTGGGTGCTCGAGCCGGAGAACGCGCACGAGACCTCGCACCCGCCGACCAGGTCGACCCCCAGCTCGGTGGCCCGGCGCCGGGCCGCTTCCAACCCGGCCAAGGTGTCATGGTCGGTCAGGGCGACGGCCGAGCAGCCGGCCGCCCTGGCCAGCTCGGGGATGACCTCGGGCGGATCGGTGCCGTCCGAGATGGACGAGTGGACGTGGAGGTCGATCACCGTCGTTCGACGATACTGGTGGTCGACTCGTCCGAACCGCCGGGCCGGGAGGTCCTGCTTCGGCGGGGGGCTGTGCCAGACTCCGGGTGTTGTCGCCGGCTTGGGTTCGCCTTGAGTACGGTGACGGCCGGCGCGGGGGAGCGACGGGAGTCAGAGGGCCGATGAAGGAAGCCTGCGGGGTTTTCGGGGTCTACGCGCCCGGGCGTTCGGTGGCCCAGCTCACCTTCGATGGCATCTACGCCCTCCAGCACCGCGGCCAGGAGTCGGCCGGGATGGCGGTGAGCGACGGGGAGACGATCACCGTCGTGAAGGACATGGGCCTGGTGGCGGCGGTGTTCGACGAGCGGACGCTCTCGGGCATGCACGGTCACCTGGCCATCGGCCACACCCGGTACTCCACCCATGGGACCTCTGAGTGGAACAACGCCCAGCCCGCCTACCGACCCATGGGGCGGGCCGGGTTCGCCCTCGGGCACAACGGCAACCTGACCGAGACCGACGCGCTGATCGAACGGGCCGGGATGCTCCCGGGGATGACCGCCTCGGACAGCGACGTGGTGGCCGGGCTCCTCGCCCTGGCCTTTCCCGAGTGGTCCGGGGACCCGGCCGACGGTGAGCTGGGCCCGGTCATCGAGGCGGTGGTCCCGGGGCTGGCCGGGGCCTTCTCGTTCGTCCTCATGGACGCCTCCCATCTCTATGGCGTCCGTGATCCCCATGGGTTCCGGCCGCTCTGCCTCGGCCGCCTGGGTCCCGCCGCGCACCCGGAGGGCTGGGTGCTGGCGTCGGAGTCGCCGGCCCTCGACGTCATCGGGGCGACGTTCATCCGCGAGCTGCGGCCGGGCGAGATGGTGTCGATCGGCGCCGACGGCATGGTGTCCCGCCAGTTGTTCCCCGACGATCAGGTGTCGGACCGGCTCTGCATCTTCGAGTTCGTCTACTTCGCCCGTCCCGACAGCCAGCTGCACGGCCGCGAGGTGCACGGGGCCCGCCGGCGGATGGGAGAGCTGCTGGCCCGACAGGCCCCCGTCGAGGCCGACATGGTGATGGGGGTGCCCGACTCGGGGGTGCCGGCGGCCGAGGGCTACGCCCGCGAGGCCAACATCCCCTATGGCCAGGGGCTGGTGAAGAACCGATACATCGGCCGGACCTTCATCGACCCGGACCAGCAGGCCCGGGTGAACGCGGTCCGCCGCAAGCTCAACCCCCTGCGGGACAACATCGAGGGCAAGCGGTTGATCGTGGTGGACGACTCCATCGTCCGGGGAACCACCACCCGCGCCATCGTCGGCATGCTGCGCGACGCCGGCGCGGCCGAGGTGCATCTGCGGATCTCGTCCCCGCCGTTCCGCTGGCCCTGCTTCTACGGCATCGACACGCCGACGCGCGCCGAGCTCCTGGCGGCCAACATGACCATCCCCGAGATCGAGCGGTATCTCGACGTGGACTCGATCGCCTACATCACCCTGGCCCACCTGAAGGAGGCCATCGGGGCGGACAACGTCGGGTTCTGCGATGCCTGCCTCACCGGTCACTACCCGGTGAAGGTCCCGGTCACCTTCACCGATCACCCGGTCGACCACGAGCCCGATGGTCGGGCCAACGGCCACGAGGACGAGTCGCCCGACTCGTCCCGGGACGAGATCCTCCAGGCCGCGCTGCCCGGGGTCTGAACGTGGGTGGGCGATCGTCCAGTCGTCCCGGTCCCGGGGCAACCTATGCCGCCGCGGGCGTCGATCTCGGCGCTGCCGATGCCGTGGTGGACCGCCTGGGACGGCTCGTCTCGACCACGGCCCGACCCGGCGTGCTCGGCACCATCGGCGGCTTCGGCGGACTGTTCGCGCTTGACACCGAGCGGTATCGCCAGCCGGTGCTGGTGTCGTCGACCGACGGGGTGGGGACCAAGCTGCTGGTGGCCAAGGCCCTCGGTCGCTACGACACCGTGGGGATCGATCTGGTCGCGATGTGCGTCGACGACCTGGTGTGCGTGGGGGCCGAGCCGCTGTTCTTTCTCGACTACGTGGCCGTCGGCCGGCTGGACCCGGATCGCCTGGTCGAGGTGGTGGACGGGATCGCGGCGGGCTGCCGCCTGGTGGGATGCGCGCTGGTGGGAGGCGAGACGGCCGAACACCCCGGCGCCATGGCCGACGACGACCTCGACCTCGCCGGCTTTGCCGTCGGGGTGGTCGAGCGGGGCCAGGAGCTCGGGGCGGCGCGGGTAAGAGAGGGTGACGTCTTGATCGGCCTCTTGTCGCCGGGCCTCCGGTCCAACGGATACAGCTTGGCTCGTCACGTCCTCCTGGAGCGGGCCGACCGGTCGCTCGAGGGGCCGGCCTGGCCCGGGGCGAGCCGTTCGCTCGGCGACGAGCTCCTCGAGCCGTCGGTGATCTACACCCCCGCCGTGCGCGCGGCCATCGATTCGGCCGGTGGCGGCGTGCACGCGTGTGCGCACGTGACCGGGGGCGGCCTGGCCGCCAACCTCTCCCGGGTGCTCCCGCCGGGCTGCGACGCCCTGATCGATCGGGGGTCATGGGAGGTGCCGCCGATCTTCACCGAGATCGCGGCGACGGGCGGCGTCGACGACGAAGAGATGGCCCGCGTGTTCAATCTCGGGATCGGCATGGTGCTGGTCGTCGACGCGACCTCGGTGGGAACGAGCCGAGACGCGCTCCAACGCCAGGGGGTCGCGTCGGCCGAGATCGGCACCGTGGTGTCGGGCAGCGGATCGGTCCTCGACCGGTGACCGCCCGCTCGGATTCCCGCCAGGCTGGCCTGGACGCGCTGCGGGCACACCTGCTCGAGCACTCGATCCGTCGGGGGACCTTCGTGCTGAAGTCGGGCAAGACGAGCGACTGGTTCATCGACTCCAAGCAGACGGTGTGTCGTCCCGAGGCGATGGTGCTGCTCGCCGACGCCGTGTTGGACCTCATCCCGGCCGATGCGACGGCGATCGGCGGGCTCACCATGGGGGCCGACCCGGTGGCGTTCGTGACCGCCGCGGTGGCCGCTTCCAGGGGCCGGGCGCTCCGCGCGTTCAGCGTGCGCAAGGAGGCCAAGGACCATGGTGGCGGGGGCCGCATCGCCGGGGCCCTCGACCCGGGGGACAAGGTGGTGGTGACCGAGGACACCGTGACCCGCGGCACGTCGTTGTTGGAGGCGGCCAAGGTCGTGCGGGAGGCCGGGGCAGAACCGGTGCTCCTGGTCGCCGTGGTCGATCGTGGTGGCACCGTCGAGGCGATGGCGGCCGCCGAGGGCTTGCCGTTCCGGGCCGTCTTCAGCGCGCCAGATCTCGGCTTTCCCTACGAGAGCGGCCAGTAGGGCGCGCCGGAGACCCCGGTTGCGGGGTCGGGCATTCGGCGTCTCTCTGGTGGTCGGGACCGGCGTCGATCCGGTGACCTCACGCTTTTCAGGCGCGCGCTCTGCCGACTGAGCTACCCGACCGTGGAGGGCACAGGTTACCTTCGCTGGCCCACCATGGCGGCGGGCCGAAACCCGCCGAGACGTGCGGACCTGACGGGATTTGGACCCGCGACCTCCGGCTTGGCAGGCCGGGACCTGAGAACCGAGTCAAAGGCCAGAGGTCGTAGGCGAGCCCGAACTACGGTCGGCGACGAACGGAGAGCGCTCTCCGTAAAGGGCTAACTAGCCTTCTGGGCGATGGGCACTCCTGAAGGGGCCAGCCTGTGCTCCGAGTAAGTCGCATGGTGCGGCGTCGAGCGATTCGCAGGGTCCGGCGGGGGGGATGGGGTGCGTCGGGTGCTTTCCGTTCGTGGTCGTCGCAGCGACACGCCTCGCCTCCGTGGTTCCTGCTCTCGATCCGATGACCGACGAGACCCTCTGGCGCCAAGCTCCCGACGGACACTGGCAATACCGCGCGAACGATGGGCAGTGGTACGACCACCGACCTGAGCCGGCCCCCACCGGCCACGCGCCAGGCGCCGCAACCAATGGCTTCGCAATCGCCTCGCTGGTCCTCAGCATTCTGTGGATACTGGGCCTCGGCGCGATCCTCGCGGTGATCTTCGCCTTTGTCGCGCTCCGGCAGATCCGAGAGCGCGGCCAAACCGGGCGTGGTCTGGCGATCGCCGGAATGATCCTCGGTTGGATCGGTATCTTCGGCCTCGTCTTGTTCATCGTGTTCGGAGTGATTGTGACCAACGCCATCCGCTCCGGCGGCTTATCAAGCGGCACCACGACGATCTCGGTGACGGGCGACCAGTCGGCCCAGACGATTGTGACGGTCGATATGGGCGGGAGCGAGCAACAACACACAGGCGTCCTGCCGTATAGCCAAACGATCTCCGGTCGTCCCTTTGTCGTCAGCGTCGTGGCGCAGAGCCAGGATTCGTCATCGAGTGCCAGTGTGACGTGCACGATCACAGCGACCGGGATGACCCCGGTGACGAACACCTCAAGCGGAGCCTTCGCCACGGTGACGTGTGCTGCAACGCCGGGCGGTTGACTTCGCCGTCAGTTCGACGACCACTCCGCAGAGGCGGGTCGATCATCGGTAAGGGACTATCGGCCCTTTCAACCGAATGCACCTTGGGTGTCAGAGTCCCTGACATGAGATTTCCTGGCGGACCTGACGGGATTTGAACCCGCGACCTCCGGCTTGACAGGCCGGCGTGCACTCCAAACTGCACCACAGGTCCAAGACGGCGTAGACGCCGTTCCCAAGGACCGAAACCCGGACCCGTGGGGGACACGTCACTATAGGCGCGACCCCCGCGATCTCTCCCCGGTGCCCCCCAGTGTGGTCGCAGACTTGCCCCGTCGGGGCTGCTCAGCGCCGACGGGGTCGGCCGCCCCGGTCGCGTCCACGCCCCAGCGGTCACCGGGATTCTGACTCTTTCAAATGACGGTGAAACGCCTGGATCGGATAGCTGCGCAATTGGGAGGGAACCCTCGCACGGGAGGACGCTGAGCGAGGGAGGCCGAGCATGGGACCGAGTTCGCCAAAGTAGTTGCCCGGCCCGATCACCCTGAGCAACTCTTCGTCGCCGTCGGCACGGAGCTGGAAGATCTCAATCTCTCCCGCCTCGACCACATACACGAGGTCACCTCGGTCGCCCTGCTCGAACAGGACTTCGCCGGCGTCCAGGTGGAGTTCCTCAGGTCCTCGTCCGGCGTCGACAAACTTCGGTACGAGTTCGATCACCCGGTCGGCCAGGTTGGTGATCCGATCGTCGTGGGTTGAGACGAGCACCAGGCGTCCCGGGGCGGCCAGGTCACGAATCAGCCGCAGGACCGCTTCCACCTGGATGTAGTCGAGATGGGCCGTCGGCTCGTCGGCTAACACCAACGGTGGTTCGTGCACGAGCGCACGAGCGATGGCGGCGCGCTGCTGTTGGCCCCCGGAAAGCTGACTCGGTCGATGGTTCGCACGATCGCCGAGTCCAACGGTGTCCAGAAGCGCGTCGGCCCTCCTCGCAGCCTCACCACGTCGCACTCCGGCAAGACGAAGAGGCGCCATGACGTTCGCCCGCGCCGTCAGGCTCGGTATGAGGTTGAACGCCTGGAAGACGACACCGACGGTGGAGCGCCGATACCTGCCGAGCGCGGGACCCGCCAACGCGGCGACCTGCTCACCACGAAATGAAATCGAGCCCGACGTCGCGGTCAGCAGGCCGGCCAGACAAGAGAGCAGGGTCGTCTTGCCGCACCCGCTCGGTCCCAGCACGACCACCAGCTCGCCGTCTTCGGCCTCGAAGGAAAGCTCGTTGAGGGGACGAACCATGTAGCCGCCCGAGTTGAACTCGACGGTGAGATCTCGTACCTGGAGCTCGGCCATCACGCCCCCGCGAAAGCCATGGCCGGGTCGACGGAGATTGCCCGTCGCAGGGCCACCAGGCTGGACAGGAGCCCGACGACCAAGGCAGAGAGGGGCAGCACCACAAACGCGCTCGGTGGCACGGAGACGGGTTGCGTGAAGACGCCGGTCATGAAGTTCGCGATGACCGCCGCCACGGCCGCGGCGACGACGGCCACCAACACGGCCTGGAGCGCCAGACCCGCGAACAAGAGACGGGATGAGGCGCCGAGAGCCTTGAGAACGGCAAAATCACGTGTCCGTTCGAGTGCCGTGACATAGACGAGCGCCGCCACGATGACCGCAGCGATGACCCACATGAACACCCGAAAATTGTCGATGGTCGAGACCGCGTCGGCCTGCTGATCGACGCTCTGTTGCACGATTTGCCCGCTGGAGTAGAGGGAGAGCCCGGCGGCCCCGACCGGACTGCCTCGCGTCAGAACCGCATTGATGAGCGGTCGTCCGCCGAAAAGGGCCCTCTGGGCGTCGGCCAGGGGCACGAAGACGTCGGGTGTGCCCCCCGCCAAACTGCGGTCGACGACCGTTCCCACCACAACGAACCGCTGTCCCGCGACATTGAAATGCTGTCCGATGGCGAGGCCAGAGAGCGTGTCGACCACCGCCTCCCCGTTTGATGTCGCCGGTCGACCGGTCACAGAGGACGGGCTGCCGAGACCACCGGACTGGTATCCGACCAGGATGATGCTCTGGGTGTTCCGGCCATTCGTCGCTGTCTGCGGCTCCAGGATCAGGGGGTCGGCCCGTTGGACCCCCGGTTCGGCCGCGATCCGGCCGAAGGTCGAGGATGGAATTGAAGGCAGGCCGAGGATCCGTCCGGTCGCACCCGGTGCCAGGACCCACCACTGGGCGCCCATGCCATCGACCGTCTGATGGATTTCCACGCGGAATCCATTGGCCAGACCGGTCAGGAGAAGGGACATCGCGAAAACGAGGCTGGCTCCGCCGACCGCGATGAGGAACTGACGAGCGCGATACCGGAGGTCCTGGATCGTGATCGTGATCATGACTGCAGCTCCCACGCAGTGCGAGGCGGTCAGATTAGGTCGTCAACGACGGCCGTACCGAGTCCGGCGAGCATCGCCGGTCACCAAGGGATGTGAACCCGTGTCGGGTCGACGAGGGAGAGCCCGAACGGTCGGGCACCCGGCGTCGCCGTCCCGGCACCCGAGTACGGCCGTGAGAGCATGAGCGCCATGGATGAGGCGTCGAGCATTGGCATCGTGCTGTTCGATGGCTTCGAGCTGCTGGACGTATTTGGGCCCGTCGAAATCCTCGGTCAGATCCGCGACCGGTTCCGGATCGATCTGATCGGTCAGTCGGCCGGCCCGGTGACGAGCGCCCAAGGTCCTCAGGTGCTCGCCGACCACGCCTACGACGACGCTCCGGCCTGCGACATCGTGCTGGTGCCGGGCGGGATCGGCACCCGACGATTGGTGGAGGACGAAGCGTTTCTTCGGTGGCTCAGCGGCTGGACGTCGGGCGCGCGTTATGTGACCTCGGTGTGCACCGGCTCGGGGCTGCTCGCCGCGGCCGGTCTGCTCGACGGGTACCGGGCTACCTCCAACAAACGGGCATTCGGTTGGGCGAGCGCGCTCGGCCACGACGTCGAGTGGGTACCGCAGGCCCGATGGGTCGAGGATCGAACCCGGTGGACCTCGTCGGGCGTCTCCGCGGGCATGGACATGGCGCTCGCACTGGTCGAACGACTCTGCGGCGAGGAGACTGCACTGAAGGCGGCCGACGCGGTGGAGTACGACTGGCATCGCGATCCCAGCTGGGACCCTTTCGCCGCCAAGAACGGTCTCGTCCTCGGCTGAGACGAAAGGGGGGTGGCTGCCACACCGGCAACGGTGATCCCCGTCGCGGCCGGTTATCGAGCCCGTGGTCTCCGCATCGGGCTTGCCAGGTATTCGTCGGCGAGCCGGGTCGGTGCGCTGGCCAACCAGGCGTCGATGATCGACTCCCGGAGTGCCTTCTTGGTCACCGTCTTCAGTTGAATGAGCACCGCCGCGTACCCGTCAAAGTGCGGGATGGTGAAGAACGCTCGGGAGGAAGAGGACAGGACCGCCTCCTTCTCGTTGAGGTCGGCGACGCGGACGGCGACGATCGGGCCCTCCGGGGGAGTGCTCTCGCCGAAGCGTTTGATGTCGGCCTTGCTGAACGGACGTTCCCACGCGAAGGCCTTGCCGCTGACAAACCAGGTGTGGTTGCCGTAACGCTCGCCCACAGTGACCTCGGGTAGCTCCGAAGCCAAGCGTGCAACGTCGCTGATCGACGCCATGGCGCCGACGGTACACCGGCCGTCGTCAGCCTTGGATGACGTTGTGCACCTGGGAGACCATCGGGTCCTGCAGGCTCACCCCCAACTCGGTGAGGATCGGTATGAGGGTCTCCCCGAACGCATCGAAGTCCTCCTGCGATTCCCAGATGTCGAAGACTTGGATCGTGCCATCCGACTCGAGAGCAAAGTGGAAGGTCCTGCCCTGGGGAGCGCCTGCGCCGGCTGCCTCGAGCCGCTTGAGCGCGGTTTTGTACTTCTCCGGCGTGAATCCCTCATGGACAATATAAATTCCAAGTGCCATGACGCACTTCCTCTCTCAGTCGTTGACGCGCGCTTGCGGTTGACCGTTCGACGGCGAGTTCGACCGGGGCTGGTCCACACGACGAGCCGACGAGAGTGTCCAGAGCCCGGTCAAGGGCTGACCCTAGTGCCGACGACCCGGTGACGTTCAAAGACTCCGTCGGGCTCGTAGGAGCGGCACCCCCAACGGGATTTGAACCCGTGTTACCGCCTTGAAAGGGCGGCGTCCTAGGCCGCTAGACGATGGGGGCAAGGTCGAACGATCCGTCCGGCGTCGGTCAAGCTATCAGCCGCCTACCTCCAGGCTCTGTGGGCGGAGCTCGGCGCGGGATTGCACGGGCGCCGCCGGCCCGACCGATGCGCTGGCTTCCTTCGGATGTTTCGGACATGGCCAAGAGGAACTGCACCGCCCCGACCACCAGCGTGGTGGCGCCCAGGACGTGCACCTCGACCAACGCCGCCGGGAGGTGGGTGAAGTACTGCGTGTAGCCGATGGCGGCCTGGAGCACCTCGACGCCGCACAGGATGCGGGCCGACCTGCGGACCCGCTCGGGCACCGCCATCGCGTGCAGCGCGACGGCTAGCCCCAGGGTCACGCCCACGAGGAGGATGGCCAGACTGGAGTGGAGCTCGGCCATGTCGCGTAGCGCCACCGGTATGCGTCGCGCCACCAGCTGGCCGTCGGAGCTCCCGGCGTGGGGCCCGGCCCCGGTGGTGAAGGTCCCCGCGACGAGCACCAACCCGAGCAGCGCCAGCACCGCCCGCCCGCCGAAGAGCACCGCCCGGGGTACGAGCGGGGTCCCCGAACCCCTCGTGTACTCGCGGTTGCTCCGGTGGACGAGCACCACTGCGACGGCCACCAGCACCATCGAGGCCAGGAAGTGGAGCACCACGACGTAGGGGTTGAGCTTGGTGTAAACGACGACAGCGCCGATGGCAGCTTGGGCGAAGACCCCGCCGATGAGCCCGACGCTGAGCCAGGTCAGGTCGGCCCGGAACGGGCGACGGCGCAGCGCGGCCAAGAAGGTGACGGCGATCAGCACGGTCAACGCGACGGTGACCAGCCGGTTGGAGAACTCCACCAGGGGGTGGAAGGACAGCTGGGGGGTGATCTGACGCTGGTAGCAGGTCGGCCAGTCGGGGCAGCCGAGACCCGACCCGGTGAGTCGGACCGCGGCACCGGTCAGGACGATCAGGCAGACGGCGACCAGGGAGGCGATGGCCAGCCGCCGAAACGTCGTCGGGGACACCACCGGGAGGCGGCTTGACCTGGGCGGAGCACCCGGTGACGAGGACCCGACGCTCACGGCGCCCAATCGTACCGGCACCCCTGGGGGGCGGCCCCGCTGCTCCCGGCCCCGCTTGGTGGCCGACCCACCGCCCGTCGTAGGCTCCACGGCGATGGTCTCCCACGCGCCGGCCGTACGGGTCGCTGTTCCGAGAATTGGTCGGATCGGCGCCTACGTGGCCCTGACCAAGCCGCGCATCATCGAGTTGCTGCTGGTCACCACCCTTCCCACGATGGTGGTGGCCCAACGGGGCTTGCCCCGGCTGTGGCTGATCGCCGCCACCCTGGTGGGCGGGACCCTGGCCGCCGGCGGGGCCAACGCCGTGAACATGTACGTGGACCGGGACATCGACCGGGTCATGCACCGCACAAGGAACCGACCGCTCGTGACCGGGACGGTGACCCCGACCGCCGCGCTCACCTTTGCCTGCGCGCTGGAGGTGGCGGCCTTCTTCGAGCTGTGGGGGTTCGTCAACCTGCTTTCGGCGGTGCTGGCCCTGTCGGCCACCGCCTTCTACGTCGGGGTGTACACCCTGTGGCTGAAGCGCCGGTCGACCCAGAACATCGTGATCGGCGGCGCCGCCGGCGCGGTGCCGGTGCTGGTGGGCTGGGCCGCCGTGACCGGGTCGCTCGGGTGGCCCCCGGTCATCTTGTTCCTGGTCATCTTCTTGTGGACCCCGCCACACTTCTGGGCCCTGGCGATCCGCTACCGCGACGACTACGAGGCCGCCCATGTCCCGATGCTTCCGGTGGTGGCCTCTCCCACCCGCATCGCGCGCAACGTCTTCGCCTACACGGTGGCCCTGATCGCCAGCACCATCGTGTTCGCACCGGTCGCCCACATGGGGATCACCTACGTGGTTGTCGCGATCGTCGCCGGCGCGGCATACCTCGCGATGGCGGCGCGGCTGTGGGCGCTCGCCCATCGATCCGCGCCGATCGAGGGCGAGGCGATGGCGCTGTTCGGGTACTCGATCACGTACCTGACCCTGCTGTTCGCTGCGATGGCCGTCGACGTGTTCGTGCGGCGCATCCACTGACCGGGTGATCGAGGCACCGCCCGCCCCCGTCAACCCGAGCTCCCGGCCGCCGCAACGGCCGCGGATCGTCTTCTTGGTCCTAGGGATCGTGCTGGCCGTCGGCCTCGGGGTGGGCCTGTTCACCTCGCTCGGCACCGGTGCCCACGGCGCGCCGGCCGTCGGCGATGCCGCGCCCACGTTCTCGCTGCCCCGCCTGGGCGGTGGCGGAACCGTCGGATTGTCCGGCGATGGGAGTCCGGCCGTGGTGGTCTTCTTCGCCAGTTGGTGTGCCCCCTGCCGCGCCGAGATCCCCGCGATCGCGGCGGTCTATCGCGCCCAGGGCTCGGGGCGGCGAGTCGCGGTCATCGGTGTGGACGGTCTGGACCCGACCGACAAGGCGCTGGCGTTCGTCCGCGGCAGCCACGTCACGTTCCCGGTCGCCGTCGACGCCGACTACAAGGTCACCGAGGGGCTGTACTACTTCGACGGCGATCCCGACGCGGTCTTCGTCAACGGGAACGGCACCATCGCCCACATCGTGAACGGGCCCATCACCGCCGTCGAGCTGGCGAGCTGGGAGCGCCGTCTGACCTGAGCGACGCGGGCTCGGCTACTCCCAGCGGAAGGTGAGCGAGGCGAGGACCGGGGTGGTCACCGCCCAGAGGGCTAGCACCACCCACGACTCGGTCGGGACACCGCCGCCGGTCCCCAGCGTCCCGTGGAGCCCACCGGAGAGGGCGGCCGCCGGCAGGGCCCGCGCGAACGCGGCCAGTGCGCCCGGCAGCTTGGACACCGGAATCAACATGCCGCCGAGCAACAGGAGCACCAGGTACAGGCCGTTGGCCGCGGCCAGGTTGACCTCGGCCCGCAACAGGCCGGCCAGCAACAGGCCGAGGCCGGCGAAGGCGACGGTGGCCAAGACGGCGAGTGCGATGGCCTCGCCGACCGCCCCCGCGTGGCCGCCGGGACGCCAACCGAGGCCGAGGCCGACCGGGACCAGGACGACCGCCTGGACCAGCTCGACCAGGACGACCGTGACGATCTTGGCCCCGACCAGGCGGTCCCGGCGCAACGGGGTGGTGGCGAGCCGCTTCAGCACGCCGTAGCCGCGCTCGAACCCCGTGGCGATGCCGAGCGAGACCATGGCCGTCGACATCACCGCCAGCGCCAGCACGCCAGGCACGACGAAGGAGACCGCCGACTCGCGTCCGGTCGGGAGGACGTGGACCTCCGAGAAGAAGATCACGAAGACGACGGGGATCCCGATGGTGACGAGCAGCGTCTCGCCGCGTCGCAACGTCATCTCCGTCTCGACGCGCACCTGCGCGAGCAGGGGCCTCACCGCGGTCCCCGGCCGCGTCGGCGCGGCGGTGGCCGACCGGGGAGCTCCTCGTGGTCGCCTGGTTCGGGGGGCGTTGGGTCGAGGAGCGACGGGCCGACGAGCGAGAGGTAGGTCTCTTCGAGTGACGCGGTGGTGCGCAGCTCGGTGAGCGCGGCGTCGTGCTCGGCCAGCCAGGTGGCCAGTGCCGCGGTCAGACGGGGGCTGGGCGCAACCTCGATCCGGTACGACCCCGATGTCTCCTCGATGACGGCGACGCCGAGCGCCTCGGTCATCGCCGCGGTGTCCAGGTCGGCCCGGGAGGAGAAGCGCACCCCGGGGTCGTTGCCGGCCGCGGCCAGCGCCGCCGGGGTGCCCTGGGCCCGGCCCCGGCCCGCCTTCACCACGATCATCCGGTCGGCCAGTCGCTCCGCCTCGGCCAGCTCGTGGGTGGTGACAAGGACGCACCGGTCCTGTCCCCGCAGCCCGTCGATCACGCTGCGCAGGCCGATCCGGCCCTCGGGGTCGACGCCGGAGGTCGGTTCGTCCAAGAAGACCACCTCGGGGCGGCCGATCAGGGCCAGGGCCAACGAGAGCCGTTGTTGCTCGCCCCCCGACAGGTGGCGCCAGGGGGTGCGCGCGGCCGCGCGCAGTCCGACCAGGTCCAGGAGGGCCGCGACCGGCTCGGGGTCGGGGTAGTAGGCCCCGAACAGCTCGAGCACCCGGCGGGGGCCGAGCATCGGGTACACCCCGCCGCGCTGGAGCATCACCCCGATGCGCGGCACGAGGGCCCGGTGGTCCCCTCGGGGGTCGAGCCCGAGCACCCGCACCCGGCCGGCGTCGGGGGTGCGGTAGCCCTCCAGGGCCTCGATCGTGGACGTCTTGCCGGCGCCGTTGGGTCCGAGGACGGCCACCACCTCGCCGGAGTCCGCCTCGAGGGAGATCCCGTCGACGGCGGTGGTCGGACCGTAGCGAAGCACGAGGTCGGAGCACTCGATTGCCGGCATACCGGGTGCACGCTACCGGGGCCCCGGTCCGGGTCCGGGTGGGGCCCGGGGCGCCCACCGATATCGTTGGCCGGCATGATCGACGTCAGGCTCATCCGCGAGGACCGTGGCGCGGTGGCGGCCGCGCTGGGTCGGCGGGGGGTCGAGCCGGCCGAGGTGGAACGGGTGGCCGAGCTCGACGAGCTGGCCCGGCAGCGGCTCCAGGCCCAGGAGTCCCTGCGGGCCCGGGTGAAGGAGCTCTCGCGCGGGGTCGGCGAGGCCCGACGCTCGGGCGACCAGGTGGCCGCAGACGCGCTCTCGACCGAGAGCCGCGCGCTCGGGGAGGCCGAACGGGAGGCCGCCGCGGCGGCCGACGAGGCACAACAGGCCGTGCGCCAAGCCCTGCTCATGCTGCCCAACATCCCCTCCGACGAGGCACCCGACGGCGGGGGTCCCGACGACAACGTGGAGGTCCGCCGGTGGTGGCCGGGGGTCGAGTCCGGGGCGCCGGCCCCCGAGTTCGCCGAGCACCAGCGGGTCCCGCACTGGGAGATCGGTGAGCAGCTGGGGATCCTCGACCTCGAGCGGGGGGCCCGGCTGTCCGGCTCCATGTTCCCGCTCTTCCGCCAGATGGGCTCGCGCCTGCTCCGGGCGTTGAGCGCGTTCGCGCTGTCGCGCCACGCGGACGTCTACGAGGAGATCCGCCCACCCACCCTGGTGCTGACCGACACCATGATCGCGACCGGGCACCTGCCCCGCTTCAGCGACGAGGGGTATCACATCGAGCGCGACGACCTGTGGGCGATTCCGACCGCCGAGGTGCCGCTCACCTCCCTCTACCGCGGCGAGATCCTGGATGAGGCGTCGTTGCCGATGCGCTTCTGCGCGGTGACCCCGTGCTTTCGGCGCGAGGCCGGTGCGGCCGGCCGGGACACCCGGGGGCTGTTGCGCGTCCACGAGTTCGACAAGGTCGAGCTCATGGCCTATGCGACCGAGAGCCAGGCCGCCTCGGTCCACGCGGACATCACCGCGAGAGCGGAGGGCCTGCTCCAGGAGCTCGGTCTCATGTACCGGGTCCTCGATCTCTGCACCGGGGATCTCGGCGGCCCGTCGGCGCGCACGCTGGACCTCGAGGTCTTCTTGCCCGGGGTCGACCGCTTCTGGGAGGTCTCCTCGGTCAGCTGGTACCGGGACTACCAGGCCCGCCGGGCCAACGTCCGCTACCGCCCGGCGTCGGGAGGCCAGCCGGTGTTCGTGCACACGCTCAACGGCTCCGCGTTGGCGTGGTCACGGGTCTGGCCGGCCCTCGTGGAAACCGGTCGCCAACCGGACGGGTCGGTCCGGTTGCCCGAGTGTCTCGCCCCGTTTCTCGGTGGCGAGACCGTGATCAAGCCGGCCTGATCGATCGAACCGGGACGCTCAGCGGTTCGGATCGGCGAACCGGTAGCCCACCCCGCGCACGGTGGTGATGAGGGTCGGCTCCGCCGGATCCCGCTCGATCTGGGAACGCAGGCGCTTGATGTGGACATCGAGGGTCTTGGTATCCCCGATGTAGTCGCTGCCCCAGACCCGGTCGATCAGCACGTCTCTCGTCAGCACCCGGCCGGCGTTCTCGACGAGCAGGGCCAGCAGGTCGAACTCCTTGCGCCGGAGCTTGACCTCCTGGTCGCGGACGAAGACCCGCCGCTGTACGGAGTCGACCGTGACCTCGCCGGCCACGATGTGTCCGTCCTCGCCCGTGGCCGGCGTCCCGTCGTCGTGCTCGGCCAGGTGGGGGGAGCGGCGCGACACGGCGTGGATGCGGGCCACCAGCTCGCGCATGCGGAAGGGCTTGGTCACGTAGTCGTCGGCGCCCACCTCGAGGGCGACCACGGTGTCGATCTCGGTGCCCTTGGCCGTCACCATGATGATCGGGATCGACGACGTGGCCCTGATGGAACGGCAGATGTCCAGTCCCGAGACCCCACCGGGCAACATCTGATCGAGCAGGACCACGTCGGGGTCGACCTGTTCGAACAGTCGCATCGCCGTGTTGCCGTCCCGGGCCACGTGCACGACGAACCCCTCGTGACCCAGCCCGACCACGAGGGCGTCGATGAAGGACTCCTCGTCCTCGGCCACCAGGACACTGATGGACCGGTCGTCACCGGTCCGGACTCGGGGCACGTTCAGACGACCCGGTCCTGCTGGAGCGGCAGCACCAGGGTGAAGGTCGAGCCCTCGCCCTCCCGGGACTCGACGTCGACGCGGCCCTGGTGGTTGTTGGCCACGTGGCGCACGATCGACAGGCCGAGGCCGGTGCCGCCGGTGTTGCGGCTCCGGCCGTGGTCGACCCGGTAGAAGCGCTCGAAGATCCGTTCGAGGTCACGGCCCGGGATGCCCAGGCCGTGGTCGGCCACCGAGATGCGCACGGTGTCCCGTTCGTTGTCGGCCCGGCCGCCCTCGCCGGGCGTGTTCGGGTCGGTCATCGTCGGCTGTCTGATCACCCCGGGGACGAATGTGGCCGGCGTGGGAGCCACCGAGCCGGCGTCGGTGCCGGCCCCCCCGGTTGCCGCCGGGTGGTGCGCGAGCACGCCGGCGACCGAACCGTTGTGCACCGCGCTGGGCTCGTCGGCCACGACCTCGGACCCCGTACCGAGGGTCTCCCGGCAGATCGTCCCGCTCACCGTGACGGTGCTGTTCTCGTAGGAGTAGGTGACCGCGTTCTCCAACAAGGCGTGGAGGGCCGAGACCAGCTGTCGTCGGTCGCCGATGACCGCGACCGGCGGCGAGGGCTCGTAGAGGACGATCGCGATGCCCCGCTGATCGGCCGCCGCCCGCACCCGTTCGATCGCCTCGGCCATCACCAGGTTGACCAGCACCGGCTCGCGGGGTGGGGCCGCCTCGGCCTCGATGCGACTGAGGTCGAGCAGGTCGTCGATGATTCGGCTCACTCGGAACGCCTCGGTGTGGATCCGGTTGGCCAGCCGCTTGGCCACCTCGGCGTCGGGCTCGACGACGAGGGTCTCGGCCAACAACCCGAGCGCGCCCATCGGGGTCTTGAGCTCGTGGCTCACATTGGCCACGAAGTCGCGCCGCACCATCTCGAGGCGTCGGCGCTCCGAGACGTCGTCGATGGTGGCGATGACGCCGAGGGACCGCCGGCCGTCGTCGATCAGGAGCGCCCGCACGTTCAGGGTCCGCGGCGGCGGCCCGTAGAGGTCGAGGGTCCGTTCGGCCGTCCCGTCGTGCCAGGCCTCCTCGAGGAGCTCGGTCACGGCCTGCGCGGCCAGCGCGTCGCCGAGGCGGCTAGTCATGAGCGCGTTCGCCGGGGCGTTCTGGTACACGACCTTGCCGGTGTCGTCGCAGAGCACGACCCCCTGGGGTAGTGCATCGATGGCCCGCCGGAGCCGGATCGCGTCGGCGCTGGCCTCGGCGACCGCCTCCGATGCCGCCCCGGTGACCTGCTCGAGGTAGGCGAGCGCGTTCTCGAGACCGCTCTCCTCCGAAGGGGGATGCAGCCCGTGCCGGGAGCCGAGGGCGGTCAGCCGTTGGGTGAGGGCCT
>Ga0302325_10014450_pt1 | contig 16805 bp, 17 predicted proteins | sample Palsa_T0_2_FD_201948 | JGI IMG/M metagenome (GOLD analysis project Ga0302325, IMG submission 201948) | Peat permafrost microbial communities from Stordalen Mire near Abisko, Sweden - Palsa_T0_2 | ecosystem: Environmental > Terrestrial > Soil > Palsa > Peat permafrost | place: Sweden: Abisko... | reverse complement strand
GCACTCGAACTCCTCTACGGGGTCTAGGGCGAGCGGGGAACACACCTACTCGGCGAGCGCCTGGTCGAGAACGCGATCGGCGCCGCCTGCATCATCCTGCCGAGCTACTTCCTGCTCCCGATCCGTACAGATGCAGTCATTCGCCGCCGCGTCGCCGACATGCTCTCCGCGCTCGCCGACCTGCTCGGATCGCTCGCAGATGGCGCTTCCTCCGACCGCGTGGTCGAGCAGGCGCGCATCGTCGATCGCCGCCGAAACAACCTCGAGGAGGCCGTGCGCCCGATCACGATCCACGGACATGCACTCGGCCTCATCGGCCGCGAGCCGCTTCCTGCCGCGCAGCTTGCGGCCTCGACGACCGCGAACGCCGAGGCATCTCCTCCGTTCGTCCACGCTGCGCTCACCGGTCTCGAACGGCAGTCGCCGCGCGCCCTCCACGCGCTTCGCCGGCAGGTGAGCTCGCTCCGACGGGCTCTCGCGAGCACGCGCGACGCGACGACGACATACGCGGCCGTGAACCCACGCCACGAGACGAGCTGACTCCGGGCCCGTGCACTCGCGGCTTTCGGCGCGCGTGGCTGCGCGCAGCGCGCCTCGGCAGCCGAGCGCTCATTCCGGTCGGGCGCGAGCGACTGATCCGGCGCGCGGTCGACAGCGCTGATCGCCGACCTTCGCCGCTCGCCCCGCGACCGGCCGCGTCGAGCACGTACTCCGGACGTCACTTCGACATCCCACCATGACACGGAAGGACCACGCCAACGACGAGCCACGACAACGACAAGCCACGACAACGACAAGCCACGACAACGACAATGGAACAATGACACGGGAACGATGACACGTCAGACGCGAATTTCCGAACAGCCGACCGTCCAAGCCCAGCTCTCGGTGAGGAACGGCCGCGCCGCGGTGGACTTTTACAAGATTGCCTTCGGGGCAGTCGAGGTATTCCGCTTTGGTGGCACCGATGTTCTCGACGAGGTCGTCGCCCAGCTCGCGGTCGGCAACGCGATCTTCTGGGTCGAGGACGAGTCGCCCCCGCACGGGAACTTCAGCCCCGCATCGCTCGGCGGGGCAACAGCGAGAATGCTGCTGATCGTCGAGGATCCGGAATCGGTGCTCGACCGGGCGGTTGCCGCGGGCGCATCCGAGATCAGTCCCGTGCGCGACGAGCACGGCTGGCGCCTGGGTCGAATCGACGACCCGTTCGGCCACCGCTGGGAGATCGGCAAGCCGCTCGACCGCTGGCCGCCCGCCGAGCATCCCGGCGAGCGCTAGAGCCGTCGCTCGAGCGGGAGCCCCGCGATCGGCCTGGAGGGCGCGGCCTCGCGCCGCCTCAATCTCGTGCTTTACCGGGAACCACGAGGACCGGGCAGGTCGCATGCTGCGCGCACTGCTGGCTGACCGACCCGAGCAACAGACCCGCGAACCCTCCGAGGCCGCGCGAGCCGACGACTAGCAAGTCAGCGTCGCGCGCCTCGTGGCAAAGAACGTCGGCGGCCTGGCCCTGCCCGAGCACCGCTGTTACGGTCACACCCGAGCCGACACTGTCGGCGTCGTCAAGGCTCTTCTCGAGCGCTGACTGCGCGGTCTCGCGGAAGCTCTCGAGTTCAACGGGAACCGACCAGCCGGCGCCGTAGGCATACGGCGGGACGTGCCACGCACCGACCGCCTTCACCTGCGCCTCGCGGATGCGCGCCTCGCGAATGGCAAACCGTAGCGCGTCCATCGACCCCTCGGAGCCGTCGACTCCCACGACAATCGTGCTCATCTCAACACCTTCCTTCCGCTCCTCGAATGCCAGCTCATGACACGAGTATCCCCGCACGTGGCGGGAAAAGCCTCGGAGCAGCCGCGGATAAACGGTGCGGAGAACTACGGAGCCTGCGGTTTCCCGGAGCCCTCTCGGCGACCGCACGAGGTCGTCGGCGACGTCGAACGGGCGCGAAGACGCGACGCCCGAGCCGGCTCCGATCCGGGACCGCCTCGGCGAACCTCCGCCGTTCGTCGCCGGAGCCAACCGGGACGTCGGCTCAAGCGGTCCGCCGGCATGAGCGCGAAAGTCGCTGCGGCAGACAGCGCTCGTCGCGACTCGCCAGTCGATCTCGCGCAATCCGGCAACAGGTGTCGGCACGGTTTCGTCGACGAGCGGCGTTTCCGGCTAATCCTGCGCCATCGCCGCCTTCAGCGTCCGCGGGCGATACCGCCGCGTCGACTCACTCGCGTCGGTCGCGACAACCGGAACGCCTTTCGCATCGTTCCCGACGGCCTCGCCGTCGCGACGAATCGCTGCGTCGGCGACCGCCGGATTCCTGGCGCGGGCTCGCCGGGCCGACAGGGAACCGGGGGGTTGAGGTCTGGCCTCCTCTGCGGGTCGCCGACCTCGCCGGCGGCAAACGTGTCGCGCCGCACGGCGGAGGTCAACGGTCGAGCCCCGTTAGCCGTTGAGCGCGGGACGCCCCTGGGCGCCGGGCTCGGCGGCAGACGTCGCGGCGGCGAACTCGCGGCCTGCACCGTCCCGCTTGTGCTCCACACCGGCCGCGGCGTAGGCGTCATCCTCGTCGAGCGTCTCGTGCTCGAGCAGCGCCGTCGCAAGCGAGTCGAGCTTGCTGCGATTGTCCGCCAGCAGAGTCAGAACGTCGGTGTGGGCACGATCGACGATCCGGTGCACCTCTCCGTCTAGCAGCTCCTGTGTGCCCGCCGAGACTTCCGAGGCGCCCGGGAGAAGAGGGCCTCTTCCCTCTGCCGGAAGCACCGCGAGCGGCCCGATCGAGTCGCTCATCCCCCAACGACCGACCATCTGCCGCGCCAGCTCGGTCAACTGCTGGATATCGGACTCCGCGCCCGTGGTCGGTTCGCCGTAGACCAGCTCCTCTGCCGCGCGGCCTCCGAGCGCAACCTTGATCTTCGCGACGAGCTCGCGTCTTTCGTAGCTGAAGCGATCTGCCTCAGGGGCTGAGAACGTCACGCCGAGCGAGATCCCGCGTGGGATGATCGAGATCTTTCGCACCGGGTCGGCCCCATCTGTCAGCATGCCGACGATTGCGTGGCCGCCCTCGTGATACGCGGTTCGGCGCTTGTCGGCGGGGCTCATCATCACCTGACGCTCCGCGCCGAGCACGATTCGCTCCATGGCGTCGGTGAAGTCGGCCTCCTGCACCTGGTCGTGGTTTCGTCGCGCGGCGAGCAGCGCGGCCTCGTTGACGAGGTTCGCGAGATCTGCGCCAACCATGCCAGGGCTCGTCGCGGCGATGCGGCCGAGGTCGACGTCGGGCGCGAGCGGCACCGAGCGCGTGTGCACCTCGAGGATCTGTTCGCGCCCCTTGCGATCCGGTGGCTGAACGCTCACGCGGCGGTCGAACCGGCCTGGCCGCAAGAGCGCTTGGTCGAGAACGTCGGGCCGGTTCGTCGCCGCGATCACGATCACACCCGTCGATGAGTCGAAACCGTCCATCTCGGTCAGGATCTGGTTGAGCGTTTGCTCGCGCTCGTCGTTACCCCCGCTGAAGCCCGCGATGCCGGAGGTTCGCGAGCGGCCGATGGCGTCGAGTTCGTCGATGAACACGATTGCCGGCGCCGACGCTTTCGCCTGCACGAAGAGATCGCGGACGCGCGCGGCTCCGATGCCAACGATCGCCTCGACGAACTCCGATGCCGCCATCGAGAAGAACGGCACGTTCGCCTCACCTGCCACTGCCCGCGCGAGCAGCGTCTTGCCCGTTCCCGGAGGGCCGCTCAGCAGGACGCCGTGCGGAATCCGGCCGCCGAGGCGGAGGTATTTCTCGGGATGACGGAGAAAGTCGACGACCTCGGAGAGCTCGGCCTTTGCCTCGTCAATTCCTGCGACATCGGCGAAGCTCACGCGCCCGCCCGCCGGCTCGTAGCGGCGTGCCCGCGACCGGCCGAAGGCACCGAGCATCCCCTGCGCGCTCCCCGCGCGGCTCATCAGCCAAAACAGAAGTCCGACGAACAGCAGCGTCGGCCCGAAGCTGACGAGCAGCTCCTCCCACCACGGACCGCTCGTCGAGAGGGGCTCCGCGTTCACGACCACGCGCTTGCTCTGCAGGAGCGCCGAGAGCTGATTCGTGTTGGCGAATGCGGGAATCTCGGTCTGGAAGAGCGTCGTCGCCTTCGAACCGTCGTAGGTCTCCTTGCCCCGAAACACCCCCTGGATCGCCGTTCCCTTCGAGCTGATCGAGGTCACGTCTCCGGCCGAGACCCGCTGCAGGAAGAACGGGCTGTATGGAACGCGGATCCGGGCCGGAGCCTGCGTTGCACGGGAGCCGAACCAGATGTTGATCACGAACAACCCGAGGACGAAGGCAAGCAGCTGCCAACTCAGGCGGAAGCGCGGCCTCGCCGGTGACGAGGGGCCGGCTGGAGGTGCGCTCGCCGGTGGCGAGAGGCGCGCTCGAGGCTGCTGCGGCGTGCTGATGCCTGCAACGATGCCACACCCGCGCCCGTGCGCGATCCCGCTGTGTCGATGAGCCGCGCGGGAACGCCAACCTACGGGACGGCCGGACCCAAACAGCACGTCCGGGACCGATGGCTGCGGCCGCCGGCAGGCAGGGTCCCGAACGATCGCGCGTCCTTTCGACCGCCTCCATTGCATGCCTTGGCCACGGGGGTGCGAGACGACGCCGCACCGTGCCGGTGTGTTGCCACTATGCTGCCAGCGCCGTCTTCGGGTACGAAGTCCCTGCAAGATCGAACCTTCTCATCATGCGATGGGCATGTAGAGGACATGCGAGAGCGTTCCGGAAGTTCGTTGTTCATGCGGTTTCGGGACAGGTTGGACGCTCATTCCCGATGCGTGATTGCCTCTCGGGTCGGTGACGGAATCGAGTCGCCCTCCTAGACATGAGAAGTGTGCTGCTGGCAGCCGGTGGTGTCCGGGTGGTGTCACGGCAGCGGGTAAGGCCCGGCGCGAGAATTCCGGAGGCGGTGTCGGATCGGGGATGAGGTGTTCGTTGTAGGAGTGAGCGGGCGCCCACGAGGGGCGCCCGAAAACAAAGGAGATGATCCGAGATGCGGTACCTGGTTTCCGTGATCGACGACGGCGCCGGCTTGGCCACCCCGACCGAGGAGGCCGATATCGACGTGTTCAACGACCGGCTCCGGGCCGAGGGTCACTGGGTCTTCGCCGGCGGCCTCGGATCGCCGGACCCGGCCACGGTGATCGACAACCGGGTCGGGGAGGCGGTGTTCACCGACGGGCCCTTCCTGGAGTCGAAGGAGTACCTCGCCGGCTTCTGGATCATCGAGGCCCCTGATCTCGACGTGGCGCTCAAGCTCGCCGCCGAGGGGTCGAAGCGCTGCAATCGGAAGGTCGAGGTGCGGCCGTTCCTGTCGTGACCGTGATCGACGTCCGGGAGGCGATCACGCAAGCCCACCGCGATGAGTGGGCGCGGGTGGTCGCCGCCATGACCAGGCGTTTCGGTGACCTCGACATCGCCGAGGAGGCGGCCGCCGAGGCATTCGCGACCGCCGTCGGGCGGTGGCCGGCCGACGGCGTGCCGCACAACCCCGGCGCGTGGCTGACCACCACCGCCAACCGCAAGGCCATCGACCGGATTCGGCGGGAGAACAAGCGCGGCGGCAAGCAGAAGGAGGCTCGGATGTTGTACGACGACGACCCGCCCGACTCTCTCGGCGCCATCGACGACGAGCGGCTCCGGTTGATCTTCACCTGCTGTCACCCGGCGCTCGCGATGGAGACCCGCGTGGCGCTTACGCTCCGCATGGTCGGCGGTCTGACCGTACCCGAGATCGCCCGTGCCTTCCTGGTCCGGGAGACCGCCATGGGGCAGCGGATCACCCGCGCGAAGGCCAAGATCAAGGCGGCTCGCATCCCGTATCAGGTGCCGTCGGCGGAGGATCTCCCGGCGCGCGTCTCCGGCGTACTCGCCGTACTCTTCCTTGTCTTCAACGAGGGCTACCTGGCGACCGGCCCCGACACCGATCCCGTGCGTCACGACCTGACCGCCGAGGCGATCCGGCTCACCCGCCTGATCCGTGCCCTCATGCCGGAGGATGGTGAGGTGGCCGGGCTGCTGGCGCTGATGCTCCTCACAGAGGCCCGCCGCATCGCGCGGGTGTCGGCGAGCGGCGAACTGGTCCCCCTCGGCGAGCAGGACCGTGGGACCTGGGACGCGGCGCTGGTCGCCGAGGGTCATCGGCTGGTGCGCGAGCGCCTGGCCGCCGGGATGGCTCCGGGTCGCTACCAGATCCTCGCAGCATCAACGCCGTGCACACCTCCGCCGGTGACGTACGCGACACCGACTGGTCGCAGGTCGTTGCCCTCTACGACCAGCTCGTCCGTCTCGACCCCTCGCCGATCATCGCCCTCAACCGGGCCATCGCGGTCGCCGAGCTTGACGGCCCGGAGGTGGCACTGGCCGCCGTCGACCGTCTCGAGGACACGTTGGCCGTGTATCACGCCTACCATGCGACCCGCGCCGACCTGCTGAGCCGGCTGGGCTGCAGTCAGAAGTCGCGCGCGGCGTACGACAAAGCCATCGAGCTGGCGGGCAACACCGCCGAGACCGCCTACCTGACACGCCGCCGCGACCAGCTGGGGTAGTGCACCCGCGAAACCCCGTGCGGATTGGTGCCCCGATTCTTGCCATCGGAGGGTTCGGCCGCCGCCATAGCTCGCGTCCGGGCTGCTATGTCAGCAAAGCGGTGTGATGTCAGCAAAGCGGTGACGGCGCAAGCGCCTCCGACGCTACTCCATACCATGTCGGTGCGAGACGGCCCCGTTGGGCGCCGCGCCGGTGTTGCCTCTGTGTTGTCAGCGACGTCTTCGGTTCACGAAATCCGTGCTAAGCCCTGCTAAGGCGAACCTCCTCACCTCGCGATAGGCATGTAGCCCGGATGAAGCGACTCATAGTGGGCGTCAACGGCAACCGAGTCAGGCGGGATCGACGGGAGCAGTCGGCTAGGCTCGGGCGATGAACGCTCAGGGGGCTGTCGTCAGCGCTGTGGATCTCACTCGCCGCTACGGCGAGGGCGAGACCGCGGTCGAGGCTCTAGGAGGGGTCTCGCTCGAGATCGAGGCAGGCGAGCTGACGGCCGTGATGGGCCCGTCGGGCTCCGGCAAGTCGACGCTGATGCACATCCTCGCGGGTCTCGACAAGCCCACGAGCGGCACGGTGACCATCGCGGGGGAGTTGATCACCTCGATGGACGACAACGCGCTCACCCATCTTCGGCGCAAGCACATCGGCTTCGTCTTCCAGTTCTACAACCTGCTCCCGATGCTCACGGCGGAGGAGAACATCAAGCTTCCGCTCTCGGTCGCCGGACAGAAGGTCGACCAGGCCTGGTTCGCCGAGCTGACGACCAAGGTCGGGCTCGTCGATCGGCTCGGTCACCGGCCGGCCGAGCTCTCAGGAGGGCAGCAGCAGCGGGTCGCGGTGGCGCGCTCGCTGGTTGCGAGGCCGACCGTCGTGTTCGCCGACGAGCCGACCGGCAACCTGGACACGAAGTCGAGTGCCGAGATCCTCGCGTTGCTGCGCGACATGACCGTCACCTACGGCCAAACGATCGTGATGGTAACCCACGACCCGCGTGCCGCAGCTGTCGCCAACCGGATCGTCTACCTGCTGGACGGAAGGATCGTGCTCGACAGCCGGGGTGCTTCCGAGGCAGAGATCCTGAAGACGATGAACGAGCTCGACACGCTTGCCCCGACGTGATTCGGGTCACGCTCAAGGATCTCCTGGGGCGGAAGCTCCGGCTCCTGCTGACGTCGCTTGCGGTCGTGATGGGGGTCGCGATGGTGAGCGGTACCTTCGTCCTTACCGACACGATCAACGCCGGCTTCCACGCGATCTTCGCCGTCGCGTACACGAACTCCAGCGCGGTTGTGACCGGCAAGGCCGTCTTCGGTGGCGTCGCCGACGCGCCGTCGTTCCCGGCCTCGACGCTCGCGCGGATCGAGAAGCTTCCCGGTGTCTCCGCGGCAGCGGGCGGGGTTGAGGCGGCCGCCCAGTTCGTCGGCGCGAACGGAAAGGTCGTCGCGCACGGGGGCGCGCCCGGGCTCGGCTTCAGTGTCGACCCGAACGGCGACCAGCGCTTCAACCCGCTCAAGCTTGTTGCAGGCAGCTGGCCCTCCAGCTCGGACGAGGTCGCGATGGACGCGAACACGGCAGATTCGCTGCACGTCAAGGTCGGCGAGCGCGTGGGCGTGATCGTCAGCGGCGGGAGCGAGCGTCGTTACACGATCTCCGGCGTCGCCGACTACGGGAACTCCACCTCACTCGGCGGGGCGACGATCGCGATCTTTGACCTCCCGACCGCACAGAAGCTCTTCGACAAGCAGGGCGAGCTCGATGAGATCGACGTCGCAGCGAAGTCGGGCGTGTCGAGCGCCAAGCTGCTCTCCGAGATCCAGGCGGTGCTCCCGCCGCATACCCAGGTGCGTACCGGCCAGCAGCAGACGCAGGCAAGTGTCAATAACTTCGGCTCGATCCTCAGCATCGTTCGATACGTCCTGCTCGCTTTCGGAGGTATCGCTCTCTTCGTCGGCTCATTCGTCATTGCGAACACGCTCTCGATCACGGTCGCGCAGCGTGCGAGGGAGTTCGCAACTCTCCGGACGATGGGCGCGTCCTCCCGCCAGGTGCGCTGGGCGGTGGTTCTCGAGGGACTCGTGACCGGGCTTTTCGCGTCGACGATCGGGCTCTTCGTCGGGCTCGGACTCGCGAAGGGATTGGAGGTGCTCTTCCGGGCCGCGGGGGTGACCGTACCGGTGACGGGGCTCGTGTTCGCGACCCGGACCGTGATCGTCTCACTCGCCGCCGGGACGATCGTAACGCTGGTTGCGAGCCTCTGGCCCGCCCTACGGGCGACACGGGTTCCGCCGATCGCTGCCGTTCGGGAGGGGGCGGTGCTTCCGCCGTCGCGTCTTGCACGCTTCGGCCCGGCGGTTGCGGTCGTGGTATGCGCACTCGCGCTGGCGCTTCTCTGCATCGGAGGGTTCGTCGTCGCCCTCTCGACCGGTATCCGCTTCCTGTTTGTGGGGGTCGGCGTGCTCGGAATCTTCGTCGGGGTGGCCATGGTCGCGCCCAGCATCGCGCGCCCGCTTGCGCTGGTGCTCGGCTGGCCGGCGACCCGGATCGGGGGTATCGCGGGCTCGCTCGCCCGCTCGAACGCGATGCGCAACCCGGCGCGCACCGCCTCTACCGCAGCGGCGCTGATGATCGGGCTCGCGCTGGTCACCGCAGTCGCGGTACTCGCCCAGGGGCTCCGGGCATCGGTCGTCGGATCCGTGAGAAGCGAGTTTCGCGGCGACTACGTCCTGACCTCCGAGAACGGGTTCACCCCCACCTCCGTCGCCTCGGCAGATGCGCTCCGCAAGGCCGGAGTCGTCACCGTCGTCGCCGGCGAGCGTGCCGGTGACGGGCGCGCGTTCGGTCAGACGATCCAGGTTGCGGGGCTCGACCCGGGGCTCTCCAAGCTGCTGCTGCTTCAGTGGAAGGACGGTACGAATGCCTCGATGGCGATGCTCGGAACGAACGGCGCGATCATCGACACGGGCTTTGCCAAGTCACACCACCTCGTCGTCGGATCGCCGATCGGTCTCGAGACACCCGCGGGCCGGACGATCAAGCTCAGTGTCAGCGCGATCTTCTCTCCTCCGGAGGCAGAGGACCCCCTGGGCACGGTATCGATCTCCTCGCGGACATTTGACTCCCTCTACACCAATCCGCAGAACGTCTTTGCGCTCATAGCGACGCCGGGCGGAGTCACCGCGGCGAACACGGCGCGGCTGAACAGTGTGCTGAACTCGTTTCCCGACGCGAAGATCCAGACCGAGCATCAGTTCATCAATTCGCAGGAGCAGGGAGTGAACGGGATCCTCGACCTCCTCTACATCCTGCTCGGACTCTCGATCATCGTGAGCCTCTTCGGAATCGTGAACACGCTCGTCCTCACCGTGTTCGAACGGACGCGCGAGCTCGGCATGCTCCGCGCCGTCGGGATGACCAGGCGCCAAACACGACGCATGATCCGCCACGAGGCGGTCGTCACGGCCCTGCTCGGCGCAACGCTCGGGATCCCACTCGGGATCGGGCTCGCCGCGCTCTTCGGGCATGTCCTCAAGGGCATCCCCTTCTCGGTGCCGTGGGGAACGATCGTCGTCTTCGTGCTCGCCGCGATCGTCGTCGGCCTCCTCGCCGCGATCTTCCCCGCACGACGCGCGTCACGCCTCAACATCCTGAACGCGCTCCAGTACGAGTAGCTTCCGGTTTCTCTCAGGGACCGCCAGCGGCTCAGGCGGCCGAGAGAGGCAAGCGCCACCCGCCGGGGGGAGTCTGGTCCGGGTGTCGCCAGGGGGCGCGACGACACTGACCACGCACTCGAGTCGAGCGGCGATGTCCCCGCGGGGTCCGCGTGCGCTGAGGGTGCCAGGCGCCGCGTCGACATCGACGAGGTCGTGCGAGGTCCGATGGCGGTCGGCTGGCGAAGTGAGGGGCCGACCGCGTGGGGGCACCTCGTCGCCCGCACTGATCCCCCTGCGGGGGAGATCAGCCCGGTCCCATGCAGAGAGGGAGCTTGCCGCTGCCCAGCGCCTCGGCGGGTGCGGGATCCCGCGATGGGACGAGGGGTGGGCGGCGAAAGGCTCGCGTCCTTGCCCGCGCCTTCTTCGCGACGTGGACGCCTCCGCGTCGGCCCGCTTCCGGGCATTCCGGGCCGACGCGGCGGATGAGCGACGCCGGGGTGTTGGCGTCCCTGGCCCAGGGGATCACATCACCTGCGCCCTATCCGGTTCGGCCGAGATGGGTTTGGCAGCGTCGTATAGACGGCACAGGCGAGGAGGACGAAGAGCGGGCCCGCGTTGGGGTCGGTGGCGGACCCTGTCGCGAGACCACCGAAGCCCTGGCCGATCACCCAGTAGATGATGTTCAGGTAGATCGCAAGCCAGAGGAATGTTCTCGCTTGCCAGTCGATCCCGACCGAGACGCCGATCGCGATCGAGACGAGCGAGAGGACGAGCGCGATCAGAAACCCGTTGCCTCTTGCGACATTGGCTGAGTGGGTGAGCAGGTTGGTGAGCCAGCCCATGCCTGAGGGAGCGCTACTGATCGCGCTCCGGGTGGCGTTCGCGCTGCTGTTGGGTGCGAGCAGCCACAGCCATCCCATCACAATCCACAACGCGGCCCAGGTGATCCGGGCCCCACGTTCCCCGAGCAACCCGCCACGGCGGCCATTGGGCCAGGCGATGAGACCGACGAGCCCGTAGAGGAGAACCGCACCGGGAGCGCCGGTGAGGGGGTTGGCCATGTTCATGAAGAGCATCCCGAATGCCTCGCCGAACCACCAGACGACGAGCACCCAGCCAAACGATGCCGCAAGCGCAGGCTTGACTGTCGGTCGATAGAGCAGGCCGAGTCCGATTAGGACCTGGGTGAGAGCGAACAGCGTGTTCCAGAGGCCGAGGTTCGCGTTTGCGACGCGTACACCCCACGCAAGGCTCGACGCGAGCCAGTGCGGCTGACCGACCTCCATTGCAGCGAGCATCTGCGGGAAGCCGCGGGAGTACATGAACGACTGGAACTGCAACGCGCCGTCGAGCAGCCAGATCAGGCCGAGGACGGACTGGATTGTACGCCGGCTGTCCGAGGCGAAGTACGCCCGCACCCGGGTCGCGCTGGGTGCTGCTTGCCACGCCGACGCGGGTCGCGCGTGCGATGCCGAGACGACGGATATCTGACCCGTGGGTCTGTTCATCACGTGACTCCTTGTAAGGACGATGAGGGTCCGACCGTGAGCTTCACCGCGCATCCGCCGGGCGCCGAAACGACCGCGTCCATTCCCGCACTGCGAACTGCCGCGGCCCGCACCCGGGGATGGATAGGGTGGCCTCTTCTCGAGCAGGGGACGTCTCGGGGAGTGCACGCGCAAACGCGAGTCACCGCGTGCTGATGTTGGCGGTGTCGGTGAGGGCCGGGTTGACGGTTGAGGTCCCTGCGGGTGGTGCCGCCGCAACGAACGCCGTGCGGACGGCCATTGTGGTCGGCCTACAGCAGGGAGAAACGAGGACGGCCGTGCGTGCGTTGTGGTGACGACGCTCACGTCTTCGGGATCCAACGGAACGTCAAGTTCACCTTGTGCGGCGTGAGCCACAGGTTCTTGTATTCGAGGTGGCGTGCTGCCTCGGGTGGGCTGATAAGCAGGCTCAACTGGTAGGTGCCGGCGGTGGGCAGCGCGACGTTGTCGCCGAAATGCGGCCCCATGTAGCGCGAGATCATCGGCCACAACTGTTCGTCAACCACGACCTTCCCGGCCTTCTTGATCGTTGCCCAGACCGATGAGTACGGAATCGCATACCCGGTCGAGGTATCCGAGAGCGTCACCATGAGGTGGAAGCTGTCCTTCGTGGTCGGGCGCACGATTTGCTGGCTCGACCCGTTTAGGAGGATGAACGTCGCGGGCGCCGAGGTCCGGGCCTGGATCGTCATCCCTTCCCAGTCGGCCTGACCGAGCGGAACCATCGCCATCGCAACCGGCATCGCCCCACTGGTCTGCATCGCCGGCAGGGTCGCTCCTCGTACCGTCATCACCGTGCCCGAGCCGATCGCCGAGCCCGGCGCAGACATCGCGGGAGCCGACGGCATCGCGCCCATCGAACCGCTGCTCGCGGGCGCAGCTTTCATCGACGATCCGGAGGCGGCCGGCGAGGCCGCCTTCCCACTCCCCCTCACCGCGTGAGCGACGAGTACGGCCACGACCAGACCGACCGCGACGACGCCCGCGAGCAACGCTGCTCGCTGCGACGATCCTCGCGCGAGCCTGTTGGCAGGGCCGATCGCACCTGGCCCCGTGCCTGTGGTCGACATTTCTACCTCCTCCTCCGTGTCGTTTTCTCGTTGATCCCCGTCACACCTGGACCATCGGCCGGCGGCTGACGCACACGGCACCGTCGTCCATCGGACCGCGCGCTCGACACCTCGGCCGGCGAGGCCGTCACGTCCAACGATGGTCGTCCCGGGAAGGTCCAAAAGCTGGCCTGCTGCCCGGGCGGGCATTAGCCCCGCTTTCGTCCGCGTCCGTCGAGCGACCCCGCTGGCCGCCGAGGGCGAACCGCTCCGCAACCCGACGGGTCAGGTGCCGCTAGCGGGGAGGGCCACGCTCGCCGTGTCCGGCCGCCAACGCGGGAAGGCGTGGCTGCGCAAACGAGAAGTCCAGCAGAATCCGTCCGACGATCGCCGCGCTGCGCGGCACGTGCAGGGATCCGCCCCGCCGCAGGACACGGCCCACACGCCTTGCGACACCCAAAAGCAACCGTGCGACGAGGTAGGCGACCACCCCGAAGGGCAGTGTCAGAACCACCCCGAGCATGAACGTCGGCTCGAGCACCACGCCGAGCAGCGTGCCACTCGAGATCAGGCGCTCGAGATGCTCCTGCACCGCAAACGCGAGCGGCGGCAGCAACGCAAACCGAGACAGCCCGGCGGGAGCAACGGCGCCACCACGAGACGCGGCGTCCCGCCCGTGCAACACCAGCGCAGACAACAGAAAGGCGCTTCCGATTCCGCCGAGGAGCGGGAGCCAGGCGAAGTACGCGTGGCCGGTGTGCTGCAGGACCTGGCTGCGTTCGTACGGGTTCGGGTACACGAGACGGAAGGCGAGCCAATGGGCAACCTCTGTCCCCCCAAACATCAACGGCACAGACAGCACCCACGGAGCCAGACGCCGTGTCACGGGTTCAACTGTATCCCACGCACATCACCTACAACGTGGCCTCGCTGCGTCGTCAGCATCCTGGACCCTTCGGCCACTCGCCGGCATGCGAACTGACGCTCGTGATCGCTGGCCGACGACGGTCGCGGTTGAAGCCCCGGGTGCTCCGGAGCAGACGCGCAACCCATCACCGCGAGGCGGAGCCGGCTACAACCCCTCGGCAGTATGCAGGGCTCGCAGGGTTTCGCGCTGGCACGGTCGGCTGGCAAGGTTGGCGCTTGCAAGGTTGGCGCTTGCAAGGTTGGCGCCGCTGGCGGTGGTCGATGCAGGTTCGAACCCCGCTGCTCGGCTCCCGGCGCGCTGGCCCGCTGCAGATTCGGGCCCGCCACAGCGACGGGGTTCGCGAGCGACAGGTCCGCCCTTCCCAGATCGGCGTCCTGCGGCATCGCGCTGCGGAAGAGCGCGCGTCTCGAGAAACGCGCCTCGCCGAGCCCGGGCTCGGCGCAGCCGGCGTCCATCGTCTCGGCACTCGAGAGCTTCACGGCCCGTCGTCTCGCCGGTCTCGCGTGCTTCCTGAGCTCGAGTCCCCCGGTCGCAGCATCGACCCCGAGCGCAGGAGAGCTGAGCTGAACACACACCAAACGTCCGGATGAAACGCGGCCGTTGGCAACGAATCTGACCGCCGTCAGAACGAAATCGGATGACGGATCGCCGGAGTTGCCCTGGACGCGGTGCACCTCACGTTCGAAAGCCGCCCGCCAATCCGCCCGTTCGGCGACCGAGCTGGTGGCCCTCGCGAGGGCTTGGTCTCGGTAATCGGCCGCTCCACCGTCGACCATCGGCCGAGAGAAGCGCGTCGATGAGTGCGTGCCCGAGCGCTGAACGATCCCAACCCTCCAGGCCGACGCACGCCCGGGCCAGCCGAGCGGACAACCGAGTCCCGGCGGTGCTATCGTGGAACGGGCGAATGCTGGCCTCGTGCCCAGATTTGATGATCGACGCCAACCGCGGCGCCAGTCGGGGCCGGCGTCCCGTGATGGCACTGGTCGTTGTGCTTTTCGTTGCCCTCGGTTCAAGTGCCGCCGGAGCGACGACAGACCGGCAGGAGGTGACCGTTTATAGCGTCGCTTCAGGCGTGCAATTTCTCAACAATGCAGATGATCTTGCCCGCGGCGCCATAAACAATCCGTTCAACCCTGGCACGAACAAACTCAAACCGAGAGATGCCGCAACAGGATCCGTCCTCCCTGGCGACGTCGCGTTGTTTAGCTTCAATCTGTACGCCAATGCAGATCTTAAGAAGAGCGCCGGGTCTGCGTCATACACGTGCTACTTCAACTATGCCAGCCACGCACTCTGCATGGCGTACTACGAGTTGAGCGACCCTCGAGGAACGGTTGTTGCTGCTGGTCCGGTTAACTTCAACGCCAAATCGTTCAGCATGGTCGTAACCGGCGGTACAGAGAAGTTTTTCGCGGCGTCGGGCGAGGTGACGGCGGCTCCGGCCCAGAAACATTCACAGCGCGACGAGATTCTGTTGCTTCAGTGAACGAATCACTGTGAACGCTGTCGACAAGACCCGAGCGCCGTTCAGTGTCGTCGCCGTCGTCGCTGGATTGCTTGCCTGTCTTGCGTCCGGTTCAGCCCAGGCTTCGACGCGTGCGCAGCACATTACCATCTATGCTGTGCCGCAAACGGCGCAATTTATGAATCACGCCGACGATCGAGTGCGTGGCATGACCGTCAATCCCTTCACGATCAACGTGAAGGCACTCCAGGTGGTCGTGGATACGAATGGGAAAGAGAAGGGAAACGGGCCGTTTCCGGGAGATGATGTGCTCTACACATTCGGTCTATACACGAGCTCGACTTTCACAAAAAGCGCCGGATCGGCCATGTTTACGTGCTACTACGGCTTCGACAAGAGCGCGATATGCGACACATATTTTGATCTCGGTCGCGGACTCGTGCTTGCTTCAGGCCAGGTTCCCTTTGGAAGCAGTCGATTCACGCTAGGTGTCTCGGGTGGCACCACCAAGTACCTCGGCGCGCGTGGCGAACTACGGGTCGCACCCGGCGCGAACAACGCGCTACGCCTCGATCTCGTGTTGCTCGGAGTCACCAAATGACTCGGGCTCTTGCCGGAGCCAGACCGCTGATCATCGGCATTGCACTGCTGGCCCTCAGTGTTACGCCCAATTGGGCCGGCGCATCGACGAACGTTCGGCAGCTGACTGTCTATGCCCGGGCGACCCAGTTTCAGTACGTCAGCCATGCGGACGATCGGATACGCGGCGACCAAACGAACCCGTTCAGCCTCGATGCTCCCTTACCTCCGCCGCAGAAGGGAGACGGCAGTGCGCCCGCCCCGGGCGATAATGCGCTTTTCACCTTCAAGCTCTACAGCGATCGCAAACTCAAGAAGAGCGTCGGCTCGGCGGCGTATTCGTGCACGTTCAATTTTGCCAAGCAGGCTCTTTGCGAAGCGGACTTCGCGCTAAATGACGGCACCATGATCGCCGACGGGCCGGCTGCGTTCAACACCGCCCAATTCACGCTGGCCGTTGTCAGCGGCACCGGACATTACCTCTCGGTGCGCGGTCAGGTGACTTCCGCCTCGGAGGTCGCGCAGAACGTCTACCGTTTGGAATTCCTGCTGACTTCCCTGGGGTAGAACATCCAGACGGAGGCACATGTCGTCTCGCGGGATGACCGTTGGCAGGACGTCCCGAGTTGGGTGCCCGACCTCGGCTGGGAGGTGGTGGAACGAGTCGGCAAAGAAGGCGGCGAGTCTGCCGTCCGCGTCGCCTGTCTTCAATCCTCCGCCTTGCTCGATGAGATCCCGCGGAGCGCTTCGGCTGCGCAGGCTCGCGCTCAAAATGCACGCGGTCCTCGCCGGTCACGCGAACGCCTCCGCGAGGCCGGGACGACGAGCCGCGCACCCGAGAGGCCGTGGCGGGCAAGACGCGGCTCAGGGAGGTGCAATGGTTCGCAACGCGTTCAGACTCGACACCCAGGTGTCTGAACAGGGAGCGGTTCGAGTTGGATGCCGGTTCTCCGCACGTAGAGAACCATCTCGCTCCATGATGAGTAAGTCCCATTCGGCCGCTGAG
>Ga0302325_10014449_pt1 | contig 16805 bp, 15 predicted proteins | sample Palsa_T0_2_FD_201948 | JGI IMG/M metagenome (GOLD analysis project Ga0302325, IMG submission 201948) | Peat permafrost microbial communities from Stordalen Mire near Abisko, Sweden - Palsa_T0_2 | ecosystem: Environmental > Terrestrial > Soil > Palsa > Peat permafrost | place: Sweden: Abisko... | reverse complement strand
GTTCGCCGCGCTGCCGTACGTGGTCATCGCCGCGGCCGCGCTGACCGCGCAGAACCCGCCCATCGACGCCGCCCGCCTGGACATCATGCCGCCGCAGTTGTGGGGCCGCGCCGAGGGCGTCCGCACCTTCCTGCGCACCGCCGCCCAGGCTCTCGCGCCGGTGCTGTTCGGCGCCGTCGCCGATGGCATATTCGGCGGCGGGGCCAACGGGCTGCGGTGGACCTTCGTGGTCATGCTGGCCCCGCTGGCCGCCTCCGTGGTCTTCCTGTACGGCGCCAGGCGGCTCTACCCCGCCGACGTCGCGACCGCCGCGGCCGCTTCGGAGCCTGCGGCGGCATCGTGACGGACGCGGCGCCGCCCCGGCGTCAGCCGGTGAGCTCGCCCAGGTACTGCGGCAGCATCTGGCGCCAGGTGGGCCACTGGTGGTCCCACTGCGGGCCCCAGTTGTCCATCCGGCTGGGAATGCCCTTGGCGGCCAGGACCTCCGCCATCCGCCAGGACTCGCCGACGTCCTCCCACTCGCCTTCCCCGGACGCGAGCACGACCCAGCGCTGGCGGAGCCGGTCGAGCTGCGGGCCCTCCAGGCCCGGCACGAACTGCAGCGGCGCGGAGTAGTACAGGTCCTGGCTCCAGGCTTCGTCATAGAAGCGCTCGATCCGGTAGCTGCCGCTCATGCCGATGGCCGCGCCGAACACGTCGGGATAGCGGCACAGCACGGCCACGGCGTTGAACGCGCCGATCGAGGCGCCCGCGGTGATCACGTCGATGGCCTGGCCGCCGAGATCCGCGTGGATGGCCGGCACGACCTCCCACCTCACGCATTCGTGAAACTGGTTAAGCAGCCACGTCCGATGCTCGGCCGAGCCCGCCTTCGTGACCATGGCCTGGCCGGCCACGCTGTCGACCGAGTACAGCTTGACCCGGCCCTGCGCCAGCAGCGGCCCGCACGCGTCGACCAGGCCGTTCCGCTCGATCTCCCCGGCGTCGCCGCCCGCCGAAGGGAAGACAAGCACGGGCGTGCCGACCGCGCCCCACCGCATCACGGTGATGTCCTGCTGTAGCCGGCCGGAGTACCACCGCTTCGTGACGTCACTCATAGACGTACTTCTGCGGTCCGGGGAATATCCATGACAGTCCTTCCCTCAGCCGGTCCCGCCAGCTCACCCAGCTGTGCCCGTCCCGGGCCTCGACGTAGCGGACGGTCATCCCGGCGGCCTCGAATACCGGGACCATCGACCGGTTCCGCACGATCAGCGGCTCGTAGACGCCACAGCTGACGAACACCCGGTCGGCGACCGGCCGCGGCGCCGAACGGTACCGGTTGACGAACCGCACCACCGGCTCGAACGGCGGCCCGCCGCCGTGGTCGTGGCCGATGTCGGTGAAGACGAACGAGCCGGATTGCAGCAGCAGCGACCCGTAAACGTCCGGATGGCGGTAGGCCGTCGCCAGCGCGGCCACGGCGCCGAAGCTCGAGCCCATCAGGGCGCGCCCGGACGGCGTGCCTGCCAGCGGGAGTTCGGCCTCGAGCCGGGGCAGCAGCTCGGCGGTCAGGTACCTGGCGTGCGCCGCTGAGTTGGCGTACTCGGCCAGCCGGTCGCCCGGGTACACGAACGCCGCCACGGTCTCGGCCATGTCGAGCCGGTGGATGAGGTTGTCGAGCACGGTCTTGGCCGCCGCGTACCTGAGGTAGTCGCCGCCGTCGTGGACGATCAGCAGCGGGTAGCGCGCGGTGCGGCGGAACCGGGCCGGCAGGTAGAGGGTCACCGGGCAGTCCCGGCGCAGCGCCCGGCTCGGCACCACCATGTCCACCAGCGACCCCGCCCGCGCCTCCGGATCGGGCTGGGTCCAGTCAGGTACCGAATATCCGCGGGCGCAGCAGACCGAGGAGCTGCCCATCGGGCTGTGCGCGAGCCTGGGGTTCAGCGGGTCGTTGACCCGCTCGCGCTCCCCGCCGCGCGCCACCTCCAGCTGGTATTCGACCCGGGAGCCGGCGGGCAGCTCAAGCACGACGTACCACAGGTCGGTACCGTGCAGCCGGCGCAGCGGCAGGTGATCGGGCAGTCCGAAGATCCGGTGCAGGAGAAAGACCTCGTCGGCCTCGCCGTGGTACAAGAACGTGCAGCGGTCACCCTCGACGATGGGAACCTCGTGCCGGGCCAGGAAGCGATCGGCCATGGCCGCGTCGAGCGGCCGCCGGTCGCGGAGCCGGTTGATGGCGAGCTTATGGCGGACGGCCGGCCCGCGGACACCCGGCCCGCTGACGGTCGGCCCGCGGGCGGTGGTCACGCCGCCTCCAGCTCGGTCACGCCGTCTCCCGCGGTCACGCCGCCTCCAGCGCGGTCACGCCGTCTCCCGCGGTCATGCCGCCTCCAGCGCGGTCACGTGGCCGTCCCCGGCGAGCACCCGGGTGCCGGGCGGGCAGCCGCCGTCACGGTCAACCTCGATCCGGGTGCCGCCCTCGAGCGGGACGCAGCGGCCCGGCCCGAACCGGTGCGCGAAGACCGCCATCCGGGGCGTGTCGTCGAGCAGCATCCTGGCCCGGGCGTGCGGAAGCAGCACGAGATCGCGGAGCACGCTCAGCCCGCTGCCGTAGATCTCGGCGTGACCGGGACCCTGCGGGGACCGGTCACCGAACAGCACGATCCGGTCCGTCAGCGCCATCGCCCCCGCGGACCACGCGATCACCGGCACCGCCGCGCCCGGCGCCCGCGGCGACAGCGCGGCCGCCACGTTGAACAGGTGCAGCACGTCGGCCAGCACGCCCACGTGCCCGCCCGCGATGACCAGGGCGGCCGCCTCGCCGAGGATGTCCGCCACCTCGGCCCGGTGCCCGGCGATCACCGGCCGGTCGTGCGGTCGCAGTTCGGCGAAAAACTCGCCGCGGACATCGTTGACGCGGCGCAGGTGCGCCGCGTCAAGCTCGCGGACCGCGGCCACCGCCGCCGCGATCGCCTCGGCGTGAAGCTGATCGCTGAATCGGGGCTGATCGCCGAATCGGGGCTGATCGCCGGACCGGGGCTGCAAGGCGTACACCGCCCGCAGCGCATGATCCAGCCGCAGCAGGTAGATGTCCTGCAGCTCCGCGAGCTCGCCCTGCACCCGCCGCTCGGCGGCGGCGTAGCCGGGGTCGCGGTCCTGGGTGTCCAGCCACCGCCGGTACAGCCCGAGGTTGGTGCCGCGGCCCCCGAGCAGCCCGCTCAGCTCCCCGTCGTCGGCCTCCCGCTCCTGCCACCCGGCGGTGATCGTGGCGACCGGACCAGCACCGTCCAGGCCGAGCGACCGGATCACCGCGTCCACCGTGGGCCTGCGCTGCGGTCCCAGCAGGATGACCCTCACCGGGCGTGGACCTGCAGCGTGCGGCCCACCGCGTCGAGCATGCCGCGCAGCGTGTCGAAGTCAGGATGGCGCATCCGCACGTACGCGTTGGCCATGTACCCGGCCTCTACTCCCTGGGTGGCCGTGCCTGGCGGCGGCAGTGACGCGTCGATGACCCACTCGCCGTACTGCTGCTGCAGCTCATCGACCCCGCTGTAGCCGCTGATCTGTCCGTCCCGGTCCGGCCGCAGGGCCACGATCCCGCTGGCGTACCGGCGCGTCGGCACCGCGGCCGTGGTCCCGGAAACGATCGCGTTCGCCCACTGCAGGTACAGGTCGATCTCGTTGCCTGCCGAGTACAGGTCCCAGGCCCCGACCCCCGGCGGGCGGCAGCCGATCTCGGAGAACCTCAGTCCCTTCGGGCCGAAGAACCACTCCATGTGCGTCGCCGACGTCTCGATCCCGAGGGCGGCGATGACCCGCGCGCCCATGTCGCGCAGCTCGCCGTACTCCGGCGCGGTGTCGATCCGGTTGGTGGACACGAACTGCGGCGAGATCCAGCGGGTCCGCATCGCCTCGAGCACGTTCGGGAAGTAGTGCGAGACGAAGTCCAGCGTCACCTGCCCGGCCACCGTGATCGTGTCGTAGAACCCCTCGTGGCCCTCGATGAACTCCTCGACGGCGATGGACTCGACGCCCTGCCCGCCGAAGACACCAAGCGCGTGATCGAGACCCGCGGTGTCATCGACCCGCACCGTCCCGGACGCGCCGGCCCCGCTGCGCGGCTTGAGGATCAGCGGGAACCCGGTCAGTAGTGCAAAGTCGTGCGCGCCGGCCGCGCTGTCGACCGCGGCCGACGCCGCCGTCGGCACGCCCGCCGCGCGCAGCGTCTCCTTCATCGACGGCTTGTCCCGGCACAGCCAGGCCGTCCGCACCGAGGTCCCCGGGATCGTGCAGGACTCGCGGACCTGCGCGGCCGCCAGGGTGTGCGCCTCCACGGTCGCCTCGAGCCGGTCCACCCACAGCTTGTCCTGGACCCAGCGGACCGCCCCGGTCAGCGCGGGCACGTCGGTGACCGACGGCACCTGCTCGTAGTGGTGCAGCCAGCCCTTCAGCTCGTCGTCCAGAACGTCACGGCCGTATTCGCCGACGCCGCTCACCGTCGCCCCGGCCTGCGCCAGCGCCCGGGCGAACTGGCGCTGGCTGGCCGGGAAGAACGGTTCGACGAGGACGACGTTCATATCCGGAATGTTAACGTTCTTGTCATGGTCGTCGCCGGGTTCGTCGCGCCCTATCTGCCCGAGACCACGACGCGGTTCGTGCACGCCGCGGCGACCCTGCCGGACACCAAGCTGGCCCTGATCACCTGCGAGCCCGCGGACCGGCTGCCGCCCGGGCTTAAAGAATCCCTGGCCGGGCACTGGCGGATCGACGACGCGCTCGACGCCGGGCAGATCGCCGCCGCGGCGCGGGGACTCGGCGCCCAGCTCGGCCAGGTGCAGCGGCTGCTGGCCGTGCTTGAACAGCTGCAGGTGCCGCTCGCGCAGGTCCGCCAGCAGCTCGGCATCCCCGGTATGGACGTGGTCACGGCCGGCCACTTCCGGGACAAGGCGCAGATGAAGACGGTGCTGCGCGCCGCGGGCGTGCCGTGCGCCAGGTACCGGCTGGCCCGATCCGCGACCGACGCGGACGACTTTGCCCGGCTGGCCGGCTTCCCGCTTGTGGTCAAGCCCCCGGCCGGAGCCGGGGCCAAGAGCACGTTCCGCCTCGACGACCCCGGCGACCTGGCCGCCTGGCTCGACGCCGCCGCGCCGAGCCCGGAGCGGCCCGCGCTGATCGAGGAGTTCCTGACCGGGGACGAAGGCTCCTACGACAGCGTGATGGTCGACGGCCAGGTCGTCTGGGACTCGGTCTCCGACTACCTGCCGACCCCGCTTGAGGTGCTGCGCAACCCGTGGATGCAGTGGGCGGTGCGGCTGCCCCGCGACATCAGCGGGCCGGAGTACGCGGGCATCAGGCTGGTCGCGCCGACCGCGCTGCGCGCCCTGGGGCTGCGCTCGGGGCTGACCCACATGGAGTGGTTCCGGCGCCCGGACGGCACCGTCGCCGTGTCCGAGGTCGGCGCCCGGCCGCCGGGGGCCCAGATCACCTCGATGCTGTGTTACGCGCACGACTTCGACCTGTACGCCGCCTGGGCCCGGCTGATGGTGCGCGGCGACTTCGCGCCGCCGCCGCGTCGCTGGTCCGCGGGCACCGTCTACCTGCGCGGGCTAGGGGCGGGCCACGTCAAGGCCGTCCACGGCCTGGACGCGCTGCCGCCGCAGGTGAGCGCGCTGATCGTCGACTCGCGGCTGCCGCGACCGGGTCAGGCGTCCTCGGGCAGCTACGAGGGCGACGGCTACATCACCGTGCGCCATCCGGACACGGCCACCGTGACCGCGGCCCTCAAGGAGCTGGTCAGCACCGTCCGCGTCGAGCTGGGCTGACCGCGGTGAACGTGCTGATGCTCTCGCCCGGCTACCCGGCCGAGATGGCGTTCTTCACCCGGGGCCTGGCCCATGCGGGCGCGGACGTCATCGGCCTGGCCGACCAGGCGGCCGACGATCTTCCGGTCACCGCGCGGGACGCCCTGGCCCACTACGTCCGGGTGGGCGACCTGGCCGCCGGCGAGGCGGTCGCCGCGACCGTGGCCGACCTGGCCCGCCAGGTCAGCATCGACCGGGTGGAGTGCCTGTGGGAGCCCTACATGGTGCTGGCCGCGCGGCTGCGGGAGCAGCTCGGCCTGCCGGGCCTGACGGTGGCGCAGACCGTGCCGTTCCGGGACAAGGAGCGGATGAAGCAGCTGCTCGACGCGGCGGGCCTGCGGACGCCGTGGCACGTCGCCGCCGGGACGGTCGCCGAGGTCTGGGCCGCGGCGGAACGCACCGGCTACCCCCTCATCGTCAAGCCGATCGACGGAGCGGGTTCCGCGGACACCTACCGCGCCGACTCGGCCGCCGAACTCGACGCGATCCTGCCCAGTCTCAGGCACCTGCCGCGGGTCAGCGTGGAGGAGTTCATCGACGGCGAGGAGTTCACCTACGACACGATCTGCGCGGACGGACGGGTGCTGTTCGAGAACATCTGCCAGTACCACCCCCGTCCGCTGCTCACCAAGCTGCACGAGTGGATCAGCCCGATCACGCTGGCGCTGCGCGACCTGGACGCGTCCGGGCTGCAAGGCGGCCGGGCCCTCGGCGCCGAGGTGCTGCGGGTCCTCGGGTTCCGCGACGGGTTCACCCACATGGAGTGGTACCGCAAGGCCGACGGCGAGGTGGTGTTCGGCGAGATCGGCGCCCGCCCGCCGGGTGCCCGCACCGTCGACGTGATGAACTACGGATGCGATGCCGACCTGTTCTTCGCCTGGGCGCAGGCGGTCACCCAGGGCCGGATCGCCCAGCCGATCCACAAGCGGTTCAACGCCGCGAGCATCTTCAAGCGGGCCCGAGGGGCCGGCCGGATCACCCGCTACGAAGGCCTGGACGAGCTGCTGGCCCGCTACGGCGAGCAGGTGGCCGCGCTCGAGCTGCTCCCGGTCGGCGCGCCGCGGCGGGACTGGCGGGCCACCACCATCGGCGACGGCATGGTCATCGTCAGGCACCCCGATCTGGCCCCGGCCTTGGAGATCGCCCAGCGCTTCGCCGCCGAGCTGCACCTGTACGCGAGTTGAGGCCAGCCAGAGCCCGCCGCCGAGATCCTGGTCACCGGCGTCGAAGACCCCGACACCCGCGCGCACTCCGCGAACGAGAGCCTGCACCTGGCCACCTTCGAGCGCGCCTGCCTGGCCGAGGCCCTGCTGCTGAGCAACCTGGCCGACGGCTAGCCCCAGGCCCGTTCAGAATATATTTGCCGAACGGACCCTGGTACCAGCCCTCAGCCAGGCCATCGGAGCGCCAGATCCGCGGGCCGGTCGTGACTAAGAAGAACGTCGGCGGCTCCCATAACGGGGACACCCAAATTAACGCCGCCGTCATCGAACTATGATTGGCGTCTGAGGGCGTGCAATTGCCGACCCGCAGGCAAACGACGGAGCGACAACAGCTAAGGCAAATTTTATAAGTAACTGAGACGTCCATCATGGACTCAGGCTGTGATATCACCACTTCAACCGCTGGTCAAGAGATCCGCTTCCCCGCGCCGCGCACGGGCAACGGCTGTTGTCCCGCATTTCTGGAGTCATTTAGCCGCGACAAGCCACTCGGACATGTATCAGTTCGCGTGCGTTTGCCTCTGTGCTGGTGACGGGCAGGTGACGTTGCGGTGCGCATTCTCGAAATAAAAGGGGGAGAAGCCATGTATACAAGTCAGGTCGACTGGCCGGCCCATAATTTCGAGGACCTCGATATCCCGGTCGTGCACTTGTTCGTCGACCCTTGCGTAACAATAGGAACAGAGCGCCGGGAGGTGCCTGAGGGGAGCAAGCAACTGCTGGCCTTCGTCGCGGTGCGCCGCAGGCGGGTTGAACGCCGCCATGCGGCAGGCACGCTGTGGCCGCTCGGTGATGACGAGCGCGCCTCCGGCAACCTGCGGTCCGCGCTGTGGCGGCTCCGCCGGGTCGGCATCAACGTGCTCGCCGCGGACAAATGGTCACTGGCGCTGAGGGCTGAGGTTCTGGTGGACCTGCACCTCATGGAGCAGTGGGCCACGCGGCTGATCGAAGGCCACGACACGGAGCGGGACCTCACCATCTCGCCCTGGGTGGCTGATGCCCTGGATCTGCTGCCGGGGTTCTATGACGACTGGGCGCTCATGGAGCGCGAACGCGTACGGCAGCGGATCTTGCACGCACTGGAAGCACTGAGTGAAAAGCTGGCCGCCGCGGGACGCTTTGCCGACGCTATCGAGGCGGCGATGCTGGCGACGAGCGCGGAACCGCTCCGGGAGAGCGCACAGCGGGCGCTCATCAAAGCGCACGCGGCCGAGGGCAATATGACCGAAGCTCGTCGCAGCTACCGCGCATACCACGATCTGCTGCACCGGGAACTCGGCGTGGCGCCGTCCAGGGATTTTGCCGCGGGCCTGAACCTGCCAGATGTCGGCTCATGCCTCGTTACCCGCGCCCGCCCGTCGCTGTCTCACCTGGCCGCGCCGGTAAGTTAGATCGCCATCTGGTCGGCCGGACGTGGGGACTTCACGGGCCGGACCTGGCAAAGCGCTCGAGCCAGTCGCGGACATAAGCCAGCGCCTCCTCGATGGTCGAAGCCGACGCGGTGGCCTCGGCATCTTTCGTCAGATCATGCCGGCTTACCAGGCGGATCCGCAGTTGCGCTTCGCAGCCGGCACCTTCCAGCCAGACCCTGAGGAGGAGCGCTCCGGTTTTGCCCGGTCCGCTCGGCTGCCCTGTGATGAGCACCCGCCGATCGTAGGTGCCTGCCGTCACCGCAGCGTGATACTTCACGGTCCGGGTCGTTCGGCGAGTACCGGCGGTCACCGAAAGCGATGACGAGGCGTTGACGCTGTGGTGACGCCTGGATCACGGCTCCCTCATACGGTTGAGCCGCGCTAGCCGACCACGCGCGGGACGGCGACCACGGCGCGCACATGCCAGGAGGGCAGATGACCGTCACGACGTCGTATCCAGGGATTTACATACAGGAGCTCCCGAGCCTCGTCCATACGATCACCCCGGCGCCGACGTCGATAGCCGTGTTCGCCGGTTACACCAATCCGTTCTACCAGGGCACGCCGTACGGGACCGCGACCCAGCTGTTCAGCTTTGCCGATTATCAGGCGAATTTCGGCGGCTTCTTCTCCTGCCCGTGGCAGCCCGACTACGTCGGCCAGGCCGTCTACCAGTTCTTCAACAACCAAGGCCCGGCCTGTTACGTCGTGGCCTTGCAGGCCAAGCAGTACTACAACAGCGCCGGGGAGCCTCAGGGGGAAGTCGCGCCCGCCAGCGTCACCTTCCAGGCCACCGGCGGGAGCATCACCTTCACGGCTAAGCAGCCGGTCGGAGTGGCCGCCACGGCGGCGGGGGCGGGGACGGGGGGCATCCCGATGACGGTGGCCGTTTCAAACCTCCAGAGTTCGACTCAGAACGGCCCCACCGACACGGCCGACATCGTCATCTCCTACGGGACGACGGTGGAGACGTACCGCAAGACCAAGATCGCGAGCCTCGTCCCCACGTCCCCGCCGAATCCGCCTGCGCCGCTCCAGAACTCGGGCCTGGTGACCGTGACGCTGACAGATACGCCGACGGCATACCAGCAGACGGGAAGCAGCCCGCTTGGCTACGGCTCTCTCGGCCAGGGGCAAATCGCGCCGCAGCCAGGCTTTAGCGTCATCAGCCCGGTGGACTTCGAGCCGGTGTTCCAGGACTACGCGTCGCTCGACAAGGTACCTGTTTTCAACCTGCTCGCGACCCCCGGGATCACCTACAGCCAGGTCACTTCCGAAGCCGTCGCTTACTGTGAGCGCAAGCGGGCCTTCTACATCATGGATACCCCTTCGTCGCAGACCTCCGGGTGGGACGTCAACAGCATCGTGGGCAACCTCGATCAGTCCACGTCGTTGGATCCAGCGCCGCCGGTCAGCGTCAACGCCGCGGTCTATTACCCGTGGCTGCAAACGGCCGACCCCGTCACGGGGAACACGACCGACCCGGTTACGGGGAATGCGATAGTGGCGCCGCCGAGCGGATTCGTGGCCGGGATTTACGGCCAGACGGACAGCACGCAAGGGGTCTGGCAGTCCCCGGCCGGCCTCCAGACGACGATCCTCGGCACGACGGGCGTGGATACGAACGGGGTGATGACCGATCCGCAGCAGGGAATTCTCAACAACAACGCCATCAACTGCCTGCGCCAGTTCCCGGGCATCGGCACCGTCGTATTCGGCGCACGGACGACGGCGGCCGCCGACCCTTCCTATCAGCAGTGGAAATACGTGGCCGTCCGGCGAATGGCGCTATTCATCGAACAGACGCTTTACGCCAATCTTGGCTGGGCGGTTTTCGAGGGAAACTCCACGCCGCTGTGGAACGCCCTTACCCAGGAGGTCACGGCGTTCATGCTCAGCCTGTACCGCCAGGGCGCCTTCGCCGGGGACACGCCAAGCACGGCATTCCTCGTGCAGTGCGATTCGACGACGACCACACCTCAGGACGTTGCCTCCGGCAGGGTCAACATCCTGGTCGGCTTCGCCCCGCTCCTCCCGGCGGAGTTCGTCGTCGTCCAGATAGCGCAACTCGCCGGCCAGACACAGAGCTAGGGGCCACCATGGGCAAGATTTTCCCGGCCAACCTCAACCGTTACGACCCGTACAAGACGTACCGGTTCCTCCTCTACTTCGGGAAAAGCACGGCACCCGTGGCCGCGGTGAGCAAGCTCACGGCGCTCAAACGCTCATCCGACGTGATCGAGTACAAGGAGGGCGGCAGCGCCCTCATCCTGAAAGGGCTCGGGCGGATGAAGTACGAGCCGATCACGGCGGAGCGGGGAGTCACCCAGGACACGGACTTCGCCGCCTGGGCCGACTACGCCCAGGTTCTCAGCCAGGGCGTACCTAGCACGTCGCTGGCCAACCTGCGCCGGGAGATCAGAATCGAACTGCTGAATGAGGAGGCCCAGCCGGTGCTCCGGTACCTGATCCATCGCTGCTGGGTTTCCGAATTCCAGGCTCTTCCCGATCTCGACGCGGGCGGGAACACCATCGCGATCGAGCACATCAAGATGGAGAACGAGGGCTGGGAGCGGGATCTCACGCTCGCCGAGCCGACGGAGAAGTGACCTTGCTGCCCGTCAGCGGCATGACGCTCGCCGTGCGCGAGCCGACCGGTGAAGACGAGGTCTACGTTCTGGAAACCACGCTGGCACCGCTGCCTGCGATCCTCGAACTGGCGCGCCGTGTCGCCAGCACCAGCACCGGAGGTCCGGTTGACTGGCCCAGCCTGCCCGCGACCGATCTCGATGCCGCCGCGCTCATGATCCGGTGGTCCTGGATCGGCGGGGTGATCAGCACCGATGCCAGCTGCCCCGGCGCCGGCTGCCGAGAGCGAATCGACGTGAGTTTCGGCATCGGGGACTACCTTCTGCATCATCGCCCACGGCGACCTCGCAGCGTGATCGCGATGGCCGGCCCGGGCTGGTTCACGCTGGCCGGGGCTACTGTCCGCTTCCGGCTGCCGACCGTCGCCGATCTCCTCGCAGCAGCGGCGTGTGACCAGCCGGCCGAAGAGCTCCACGACCGGTGCATCGACGCTCCCGAGCTGTCGCGGACGCTGGCCGGCCGCTTGGACCGCGCGCTGTCGGCCCTGGCGCCGAGCCTCGAGGATCTTCTCGGCGGGAGCTGCCCTGCCTGCGGGCACCCGGTGACGATACGGTTCGACCCGCTCGCGTACACGCTGGCCGAACTGCGGCAGGCCTGCTCCGGCATCCACCTCGAGGTCCACGCACTCGCCGCCGCGTACGGATGGCCGGAAGACGCGATCCTCGCCCTTCCGCGCAGCCGGCGCCGACGCTACGCGTCGATGATCGCCCGCGAACGGCAGGCCGGATGAAAGCCCAGGTCCCCTACCTAGCCCGACTGGCCAGGCAGGTCGCCAGGCCGCCGATGCTGAAGCCGCCTCGCCAGCTCTTCACCGACGACATCGACCCGCCGGTCCGCTCCGCGGACACCCCCGGCTCCGCGCGGCGACACGCGGTGGACCCAGCTTCGCCAAGCCCTCCTGTTTCGCTCCCGCGTTCAGACAGCGGCCGACAACAGCCCGCACTTGAGGCGACGGCGTCGGTGCCCGCCGAGGAGACCGAAAGAGCACGAGAGACCGGCCGCCAAGACCGATCCGTCACCGTCGAGCCGGGAGTCGCAGTGAACTCCCCGGACACGCCAACGGTGTCCGCGTGGCCTGAACCAGCGGCAGGCCCGGGGGCGCCGCCCGACAGCGTGGATATGACCTGGCCGCCCCCGGTGGCGCCGCCTGGCGCCGGCCACCCTGAGGTCGCCAGCGTCGCCGCGGCCAGCCCGGCGAATCCGGCCGGTACCCGTCCCGGAACCGCGCCCACGGGGCCGCTGCCGTCACGCACTCCGCGGCCCGCCGCCGGCTCCGGGCCGGCCCGGCCGCCGGGATCATGGGTGAGCGCGCTGCGGGAAAGGCCCGTAGAGCTACCCGAGGCCATCGAGCATGCTCCCGCGGCAGGCCAGGCGGATCGCCGGGCCGCACCGGTATCGCGGGCCGTGCCTGCCGTGCCTGCCGTGCCTGCCGTGCCTGCCGCGCCGCCGCCCGGGCCGGGACCGATCGCGCCGGCCGGCTCGCGCCAGGACCAGCACACCGACGACGCCGCAGTGGCGCGCCGGGCCGCGCTCGGGCCCGAAGCGCCCGGCGCCGAGGGCGCCGCTGATCTGGACGGCTCCAGCGAGCCGACGCCGGTCCGCGACCTGATGCCGAAACTGACCTCGGACCATCTTCCGGCCGCGATACCCAGGACCGAGCCGGGCCAGCCGCTCGTGCCCCGGCGGCCCCGGGTCTCGATCGGCACCATCGAGGTCACCGTCGTCCCGCCGGCACCCGCTGTCCGCGAGATCCGGCCCCCTGTCCCGGTGACGCGCGGCTGGTCTCGCCCTCCTTCCCCGTTCGCCGCGAGCGCGGGTGCCGACCGGCTGCGGAACGGGCTCCGCCGCTGGTACGGGACGGCGCAGGGCTAACGGAGGCACTCGATGACGCTCGACCTATCCGCGGTGACCGACTCCTTGATCGGCCTCGTCAAGAGCCAGTGGACAGCCGCGCCGATCTGGACCGAGGTCGGCGGCAACCCGGCTGGCCCGACGTTCACGCCGAACTTCACCGGGCTGGCGCCCGACGCGGCCAGGCAGGAGCCAGGGACCCAGCTGAGCATGTACCTCTACCACGTCGAGTCGGACAACGCGCAGGAGGCCCTGTTCTGGCAGGATCAGATCCTGCACGCCGCGGCGGGCGCGCCCACGCGGTTCCTGCCGCTGGCGCTCAACCTCTTCTACCTGCTGTTCGCGTATTCGGAGACGAGCTACACCCAGGAGCAGGAGGCGATGAGCGCCGCCCTGCGTGTCTACCACGCCAACCCGATCGTGCGCAGCGATCCTGGAGCGCCAGACCCGTGGGAGCTGACCCTCACCATGGAGCACCGCTCCTACGATGAACTGAGCCGCCTGTGGCAGGCGACCACCGTGCCGCTGCGGATGTCCCTGGTCTACCGCGCGGCCGTGGTATTCATCAATCCCGACGCCATGCCGCCGCCCGCGCCGAACCCCAAGCGGGTCACCGTGGTCGCCGACCGCGTTCAGCTGCCGCTTCTTCTGCCCGGCACCGGGGAGTACCCGGTCGTGTTCGGCACCTTCCGCGACAGCTCCTACCTGGGGCCGGCCGGTTCGGCGGTTCCCCTCTCGCTGTCCCCGGCCACCGTGGCCGCGGGCCAGACGACCTGGCTGATGGGATCGGATCTTCGCTCCACCGGTGTCTCTGACCGCGTGTACCTGCTGCCACCGGACGGAGGCGCCGAGGTGGACGTCACGACGTGGGCGGTAGCCGCCGACTCCAGCGCCGCGAAGTTCGTGCTCACCCTGCCTGCGACGGTCGGGACCGCGCCGACCGACGCTCCCGTACCCGGCGTCTACCAGCTCCGCGCCGGAAGCGGCGCGCTGGGCGCCCCGGGCGCCAACCGGACCGGATCGACCCCGGTCAGCGTCGCTGCCTACGTGGACCCCGCGGGAGGCCCGGTCCTGGCTGGACTGCCCCCCTTTACCGTGCACGGCGCAGGCTTCCTCCCCGGGGCCACTGAGGTGCTTGTGGGCATGGTCGCGCTGACGGACACCGCGGCCGTCCCGGCTCCCGGTGAGGTCAGCATCGACCCGTCCGGCACATTCTTCTCATTCTCCCCGCCGGCCGGGCCGGCCGGGATGCTCGCGCCGGTACGGGTCCGGGTGCACGGCATCGAGTCGGATCCCGCGCTGTGGGTGACGCTGTGAACGCCGGCTCCGTGAACGCCGGCTCCGTGAACGCCGCCGCTGTGAACGCTGCCTCAGCCGTGCCGCAGCCCGTCACCGAGACGCTCGTCGTGAACATGGCTGACCTCGTCACCGGCCGCGGGGCCGAGCCGCCATGGCTCACCGAGGTCCGGCTGCGCGCTTCGCGCCGGGTGCTCTGGCTGCGGCACCTGTGGTCGGGCCATCAATACGAGGGAGAGCACCTGCTGGCGATCAGCCACAGCGAGGTCGACCGCGCGCTGGCCTCGCCGACCGAGGCGGCCCAGGCCGAGCAGGCCTTTTACCGGTCGGACGAGCGCGCGGCCGCCGCCACCGCACAGATCACCGCCCTCGCCGAGCAGCCCGGGGATGCCACGCTCGGGCATCTCGTCGTCACGCTCGGCCTTTCCCCGGCCGACGTGGCGCTCTTCACGCTCGCGGCCGCGGCTGCCCTGAACCCGGCGCTGGCCCGCGTCTTCGGGTACCTGCTCGACGTCACCGAGGCCGCCGATCCGACGCCTGCGCTCGCCGCGACTCTGTTCGAGCTGACCGGCCAGCCGCCCGGCCCCGACTCCGCGCTGCTGAGGTGGCTGCTCGCCGAGCCGGTCGGGCCCGGACGCGACGCGTTCACGCGCACGACCGGCTGGCGGGCAGACGCGCTGCTGCTGCCGGCCCTGGCCGGACCCGGCGCCGCGGCCACGCGCCGCCCGGCCGCGGCTTCCGACTGGGCGGGGGGGACGACCGGACGCGTGGTCGAGCCGCCGCCCGGCCCGGTGCTGCGCCCGGAGGCGGTAGAGGAGATCGTCGGCTTCGTGCAGCTGCTCGGCCAGGGAGGCGGAGTCGGATTGCCGGTCGAGATCGAGCTCGCGGGCGCGGCCGGGTCCGGCCGGACGGCCCTCGCCGCACAGGCCGCGGCCAGGCTCGGATCGCGGCTCGTGGCCGTCGATGCGGCTACGCTCGCGGGCCGCGCGGATGCCCTGGCGGCCGCGTCCCGCGAGGCCCGCCGCGCCCGCCTCGACGGCCTGATCGTCGAATGGGAGCACGCCGACTCCCTGCCGGCCAAGCTGTGGCACGCTATCCCGGCGGCGCCGCTGACGTTCCTCTCGGCCGAGCGGCCCATGGCCGGCACCGCCGAGGCGACCGGGCACCGCGCTATCCGGCGCTCGGTCCGTTGCGGCCCCATCGGCCGGGGCGAGCGCCTGCGGTTGTGGGCGTCGCTCGCCGCCACCCCGGCACCCACCGCAGTCGCCGAATGGGCGCTCAGGCCAGCCGAAATCGACGTCGCCGCGCACGTCGTCGCGGCCGGCGACCGGGAGGTCGGTGAAGTCTGCCGACGGCTCCTCATGGCTGGCACCCCGGGACTGCTCAGCCCGCTGCCGCTCCCCTTCACCTGGGCCGACCTGGTGCTGGCGCCGGGGACCACCGCGCACCTGCGCGAGCTCGAGGCGCAGGCCGCCCATCGCGCCCAGGTGCTCGACGACTGGTGTTTCTCCCGCCTTACCTCGCTCGGCCGCGGTACGACGGCCCTGTTCGCGGGGCCGAGCGGCACCGGCAAGACCATGGCCGCGCAAGTCCTGGCCCGCTCGCTCGGGCTCAGCCTCTACCGAGTCGACCTGGCGGGAGTCGTCAGCAAGTACATCGGCGAGACCGAGAAACACCTGCGCGAGCTGTTCGAGGCGTGCGAGCGGGCACCGGTTCTGCTTCTCTTCGATGAGGCGGACGCCCTGTTCGGCAAGCGGACCCAGGTGAGCGACGCCCACGACCGGTACGCGAACATCGAGATCGACTACGTGCTCCAGCGGATGGAACAGTTCGACGGCATCGCCGTCCTCGCCACGAACCGCAAGGCCGACCTCGACACCGCGTTCGTGCGCCGCCTGGGCTTCATCATCGACTTCGCGCCCCCAAGCGCGCAGGAGCGCGAGCGACTGTGGCGGCTCGCCCTGGAGGGCGCGATCGACCTGGGGGGCAGGCCCCTCGTCGGCGAGCTCGATTGGGCGCGCCTGGCCCATGACCTCGACCTGACCGGGGCGGGCATCAAGTCCGCGGCCGTGGCCGCGGCGTTCCTCGCGCACAGCGCGGGCGAATCCATCTGCGAGGGTCATGTGCTCGCTGCCGCACGACGCGAGCTGGCCAAGCAGGGTGTCGTCGTGCGGCCCGGCCAGCTGGAGCTGCGGTGAACCCGCCCGCCGGCGCGCCGAACGGCAGCCCCGCCGCCGAGGCGGGGCCGGCCGGCGACATCCGCATCGGCCGGCTGGCGCTTCGCGTGGCCGGCCTGGACGAGGACGCGGCGCGCATGCTGGCGCGCCTCGTCGCCGAGCGCCTCACGCCGGGCCTGCTCCGGCCACCCGGTCTGGCCGGCCCTGATTCCCTGCACCTAGAGGTTCAGGCCGGTGCCGCTGAGCAGGGAGACCCGGATCTCCTGGCCCAGTGCATCGTCGACGAGATCGGGCGCGTGCTGGCGCGGGACCGGGTACTTGGCAGGCCCGACGGGGAGGTGGCCGGATGAGCGG
>Ga0302325_10014448_pt1 | contig 16806 bp, 13 predicted proteins | sample Palsa_T0_2_FD_201948 | JGI IMG/M metagenome (GOLD analysis project Ga0302325, IMG submission 201948) | Peat permafrost microbial communities from Stordalen Mire near Abisko, Sweden - Palsa_T0_2 | ecosystem: Environmental > Terrestrial > Soil > Palsa > Peat permafrost | place: Sweden: Abisko... | reverse complement strand
CCGTCGGGGTTGGTGATGGTGACGCAGACGGTGGTGTGGGGGCTTCGGACGGCGGTGGCGGCCAGGGCCCGGCACAGGGCGGGGTCAAGGGTTCCGAGGCCGTGTCCCTCGCCGGGCCGTTCCGCGGAGCCGAGGAGGGTGGCGAGGGGGAAGACCAGGTCGGTCAGCGTCGGCGGAGACCCGCCGGCGGGCGGCGGGAGCGGCGATCTCGGTGCGGGCGGGGCCGATCCCGCGCCGCCGGTGCCTGGCCCAGCGTCGCCGCCGGCGCTTGGCTCGGCGTCGTCTTCGGGGCCTCGGGCAGAGGGCGGCTCGCTGCCGCCTCGCGGACCGCCGCCGGGACCACCGTCGTCCGGGTCGTCAGCGCCCCGCTTGTCGTCGCCCGGCTCGTCATCGCCCGGCTCATGGTCGTCAGGTTCGTCGTCGCCCGGTCCGCTGGCGCCCGGTCCCTCGCCCGGTCCGTCGCCGAGATAGTCGCCGTCGTCAGAGGGCGCGCACCGGCCGTCGCACACGTCGCAGGGGCAGTCCGACCCGCCCGAACCGGGGCCGTCCGCGGGGCCGCCGCCGCCCGCGCCGCCGCCATCCGGGCCGCCAGGGTCGGCTGGACCGGCCGGGTGGTCATCGTCGGGGGCGTCGTCGGGGCCGGTCTGGGGGGCTGTGTCGGAGCCGAGATGACCGCAGGCGATGCGGTCGTCGGCGGAGATGTCGTTCAGGATGTCCAGGTAGGCCGCCGCCCGCAGCCGGTCGATCCGCTCCCCCGGGAACGCGCCGGAGTCGCGGTACAGGCGGGCCCGGGCGTCGAGGCTCGCGTACGCGGCCAGGGTCTCATCGACCGGCAGGTCACGGCCCGACAGCCCGGCCGCCCCGGACGACTCCCGGAACATCGTCACCCGCGACCGGTGCCTCTCCGCCGCCTCCCGCCGCCGCTCGGCCAGGCCCGGGTCGACCGCCGCTGCGATCGCGGTCGCGATCCGCTCGACCTGCGTGTAGGTCTTGCGCGGCGCAGTCGTCAGCTCCGGCAGCAGCAGCTCCTCCGCCCGGCCGGCGTCCTCGTCCGACAGTTCCCCGAACACCTCGGTGACCAGCCGGGCCCGCGGCACGTCCAGCGTCCCGTCCCGCAGCAGGAGCTCGACGCCGGGCAGCCGGGCGCCGAGCTCCCACGCGGCCTGGGTCGTCCTGCCCGCCGACGGGGCCGACACCGCCAGTGCCAGCGCGATCTCGTGGACGAGAGAGTCGTCCCACGCGTCGGGCAGGTCCCCGTGCCGGGGCCGACCCAGGTAGGGCGGGTCGTCGTCGCGGATCAGCGCCCGGATCACGCCCAGCAGCCCCGCGCCAAACCAGGACTGCAGCGACGCCATCGCCCGCAGCAGACCGATCAGCTCCTCCCCGGTCGCCACCGCGCACCGCCAGTCCTCGCCGACGGCCCGGGCGGCGGCGGCGGCCAGCTCCGGGCCCGGCGGGTGCTTATCCCAGACGCCGCCCGGGGCGAACCCCGACAGCAGCTCCTCCCGCTCCCTCGCCGCCCCGAGCGTGCCCTCCAGCCCCTCCCACGGGCCGAAGACGCTCTCGTCATCATCATCATCGGCGTCGGCGCCTGAGGCACCAGCGCTGGAAGCGTCGGGGCCGGCAGAGCCTGCATCACCGGGTTGGGAGGAATCCGGGGGCGGCTGCGAGCCGGCCGGGCCGTCGTGCTCCGGGTCTTGCCCTGGCTCCTGTTCCATCCAGATCCCCCCTCTCCATGACTACTAACACCTATAATCGAATATTAGCTCTCTCCTACGACAAACGACGCCGATCAAGGCTTACCTAATGGACACACTTACCTAACCTCAGGCCGTGACCGTGACCGATAGTCGGCAGCTGCTTGATCGCGAACGGGCGATCAGTGCTAATGGCCCGGCAGTTAGCCGGTCCGTGGTTTTGACTAACCGTCTGCCTGATCAGCGCGACGCGGTCTGCTAGGGGGCCTGCTGGCACCTCGACCAGCTGGAACCCGAGTTCGCGGTATACCTGCTCATGGAGCCGCTCGAAGGCCAGCGAGTCCTCGAAACTGATCTGTCGGGCTGGGGTGGGCTGTACGAAGCCCTGGTTACGGATGAAGAAGGCCAGCGGTTCGTATGTCCCCTCCGCGATTACCCGGCTGACTTCCGTGCCGAGCAGGCAGGAGGCGGTGAAGCCCAGGTAGCGGCTGAGGGCCAGGGTGCAGGCCGGCGAGCGGTCGAAGAAGACGGTGGTGCCCTCGCTTTCCCGGATGGATTCCTGCCGCTGCCGCTGGAGGACGAGCACCTTGTCAATGAAGTCGGGGTCCTGCCACGGCTCGGTGTTCCCGAAGGCGTGGCCGAGGGCGATGACGTCTGTCGCGGCCTCCTCGACCACCGGGTAGCCGTTGGCTTCCAGCAGGCGCAAGATCGCTGTCTTTCCGGCTCCGGGAGCACCGGTGAGGACATATGAGGGCACGGCGATTCCTCTCGTGTAGCGCGAGCGGCGAGTAAGCGCAGGCGAAACAGCCCGCCTGCACAGGCGGGCGCGCGTCTCAAATGGGGGAGTTGCGGGCTTGCCCGCAGAGGACCGAGAGCAGATGGCTCGATCGGTGTTAGCCCACTTCAGCTTACGTGATTGCGGAAGGACGGCGCCAGCCAGCTGGCCGCGGGGCACCCGGCAGAGTCCTACCGGGCCGGCCGGTAGCGGGCGCGCACCACCCCTGAGGGGTAGGTCTTGGCGTCGATCAGCTCTAGGCCGGTCCTGCCGGTGAATACTCGCTTGCCGGTGCCGAGCGCGACTGGGTGCACAGTGAGGACGTACTCGTCGACGAGCCCGAGGCGGACGAGGGTCTGGGCGGTGCGGATGCCGCCGGGGACGCCGAGGTCCTTTCCCGGCTTCTCCTTCTCCCTGCGCACCGCGCTGGCCAGTTGGTCGTCGTCGTGGACGACGAGCAGTTCGGCGTTGGGCCAGGGGACGGGCTCGTGCCGGTCGGAGACGAGGATGGGGCGCAGCCGGTTGACTGCTTGGGCGAGGGCGCGCTGGTCGGCTGGGGCCTGCGGGTCGCTGGCGACGTTGAGCCAGTAGGGGAGCATCCCCGACGCGGTCGGGTAGCCGATGAAGCCCCGGTCGAAGCGGTCGAAGGAGGACACGTTGTCGTGGCTGAACTCGGGATCCGGGGCTTGGGTCATCCAGTCCAGCTCGCCGCCGGGTCCGGAGAAGAACCCGTCGAGGCTCATTGCCATGGTGAGAACGAGCTTGGTCATGACGGTCTCCTGTCCTGGTCGTTCTGTTGGAAGGTCTGCGGGGCGCCAGGTCAGCTTGCCTGCAGCCGGGCGAGCAACTCGGCCAGGCGCTCGCCCGAGTCGTCGACACCGCGCTCCATCCCGGAGGCGACCATCGCGTCTCGGTCCTCGACCGACTGGAAGGCCGAAACCGTGCGGAGCAGCGTCTTGCCGCCGCGCTCGGCCAGCGTCGTGGTCTGCAGGCAGACATGACCGGGCGCACCCTCGAACTCGAAGGTCTGCACGATGCCATTCGGCGACGGGTCGCCGTGGAAGACGCCATGGAAGCCGTACGTGTTGCCCGCGGCGTCGGTCTGCAGGTAGCGCCAGGTGCCGCCGTCACGGGCCTCGTACCGGTCGACGGTCGTGGTCAGGTCTCGGGGTCCGAGCCACTGCACGAGCAGGTCGGGGTCGGTGTGGGCGCGGAATACCAGGTCGCGTGGCGCGTCGAACTCCCGCGCGACAATGACCATCGGGATTCCTGGTTCTGCGATGATCGCGGTCTTGCTCATCGTCGTTCCCCCTTACTGTTGCAGGCGGTTCTGGCCGGGATCCTGTTCCTGGGCGGCTTGCAGTGCGGCCAGCAGGTCGTCGAGCCGCTCGTGGCTCTCGTCCCAGAACCGCTGGTAGCGGGCCAGCCAGGTGGTCACCTCGCGGAGCGGTTCCGCCTCCAGGCGGCTGAGCCGTGCGGTCGCTCTCCGTGTCCGCGAGACCAGGCCCGCCTGCTCAAGCACCTTCAGGTGCCGGGAGACGGCGGGCTGGGACACGCTGAACGGCGCCGCGAGCTCGGCGACGGTCGCCTCGCCGTCGGCGAGCCGAGTCAGGATGGCCCGCCGGGTCGGGTCGGCGAGCGCCCCGAACACAAGACTGAGCCGGTCGGTTTCCATTCATAACCACCTTGTTTTAAAACTAGATGGTTATAGAGTGCTGGAGGCGGGTCCCCGTTGTCAACCGGCACCGACCAGACGGGCTCCCTCGGCGACGAGCAGGGACGCTTGAGGGCACGTCAGCACAGGCCATGAGCATTGCCGATATGCTCGCGATGTCGCCTCGGTCCGGATCTGGGTCCGCGACCCCGTCCATGATCCAGGATTAGCCCCGCCTCGCCTGCTTGCGGTTCGCCCGGTTGTAGGCGATCAGCCGGCCGGCTTGGCCGAGCATCGGGGCCAGCCGCTGGCCGCCGTTCCAGATGATGAAGTCCTCGTGCACGTAAACGCCCGGCTTGGCCGCGGCCCGCGCCGCGGCGTCGCGGATGTCAGTGATCCGTCCGGCCGGCAGGCGCAGCGGGACCTCGTCGGGCTGGTAGACGTTGCCTGCCGGATAGTCGCGCCCGGGCGCTCGGCTCATCTCGATGTGGCAGCCTAGGACGCGGGTTACGCTACGCTGCGCCGCGAACTCGACCAGGCGTTCCAGGCTCTGCAGGAAGCCTGCGTACTCCTTGGCGTAAAGCCGCCCCGGCATGATCGTGTCCCCGGTGAGCAGGAAGCCGGTCCAGGGGTCGTACACGGTGATGGAGGCCGGGTGGTGTCCGGGGGTCGCGGTGAGCTCGAGAACCCGGCCGCCGAGGTCGAAGCTCACGATCTGCCCCGGCCATTCGCTGAAGCCGTAGAAGCTGCGGACCTCCTCGGCCGTGTGGCCGACGACGGTGGCGTGCGGACGGCCCGCGAACTGCGGGTCGCCGTCCCGGTGGTCGTGGTGGCCGTGCGTGTGCGCCACGACCAGCTCGTAGTCCTTCCGCGGGTGCTCGGCGAGCCAGGCGCCGACCAGTTCGTCGACGGTGCGGCGCAGCGGGACCTTGGCCGGGTCGGCGCTGGGGCCGGTGTCGAACAAGACCGCGCGCTCGTTGCCGAACAGCAGGAAGATGAACGGCGCCTCGAAGCTGACCGCCTTGCTCACCCGCAGGATGAAGGTGTGCCGATCGCTTTGGTGCACCTGGATCGCCGGGTCAGTGCACTGCTTGCGCGAGGCGGCGCCGTGGATCCACACCGGCTCCTCGGCCCCGTCAATCGGTGCGCCGGTGGCGAAATCAATGTCCGCAGAGCTCGCGTGGGAGGAACAGATCACGAGCCGATGATAAGCAAGATGCCCGATGTTCCCGATACCGGGACAGCGGGACTCACTACAGCGGGTCGGCGCGCCGAACTCAGGCCGGCGGCGGAGGGTATGTTCCGCTCGTGGGGATATTCGCATTGTGGAGCGCCCCCCGCGCGCGATCGACGGCCTTCTTCCGGTCGATGGCCGAACGCGGAGATCTGACCGTGCTCCACGAGCCGTTCAGCAACCTGAGGGACTACGGCGAGACCGATGGCGACGGGCGGACGTTCGATTCGCCCGCCAGGCTGCTCGCCTGGCTGCGCGACCAGGCGCACCGCCGGGACGTGTTCCTCAAGGACACCATGGACCACCAGCACGATGAGGTACTGGGCGACCTGCGGTTCCTCGCCGCGGCCCGGCACGCGTTCCTCATCCGCCGCCCCGAGGAAATCGCGGCGTCCTACTACGCCCTGTTCCCGCCGATGACCATCAACGCGATCGGCATGGAACGGATGTGCGAGATTCAGGCCGCCATTGGCAATGCCGGAGGGACCCCGCCCGTCGTCATCGACTCCGACGACCTGGTGACCCGGCCCGCAGCCACGATGGCGGCGTACTGCGCGGCGGTCGGGCTGCCCTTCAACCCGCGCGCGCTCACCTGGGAGCGGGGCGAACAGCCCGAGTGGCGCCGGTCCGCCCGCTGGCACACCGACGCCACCAACAGCTCCGGCTTCGAGCGGCACGAACGCGAATACACGCACACCGCCCAGAACTCCGAAAAGCTGGCGCGGTACGCCGCCCACCACCGGCCCTTCTACGAAAAGCTCTACGCGCAGCGGATGGATGTCTCGCCCTGGAGCAAATGACAGGCTCTTAACCAGTCACACAACCCCAGTCTCAGCCGCGGCGACGGCTGAGCCGGACCACGAGGAAGTGCTATCGCTGGAAAGCGCGGAGTTCGGCGAGGGCACGGTCGAGGTCGTCGGCAACTCCCCAGCTGAGCAATCGCCTGAACACCTCGTCTCCCGCGGCGGCGTTACCGCGGATTCCGTCGGCGTGGGCTTGGACGCGCGCTCGAACGACTTCGAGGAATTCCGGTTCCGTTCCCGTCCAGCCGTAGATGCGGAGGAACCGGTCGAGTCGGCGGGGCCTGGCCGCGAAGTCGGTAAACCCCTCGACGGCGACAACGTGCCTGGCGTGCAGGGGCACCCAGCTGAAGGCGGCGAAGGCCAGGTCCCAGGCTGGGGTGGCGGGCCCGGCGAAGTCCCAGTCGAAGAACCCGGCCAGCGTGCCCTGGTGCCAGGCGGCGTTGTAGGGGGCGGTGTCGTTGTGGCCGATGATCAGACCGGGTGACCAGGTGCCGCCTTCTCGCCAGACGGCGCCGGGCGGCGGGACGAAATCCGCGACGGCCTGGTGGTAGGCACGCATCCAGCGGGCGACCTGGTCAAGCGTGTCCTCGGCGTGCGCCCAGGCGGGCCACGGCTTGCGGCTTCCGGTGGTCTCGCCCGCGATGAAGGTGAGGACCTCACGGCCCTGGTCGTCGAACCCGAGGGGGCGCGGGGCTGCTGGGAAATTCTTGGCCGCCAAGTGGGCGAGGAGGGTGTGCACTGCGGGCGTCCAGGGGCCGGCGGCACGGCGGACGGTGTCGCCTGACCGGACGGCGCCGCCGGTGTTCCCGCCGTCAAGCTGCTCCTCCGCCACCGGGAGATTCTGCCACGTTTTCCCTGGACGGGCCGGACACATCGGATGTGAGGTGGACCATGATCGGCTCGCCCGGCAGTTGCGGCCGAGGGCTCGACGGAGAGCAGAGCGGGCACTCCCTCCATTCTCAAGCTATAGCGCACCCGGGGGCTTGCGGCAAGACCCGGGTCGTGCCGCATAATCGCAGGCCGGGGCGAGAACCTGCGGAAACGGGAGCAGCGGAATGCGAGTGACGGACACCGACGTGATCATCGTGGGGGCCGGCCCGACCGGCCTGATGCTGGCCGCCGAGCTGTGCCTGGCCGGCGTGCGGCCGCTCATACTGGAACGGCAGCCCCGACCGCGGGAGACCCCGAAGGCCAGCGGTTTCAACGGGCAGATCGTGGAACTGCTGCGCTACCGGGGCCTGCTTGACCGGATCGAAGCGGCCAGCGGCCGTCCCGTCGGCGCGGCTCGCGGCGCGCCGTTTGGCGGCATCGAGCTTGACTTCTCGCATCTGACGAATCCACCGCTACAGGTGGTGCACCTCCCCCAGCCGCGGCTCGAGCGCCTGCTCAGCGAGCACGCCGACGAACTCGGCGCCAGCATTCGCCGCGGACACGAGGTGGTCGGGGTCAGCCAGGGCAACGCGGCCGTGACGGCGGCTGTGCGCGGGCCGGATGGGCCCTACCAGGCGACCGCCCGCTACCTGGTGGGCTGCGACGGCGCGCACAGCAAGGTGCGCGACGGGGCCGGGATCCCGTTCCCTGGCATCACCTATCCAGAGGTCAACCGGCTGGCGCAGGCCGCCGTGCCTGGTTCGGTGACCCAGCTGGACAACGGTGACCTCGACGTCCCCGGGCTCGGCCGGATCCAACCGGGTTTCACCCGGACAGACCACGGCGTGTTCGCGTTCGGGCGGCTCGCCTCCGGGGCTCTGCTCATCCAGACGACCGAGGACGAGCCCGGCGGCTCCGACACGGACGCGCCGATGACCCTGGCCGAGTTCCGAGACAGCATCCGCCGCGTCCTCGGGGCGGACCTTCCGCTGGAAGAAGCGACCCGGCTGTCGCGCTACGGGTTTCAGGCGCGCCAGGCCGAGCGGTACGTCGATGGACGGATCTTGCTGGCCGGCGACGCGGCTCATCAGTTCCCCGCCACGGGCATCGGCATCAACAATGGCATGCTCGATGCCGTCAATCTGGCCTGGAAGCTGGCCGCCGCCGTCGGCGGCCGGGCACCGGCCGCCCTCCTTGACACCTATCACCGCGAGCGCCACTTTGCCGGCGCGCGGACCTTGCTCCAGACCCAGGCTCAGGTAGCGCTCCGGCGCGGCCAGGACCCAGCCGCCGAAGCTCTGCGGGAACTGTTCGCGGAGCTGCTCATCGACGAGCAGCCAGCGCGCCGCGTCGCGGCTCTCATCGCCGGCACCGACATCCGCTACCCGATGCCCGGCCAGCACGACCTGGCCGGCACCTTCGCCCCCGACCTCACCCTGCACACCAGCCGGGGCACAACCAGCGTCGCGGAATTCATGCACACCGCGCGGCCGGTCTTCCTCGACCTCGCTGACCGCCCCGACCTCCGCGAGATCGCCCAGGACTGGCGGCACCGCGTCGACATCCACGCCGCCCGCACCGATCAGCGGCCCGCCGACGCCCTCCTGATCCGCCCGGACGCGTGCATCGCCTGGACCGCGGCCACCGGCGAACCGGCCGACACCGCCGAGCCCGCGCTGCGCGAAGCGCTCTCCGGCTGGTTCGGCGCGCCGCTGAACGCAGGGTTACCGGGCGGCCTGGGCGGTGCGGTGGGCCCAGGACTCGATGTCGCCGCCTTCGATCGCGAGCGCGAGCAACTCGGGGAAGGCGTCCGGTGTGCAGGCGAACGCGGGGATGCCGAGGGCGGCCAGCGCGGCGGCGTTGGCGGTGTCGAATGACGGCGAGCCCTCATCCGACAGCGCCAGCAGGACAACGACCTGCACGCCCGCCGCGTGCAGGGCGGCCATCCGGGCCAGCATCTCCTCCTGGACGCCGCCTTCGTACAGGTCGGAGATCAGCACGAAGATCGAGTCTCTGGGCCGGGTGATCAGCCCCTGGCAGTAGGCGATCGCCTGGTTGATGTCGGTGCCGCCGCCGAGCTGGACTCCGAACAGCACGTCAACCGGGTCCGATAGCCGCGGCGAGAGGTCCACGACGGCGGTGTCGAAGGCAACCAGCGACGTCCGGAGCGACCGGATCGACGCCAGCACGGCGCCGAAGACCGACGCGTACACGACCGAGGACGCCATCGACCCGGACTGGTCGATGGCCAGCACCATGTCCCGGGCCATCACCTGCTGCCGCCGGCCGTAGCCGACCAGGCGCTCCGGGATGACCGTGCGGTGGGCGGGCTGGTAGCGGGTGAGGTTGGCGGCGATCGTGCGGTTCCAGTCGATGTCACGCGGCCGGGGGCGGCGACTGCGCGCCGCCCGGTTGAGCGCGCCGGAGACGGCCGCGCGGGTGCGGTTCGCGATCCGCTGCTCGATCTCGGCGACGACACGGGCGACGACCTGGCGGGCGGTCGCCTTCGTCGTCTCCGGCATGAGGTGGTTCAGGCTGAGCAGCGTGCCCACCAGGTGCACGTCCGGCTCGACCGACTCGAGCATCTCCGGCTCAAGCAGCAGCTGCCGCAGGTTAAGCCGGTCGATCGCGTCCCGCTGCATCACCTGCACCACCGTGGACGGAAAGTAGGTGCGGATGTCGCCCAGCCAGCGGGCGACCTTCGGGGCGGACGCGCCGAGCCCGGCCGACCGCCCAGCCCCCCCGGTCGAGGACCCGCGACGACCCTGCTGCCCGCCGGCGCCGACGCCGTCGCCTTCGTTGTACAGCGCGGCCAGGGCGGCATCGATGGCCTGATCCGCAGCCGACAGGCCAACGCCGCCCTCATCGTCGGGCGAGCCGAGCAGCAGCCGCCAACGGCGCAGCCGCTCGCGCTCATCGGTGGCCGAGTCTCGGGACGCGACCGGCTCTTGCCCGCTCATCGAGGCCTTTCCGATGCCGTCAGGATCATGGCGACCGTGCGCAGTGCCCCCGCCGCCCGCTCGGCGTCGATCTGGTCCGCGTCGCCCCGACCCTCGCCGTGGGAGCCGACGCCGCCGGGCCGACGGCTGCCGCCGGCGGACAGCTGCCTGGCGGCCCGCCCGATGCTCGACCGCTCCGGCTCCGCGAACTCCCCGAACGTGCGCCGCAGCAGTGGCAGCGCGTCCAGGAACTCCTGCGCTGACAGGGACGCGACCCACCCGTCAAGAATGGCGAGCAGATCCCGGTCGTGGGCGAGCAGCAGTCCGCTGCCGGACAGGAAACCCTCCGCCCACTGCGCCTTGTCGGCCGCCTCGACACCGACCGACAGCGCGGCGGTGAACCGGCCGGCCGCCTCCTGCGGCGACAGCGACCCGCCGTCCGCGAGCAGCCGCACGACCCGCCCGGCGACCACGCCGTGCACGTCGCGGCGTCCGTCGAGCGCGGCCAGGGCCGTCATCCAGGGGTCTCGCGCTTGCCCGCCGAGCTCCCCGTGCGCGTGCAGTCCGAGCGCCGCGTGCATCCCGTCGAGCGACGCTCGCAGCGCCCAGGCCGCGTCGTCGGCCAGGCCGCCGGCGGCGGCCGGCAGCCCGGCGCAGACCCGGACGGTCAGCGCGTCCACGACGGCCGAGAGCGCGCCGGTGTCGGTGCCGCGAACGTCGCCGTAGCGGATCGCGCGCACCAGGGCGGGGACGGCGGCCATCAGGCGGGTGACGTCGGACTCGGTCGCGGCCGAGGCGTCGAGGGCGCGCAGCACCGGTTCGAGCGCCTCCGACAGGTCGGCCAGCAGCACCTGCTCGACCGCCCTGGTGATATCCGCCAGCGGAGCGCCCGACGACGCGTCGGACACGATCCTCGCGGTCGCGGCGGACTCCACGGTGGTGCCCCAGACGGCGGCGTCGATGATCTCCACCGCCAGCTCGGGACGCCAGCGCAGGGTCCAGGTCTCGTGGAAGGTGCCGGTACCGCGGACCAGATCCGCCGTGACTTCTCCCCAGCCGATGCTGAGCACGCCAAGCCGGTGCAGCAGCACCGAGCGGCCGCGGTCCGTCTCCTTGCGCAGGTCAAGCGCGAGCGTCCGCGTGAGAGGCTCGATCTTCAGCTTGAGCGCCCGTGCCCGGGCCCGCAGGTCGGCGTCGAGCGGCACCGGCGGCGCGCCGTCAGGAACGGCGCCGAGCGCCTCTCCCACTACCAGGTCACGGGTGACGAACGCCGCCGCGAGGTCGTCGCCGTCGCACATGACGGACTTGGCCGCCTCGCTGACCTCGGCCAGGCCGGCGAGCGGCCGACCGCGCATGACGGCGAGGACCTCCGCCAGCCGGACCGCCTCGATGATGTGCGCCGAGGAAACCGGAAGGTCGTGGCCGCGCAGCACCCCGGCTACCCGGGTCAGCCAGCGGGCGATGGTCTGATCGGGCACGGAGAACAGGTGCTGATACCAGCCGGGCGACGTGATCCCGGCGCCGTAACCGGAGGCGGTCGCCAGCCGGGAATGCGTCCACGGCACCCAGGCGAGCGCCGCCTTGCGCTTGGGGACGCCGCGCAGCAGCGCGGCGTCCTTCGAGGCCGGCGGCAGCGGCGCGGTCAGCGCGGGAACATGCCAGGCGCCGCAGACGACCGCCACCGTCCCCGTGGTCTCCTTCAGCGTCGCGCGCAGTACCTGCCGCATGTGCGCCTCGCGGCGCTGCTCGGTCGCGCTCCCGGCGCGGCCTGCTCGCAGCTCGGCCATCGCCTCGCCGATAGCCGCGAACAGCGCGCTGTCTGGAGACTCCGCGCGGGCCTCGATCACGTCCTCCCACCAGCGCTCCGGGTCGTCGTAGCCGGCCGCCGCCGCGAGCTGCCCGATCGGGTCGGGCTCTTCTTCCCGGCCGGCGGCCGGCGCGCGGTCCTGACCGACCAGCACCGTCCCTGCGGGTAGGTCGCAGAACCGCGCCGGCACCCCGTGCGCGGCTGCCCACGAGAGCGCCTGCCATTCCGGCGAGAAGACCGCGAACGGCCAGAACGCCGACACTCGCGGCTCGTCGGGCGCGTACGCGAGCAGCGCCACCGGCGGCACCATGCCCGGGTCGGCGGCCAGTGCGAGCAGCGGGTCGGCGTCGGCTGGCCCTTCGATCAAGACGGCCGAGGGCCTGAGCCGGTCAAGCTCGGCCACCACCGACCGCGCCGAACCCGGCCCGTGATGCCTGATGCCAAGCACCGCGACGGACGGCCGGCCGGCCGGGGAAGCCGGGGAAGCCGGGGAAGCCGGGGAAACTGTCATCCGCCGACCTCGCGGCAGGCCCGGTAGAAGTCGTCCCAGCCGCGCCGCTCGCGGACGACCGCCTCCAGGTACTCAGACCAGACCGCGCCGTCGGTCACAGGGTCCTTGATCACCGCGCCGACGATCCCGGCGGCGACGTCGGCCGGGCGCAGCACCCCGTCGCCGAAGTGCGCCGCCAGCGCGATACCGCTGGTGATGACCGAGATCGCCTCGGCCGGCGACATCGTCCCGGTCGGCGACTTCAGCCGGGTCCGCTGGTCGGCCGTTATCCCGGAACGGAGCTCGCGGAAGATCATCACCACCCGGCGGATCTCCTCGAGGGCCGACGGCACCTCGGGCAGCTCGAGCGCCCGGCCGAGCTGGGCGACCCGGCGGGCGACGATGTCGACCTCCTCGTCCTCGGTGGCGGGCAGCGGCAGCACCACGGTGTTGAAGCGGCGGCGCAGGGCCGACGACAGGTCGTTCACGCCGCGGTCCCGGTCGTTGGCGGTCGCGATGACCGAGAACCCCTGGACCGCCTGCACCTCGGTGCCGAGCTCGGGCACCGGCAGCGTTTTCTCCGACAGGATCGTGATCAGCGCGTCCTGCACGTCGGAGGGGATCCGGGTCAGCTCCTCCACCCGCGCGATCCGGCCCTCGGCCATCGCGGTCATGATCGGCGATGGCATCATCGCGGCCCTTGACGGGCCCTCGGCGAGCAGCCGCGCGTAGTTCCAGCCGTACCTGATCGCCTCCTCGGCCGTGCCCGACGTGCCCTGCACCAGCAGCGTGGAGTCGCCCGAGACGGCCGCCGCCAGGTGCTCGGACACCCACGTCTTGGCGGTGCCGGGGACGCCGAGCAACAGCAGGGCACGGTCGGTCGCCAGCGTCGCGACGGCGACCTCGATGAGGCGGCGCGGCCCGACGTACTTGGGCGTGATCACGGTGCCGTCGCTGAGCGTGCCGCCGAGCAGGTAGGTGACGACGGCCTGCGGCGACAGCAGCCAGGAGGGCGGTCGCGGGCGGTCGTCGACGGCGGCGAGCGCGGCCAGCTCGCTGGCGTAGGTCTGCTCGGCGTGCGGGCGCAGCAGCTGCGCGCCGCCCGCCGCGCCGGCGGCGGTCGCGCCGGCGGCGGTCGCCCCGGCGGCGGTCGCCCCGGCGGCGGCGTTGTCGGCCGCGTTGTCAGTGGCGTTGGCGATCAACGGATCTCCTCCAGGAAGGCGCGGCGGAGCAGGACGGTTTCTGCAGTCTTCCGCACCAGCGGCGTCCAGTTCTGCGGGTAGGCGTCCGCGAGCCGGGTCAGCTCGGCGGCGTAGTCTCGACCGCCGGTGGCCGGCAGGCCTCGGGCCGCGAGGTCGAGCAGTCCCCTCGGCAGTCGCGGCAGCGCCGCCAGCGGCGCCGCCCGGCCGAGGATGGTCATCACGGCGTCGGCGAGCCCACCCGGCCACGGCATCGCAGCACCCGCGACCTCGGCGATCGCCTGGTTGGCGGCCGCGGGCCCCGGGGTCAGCTTAGTTCCGGCCAGCAACGCCGCGGCCCGCTGCGCGCGCGCGGCCGACGGCAGCGCGGCCGCGAGCCGCTGGTCGTCCGGCCAGGCGGCCGGCGGCCGGCCGCCGCCGTCGTCCGGATCGCCCGCCGCGAGCAGGGCCTGCGCCCACTCGGCGCTGCCCTGGCGGACGGCGGCCAGCCGCCAGCCGGCGTGCACGTCCAGCCGACGGGCGGCGTCGAGCCGGGGCTCCACCGCAAGCGCCACGAGCTCGCCCGGCGAAAGGCCGAACAGATCGGTCCAGGCGGCCATCGGGACGGCGGCGATCAGCTGGGTGAGCAGCCACGCGCCGAGGCCGATGGAGGGTGACGGCAGGCGGCCGTCGATCCCGTCCCTGACGGCGGCGGCGTCGGGATTGGCCGGCCGGGTGACCGCCAGGCTCGGGCGGTGCCCGTGGCGCTCAAGCCGGAGCACGGCCGTGGCCCGTTCGGTCGCCCGCTCCGTGAACCGGGAGCGCGGCAGGCGCGTGAGCAGGAGCTGCGCGATCACCCTGACGCCGGACGCCCGATCGTCAAGGACCGCGTCGAGGAACTCCTCGTCGCCGGCTGACAGGTCGCGGGCGAGGGCCGCGAGCAGAGCCGCCCGTTCGTCGGCCGGCAGCCGCGCCCAGTCGGCCGCCAGGAGCTCGCGCCCCGCGTTCGGGTCCCGTGCGCGCAGGGCGGCCAGGTACGCCTGACGTTCGGCCTGGCTGCCCGTCCGCCAGACCTCCGGGTCGTCCGTGGGAACCGTCGAGGCCGGCCCGGCATCCACGACCCGCTGCCAGTCAGCCCTGTGCCCGGCCAGCCACCGGCCCCGGACGCCGAGGACCGCGGCCACGACCGGCCGCAGCGCGGCCGTCCGGACGGCCGCGTCGAGGAGGTCGGGCAGGAGCGGCGCCGATGCCACATACCCGGCCTTGCCCGCCGCCTTGAGCAGGTCGCCCAGCAGCTCCTTGTCCCCGGCCGCGAACCCGGGCGCCAGCTGCGCGCCGCCGAGCTGCCGGAGCGACCGCTCGGCGCGCGGAGACAGCTCGGGCGCTGCCTCCGCAGGCGACGCGGGCGAGCCGACGATGCCCGGTTCCGGGCGGAACCCGGCCCGTCGGGCGACGGTCATCAGGGCGGCCGCGTCGAGGAGGGCAGTCGCCGGGTCACCGGTGTCGAGCGCCCCGGCCACGGCGGCGGCCGGACCGTCCAACTCGGTGACGGCAAAGGGCTTGCGGGACAGGCCGACGGTCGCGGCCGTCACCAGGTCATCGAACGACGCGCTGGCGGCGCCGCCCGATGGCTGTGACCGGTCGCCGGACGACGCGGTCACAGCGCCACCGCCCGGTCGCCGTGCCACACCGTGAGCGGCAGCAGGCCGTCCGGGTGCCATTCGCCCGCGACCGTGACCGGGTGCCCGCCGGACACGGCCAGCAGCGTCCAGAGCGACTCCCGGTCCGCCAGCGGCAACGCGGCCCCGGCCCGGTCGATCAGCCGCCACCGGTTTCCTTGCGGGCCGCCGCCGGATGCGCCGCCGCGGGGCGCGCCGACGCCCGGCGCACCGGCGCCGGGCGGGACCGGCGTTCCGGTCAGCAGGGCCGGCCACACGGTCAGCCAGGGATCTTGTTCAAGGCCGGTCGCGTACCCGGCCAGCAGGGCGTCGGCGTCTCCGGCCGGAACCGGCCGCTGCGCCCGGACCGGCTGGGCCTGCCGCTCCCCCGCGGCCGCCCGCAGCGCGGGCTGGCCCGGGTAGTAGTGCAGGCTCGCGCGCAGCTCGGTCCCCGGCCGCAGCCGGGCCGTATCGGGATCCTGCCAGCCGCCCGCCGCGCCGAAGCGGCCGCCGCCACCGGGCGCGGCGAACGTCAGCAGCATCGCCCACCGGCCGCTGTCGCGGCCGCGCAGCCAGATCCGGCGTCCGGGGACGTTCCCGTCCACCAGGTCGCGGACGCCGAGCACCGCCCACAAATCGGTGACCGCGGGCCGCGCGAGAACGTCCGCCCGGCTGGTCGGGTACCCGATCCTGGACCTGACGGTGGCGGCGAGCTCCGGCGGCAGGTCACCGAGCCGCTGGTGCGCCCGGGCGAGCAGCTGCAGCTGCGCGTACTCGCCCAGGAGGCGGCCGGGCCATCCCTCGCCCGACCCGGGAACCTCGGACAGCCCGCGCAGCACGCCGGCCACGCCGGGCGCCTGCGCGTCGATCATCCGCGCCGCGATCTCGTCCGCGTGGCCTCGGGCCGACGCGGCCCGCCCGCCCGGACCGGCCGCCGCGGCCGACAGGCCGACCAGGACCTGGTCCCTGAGCCAGGACCGTAGTTCGGCCAGGCCGTTCGCGACCCGCTCGGCCCGTTGCTCGGCGCGCTGCCTGGCCTGGCGCGCGGCGGCGGCCTGGCCGGCCACGGGGCCGGATCCGGCCGGCGAGCCAGAGTCGGCCGGGTCCGTTCGGACGACTGATTTTTCCGCTTTTTCCGCTCGGGCGCGGCGGTCGGCCAGCCAGGCGGCGGCGAAGTCAGCCGGGGCGCTCTCCTCCGGCACGGTGCCATGGGCCCAGTTCAGCAGCAGCCCGAGCGCGTGCTTGCAGGGGAACTTCCTGGACGGGCAGGAGCACTTGTAGGCCGGCCCGCCGAGGTCGACGACGACCTGATACGGGTTCTTGCCCGAGCCCGCGCACAGCCCCCACAGCACGTCGCCGGCGACGCCGGCGCCGCTCCACGTCGCCGGCCGTCCGAGCGCCGCACCGGAACGGCGCGATGACTCGTCCGGGGCGAGGTCGAGAACGCTGTCGGCGCTCCACCGTGCTGGCATGGCGATCAAGCTAGTCGAGCCCACCGACAATTACCGCCAGCGGGGTCTGGCCTGGGAAAACAAATCGCAGCAGGAGACGGCGGTGTGGCATAGTCGCCCGGTGACTGACTACCGTGAGGTGAACCGCGCGAACTGGGACGACCGGGTGCCCGCGCACGTGGAATCGGCCGACTACGCAGTGCCGAGGTTCCGCGCCGAGCCGGACTACCTGAGCGGCGTCGTCCGGTTC
>Ga0302325_10014447_pt1 | contig 16806 bp, 10 predicted proteins | sample Palsa_T0_2_FD_201948 | JGI IMG/M metagenome (GOLD analysis project Ga0302325, IMG submission 201948) | Peat permafrost microbial communities from Stordalen Mire near Abisko, Sweden - Palsa_T0_2 | ecosystem: Environmental > Terrestrial > Soil > Palsa > Peat permafrost | place: Sweden: Abisko... | reverse complement strand
CTGCCGACCACCGGCGAGAAGGGCCAGAACCTCTGCTTAACCTGCCACACGCAGGGGCTGAACGTTCCGGAGAAAGGCAGCCGTCACGTGGCGTTGGACATGGGGTGCGATACCTGCCACACCATCCACAAGACGGGCGATCCGGGCAAGCTGGAGTTCGAGTACCACCTCACCAAAACCACTCCGGCGCTCTGCATTGACTGCCACGATGTGAAAGACGCCAGCCTGATCAAGGCGCACCAGGGACAGCCATTCGCCACCGCCAATTGCATTCAGTGTCACGATCCGCACCAGTCGGATCAGCCGAAGCTGATGCAAAAGTTCACCCATCCGCCATTTGCCAGTGGCTCGTGCGATACCTGCCACCAGCCGGCGAAGGACGGCAAAGTCGTCCTGACGCAATCGGATTCCAAGGCGCTCTGCGTCACTTGCCATGCCGAGCAGGCTGAGAAGATCGAGAAGGCGAAGGTGCAGCATCCCGGGGCGCAGGGAGAATGCGTCGCCTGCCACAACCCACATGCCGGCAAGACACCGGGCTTCATCCAGCCAGATCCGGTGAATGCCTGCCTGGCGTGCCACAGCGAGCAGGCTGAGCAATTCAAGAAGGCGCACCTGCATCAGCCGGCATTTGGACAAAGCTGTGCCATCTGCCATGAGCCGCACGGCGGCGACAACGAGCACCTGCTGCGCGCCAAGGGCAACGCACTGTGCATGGAGTGCCATGGCCCGGACTCGCATCCTCAGAGCCTGGAATCCGAACACGTGATCACCATCTTCAATGGCACTGTGAAGCTGCCCGATGACTACTACGTAAAGAACAAGGTCGCGATCATTCCGGTGCGGTATGGACTGGGTCATCCGGTGGAGGGTCATCCCGTCGCCGACGTGATGGATCCAACAAATATAAACAAGGTCAAGACCCCGATGAGCTGCCTGACGTGCCACCAGCCACATTCTTCGGCACAGCCCGATCTGCTGGTGAAAGACCAGGCGAACAATATGGCGTTTTGCGACACCTGCCACAAGAACCGAATCGACATGCGGCAGATGCCGGCAACAGGGAGTAAGTAACTATGTCAGCCTTTCGCGCACATTCACTTCGCAGCAAAATAACCGTGGTGCTGGCCCTCCTGCTGGCCTGGGCGTTGGCAACGCCAGCTTCGGTTTATGCCAGCGACAAGAAGAAGACGACTACACCTGCCGCCACCGATCAGCCGACAGAAATCGTGGACCTTTCCAAGATCGACATTTCCAAACTGGTTTGGCCGCAGCCGCCTTCCATTCCGCGAGTACGCTACACCGCCTACTTCGCAGGGATGAAGATCGACCGCACCCCGGCTGCGACAAAAGCGAAGCCCAAGCAGACCTGGATGGACCGGCTGGCTGGTGGCCAGTCGCAGCAAGAGAAATTCAACCCCAAGGATTTCCCCTTTCAGCTTTTGGGACCCTACGGCATGGCTGTCGATTCCAAGGGACGGCTCTATGTGGCCGATCAACGAGTGGGAGCGGTCTTCATCTTCAACACTGAAACCCGCGACGTCGAGCTGATCGCCAATGGCCAACAGGCACATTTTGGACTGATCAACGGCATTGCCATCGACGATGACGATCGCGTTTTCGTCTCCGACGGCAAGATGCATCGCGTACTGGTCTTCAACGCCAAGCACGAGGTGGTGAACCAGATTAACGAGAAGCTGATCGATCCGGTCGGGCTGGCGATTGATACCGAGAACCGGCTGCTGTACGTGGTTGATACCCAAGCAGACCAGGTCGTCGTTTATGACGCGGACAGCCTGAAGGAGCTGCGCAGGATCGGCACGCCAGGAAAGAACCATTACCTCACCACGCCGGGAGATTTTGGCGGACCCTCGAATGTAGCCGTGGACAAGGACGGCAACGTCTATGTCACTGATACCATGAACAACCGGGTGGAGATCTTCGACGCCGACGGTAAATTCATCAGCACCTTCGGCAAGAACGGCGATGGCCCGGGCTATTTTGCGCGGCCTAAGGGAATTGCGGTGGATGGCGACGGACACATCTGGGTGGCGGATACGGTCCAGAACCGTTTGCAGGTGTTCAACCGCGAGGGACAGTTGCTGACCTACATAGGCGGATACGGCCACTATCCGGGCCAGTTTGAGTCGCTGGTGGGCGTCGCGATCGACAAGAATAATCGTGTCTTCACCTCCGAGCAGTACCCCGGCCGAGTGCAGCAGTTCCGCTACATCACCGACGCCGAGGCGGAGCAGTTGAAGAAGGAAAGAGCTGCCGGTACCGGGAAGACAGCGGCGGCGGCCAGCACGCAGCCTGCGCCCGCGGCCACGGCAGCAGCCAGCACTCAGCCCACGCCTGCGGCTCCAGCTCCGGCCGACGTGAAGAAGTAAGCTGAAGGGAAGCTCTGATGAAGTTGGTTCCTCGAAGGGGACGGCCTTCAGGCCGTCCGTAAAAGCCGCAATATGAAGGGGCGCGCCTTTAGGCGCGCCGTAAAGCCGTCGAAACCCGCCGGCTTTAGCCGCGGAGGGGACCTTGTTTTCTAATACCGGGTCTGCTGAAATTCGAGTTTCCTCAGTGGCTAAAGCCCGCCGTCAAGATGGAGTCGATCGGCGCGGCTGAAGCCGCGCCCCTTCATTCGCGCTCCTTCATGGAAGATGTCAGTGGAGCTGGCACAGCTTTGGCTGCGCCGTAGACGGTTCCTCGCTTCCATTCGCGTCCATCCGCAAGTCGCTGCCCACCATCCACTTAGGGGCCACTGGGGCATTTCACCGAATTCCCGCTGCCTTTGGCTGTTTTCACCCACATGTGACCCCCATCACAACCGGATGTCAAGGCGGGTACGAGCCGCCAACAGTCCTGATTTCAATAGCTTGGCGATGGCACCAGCTGCCGGATTCCGGCCCTCCGATTTCGGCCAGGGAGTTGCACTTACAACAGCGGACGCCAACGGGGCCTGGCTTCCAAAGTTCTTAGTCCTAATCAGGAGATCGATCTCATCATGAAGAAAGTAATGTTAATCACTCTTATGATTCTGGCCGTCGGGATGTTCGCGGTGGCACAGATCCAGGCGCCGACGTCGGACGTCCTGGGAGCTCACTTAAACTACGGTCGCGGCTGCGCGGCCTGCCACGCCCCGCATAGCGGCGCATGGGGCAACGGCGCCAACAAGTCCGGCGATACCACTGCCGGCAATTCCATTTTGTGGGGCCAGGACGTAGGTAACCTGTTCGGCAAGACCATCGCCACCGGCAGCACCAACGGCACCACCTCCAACTACATCGAGACCTTGCCGACCAGCATGTCGGCTGGGACGCCCGATGTTAACAACCTGCTGACTTGCCTGAGCTGCCATGACGGCAACTATGCCCAAGGCGCCATGATGAAGAACCAGGTCTATGAGACCCTGCCGGCGACTTATGGAACCTACAACAAGATTCCGACCCTGCTCGGCCAAGACGGCAACGGTGCCGGCGACTACCTTAACGACCACCCAGTGGGCGTGAACGCCTTTGTTACCTGCGGCGGACAGTACAACTGGGATTGCAGTGAAACCAACGGCGTCATCACCATGAACGGCGCGAATTCTTCTCAGTTCGTGAGAAATTATGGGTTCTTCGTTAGCCTGAGCGCCTGGAACAACAATGCCACCGTTATGTGCACCTCCTGCCATAACCAGCACTTGATGAACGTGGTGAGCGTAACCAACGGCCCGAAGTCAGGTTTGCCGACCGGTAACTACGCGACGATGTTCTTCATCCGCGCGCCTTACAACCCGGCCAGCGGAACCGCCGGCTCCAACCAGACGGCGCAATTCTGCCGCCAGTGCCACGGTGGAGAAGCCAACGAGTCGAACGGCAGCTACACCATCCCGACGACCTTCTAGTCCGTCGGCTTTAACCGAGGGGAGGGAATCCCTCCCCTCAATCTTTAACCTCAGGGGTGAGGAGAAAGTCATGAAGTACCTGCTATCAATCTGCGCAGCAGTTCTGCTCACAATCTCCGTAACATCCGCCCAGGTTGCCTCCCACGCCCCCACCCAGTTCTCCGCGCCGCAGAAAAAAACCAGCCAGCCGACAGGCAAGCCGGTAGCGCGAGTGAATGGGACGGTGCTTACCGACCGCGACTTGCAAAGGGAAATGTTCAGCATGTTTCCGTATGCGCAGCAGCATAACGGCAACATTCCTCCAGAGTTGGCGCCGGGAATCCGCGCCGGCGCACTAAAGATGATCGTTTTCGAGGAATTGGTGTACCAGGAAGCGCTGCGGCGGAAGATGACAGTCTCGCCTGAGCGGCTGAACAGCGCGGAAGCGGATTTTCGCAAGCAATTCGCCACTCCCGCTGAGTACCAGCAGTTTCTCAACACGGAGTTTCAAGGCTCGCAACAGTTATTGCGCGAAAAGATCAAACGCTCGCTGCTGATCGATCAACTGCTTAAGGCCGAGGTGGACAAAAAATCGACCGTGAGCCCTGCCGAGCTAAAGGCCTACTACGATCAGAACCAGACCCGATTCGATTATCCGGAAGCCTTCGCCTTCCAGACGATTACCATCCTGCCTCCGGCCAACGCCACCCCAGCTCAATTACAGGAAGGCCGAAAACGGGCCGATGACGCGCTGCGCCAGGCCAAAGCGACCAAGAACGATGAAGATTTCGGCATGTTAGCGGAAAAGATCTCGGAAGACGATTACCGGGTGATGATGGGCTATCACAAGCCGGTTGATCGCGCCAAGTTGCCTCCCTTCGTGGTGCAAGCTCTCTTGAAGATGCAGCCCGGGCAGGTCAGCGACGTTATCCAGGTTGAGCAGGCTTATACCATCCTGCGGCTGGTGAAGCACGTCCCAGCCGGTAAAGCGACGTTCGCCCAAGTCAAGGACTCATTGCAAAAGGAGCTCCAGCAGAAGAAGACCAATGGGGTTCGCGCGAGCTTCGATAAGCAACTGCAACAGGGCGCCAAAGTCGAGGTCCTGTAGGGACGAGGTTGATGCCGTGCGCCGAGCCTTCCAAGTTGCGTTTTTCGGGCTAGCCGGAGTTCTTCTGTGGGCACTGCCGGCGGTTGCCCAGCTACAGCTCGGCGACCTGAGCAGCAATCTGAACGGAGTGGTTGGCGCGGGCTACAGCGCAGATTATGGAAATGACATCGACTCGTCTCATGGCTTAAATCTGAGTGGTAGCGCTACAGCCGCCGGATATTACTACAATCCTAATTTCGTCTCCTTCAATCTCTCGCCTTATTACGGCCAATCGCGGGCCAACTCCGACTCCGAGTCCATCTCCAACAGCAGCGGGGTCAATTTATCGAGCGCCATCTTCAGCGGTAGCCATTTTCCCGGACAGATCAGCTATGCATCTGCGTATAACAGCGAAGGACAATTTGCAGTTCCCGGGTTACCTAACTACACCACCCACGGCAATAGCGACACCTTTGGGATTTCCTGGAGCGAGTTTCTTCCCGGCCTGCCCACCCTCACGGCAAGTTTCCAGAGGGGCAGCAATCAGTACTCGGTTTATGGGGCCACCGACAATGGCAATTCAGATTTTCATTCCTTGACCCTTAGTTCAAACTACTCCATCGCCGGATTCAACATGGGAGGCTCTTACAATAATGGAGCTTCAAACTCCCTTATACCCGAGGTTTTCCAGGGCGAGCAGACGGGAACCATTAACACCGATAACAGTGGTTTTGGCTTCAATGTTTCGCATAAGCTTCCCTTGAATGGAAGTTTTTCCACCAGCTTTTACCGGTCGGACATTGATACGGATTATCTTGGCTACACCTACCAGGGGAGCTTCGATACTGAAGTTGCCGCTGCTTCTATGCAACCTACCAATAAGCTGCGGGTTTCGGCGACGGCCAGTTATACCGATAATCTTTCTGGGGTCTTGTTTGGATCGCTGCTCTCGTCCGGCAGTAGCCTCCTGCCCACCAACAGCCTAGATTCCTCCCATGCCTGGGACTTGAATGGCGCTGCCAGCTATTCCCTGGCGCCGAACCTGGCGCTCCAGGGCCAGGTTGACCGTCGCGACCAGGCTTATCTGGGAGAGGATTTTGGAGCAACGTCGTATAGCGCGGGTGTCACCTACGCTCGCGGATTATTCGGCGGCACAATGAATAGTGCGGTTAGCGTGATTGACAGCGTGATTGACAACAGCAATCAGAACGGGCTTGGCTTCTCGGCCAACGGCAACTATAACCGCCGAATTGGGCGATGGATCGTGAACGGGTCCGCCAGCTACGCCCAGAATGTCTCGACCCTGCTGATCACCTACATGACTTCTTACTATAGCTATTCGGGAAATGTTCGTCGCCGTTGGGGAAACCTCAATCTTAACGCGGGGGCAAACTTCGGCCATAGTGGTCTGACCAATGAACCCGGCAGCGACAGCAGCAGCCAAAGCTATACCAGCAGCTTCGGATATGGACGCTGGATCAACCTCACCGGGAATTACGGCAAATCGAATGGCATCGGAATTATTACCGGGAACGGAATACTGCCGGTGAACTTATCGCCGATTCTGCCACAGGGCCTGATCACGCTTTATGGGGGCACCGGTTACGGTGTGTCACTATCAAGTATGCCGGTGCGCAGGCTCACGATTGCGGCGAGTTACGCCAAGTCATCCAGCAACACCTCAACGGCAGGCATCGCGTCGGCGAACCAATTTGAGTCGAAGAATTTACTGATGCAATACCAATTCCGTAAGATGTACTTAACGGGGGGATACGCCCAGCTTTCGCAGGGTTTTAGCGTGTCCGGTATTGCACCGTCGACCGTATCGTCGTTTTATCTCGGGGTGTCCAGGTGGTTCAATTTCTTCTAGCGGGAGCGCGCACGAGAAAACACTTCTTGCCCCACGTCGCCTGCGCCGTTCTCCTGCTGCTGACGCCGGTTTGGGCGTCCAAGCCCAAAGAGAAGCCCATCGCGCCCACCCCTCCGGATATGTTGCTGGAAGGCGGTCGCAAGCTCAGCTTCGAGCGCGCCTTCAGCTCGCAGCGCGAGGTCAAGCCCAAGCGCGGCTTCTGGAACCGCGTGCTCGACTTCGTTGCCGGCGAACCGGATTTCCGCGTCCTCGTCCGTCCTTATAGCATCGCCGTCGATTCCCGCGGACGCATCATTGTGACCGACCCCGGCGCCTTCGGCGTCCACATCTTCGATTTCCAGCAGCAGAAGTACAAGTTCCTGTCGCGCGTCGATAAGGGAAAAGACCCCATGCTGACGCCGCAGTGCGTCGCCGTGGACGCCCAGGACAACATCTACGTGACCGATTCGGAGTCGGGCAAGGTCTTCGTCTTTAATTCCGACGGCAAGTTCCAACGGGCGATTGGCAGCCTGAAAGGCGGCGAAGGCTTCTTCAAGCGTCCCACCGGGATTGCCGTCGATTCCGCGGCCCAGCGGATTTATGTCACCGACACCCTGCGCGACCAGATCTTCGTAACGGATATGCAGGGCAATGTGGTGCAGACCATCGGGAGCAACGGCGAAGCTGCCGGCCAGTTCAACTTCCCCACCGAGTTGCGGCTCGACGGCCAGGACCTGGCGGTGGTGGACGCGATGAATTTCCGTGTCCAAGTTCTGGACACCTCCGGACAAATTCTGTACACGGTCGGAAAGCTGGGGGACGAGTCGGGAACCATGTTCCGCCCTAAGGGGATAGCGTTCGACTCCGAAGGCGATCTCTACGTCGTCGACGGATTGTGGGGCGTGGTACAGGCCTTTAACCGCCAGGGACAACTGCTCTACACCTTTGGCAATCGCGGCACGGCGCTAGGCGAATTCCAGCTGCCCACCGGACTGTTCATCGACCACAACGACCGCATTTATGTAGTGGATTCCTTCAATCGCCGGGTGCAGATCTTCCACTTCTACGGACTGGGAAAGCAGGCAAAGGGAGGCGTACAGTGAAGTTCAAGCTGTCACTCGCCTGCCTGTTGCTGTTGCTGCCGGCGAGCTTTCTGCGGGCGCAGATCACCGGCGATGTGATCGGCACGCATGATCTCACGCCCGGGAGTAAGTCGCCTATCACCGGCGCGCGTCCAGGATCGTGTTCTTACTGCCATGCTCCGCACTCTGGGTTGGCGACTGGCCAGTCGCTGTGGAACCAGACGCAAACCAAGGCGACCTACCAGCTCTATACCAGCACCACCTATCACCAGAAGGGCCAGCAGCCGATATTGGGTTCCGACAGCAATCTCTGTTTGAGTTGTCACGACGGAACCGTCGCCGTGGGAAACACGATTACAGCCGGACAAATCACCATGACCGGCTCCATGAACAGCCAGGATGTATTCGGGACCAACCTTCAGTCGTCGCATCCTTTCAGTTTGCAGTTGCCCATCAAGGACGCGATCGACATCATTGCGACCCTGGTGTCGCAAGGTAAAACCGGCGACCCTACGGGAAGGATTAGGCTGATCGACGGCAACATTGAATGCACTTCCTGCCATAACCCGCATGTTCAGGCCATCGATAAGGTCTCGCTGAACTTCCTGGTTAAGGACAGTTCGAACGCGCAAATGTGTCTCGCCTGCCATGATCCCACGCGGACCATGTCCGGACAGATTAACCCTTTGGCGGGATGGGCGACCAGCGCCCACGCCATGGCAACCAACAAGGTATCGATGCAGGCGAACCTTGGCAGCTATGGCACGGTCGCCGCCAACGCGTGTCTCTCCTGCCATGAGCCACATAACGCTCAGGGGCCGATGCGCCTGTTGCGCGAGCCGAACGAGCAGGACTGCATTGCCTGCCACAACGGCAGTTCGAACCTGAACCCGGTCATCGCAAATGTCTACGCCGAGTTTGCCAAGATAGGCCATCCATTTCCTTCGGGCAACAATTTGCACGACGCTGCCGAAAGCGTTTTGTTGAACAACAATCGGCATTCCACCTGTGCGGACTGCCACAACGGCCACTCGTCCGACCAGGTAACTTTATTCCCGCCGCCTCCGGCCATACGCATGTCGCAAAATGGCGTAGCCGGAATCAGTGCGACCGACGGCATCACCATCGTCGATCCTGCCGTCAATCAATATGACAATTGTTTGCGCTGCCACGGTACCAGCTCGGGAAAAGTTGCCAATCCCATCTTCGGATATCTGCCGGTGCGGGCAGTTTCGGCGGGCGATCCTCTGAACGTCATTCCGCAGTTCGCTGCCACGGCTACTTCCAGTCATCCCGTCACTCACACGCGCAGTAGTTCCCTGCCCCAACCCAGCTTGCTGAGTACGATGTTGGATTTGAGCGGCGGCACGACGCACGGGCGGGCTATGGGCACCCAAACCTTCTGTAGCGATTGCCACAACAGTGACGACAACCGGGAATTTGGCGGAGTGGGTCCCAGCGGACCGCACGGATCGACGTTCAAGCACATCCTCGAGAGAGACTACGAGTTCAACCAGGCGCCCGCGCCGGGACAGTTAATTACCAACCTGTACCCTGACCCTGACCTAAGCATCAAGGGTCCGTATGCGATGTGTGGCAAGTGTCACGATCTCAGTAACGTTGTCTCGAATGCAAGCTGGAACCAGCACGGCTTCCACATCAACACCGGTTTCACTTGCTCGGTTTGCCACACGGCCCACGGCATGGGCGCGCGCAGCGGGACCATCTCCGGGGAGCGCCTGGTGAACTTCGACATCAATGTGGTCGCCGCGAACGGCAGCATCCCGGTTTCGTATTCCAGGGCCACGAATACTTGCATTCTGGTGTGCCACATGGCCGCACACAACGCCGACGGGTCCGTCACACAAGACACTCACAAGAGCAACGGGACGAACCCTGGCGCGGCTCCCCCGAAGAGACGTTGATCTTGGCGGCTGGCTTCCACCAATAACAGAACAGCTATGTCCACGAATTCCAGTGTGCGCGAAGCGGCTGTTCCCGGCGGGTTACTCAGCCTGAGCCATAGTGTGCCGGTGCAGGTGGCTGCGCTGCTGGTGCTGTTCACGACGGCGGCGTGGCATGAATCCGCTCACCTCTCTGCGCTGGCTGATCCGGATGTGTGGTGGCATCTCAGCACCGGTAACTGGATCCTGCTGAACCATGCGGTGCCACACTACGGGTTGTTCTCCCAATATTCGAACTTACCTTGGACTGACTCGAGCTGGCTCTTCGATGTGCTGCTCGCCGCCGCCTACAGATTCATGGGCCTGCGCGCTCTGCCCGTATTGTTGATGGCGTGCAAGGTCGTGATCGCCGTGGTTACATTTGTGCTGGCTCGCGGCTCGCGTCTGAACTTCTGGCCTGCCGTAATACTGACGGCGGTCGCGCAGTTCGCCATCCCCAATCTGCCGCCGGACCCAGTTGTTTGCTCGATTATCCTGTTCGCAATCGAATTGAATCTGCTCTTCGGCGCGCGGAGAACGGGAAATGTGCGTCTGCTTTTCTGGTTGCCGTTGCTGTTCATACTCTGGGCGAACCTGAACGTGGGGTTCATGTTTGGGCTGTTATTGCTGCTCTTGTTTAGCATGGTTGCATTTGGTGAAGAGATTGGCAGTCGTTCGGGAGCAGGCGTGTCTACAGGCCAGAGACCTGTTGCGGCTGGGATAGCGGCGATGGTATTGGCCGCTTCATTCATTGCTGCTTTCGTGTCGCCCTATTTCTTCCATTCCTTTGCAGCGGCCTCCGAAGAGCTTTGGCTCCTGGTGCCGTATGTGCAGAACTTGCACGCCATAAGTTTCCGGCGTCCGCAGGATTACGTCTTATTGCTGTTGGCGATGACAGCATTCTTCTCGCTGGGACGGCGCCGCTCGCGAGATATATTTCAAATCCTCCTGATGATCGGCTGTCTGGCGCTTGCCTTCACCCGCCAGCGCGACATTTGGGTGCTGGCTCTGGCCTCGGTCGCGGTGATTGCTGACGCGCTTCCGATGGGCTTAGCTTCGGCAGGGCGGGAGAACAATGGCCGGCCATGGAAGCAGACGAAGCTGGCAACTGCCGGACTTGTGCTCATTGTGTTCATCGTCGCCGTAATCAGCCGCATTCCCGGCAGTCGAGAAACGCTGTTATCCAAAGTGGGCGAGACCTTCCCGGTGCGAGCCGGCAACTATATCCGCGCCAACCGTCTGCCGCCGCCTATATTCAACGCTTACGACTGGGGCGGTTTCCTGACGTGGTATTTGCCCGAGTACCCAGTCTCCATCGACAGTCGCACCGAGCTTTACGGGAACGAGATTGACGCGCGCTACTTCAAGGTCACCACCGCGGAGATCCCGCTCGACGCCGATCCCAGCTTCGCGAATGCACGAACAATCCTGTTGAGTAAGGATTCGCCGATGGCCGTGGCGCTCAGCGCCGTGCCCCAGTTCAGGGTTGCCTACCAGGACGATGTAGCAATGGTGCTGTTGCAGAACCAGTAGGGCGGCTAAAAACCATCTCATAAATTGTCTTGCTTTGTGTCAGGGCACGACTTTCAGCCGGGCCGTCCGGTCGCGAAGGGAAATTGGGCTTTAGCCCCTGTTAGCGTACTTTGCAGGGGCTAAAGCCCAGGACTTTTTGCGGGCCGTGTTCGGCACGACTCAAAGTCGTGCCCTGACACAATCCGATCTATGAGATGGTTCTCTTGCTCTACTGCTGCCGGATACGAACAAATACCACCCCGAGTTTGTCCTGATACACCAATTGGAAGCGCGGATCCGCTCCCAGGAACTGCACCAGACTGGCGCCCTTCTGCAAGATCACAACTCCCGCCTGGTTGAGGTATGGATCATTCACATACGAAGGCGCACCGTTGGCTGTCTTGAAGAACCGCTCATTCAACTCGTCTCCGTAGAGATCGGTGCGTCCGTCAATAGCTACCGGATAATTCGGCATGTACCAGATGAGAAAGCCGCCCCAGTCGAGCGTGTTATAAAGCGGGCCTGGCGCAGGATTTCGGAGCAAGTAGTTGGCCGCGTTCACAGGAAGATAGCTGCTGATCGCACGGTCGAGGCCGCGCCGGTTGAACTCCGTGCTATTGGCGAACAGCAGCAGTGCCAGCCCAACGGCCGCCGCCACCCCAATCTTCTCCAGCCAGGTTTCCTTCGCTTCGTGCTCCGCATCATCCGCCACTGAATCGGCAATGCAGGCCGCCGCGGAAATGCAGATGAACCACGCGTCGCGCAAGGTGCGGAAGGCGACCATGCTGGCGATGGCCAGCAATGCCAGCTTGAATGCATCAACCTTGTTCTGCCGCCCAACGAAGAAAAACGCGGCCGCGCACAACAGCAATTGCACGTAGTGGCTATATGCGCGGAAGTTCAAGGGCTGGAGTTCCTTGATCATCATGTACGGCGTCTTCTGCTGCGTATATCCCAGGATGACCCGGTAGAGGTGGTAGGAATTCGGACCTATACAGGTGGCAATGACGCAGGCGGCAAAGACCGCAGTCAGAATTGCAGTCGGAAGTTTGGGAGGCAGTAGCCATGCGGGCGTGAATCCGAAACGTTCAGCCAGCCGCTGAACGACATTCATTGCCAGCAACAGCCCAACAAGAAAGAGTCCGTAGACGAACTGGATGTGCAGGTTCGCCCACAACAGAAAAACCAGTGGCAGCCAGTAGAGGAGCTGGATGCGTCCCGTGCGATGCGCTTCCAACAACAGCGTCAGTGTCGCGCAGAAAAGCATCATGGAGAAAAAGACTGGCCGCGGCATCAGGTTGAAGAGGAACGCCGAGCAGGCAATGACCGCCAAGACGCACGCCAGCCAGAATTGGCCAGACAAACGGCGCAGGCTCCAAAAGACGGAGTAGGCGACACCGAGAGTGAGCAGCGTTCCGTATAGCCCGATGCCGACCAGGCCAAACCAGGCGTAGGCGCGCGACAGCAGAACTTCATAGCCCCAGCTATAGGCTACCCACGGACGGTCGGCTGCCGTCCACGTGAAGAGGCCGTTGTGGGGAACGGCCATGTGTTGCACAATCCAGTCGCCCACTTTGAGATGCCACCAGATGTCGAGGTCGAGCACCGAGAACTTCAGATTGAAGGCGATGACTCCGACTATGACCAAAAGGCCGGCCAGCGTGACCAACTGCAACCACCGCAGACGGAGCAGTGGTTTCAACTCCTCCACAAAACCCATAGGTGTATTGAGTGCAGTCACTCCTCCAAAAACAAGTCGCAATAAGCTCAGTCCCAACAATAACTTAAGAGCCGTCGGTGCGGTGAAGAAATACCATTCCCGCGCCAAATCACACCTGAATTGCGGAGAAAGACGCTTGCTGAACCTCCTGCTGGAACCAGCCAACTCGGCAGACAACACTAAGTCGCTGAATATCAATGGCTAGCCGCCAGCGGGCGATGGGGCATGTTTGGCAGACCGACTGCACTTTCCAAATGTTCCTGCGGACGCAGTTGGACTAGAAACCGAGTTACGTCCAACGCAGCAAGAAACAACCCACAGTCCTCGAAACGAGGAGACGCAAGGGGCATCGTCCCGCCGGGCAAAAGTCAAGTCATGTCGAACGCCAGTTTGGATGTAGAAGCAGCAAGTCCCGAAGCGAGAGTGGTCCTGCGCCCGAGCTCCGACACCTGGCTTGCCGGGGCCTACGGCTTGGCCCTGTTAGCTTGTCTTTCCGTATGGTTCCTCGCGATACGCGCGCCCTTGTGGGTGGATGAGACCCTGTCCTACTGGCAGATCGCCGGCGGCTTCAAGCAAATTTGGGCGCGATCAATACAAGGAAATTCGTTTGCCGCTTACGCCTACATCCTGTGGCTGACCAAGACGCTTTTCGGCGATAAAGAGATCGTCCTCAGGGTCCCTTCAATTCTTGCCATGCTCGCCGCCGTGTATGTGTTTTACCGCTGTGCGCGAGAGCTGTTTGACTGGGATGTGTCGCTTATAGCAACCATGGTATTTATTCTTCCCCGGGGAATCGCGTTCGCCGCGATCGACGTGCGTCCCTATGGTTTCGCCCTACTGCTGACAAATCTTACAATTCTCCTGTTCTTGCGCTGGACGAAGACTCATAAGAATGCGTACGCTGCGCTCTTCGGCGCCGCGGCTGCGGGCATCGTCTACTTTCATTATCTATTCGCCAGCATTCTGCTTGCGCTCGCCGTCTACTACTTCCTGTCGCGACGCACTGCGCTGCGTTCCGATCTGCGACAGATTGGGATCGCGCTCGCCTGCTTTGGAATCTTCCTGCTTCCCGTCTTGCCCCGGCTGAAGTACATCTACCAGACGCGGACCATGCATTCCTTCGCCGACCCGCCCCAATTGACATGGATCCTGGATTTACTGAATCCCGGCAAAGGGCAGTTATTCGTACTGGCCGGCGTCATTCTACTTGCCATAGTGGCACGGCAACTGTTGCCGCCCGATCATGCATCCCTGGACAAGCTGGCATTTTGCGTGAGCCTGGCGCTGGTTCCGATTTTGTGTCTGTACACCGTCAGCGTGACCACCTCGGTGCATGTCTTCATTCCACGTTACCTGCTGGTGGCTGTGCCCGGCATCTCCTTGTGCTGGGGATGGCTCTGCAGCCGGCTCGCATCGCGCCCTCTGCGCGGATTGTTCTGTTTCGCGTTCGTGGCTTTGTGTGTCAGCCAGGCGTATAGATCGCCATTGTCCCGCTGGCACGAAGACTCCTGGAAGGGATCGCTCGCCTTTGCCGATGCCAACGCCGCCCAGGACAACGCGCCCATCCTGATGTGTAGTCCGCTGGTGGAAGCCGACTATGAGCCCATGCCGGCGGTTGCCAGCGACAGCGTGCTGTACGCCCCGTTGAGCTACTACAAGGTGAACGCCCGAGTCGTTCCACTTCCGCGTACATTGAATGCGGAAGCCCAGCGCCAAGTCAGTCACTTCCTGATGGGAAACGAAGGCACCCGTTTTCTGGTCCTCGTCCCTTTGCAATCCAGGCAAATTCTCGCCCTCCTGGCCGCTTCCACTCAAGGCACGCATTCATACCGGGTACTGGGCGAGTCTGACAATATTTTTGTGCTGGAGTTCACTCCTTACGCGGTTGGGCCGTCGTAGGCAATGCTCACGCCCTCAGTTGCCAATCGCGTTGGGCAGCAAACGATGGCAAATGAATCGGCGGAAACGTCGCTGCGCCAGTCAAAGCTCACGCACATTTTTGGATATTTGATCCTCGCAATCGGCGCAGGTACTGTTCTTTCTGCGGCGTATGTGATGAGGGCCGGGTACTCGATCGTTCCTTACTGGGACGAATTGGAGGAAATGACTTCCTATGTCGATGCCACGCACCAATCCGTGCTCTCCTGGATATGGGCCCAGCACAATGAGCATCGAATTCTCTTCTACAAGTCGCTCTTCATCGTAGATATGCAGTTCTTACATGGCCGTAATTGGCCAATGTATGTCGCCATATTCTGCTCGCAAGCGGCATTGGCTGTTGTTATTGGCTACATGCTGTACAAGCTGGGCGAGGTCAAGGGCCCTCTGTGGCGAGCCTGCTTTGGACTGACGTTGTTCTGCATGTTTTGTCCGTCGCAGTGGGAGAACTTCTGCTGGGCCTTTCAGCTCTCGTTTGTGTTGGTGAATCTCTGGGTAGCAGCGGCGGTGCTGTGTCTGGTCAGTTATAAGCAACGCCTCGCCTCAGGGCAGCCAGGTGGAATGGGACTTGTCTTAGTCTCGCTACTGGCGGCCACGGCAGCAACTTTTACCAATGGGAATGGGATCACGATATGGCCAGTGCTGATTGTGCTGGCGCTGCTGACGAAGCTTCCCTGGCGTCAGGTCGCGATCTATGTTCTTGGACTGGCTTGCGTAGCGCCAGTGTACCTGATCGGCTACCATTCGCCGTCCAAGCACGCCTCGCCCCTGGACTCCATTCGCCAGCCGCGGCAGATACTCGAATATATGGCGAACTACTTCGCGGGTGGGGTTATGCCCGATAGCGCGATCCTTAAGACTCGCCCTTTCGGAGTGGCGCCAGCGATCGGCTTGTTGGGATTGATTGCGGCGATTGCTCTTATGCTTTCGCTAATCTTGCGGAGAAGCAAGAAGGGTTTCCTCGAATTAGCCCTTGCCGGAATCATTTTGTACGCCATGGCCACAGCACTGATTACGGCCCTGGGACGCCTGAATTTTGGGCCGCTCCAGGCGTTCACTTCCCGCTATCAAAGTTTTGCGCTTCTGTTCTGGCTGGCGCTTGCGTTGTGGATCATCAGCATTGCCGCGAGGCGGCCTACTGCCGGTTACCTTATCGCCGTCTATATCCTGATCATAGTCATAGCCTGCTACGCTGCTACGCAATACGGGGGAATCGTGGAGCACGTAAGCCGGCATAAGGCGGCGAGAGAACTGGGCGGTGTGGCAATGATTACCGGTGTTCACGACGATGGGTTTCTCCGTTCCCAAATCCTGTCAACCCCCATAGGATGGCCTGAGGTTGAGGAGTTACAAACTCGCCAACTGTCATTGTTCTCGACGCCAAGGGCCAAACAATTCGGCCAGGACTTCGCGCGCTTTTACCGGGCAGCGAGTCCAGACACATGCGAGGGTAGAGTCGATGAGGCTTCGTACGTCAGCACGAATCCAGAAGGCATTGTCATTCACGGGTGGCTAGTCCAAGGGCTGAAAGGCGATCCAATGGAGGAAGTCCTGTTCGTGGCGGAGGGCAAGATCGTCGGCTTTGGTGTGCTTGAGCCCGAGCGATTCGATGTTCTGAACGCGCTCCGACCAAGGCATGCCTCCCGCCGCGCCTGGATAGGATACGCGCAGCTTAGCGAGGGTAAGACCCTTGAGTTGTATGGCATCGGCAGCGGGTTCGGTCACAACGATAGTTGCCACATCGACACCGTAAGCGTCGGGTCCTATTAACACTTGCTACAAAGACAAATCCCCAGCGACACAGCTTGTTCGAAGC
>Ga0302325_10014446_pt1 | contig 16807 bp, 13 predicted proteins | sample Palsa_T0_2_FD_201948 | JGI IMG/M metagenome (GOLD analysis project Ga0302325, IMG submission 201948) | Peat permafrost microbial communities from Stordalen Mire near Abisko, Sweden - Palsa_T0_2 | ecosystem: Environmental > Terrestrial > Soil > Palsa > Peat permafrost | place: Sweden: Abisko... | reverse complement strand
GTATCCGATTTCGGGATTGACCACGAACGGCCCGACCTTCTTGGTTAGTTCGATAGGAAGGTAGAACCGCGTGCCGTAATCCACAAGTCCGCGCTCCAGTGATGATGTGGGATTATTGAACTCGAGTTGAGGATAGGTGGAAATCTGCAAACCTTCCTCGTCACTGTCATAGAAGCGCCACTTCACGCCTGCCAAGGATTTACCCAAGCCGCTGCGGCTTGGATCGTCGTCGGCGCCATCGACCAGGTACGGCACCTGATATTTGAGCTGGATGCGCGGGCCGAGGCCGTAGTTCATGTCGAGGATGGGAGCGTTATAAATACGCTCGGTGGGATGGCGCTCGGCATAGGTCGCGACGTTGATTTCCCAGTTGCCGTCGCCGGGCGTCCCGGGATCATCGCCGATGAAGGGCGGTCCGCCCTGCGCCGCGGCCGGAAGCGCGAACGCGAACAGCATCGCGAGGAGCGTCACGAGGAACAACGCGAGGGACGACGCTCCAAACTCCGCGAGGAACGACAGCAGACCTGAGAATATGCGCACTGCAAACCTGCCGCATAGCAGGGCGACTGGGGTGGCGATAATCCGAACTTCCTTTCTGACTCCCGCTTGGGCTCGGCAGTTGTTTCACCTCTAAATCTACTGGATCCAAACCGTTTTTATGTTCACAAATTCGCGGATCCCTTCCACCGCGAGTTCGCGTCCGTGTCCCGAGTATTTCACTCCGCCGAATGGCAAGCGAGGATCCGATGCCACCATCTTATTCAAGAAGACCAGGCCGGCGTCGAGCTCGTTTATGAACCTTTCGGTCTCGGCGGGATCGTTGGTCCATGCGCTGGCACCGAGTCCGAAGCGGGTATCGTTGGCGATCTGGATGGCGTGATCCGCATCCTTCACGCGAAACATTGACGCCACTGGACCAAACAATTCTTCCTTGTATGCCGGGGAATCTTTCGGAATATCGGTCAGCACCGTCGGCGCGTAGAAGTTTCCGGGACGATCGAGCGGATGGCCGCCGGTCAGCACCCGAGCGCCGGCGGCCACGGTCTTTTTTACGTCGGCGTCAAGCGAAGTAACGGCGTCCGCGGTGGCAAGTGGACCGAGCTGAGTATTTTCGTCGAACGGATCGCCGATACGCAAGTCCTGCATGCGTTTGACGAACTTACGCTCGAACTCGTCTGCAATTGTTTCCGCCACGATAAAGCGTTTGGCCGCGATGCACGACTGACCGTTGTTCTGAATTCGAGCGTCGACTGCCGTGGCGACCGCCGTATCCAGATCCGCGCTCGGCATTACGATGAAAGGATCGCTGCCCCCTAACTCCAGCACGACTTTTTTGACGCGTTTGGCTGCTGAAACTCCAACCTGAATTCCAGCCTGTTCACTGCCGGTCAGAGTCGCGGCGACGACGCGAGAATCGTTCAGAATGCTATCAACCGGACCCGAGCCGATCAGTAACGTTTGGAACACGCCTTCCGCAAAACCGGCGCGGAGAAGAATGTCTTCAATTTTCAGCGCACACTGCGGAACGTTTGAAGCATGCTTCAGAAGACCTACATTGCCCGCCATCAGCGCGGGCGCAGCAAAGCGAAATACCTGCCAGAAGGGAAAATTCCACGGCATGATGGCCAGGATGGGACCAAGCGGCAGATAGCGGATGAAGCTGCGCGTTGCCGTAGTTTTCACGATTTCGTCGGCCAGGAATTTCTCGGCGTTCTCGGCATAGTAGCGACATCCCGATGCGCACTTCAGTGCCTCCGCCACAGCGGCCTTCAGAGGCTTGCCCATTTCGAGCGTCATCAAATAGGCGCATTCGTCTTTTTCTTTTTCGAGAATCTCGGCAGCGCGCATCATCTTGCTGGCGCGTTCCGTGAAAGGAGTGCGCCGATGTTTTGCGAACGCGGAGACGGCCACCTGTAGCTTTTGTTCAATTTGGGTCCCGGTAAGAGACTCATAATTCTTCACGACTTCGCCCGTCGCAGGATTGATGCTCGCTATCGCCATGCTTACTTGTTCCTCCGTCGATTGGTAGCTTACGCCCGCAAACGGGCCGCGCTCAACCGTCGCGTCCCGTCGCTGATCTGACCCGCGGACACGCAGAAGTGGGGGCTGCCACTTAGCCCCACGCGCCTAACTCGTGTACTGACATAGCGCTAAAGAAATACTACAAGTGGGACATTTGGGTGTCGGTTTGATGATGTTCTGGCAGCCTCTTTCCAGTAGAATTGTTGCACTGGATGTTTTTCCTGGGTATCTGGCCCCCGCCGCTTTGACATCCGAATCTAGGTTTTGAGGTACTTCATGAGACGAACTGTGCCCGCGCGAATCGTTCTGGTTTCCAGCGCAATTCTGCTCTTTTCGCTACTGGCGTCACTTCTTGTGATGTTGACATTGCATCGTGAAATATCGGTGGGAGCCGCAGCGGAGTTTACCGGCGTCCTTACCTATCATAATGACAGCCTGCGCACGGGACGGAACACAAGTGAAACCACGCTCACGCTCAAGAACGTCAATTCCAGCACATTCGGCAAATTATTTGTGATTCCTACGGATGGCCTGGTAGATGCGCAGCCTTTATATGTCCCCAATGTGATCATTCCTGGAAAAGGCACCCACAACGTGCTATTTGTGGCCAGTGAACGTGACATGGTGTACGGATTTGACGCGGACAGCGGATCGATTCTTTGGCAGGCAACTGCGCTCGCTGCGAACGAAACTCCCTCGGATAACCGTGGCTGCGGACAGGTTACGCCGGAGATCGGAATTACTTCCACTCCGGTGATTGATCTTTCGGCGGGATTGCATGGAACCATTTATCTGGTCGCTATGAGTAAGGACGCGAGTTCTAACTACCATCAGCGGCTCCATGCGCTGGACATAACCACCGGCGCGGAGGAGTTCGGTGGGCCGGTGAATATTGCGGCGAAGTATCCGGGGACAGGCGATAACAGCCAGGGCGGGTACGTTGTTTTTGATCCCAAGCAGTATAAAGAGCGCGCCGCACTATTACTGGTGAATCACGTGGTATATACGACGTGGGCGTCTCATTGCGACGATCGTCCTTATACGGGATGGATCATCAGTTACAACGAGACGACTTTGGCGCAGGAATCGGTGCTCAACGTGACACCGAACGGTAATGGCGGCGCAATCTGGGCGTCCTCTGGGCCGACGGCTGACCCGGATGGCAGCATTTACTTTCTGGACGCAAATGGAACGGCTGATACGAACCTGAATGCCAGCGGGTTTCCGGTAGAAGGCGATTATGGCAACGCCATGGTGAAGCTCTCAATCAAGAAGAACCAACTGACGGTCACCGACTACTTCAACATGTATAACACGGTGAGCGAGTCGGCTGTGGATGAGGACCTCGGATCAGGGGGCGCGATGGTGGTGCCGAATTTCAAAGACGCCAGCGGAGTGCTGCACTACCTCGTTGTGGGGGCTGGCAAGGATAAGAACATCTATCTGGTCGATCGGCTGAACATGGGGAAGTTTAATCCGAATAACAATAGTCAGATTTATCAGGAGGTGACGGGCGCACTGGCGGGAGGGGTGTTTTCGACGCCCACGTTCTACGGCAAGACAATCTACTACGGCGCGGTTAATGACGCTATCAAGGCATTCTCGTTCAACGCCGATGGCATGCTGAACCCGACGCCTGCATCCAAGACGGCCACAGTCTTTCCTTTTCCGGGAGTGACGCCGAGTATCTCCGGGAATTCGCCGCAGAACTTGATTTTGTGGGCCGCGGAAAATACGTCGCCAGCCGTCCTGTATGCCTACAGTGCGAACAGCCTTGGTGTGGAGTTATATAACTCGAATCAGGCAGCTGGCGGTCGCGACCACTTTGGAGAGGGGAACAAGTTCATTACCCCGACAATTGCGAACGGCAAGGTTTATGTTGGGACCACGACCGGCGTAGGCGTGTTCGGTTTGCTGCCGTAGGAAATCTCTTCTTACTTTTACTTTTGATTTTTTCCGGCGGGCATCGTGGCTTCCGCCAGCGGGAGCCAGACCTGAAAGCGTGTGTCGCCGGGCTCCGACGTGACTTGAATATTGCCCCTGTGCTTTCTCACTATGCGCTGAACCGCGTCCAAGCCCAGGCCGGTTCCCTCCCCTACCCCCTTGGTGGTAAAGAAAGGTTCGAAGATGTGCGGCTCAACCTCAGGCGAAATTCCAGGACCGTTGTCGCCGATCTCAACTACAGCGCAGACATCATCGCGATAAGTTCGAACTCGAAGCTCGCCATTTCCGCCCATGGCGTCGATGGCATTGTCAATAATGTTGGTCCAGACCTGGTTGAGTTCGCTGCCGAATGAATTTACGAGGAGCGGGGTGCCCTGGTAGTCGCGCTTTACCACCACTCCGCGTTTGAGCTTGTGATTCAGGATAGTCAGCGTGGTTTCCAGGCTCTTCACGATATCGACATTCAGCACCGGCGCCTGGTCCATGTGGGTGTATTCCTTAATGGCACCAACCAAATCTGAAATACGCGATGTGCTGCTTTCGATTTCGTTCAGCAGGCTGGCGATCTCAAGCGAAGCGCCGATCCTCACCAGAGCGGCTCGCGCAGTGTCGGCATCGAGGGCTGCGAACAATGATTCCAGCACCGCCGGTTTGGCGTTCTTCCGCGCCAGATCGGCCGCCAGTTGCCAAAGGTCGTTCTGCCCGTGACTGCGCAACAAAGAGTCGACCTGCTCTTCCAGGTCGCTGACGGTGAGCGCATCGGGCGGAGGCTCATCGCGCTGGATGAGCGAAGTTTCGAGTTTCTCGATTTCCGCCTTCTGAGCGGAGGTGAGATCGCGCCTCCCCAGTTCGAGACTCGCGTCCTTGATTTTCTTCAGGATGTCGCGCAGTTGGCTGGTGGCGCGCTTGGCGGCCGAAGCAGGATTATTCAGTTCATGAGCGAGTCCCGCGGAAAGCTTACCGAGAGCGGCCAATCTGTCTCTCTGTTGTTCCATGCGAGTGGTTTCGCGGATCCTGTCGGACATCAGGCCCACCAGACGCTGGGCCAATTCAGGCATCTTCTGCACGAGATCCGGAAATCGCGCGGCGGGAAATCGGGCGACGCGGCTGTCGGTGACTGACCGTGCGGTCACCGTAAACTGCTTCATCCGCGAAAACGGAAGCGCCCCGGTGACGTCGCCGGCCTTCAAGGGAAATACGACGGTTTCGCCGCCCAACTCTCCCCGCATCTCAATTTGCCCCTCGAGAATCACAAACATCGCGTCGGCCGGATCGCCCTGATGCGAGTAGGTCTCGCCGGCTTTGTAGTGGCGTTCCTCAGACTGGCTGATGAACCAGGCGACCTGATCGTCCGGCAGGCCGGCAAACACCGGAACGCGAAGCAGTTCTTTATTTTCGATCATTTATACCTTGCTCAAATACTGATGGATGAACTGCACCGCGACCGATCCTTCGCCGACGCCCGAAGCCACGCGCTTCACCGAGCCATGCCGCACATCCCCCACCGCAAAAATGCCGGGTATATTTGTCTCCAGCAGGAATGGATCCCGGTCGAGCGTCCATCCCTTGGGACGTTGACCATCGCGGATAAGATCGGGACCCGCCAGAAGAAAGCCTCTCTCGTCACGTTCGACCAGATCTCCGAGCCAGTCCGTACGCGGCAGAGCGCCGATGAAGATAAACATGGCGCTCGCCGGGACGCGCTCCACTTTGTTGGTGTCTGAACAGAGCACGGAAATCTCTTCCAGGTGCGATTCGCCATGCGCCTCGACCACGCCGGCATGCGCCCACACCTGAATGTTGGGCGTCTCTTTGATCTGATCGATCAGATACTGCGACATGGTGCTGGCCAGAGAACTTCCGCGCACCAGCATAACGACTCGTTCCGCATAGCGGGCAAAGTTCATGGCTGCCTGGCCAGCGGAATTTGCCCCACCCACGACATAGACGATTTCGCCCTGGCAAGACAGCGCCTCGGTCGCGCCTCCGCCGTAGTAGACACCGGCGCCTTGCAGTTTATCGATCCCCGGAGCATCGAGCCGCCGCCACTGCACTCCGCTGGCGATCATCAAAGCGTGGCAGGAGATCTCACTGCCGTCGGCCAACTTGATGATGCGATACGAGCCCTCGGTGCGCACGGCGACCACCTCCTGCGGCGAAAGAATTTCCACTCCAAAACGCTTCGCCTGTACTACCGCTCTCCTGGCCAGATCGTTACCGCTGAGCCCTGCCGGAAATCCGAGATAGTTCTCAATCCGCGAACTCATGCCTGCCTGGCCGCCCGGGGCTTCGCGCTCGATCATTACGGTTTTCAGGCCTTCGGAGGCGCCATAAACGGAGGCCGCAAGACCCGCGGGGCCTCCACCCACAATCGCCAAATCGTAAAAGTCAGTTTGCGCGCGAGTGCGCAAGCCAACTTTTTGCGCTACGTCGGCCGGCAGGCTCTCGAGCAGCTTGGTTCCGTCCGGAAAAAGTACGACGGGAAGACTGGCAGCGTCCGGGCCCAGCGCTTCGAGGAGACGCTTGGTTTCCGGATCGTTGGCGGAAGATTCGACATCGATCCACTGATAGGGAACGCGATTGCGCGCCAGAAAATCCCGCAACTCATACGACCGGGGCGACCAGCGTGTGCCCAGCACACGAATCCCCTCAAAGGCCGGGCGATAGGAAGCTTGCCAGTCGTCGAGCAAGTCATTCAGTTGCGGATACAAATGCTCAGCCGGTGGATCCCATGGCTTCAGAAAAAAGTAATTGATGCTGGCTTGATTGATGGCACTGATGGCGGCGCTGGTGTCGGCGTAGGCGGTTAGCAGCGCGCGCTTTGCATCTGGAAAAACGTGCCTCGCTTCCTGCAGAAACGCAACCCCGTCCATCTTGGGCATGCGCTGGTCGGCCAGCAACAGGGCCACGCTGTCATTGCGCACCTTCAACTGCTTCAACAATTCGAGCGCCGACTCGGGAGAATCGCTCCCAATGACGCGATAGTCCGCGCCGTACTGCGAGCGCAGGTCGCGCTCGATCGCCCGCAAAACATCAGAGTCGTCATCGACGCTCAGCAAAATCGGTTTCGCCATGATCGGTCTTAGCCTTGATAATGAAAAAAGCGGATTTCCGGACAGCGAAACGCAAAACAGTCGCTGGTCGCTGGTCGCTGGTCGTTAGCAAGAAGTTGTTCGCCAACGACCAGCGACTAACGGCCGAGTTCGCTAGCGCCGGTACAGAACTTAAGTACAGAACCCACGTATAGAAACTTAGATACGGAAGTTTGCTATCTGGTCGCGCAATTTATCGCCAGGGTTGAGACGGGCCGCGAGACAGTCCGCCTGAATCCTATCCGCACTCAGGCTGCCACGTCGCCGGCTTCGATCTCATCGATATAACACCAGATCCACGATTCTCCCGGCTCGATCGAGCGCATGAGTGGATGCTTGGTGTGGTGGAAGTGCTTGGTCGCATGCCTGTTCTTCGACGAGTCGCAGCAAGCCGCATGTCCGCAGATCATGCACATACGCAGATGGACCCACGTATCGCCAGTTTTCACGCAGTCTTCGCACACGTGCTTGTCGGTTTGCCTTATTTTGATTTGATCAAGGTGAGTGCATTTTTCCGGCATCGATTCCTCCGTCTGTTTACAGGTGAATGATAACGCTATTCCGCGAAAAACAGGTTTTCCGCAAAGGGCCACTGCTCATCAATCCACTGTGCCTGGCAGCGGAAGCCGGCATCACGCGCCATCTGGAAAGCCTCTTCCGCTGAGTATTTATGGCTACTCTCCGTCCAGATGGTCTCCCCCTCTAAAAAATCGACGCGCAGATCCGCGGCGGGGATGCGCACCGTTTGCCGTCGCAGCGATTGCAGGTGCATTTCGACGCTTCGAGTCTGGTGATTAATTCTGGCGACGTGGGCGAATTCGCCCAAGTCAAAATCGGCATCGAGCTCCCGATTAATGCGGGCGAGCAGGTTGAGATCAAAAGCAGCGGTCACTCCCAGTTCGTCGTCATAGGCCTTGAGCAACTGTGAGCTCGGCTTTTCCAGGTCCGTTCCCAAAAGAAGCGAATCGCCTGGTTCGAGAATACGCCGAACCTCGACCAGGAATTCAAGTCCGGCGGGACGATCGAAATTTCCGATGGTGCTCCCTAGAAACAGCACGCACAAGTGTTGACCACTCTGCCGGTGCGCTGCGATTTCCAGCAAGCCATCAAGATATTCGCGCTCAAAACCGACGATGCTGATGGAATCAATGTCGCTGAGCTCGCGCTCGCACATGGCCAAAGCCGAGCGGGATATTTCGACCGGATAATAAAATGTGCGTTCCCGGCGACTGAGAGCCTCCAGGATCCACCGCGTTTTTTTGCCACTGCCACTGCCCAGTTCGGCCACGGCGACGGGAGAGTCCAGGCGGTCCACGATATCGCACGCGTGTCGTCGCAGCAAGCGTTCATCGGCTCGCGTGAGTCCGTACTCGGGCAGATGACTGATCACTTCAAAGAGCGCCGAGCCAACATCGTCGTACAAATATTTCGAGGGGAGTTCTTTCTGTCCCGCCCGCGTAAGGCCGGCGCGCACTTCGGCAGCGAATTCGTAAGCGGCATTGGTCGTAATCGCATGAATCAGCATTTCTGAATCCCTCGATCGTGAAGTCGACAAATAATGCCCGCGAATCTAATGCTCGTTAATCTAATGCTCGTTAATCAGTGGCGGACGCAGCGAAAACCCGCGTACGCGTATTGGTAATGGGCCTGGAACCAGTTGCGGAACGCGGGCCGCAACATGCACGCGGCGGTGCGAGCCGAACCACCCTTCATCACAAAATGCTTGCCATCAAAGAAATCAGCCGAGTACCCGCGATAGAACGGAAACGGCTCGAAGCCAGGAAATGGACCGAAGATGGTGGAAGTCCACTCCCAGCCGTTGCCCACCAGATCGTGAACGCCGAAAGCGCTTTGGCCTTCTGGAAACGAATTCACCGGCATGGGATCCCAACGATAAAAATTAAAATTGCCGCGGCCGGAATCGGGCGGGTCATTGCCCCACGGGTAGGATCTCGTCTCGCCGTCGCCGTCTCGGGTGCCATAGGCAGCGCGCTGCCACTCCGCCTCGGTCGGGAGCGACTTCCCTGCCCAGCACGAATAGGCCGTGGCTTCAGCCTGGCTCACATACACAGGCCAGTCCAGCGACACTTCGTCCGACACTTGGTCGAAGGGCACTTCGTCAAACATGGTGCGGCAGAGCCAGTGGTCTCCCGCCTTTTTCCAGAACAGCGGATGAGAAACCTGATGAGCCGTCCTCCACTCCCAGTCGTTGTCGCTCCAGAAAGCGCGCGTCTCGTAGCCGCCGTCCGCCATGAACTGGAGATACTGCCGGTTTGTCACCTTGTATCGATCGATCTCGAATGCAGGAACTTCCGCCTGGTGGGCTTCAAACTCATTGTCCCAGCCAAAGTCTTTGCTCCCCCGCGGAAGACCCAGGGTTACGGTACCAGAAGGGATGGGGAGCATCCCGTGGCCGACGCTCGGAGCAGTCGGATGGGATGGGTCGAGTTCGCGGACTTTCATGTCGAGCGGCAACTGATGCAGCATGTAGGACAGGGTTTCGATATGCATCAGCCGATGCTCAACCGCCACGTTCAGCAGCGTGGACAGCGGAAAGCCATTGCGAGTCGCGGAATGTGGTTCGAGAATAACTTTCTCAAGATGTTTGTCGAGAGCGCCGCGAACTGTGCTCACGTAATCGCGAACCGCATCGAGCGATGGCCAGTCCGATGGGAGATCGGTGGGCAGTCCGCCGCCAACCGGATCGATGCCGAAGGCAAACAGCCGATCATATTCAGGGTGAATGCTCTTCAGCCCGAGGGCGCGTTCGCTTAGTAAATTCGAATCGAACGCTTCGAGGTGTCCCACATAGAAGATGATGCGATGACGCTCCGGAATCGGCCGTTCGTAGAGGAAGCCCGGGTGCACCAGATTGAAGAGTGCATCGCTGCGCCGGCGAGCATCGGCCAACCGGTTCATCAGTTCGCGCGGAACTTGGCCGTGAAACTGGTCGTGAACTTGGCCGCGAGCCTGGTCGTGAATATCGTGCGAAACGTCGTTTGGAAATACGACAGGAAACGTGACGATCTTTTCTGCAGCAGGCATGTTGGCGCTCCCGGTCTGGTAGGGGCGATTGGACGAATGAAGAATTGTAAAGCAAGCCGACCCCGACCTGCCTCTAAGGACTGTTTGATGACAAGGAACCGGAAGCGGTCGCAGGAGAACTATTTTTATTTCGCCCCTCGTTTAAGGCCCACAAAGGGTTCGCCGGCTTTAGAATTGTGCTGGAAACTTTGCATGAGGTTGCGATGAAAATACTTCTAACGCTGCTTTGCTCCCTGTTGGTTATATCGGGTTTTGCCTACGCCGCGGCCGGTCCGCAGACGTTCCCCACTTCGGCGGGAGACGTAAAGATCACTCCGCTCTATCACGCCAGCACGATGATCGAGGCGGGAGGAAAAATTATCTACCTCGACCCGGCCAAACCTGCGAAGTTCCCAGCATCGAAAGCAGATCTCATTCTGATCACCCACATTCACGGCGACCACATGGATCCGGCTTCGATTGCCCAAATCAGCAAGCCCGGAACGGAGATCATGGCGCCGCCCGCCGTAGTGGCGACGGTTACGGCGGCCAAGCCGATTGCGAATGGTGAAACCAAAACCTGGCAGGGCTGGACGATTGAGGCAATCCCCGCCTATAACCTCACGCGCGGCCCGGCTCCCGGCAAATTCTTCCATGACAAGGGACGTGGCAACGGATACGTGCTTACGTACGGCGGCGTACGCTTTTACTTCTCCGGTGACACCGAGGGTATTCCTGAAATGCGGGCCCTGAAGAACATCGACGTGGCTTTCGTGTGCATGAATCTGCCATACACCATGCCTCCCGATGAAGCGGCGGATGCAGTGAAGGCATTCCATCCGAAGGTCGTGATTCCGTATCACTATCGCGGCTCCGATCTTGCCGTGTTCAAGAAAGGGCTGGAAGGAACCGGAATCGAAGTCCGGCTGCTCGACTGGTACCCGCAATAAGTGAGTTCCACACTCTGACGACTTCGAGGTCTTTAAAACCGTGCGCGAGTCAAGAGGCTGGGGTCCGACATATCCCGCACGCGCCCTCCCTCAACATCCGCGAGCAACCCGCGAAGCCACTTTCGGTCGAACCGATGCTGAGACTCAAGGTGCTTCAGCAGATGAAGCGCTCCGGTTGCGAGAGATGACTCGAATTGCTTCCGAATCTGGGCAATTTTTCGAATGGCCCCGGTTTCTCGCGCAATCCTGGTTCGCAGCAGATCCGCGATCAAAGACAGGTTGCTGAACTGCAGAAAAAGCATCGGACCGTAAAGCGTTTCGGCAACCGATCCCTCGGCGGCGAATTGCTCGTTCAGAAGTTGCTGAAATCGGCGCTTGCCATCGGCCGAAATCTTGTAAACGGTGCGTGCACCGCCCCGAGCTACGCGCTCCCGTCGAACCGCGACGATGAGCCTGTTCTTCTCCAGTTGTTGTATCGCGTAATACAACGTACCCACGTCCACGTCCGTATAGCACTCAACCATGGCGTTTTTCAGGCGGCGCCTGATCTCATAGGGATGGAAATTGCCCCGGTGCAGCACGCCGAGAATTAGTAGTTCAGCCTTCATAGTTGGAGTATATTACTCTAATTAGACTATCAGAGGAGGTTTCATGAAACGGTCGATTCTCGCCTTTGTTGCCGGGTTTTTGCTCTGGGGGGTGGTTGCTACGATACTCAACCGTGGGCTGCGAGCCGGCTTTTCAGGTTATGCTTTGGCCGAACCGACGTTGAGCTTTACCCTCGGCATGAAAGTCGCACGCCTCACTCTAGCCGCTCTCGCGTCGCTTGCCGCCGGCGCAGCCACGGGTCTGATAGCACCGTCGAGGACGAAACTGCCGTGGGTACTCGGCGCCATTATTCTCGCGATGTTCATCCCAGCACACGTTCAACTCTGGTCGAGGTTCCCCGTTTGGTATCACCTCTTTTTCCTGGGAACCCTGGTGCCGCTGGTGGTGCTCGGCGCGGCGCTTACCCGGAGCCACTCCCTTAAAAGCGCGACTGAACCGGGGTGAGAGACTTCCGTTAATTGCCGGCTCGCCGGGGCTTCGGCTTGTTCTTGCCTTTGAGATTGAGCGCCACTGCCGCGCGGATGAGATCCTTCAAGGCTGCCTCATCGACCTTTTCGCCCTCGTGGATGTCGATGGCGCGCCTGACATTCCCGTCGAGGCTGGAGTTGAATAGACCGGAAGGGTCCTTCAACGCAGCTCCCTTGGCAAATGTCATCTTGACGACGTTCTTGTACGTCTCTCCCGTGCAGACGATGCCGCCGTGGGAAAAGACGGGAGTTCCCCTCCACTTCCACTCTTCGACGATCTCAGGGTCTGCCGCGTATATGAGTGCGCGCACTTTCGCGAGCGTCTTCCCGCGCCAGTCGCCAAGTCCCTTGATCTTTTCGGCGATTAATGCGGAGGCAGATTCCACCGGGATGGTCTTTTTCATGTGCAGCTCCAAGTCTCGCACTAATTTAACTGCGCTCAGCGTAACCTGCAACCTCGCCAGTGGAAGCTTCTGTCGAGCTGTAGAAGTGCCCCACTCGAGCCAAAACCAGGCTTGAATGGGCCACTCGCCCGCTTCAATCGTGACCAGCCCACTTGGTCTGCAGACGTGGAGGCCGCAATAAGGTCTGCATCACCACGCAATACTGTTCTGTCTTCTCCCGCAATGCACGCAGTTGTTCCGGTGTTGCCTTAGGCGCAGCAACATCAAAATTAAGATGAATGCTTTCGAAGCCCACCGGGACGTCTTTTGACAGGCCGAGTGTACCTCGGAGATCCAAGTCTCCCTCCACCGTGACCTCAATGCGTTCGGCGGGTATGCCCATAGCCGCGGCCACCATCTGACAGGTGATTTGCGCGCAAGCTGCTAAAGCGCCAAGCAAAAGGTCACCGGAACAGGCGCCGGCACCGGCGCCTCCCACTCCGCTGTGCGCTTCGGCCTGGTAGATGGCACGTCCGATATCGACGGAGCATGCCACGGGAACATCCGTTTGTCCGCCTTTTGCCCGGATTTTGATTTTCGAGGCATTTGGGTCATTGCGATATTGCTCTTTCAACGGCTTCTGAAGCGATCGAATATCCACGGCGACCTCCTTAACTCTACGTTACTCAGTCAGTATTCGCGGATCGAGACGCTTCCGGGTGATGGCGTCTTGAAGCCGCTCCATCTGCATGCTAGCATCGGTGCACGTCAGGGAGTGCCCATGCCCAAATTCGTCATCGAACGCGAAGTCCCGGGAGCCGGTAGTTTATCCGAAACCCAATTGCGGGAATTGTCTCAGAAGTCGGTCAGTGTTCTGAAAGCGATGGGTCCCGAGATCCAGTGGCTCCATAGCTACGTAACCGGCGACAAGGTGTACTGCATATACCTTGCCCCGGACGAAACAACCATCCAGGAACACGCCAGGCGTGTGGGCATTCCTGCCAACCGCATCTCCGCTGTGCGGCGACTTCTCGACCCGACATTGGCTGGATAAGCGCAGGGTGAGACCGGGCTAGGGTGAGACCGAGCTCACGCACCGCTAACACACTGGAGATGAAGTCTCGGGCATCAGCACCTCATCAACAGCTTTCTCGACCGGCAAAGCCCAACCCGCTAACCAAGCCTGCGTACCAACCGTGTCGGTCAACGCCTCCCGCGCCGGTTGCAGACTTACCTGCAGTTTGGCTTGTTCCGCCGGCGTGAGCGGAGCGCCAATGTTTTGGCGCAACGCAGCGGCAGCGCCTGCCAACCGCAGCGAACGCTCGGCATCGAGTTGAGCAGCCGCCAAGCATGCGGAGCACTCCAGCAGGCGCGCAACTCCGCGTTTATGGTCTAACTCCTGGAAAAGCTTTATGCTTTCGCCGTAGAGTGAACGCGCACTGGAATGATTTGCCTGTTCTCTGGCCAAGTTCCCCAGATCAGCGAGCGTGCCAGCAATGCCCCAGCGGTCACTGAGTTCCCGAAATATTGCCAGGCCCTGTTCATACAATGTCCGCGCGGCGGCAGTATCACCATGCTCGCGTGCGACATCCCCCTGGTAGTTTAGCGACCACGCGACGCCTGTTCGATCTCCCAGACCCTCGAAGATCGAAAGACATTCCACGTGCAGAACGTTGGCGCGATCATAGTCTCCCTGCAACTTGAGGACATTGGCGAGGTTACTGAGAGCCCGAGCGACGGCCTTCTGGTCGCCAAGTTCTCTCCACAACCCAAGAGTTGCTTCGAACAAGATATGCGCCCTTTCGACATCGCCCCGGTCGCGAGCGAAGACGGCAAGCGCGTTTAGAGAGACGGCGACACCCTGTTTGTCACCCAAATGAAGGGCGATGTCTTGACTTTCGTTGATAAGCCTATCCGCCGAGGCGTAATCTCCCTGCTCGCCGGCGAGCACTCCAGCGGCAAAGAGCGCGCGTGCCCGTGCCGTTGTGGGACCTGCCGCTCCTGGAAGTTTCAGGAGTTTGTTTAGCTGGTCCCTGCCTTCGGCGAGATACTCGCGAATCTCCCAAAAGCGAAATAGCGCTGTCCCGAGCCGCAGGCCCCACTCCGCATCTCCGGTTTCTATCAGCCACTCCAGGCCCGCGCGAAAATTATCATGTTCGCGCGCAAAGCGTTCCGACCATTCCGTCCCTTCCGCTCCGCCCTGCTCGATGGCCTCTTCTTCTGCCAGCACCAGGCAGTAGGCGGCATGAGCCCGCTTCGTCAGGGCCTTCTCCCCGCTGGCCTCCAGTTTTTCCTGAGCGTACTCGCGAATCGTTTCCAGCATCACAAACCGCGATTCAGCCTGGGTTGGCTCAAACTCCTGCGCCAGGCTTTTGTCCAGCAGGGAGGCCATCCCGTCGAGCGGGTCCAAGTCGAGATCGCCTTTAGCGTTGCACACAGCTTCAGCGCCTTCCAGCGTGCACCCGCCCACGAACACCGATAATCTTCGGAAAAGCTTCTGTTCGGCGGCGGTCAGGAGATCGTGGCTCCAATCGATGGCGGCGCGAAGCGTCTGCTGCCGGAGCGGCATATCGCGCGCGCCGCCGGTCAAGAGCTGCAACCGGCTCGCCAGCCGCGTCAACATCAAAGAGGGCGAAAGGACTCTGACCCGGGCGGCTGCCAACTCGATGGCGAGAGGCAGGCCATCCAAGCGAGCGCAAATCTCGGCGACGGTGGATGCGTTTTCCCGGTTCAGTTCAAAATCCGGCTTCACCGCGACCGCGCGCTGGACGAACAGCGCAACCGCGGGGCACTGTGACAGGATCTCCACTGAGGGCTTGGATCGCGAATCGGGCAGCGCCAACGGCGACACCGGAAATTCATGTTCCCCGTACACGTGCAGCGCTGCGCGACTCGTTACCAGGATTTTGAGATTGGGACCCGCGGCCAGGAGCTCTGCCACGGTGGGCGCCGCCTGAACCAGATGCTCGAAGTTGTCCAGCAGGAGCAACATCGGTGCGCCCAATGAATCCTGTAAGTTCGCCTTGAGTATTTCGAGCGGCGACTGACCTCCTGCCTCCCGGAGCCCCAACGTCTGAACGATCACGGAAGCGATTAAGCCCGGGTCGTTCAGCGAGGCCAGCGGAACAAAATGAGTGCCGCCTGGAAAGTGCTCAGCAAGGCCACTCGCCACCTGCACCGCGAGGCGTGTCTTGCCGATCCCGCCTGGACCCGTGACCGTGACCATGCGCACATCCTGACGCAGAAGGAGTTCCTGGGCGACAGCTACTTCCTTCTCCCGTCCCACAAAGCCGGTCCGCTGCACCGGAAGATTGGCCGGGCGGGCTTCCGCTTGCTTAGCCGGCTTCTCCCAGAAGCGGTCGCGTATGACTGCAAGTTCCCGTGCGAGATCTCGGGTAGAGACGTAGCGCTTATCGGCCTCTTTCGCCAGGCACCTTTCGATAGCCCAACAGAGCGGAGCGGGGGCGTCGCGATTTTGCAGTCCGATCGGTTCGACCCGTTCCCGAAGGATGGCCACCAATGTCTCCGCTGCCGTCTGCCTCTCGAAGGCGCGTTTCCCGGTTACCATTTCGTAGAGCACCAAGCCGAAGGAAAACTGGTCAGACCGGAAATCCACTCCCTGACCGCCGGCTTGCTCCGGTGACATGTATCCCACGGTTCCTAGAATCTGACCGAATCCCGTCAACCCTGCGGACGTAGAGCGCTGATCAGGCAATTCTTCACTGGACGACGCAAGCTTCGCCACTCCAAAGTCGAGGATTTTGACCAATCCATCGTGAGAAACCATCAGGTTCTCTGGCTTCAGGTCCCTGTGCGCGATTCCCGCCTCATGCGCCTTGGCCAGCCCTTCGGCGGCCTGCGCCGCAATTTCAATTGTTTTTCGTATGGGCAGCAATCCGGAGACAAGCAACTGGCGCAGCGTCTTCCCTTCTACCAACTCCATCGCAATGTAGTGGATGGGACCGTCCTGTCCGAGTTCGTAGATGGTAATGATATTAGTGTGGTTGAGAGCAGATGCCGAACGTGCTTCCTGCGCGAAGCGCTGCAGACGATTACTGTCTGCGGAGAATGCGGCGGGCAGAATCTTGATCGCAACCAGGCGATCTAACCGTGCATCCCGCGCCCGGTATACCTCGCCCATCCCGCCGGCGCCCAACAGTTCGATAATCTCGTACGGTCCGAGCTTGGTGCCAGAGGCGAGGGCACGGGCTGGGGCCAGTCCCAGAACATCCGGCGCGGCTACACGCAGAAACTGGCTTCCGGCCTCCTCGTGGGAAGCCATCAAAGACAGAACTTCGCTGCGCAGATCGGCATCC
>Ga0302325_10014445_pt1 | contig 16807 bp, 14 predicted proteins | sample Palsa_T0_2_FD_201948 | JGI IMG/M metagenome (GOLD analysis project Ga0302325, IMG submission 201948) | Peat permafrost microbial communities from Stordalen Mire near Abisko, Sweden - Palsa_T0_2 | ecosystem: Environmental > Terrestrial > Soil > Palsa > Peat permafrost | place: Sweden: Abisko... | reverse complement strand
AGGCAAGAGCAAAATCAAAACCCTCTAATAAGGGGAAAAAGAACGGCAAAAACTTTCTTGCCGCGACCGCGCCTTCGTGTCGCCAAAAAACAGTTGACAGAGCCGTCGTGGTTATAGACGGGATGACAATTGGCGTCAATCTGCCCCCACGGGCTATAAAGCCCGCGTCTTTTGAGGCCCTGAGCGGCGCGGCTGAAGCCGTGCCCTTTCAAGGCGGCATCTTATCGCAGCGCTGAGGCGCTGCGCTCCCAAAATCAGACAGCGCTTAGCGGGCGGCTAGCCAGACTTGATATGCGACTACCGCCATCATGAAGAGCAGGTACAGACGGAGCGACCAGAGGATCAGAAGTTCGGGGCCTTTCAGGTGGCGGCGGGGGATGAGATGTTTCTTGGCTTTCACGAGCTGATCGTGTTCGAGCGAGGATAGGACTAGGGATTCGTCGAGGCGAGAGATCGTGGGCGGTTGGGTTTTTGTCATAGGGCAAGGCCTTGGTGAAAATTGAATTTCGGGGATGGAGACGAGAAAGCGTCGAGCTTCGCTCGACTGGACAGCCGGCGGCTGTTCCTGCATGAGTTCAGTTGGATCCCGATGCATAACATCAGCTTTACTTTCCTCCCAGGGCGGCGAAGATGTTGGGGGCGATTATGCTGATGCCAAAGAGAATACCGGCGGCGGTCAGAATGAAGACAACTCCGGCGGAGAGTATGTTGGCCCAAAGCGGACTGACCAGGTCACCCATGATTTCCTTGTCGTTGACCAGCATAAAGAGAAAGACCAGTGCGGGCGGCATGGCCAGAACCGCGACCACATTGACTACAAGAACGACGTAGACGAGGGGTAAGCCCGGGATTAGAACGATGGCGGCGGCGACCACGGCGCAAAGAGTCAGAACGGCGTAAAAGGATTTGCCTTCTCCCATGGGGAGGTTGAGGCTGTGGGGCTTGTGGGTGACTTCTCCGAAGGCGTAGGCCGAAGAAGTTGAAATGGTGATGGCGGCTACGATGCCGGCCTCGACCATGCCCAAGGCGAAGAGAGACGCGCCAAAGCGGCCGATGATTGGTTCGAGAGCCTGGGCGAATTCGGCGGCCTGGAAATTATCGGCGGTCATCCGGTGTGCGAATAAGGGCGCGGTGGCGAGGATGGTGGCGATGGCGGCGGCGCTTGCGAGGGCGGCGCCTAATACGGTGTCGATGCGACCAAAACGAATGTCTTTGGTGGTCATGCCCTTGTCGACGGTGGCGCTCTGCTGGAAGAAAAGCATCCAGGGAGTGACGGTGGCGCCGATATCGGCGAGCACGATCAGTAGCGTGTCCTTGTTGAAGCCGGGCAGCGGTTGCCAGGTGATGAAGGCGCGGCCGACGGCGTGCCACTGCGGGTGAGTCATGAGCGCGACGGGTATGAAGATCAAGTTGAAGGCGGCCGCGGCGAGGGTGATGCGCTCCCAAGTCCAGTAGCGGTGACTCATGAGCGCGGCGTAGAGGATAGCGAGCGCGATCAGGACTGCGACCCAGGGAGGGACTCCGAAGAAACCGAGGCCTGCCCGTATGGCGATGAATTCGGTAATCAGCGTGAGGAAATTGCCGATGCCGAGGTCGATCATGGAAAACCATCCCCAGAAGGGACCGAAGCGGTCGAAGATGAGTTCGGCGTGTCCGCGATGGGTGGCGGCGCCGAGGCGAACCGTCATCTCCTGGACTATGATCGCCATGCAAAAGGTGAGGGCAACGAAGGGGATGAAGAATCCAATGCCGAACTTGGCGCCGGTGGCAGCATAGGAAAGCATGCTGGGGCCGTCGTTCTCTCCGAGCATGACCAGGACGCCGGGCCCGAACAGCAACCATAGGAGGCGGGCGTTGGAGGAAAAGCCAGGCTGGGCGCGAGCTGCGGAGACGCGAACGCGGTCGTGGGCGCGATCGACATCCTCGTGAGTGATGACGACTTCTTCGTTCTGTGTGGCGAGCTGTTTCATCGACTGAAGCGCCTGCTTAGCGGTTCGTTTTCCGGTGGGAGCTTTCCCAGCAGAGATTAGCGCAAGTATACACTACGGCATAAACCATGGTTAACAAGCCATCGCTTTACTCTGGTATATTCGACCGGAGAAGTAACCTCAGGGCTAAAGCCCGAAGATCTGGGCGGGCTGGACGGCGCGGCTGAAGCCGCCGCTCCTCCCCGAATCGCTTCAGAAGGCCAGTTCGGGGGTGGGCGGAGGCAATTGCGCCAGGACCGTGGTGGCCCGACGCCTCGCTTCGCTTGGCTGGACGGCCGAGGCGGCCGTCCCCACAATGGTGATGGGGGCTGGTTGCACGTGTCCTTCGCTTTGCTCGGGATGACAGAGTTTCATACGATGGGTTGATACTAACGAGATGGGCGTGGGTCGGCGGGGGAGATCCAGACTCGCTCGGCGGCGGCGCGGCCCAGGGAGATGGTTCCGGCGGTGGTCGACAGAGCGAGGGTCTGGTCATAGTTGCGTTCGAGAAGGCGCAACCTGGCACCCGGCCGAATGCCGCGGGCTTCGAGGAACTCAAGCAGGCGGCGGTCGCGCTCGTAAATTCCGCTGACGGAGTAGGCGGCTCCAGGGGCCGCTTCGGCGAGCAGGAGCAGGCCGCGATGGCGGCGACTGGCGGGGCTTTCCATCTCACTGAGGTTGCCGTGCGGGCAGACACCACCTTTGCCCAGCTTGGCCAGGAGTTTGGCTTCGAAGTCCGGAGAAACGGCGTGCTCAAGTCTTTCTGCTTCGTCGTGAACCTTCCACCACTCCATGCCGAAAAGTTCAGCGAGCATGCGTTCGATGAGGTGATGGCGGAGGGTGAGCTTGCGGGCAATTTTGCGTCCGGCGGCGGTGAGGCGGACGTGTCCGTCGCCGGGAACGCGCACCAAGCCGTCTTTTTTCAGACGGCGCACCGCCATGGTGACGGCAGGGGCTGAGACTTTGAGCCAGTCGGCGAGCCGCGCGGAGATGACGGATTCGCCTTCACTCTCGGCCTCGAGGATGGCTTTGAGATAGTCTTCTTTGGAGACGGTGATCATCGGGGAGATTATACGACGAGTTAAGTGCAGTTAACCTCGTGGCTAATCTCGCGGTTCACGTCGGAAAGGCGCTGGGTGCTGGGGTTCGAGGAGGGGCTGTCGAGCTCTGCTCGACTGGACAGCCGAGCTCTGCCGTCCCCACATAATTCTTGGCTCCGCTGGCATTCATGGTTTGCGGCGGCTGTCTCTTTGGTTTATCTTCAGTCCTTAATCTTCAGTCAAAGAAGTCCAAGATAATGATGGAAGTTTGACATGTTTTCTCGGCTCCCCTAACCTTGACTTTCTCTGGCTATGAAAGTCCTAGTTCTTGGCGGCGGGGGACGTGAGCACGCCCTGGTGTGGAAGCTGCGGCAGTCCGCGCGTATTGCGAAGCTCTATTGCGCGCCGGGTAACGGCGGAATCGCGGAGGATGCGGAGTGCTTGCCGGTTGACCTGAAGAGTTTGGAATCGATGGTCGCGCTGGGCCAGCGATTGCAGCCGAGCCTTACGGTGGTGGGTCCTGAATTGCCGCTGACCCTGGGGGTGGTGGACGAATTCACGCGGCGCGGGTGGCCGGTGTTTGGTCCCACCAAGGCGGCGGCGCAACTGGAATGGAGCAAGAGCTTCGCGAAGGAGTTTCTGCAGCGGCACCGGATCCCAACCGCACCTTATGCGATCTGCGATTCGGTGGATGAGGTGCGGGAGGCGTTGGCGCACTTTCACATGCCGGTGGTGGTGAAGGCCGACGGATTGGCGGCGGGCAAGGGCGTGGTGATCGCAACCAGCAAAGAAGAGGCGGCGAGCGTTGCGGCCGAAATGCTCAGCGGTCGGATGGTGGGCGACGCCGGCGCGAAAGTGGTGCTGGAAGAATGTTTGAAAGGCGATGAACTTTCGTTCCTCGTGCTGAGCGATGGTGAGCGAGTTGCGCCGCTGGTGGCGGCGCAGGACCACAAGCGCGCCGGCGACGGCGACACCGGGCCGAATACCGGTGGGATGGGAGCGTATTCGACGGCCGGACTGGTGGACGATAAGATGCGCGACTGGCTGGTGCATCACATTGCCAAGCCGGTGGTGGCGGGCATGAAGGCCGAGGGCGCGGAATATAAGGGCGTGCTTTACTGCGGGCTGATGATGACGGCGCGGGGTCCGATGGTGCTGGAGTTTAATTGCCGGTTTGGAGATCCGGAGACGCAGCCGATTCTGATGCGGCTGGACAGTGACCTGGTGGAGGCGCTGGAGGCGTCGATTGAAGGCCGGGTCAGTGACGGCGATTTCAAGTGGTCGACGGATGCGTCGGCATGCGTGGTGATGGCTTCGGGAGGGTATCCGGGGACATATGAGGTGGGGAAGAAGATTCGTGGGCTCGAAGACGCAGCGGCGGTTCGCGGCGTGAAAGTGTTTCACGCCGGGACGTCGAAGCGCGATAGAGCGTTTTATACCACTGGCGGGCGTGTGCTGGGAGTGTCGGCGCGGGCGGGGGATTTGGAGACGGCGGTGCGGCGGGCTTATGAGGCTTGCGGAAAGATTGGTTTTGACGGAGCGCATTGGCGGAAGGATATTGCGGCGAGAGCGGTGGGGAAGGGTTGAGGAAATCCCACTTCTCGCAAAAGAGGCGAGAAGTGGGCCCCCCACTATGTTCGCTCACAATGGAAAGACCTAGAGAGTAATCCAATTAACCAAGAGGAAAGATGAGTAATACATTGGTTTCGATTGTGATGGGGAGCGACTCGGACCTTGAGATTATGCGCGAGGCGGGCAAAGCGCTGGAGGAGTTTGGGATCGGTTATGAGATGGACGTGACCTCGGCGCACCGGTCTCCGGAGCGGACGGCGGATTTTGCGCGGAAGGCGGCGGGGCGCGGGATTCAGGTGATTATTGCGGGAGCCGGCGGAGCGGCGCATCTGGCGGGAGTGATTGCGGCGCACACCACCTTGCCAGTGATCGGAGTGCCGATTCCATCGACTTCGCTGCAGGGGATGGATTCATTGCTGGCGACGGTGCAGATGCCGGCGGGGATTCCGGTGGCTACGGTGGCGATCGGGAAGCCGGGGGCGGTGAATGCGGGGATTCTGGCAGCGCAGATGATTGGGCTGGGGGATGCTTCGGTTGCGAAGAAACTGGTCGCTCACAAGGAGAAGCTGGCGCGCGGGGTGGAGGAGAAGTCGAGAAAGTTGCGGGAGAAGTAAAGTTCAACATCCACGCTTCTCGCGGACAGGGCGAGAAACAGGGCGCCCGGCACCGTGGTGGCCCGGGGCGCCCCGCTGCGCTAGGATGAACGGGCGAACGCGGCCGTTCCCACCTGGTTCCCTCACGATCGACTAGAGGCTCAATCCTTTTAAATATTCGCGGAATGGTTGGCCCAGGTCTTCGCGCTTCAGGGCGAACTCTACTGTGGCTTTGAGGAATCCTAGTTTGTCGCCGGTGTCGTGGCGGCGGCCTTCGTAGACGTAGGCGTACATTTTTTCTTTTTGCAGGAGGAGGCGCATGCCGTCGGTGAGCTGGAGTTCTCCGCCAGCGCCGGTGGGGGTGTCGGCTAGACAGTCGAAGATAGCGGGAGTGAGGATATAACGGCCGATGATGGCGAGGTTTGACGGCGCTTCTTCGGGCTTGGGCTTCTCGACCATGTTCTTGATTTCGAAAAGGCGGTCGCCGAAGCGACTGGCTTCGACCGGCTTTACGTCGAGGACGCCGTAGGAAGAAATCATTTTGCCTTCGATAATTTGGGTGGCCAGAACGGAGCATTGGGTCTGATCGAAGACCTCGACCATTTGCCTGAGGCAGGGGACCCTGGCGTCGATTACGTCGTCGGCGAGGAGGACGGCGAAGGGTTCGTTGCCGACGAGTTCGCGGGCCATGAGCACGGCGTGGCCGAGGCCGAGCGCTTCCTTCTGACGAACGTAAGCTACGTGCATCATGTCGGAGATGGAGCGGACGATGTTGAGCAGGTCGGTCTTGCCGCGTTCCTCGAGCATTTTTTCGAGTTCGTAGCTGACGTCGAAGTGGTCTTCGATGGCCTGCTTGCCGCGCCCGGTGATGATCAGGATCTGATCGCAACCGGACGCCATGGCTTCTTCGACTCCGTACTGGATGATAGGCTTATCGACCAGCGGGAGCATTTCCTTGGGCTGGGCCTTGGTTGCGGGCAAAAAGCGTGTGCCTAGGCCGGCGGCGGGGAAAACGGCTTTGCGGACTTTCATAGGCATAAAAGCGGTCGTTTATAAGACGGTCGTTGGTCGTTCAGTTGGTCGTTCGTGGTGAGTCGTTGGCGGTGCGAGTTCGGTTGCTGGATAATTGTACCTGCTTACGTTTCCGGGTGGCGACCCGCCGGTAGGCGTGTAGAATTCTGCTGTCTAAGGCCCGAAAGGATTTCATGGAACTGACGCAACCGCGATCGCCATACCTTGGTTTTTACAAGACTTTCGGCAGCATTGGCATGACCGCCATTGGAGTAATGTTGCTGATCATTGTCGCGCTTCAATTCTCGGACAGCCGTCTGGGAATCGATCGCCTGGATCTGGGCGTGATTACGTTCGGTATTGCAGTGATCGCCGTCGCATATTACAAGCAGCGAAGTGTGATCGATCAGATGGAGGGAAAGATCAGCGATTCAGTTGTGTTTCGCTTGTGCCACACCGCCAACGCGATGGCTTGTTCTGGCTACTTGATCTGCATCTTCGCCATAGGCCTCGTGCACCATCATTAAGAGGCATGACCGCTCGCGCTCGATGAGACCTCGGATGTCGATTCTGCGCTGGCTAGCTGCTCGAGGACGGTGCGCAGGGCGCGCAGGACTTCTCCCGCGGCGGTTGCTTTCAAAGCAAATTTCAACATTCCGTCCGGGGTGAACTGCGCGCCGCGCTGCTGGGAAACAAAACGAGCCAACCGCTCGGGATCGACGGCGGCGTTCTGCGGGAACTTGAAGGTCACGAAGTCGCGCTTGCGTTCTATGGCGTTTACGCCGACTCGCATGCACAGGAGTTTGAGCGAGGCGTAGTCGAGGAGGTTGCGGACCGCGGGTGGGGGCGGCCCGTAGCGGTCTTCTAATTCTGCGGCGACGTCCGTTAATTGCGCTGCGGTTTCCACTCTGGCTACGCGTTTGTACATCTGCAGGCGCTGATTTTCTTCGGGGACATAATCCGCGGGGATGCGAATGTTCAGGCCTAGATTGAGCTGGGTTTCGGCTTCGTCGGGGGTGGCTTCGCCTTTCATCTCTCTCACAGCACGTTCCAGCATCTGCGTATAGAGCTCGAAGCCGATGGCTTCGATGTGTCCGCTCTGCTCGCCGCCCAGCATGTTGCCGGCGCCGCGGAGCTCGAGATCGAGGGCGGCAATTTTGAATCCGGCACCGAGATCGGAAAATTCCTTGAGGGCGGCGAGGCGGCGGCGGGCGATGGGAGTGAGTTCGATTTCCGGCGGAAGCATCAGATAGGCGTAGGCGCGGCGGCTGGAGCGGCCCACACGGCCGCGGAGCTGGTAGAGCTCGGAAAGTCCGAGGCGGTCGGCGCGGTTGATCAGAATCGTGTTGCAGAGCGGGATGTCGAGACCATTTTCGATGATTGTGGTGGAGACGAGGATGTCGGCTTCGTGATGCATGAACTTGAGCATCACTTTTTCCAGTTCGCCTTCCGACATTTGTCCGTGGCCTACGATGATTCGCGCGGGCGGAACCAACGCTTGAATCTTGGCAGCAATTTCCCAGATGGTGTCGACGCGGTTGTGAACGAAATAGACCTGGCCGCCGCGCTCCAATTCTTGTTCAACCGCTGACTGGATGAGCTTTTCATCCCAACTGGCGACTACGGTTTGGATTGCCATGCGATCTTTGGGCGGGGTTTCGATTACGCTCATGTCGCGCAGGCCGACGAGCGACATGTGTAACGTGCGCGGAATGGGCGTGGCCGACATGGTTAGAACGTCGACCTGCTTGCGCATCTGCTTGATGCGCTCTTTGTGGCGGACGCCGAAACGCTGTTCTTCGTCGACGATTAACAGGCCGAGATCGGAAAACTTGATGTCTTTCGAAAGTATGCGGTGCGTGCCGATGAGGATGTCGATTTTGCCGGCCTCGGTTTTTTGCAGAATTTCTTTTTGCTGCTTCGGGGTGCGGAAGCGGCTGATCATTTCTATCGTGACGGGGAAGGGCGCAAAGCGCTGCTTGAAAGTTTCAAAGTGCTGGAAGGCGAGGACGGTGGTGGGCGCGAGAACCGCCACTTGCTTGTTGTCGCTGATGGCTTTGAAGGCGGCGCGCATGGCGACTTCAGTTTTTCCGTAGCCGACGTCGCCGCAGAGCAGGCGGTCCATGGGCTGCGAGGATTCCATGTCACGCATGACGTCTTTGATGGCGGTGACTTGGTCCTCGGTTTCGTTGAACTCGAAGGCGTCTTCGAATTCGCGAAACCATTCGTTGCCGGGAGGAAAGGGGTGTCCGACGGCGGTTTTGCGCTCGGCGTAGAGCTTGAGGAGTTCGTCGGCCATGTCTTTCATGGCCTTCTTGACGCGAGCTTTGGTCTTCGACCAAGCGGCGGTTCCGAGATGACTCAAGACCGGTTTGGTGCCTTCGGAGGAGCGATATTTCTGGACGAGATCGAGGCGAGTGAGGGGGACGTAGAGGCGCGCGGCATCGGCGAATTCGAGCAGCATGAATTCCGCGGGTCCGTCGCCGTGGTTAATTTCCTTGAGGCCCTGATATTGGCCGATGCCATGCTCGACGTGAACCACGTAGTCTCCGACCTGGAGATCGCGGAAGTCGGAGAGGAAGGCGGAGACCTTGGATTTGGATCGCTGGGGGCGGGAAGCCACGGAGTCGGATTCGTCGAAGAGATCGCGAGAACCGAAGATGGCGAGGTTCGCCTCGGGCAAGAGAACGCCTTCGGGAATGTAGGCGGTCGCCAGGGTGGTGGTGAGGACCTCACCGGCGAAGTAGCTGGTCTCGTCGGCATAGCTTTCGCCGCCCCGGGTGCGGCTTCCCAGGCGGAACGAGACGTTGTACTCGGCGAAGACGTCGGCCAGGCGCTCGACCTCGCCGATATTAGGAACGGCGAACAGAACCCGTTTGCCATCGGCGTTGAGCTTTTGCACTTCGGCGAGCATGGCGGGAACCGCGCCGTGAAAACGGGGCGAGGGCTGAGTGAGGAATGCGATCTCGGAGAGTTCGTCGCTGCTCGCGCTGCGGGTGACTCCGAGATGCTCGATGTCAGCGCCGGGCAAAGCTGAGGTTTTTGGCCACCAATCCTGCGGAGGAATGTAGAGATCTTCAGGGCGGACCAGATTGCCGATGCCGCTGCGCTCATGGGCTTCGGCGACGCGAGTCCAGGAGCGATCGAATTCCAGTTTGAGTTGATCGGGTTCGTCGAGCAGCACCGAGGCGCCGGGAATCAGGTCAAAGATGGTGCTGTCGGCTCCGGCGATGGGAGAGTAGAACTCCCAGCCGGGAAAGACGTTGAGACCGCCGCCGCGAACGGCGGCTTCGACGATCTCATCGTTGCCGGTGATGCGCTTGCCGCTGAGACGGGTGTGAATTGCGCCGAGAAGATGTTCGCTGACGGGCGTTTCGGTTAGCGGAAGGAGCAAGGCTTCCTCGATCGGATGGGAGGAACGTTGCGAGGCAGGATCGAACTTACGGATGGAGTCGGCTTCATCGCCGAAGAACTCAACGCGCAGGGGGCGGTCGGCTTCGGGGGAGTAAACGTCGAGGATGCCGCCGCGAACGGCGTATTGGCCGGGCATCTCGACTACGTCGGTGGAAGTATAGCCGACGGTGTTGAGGTGAGCCAGCAAAGAGTCGAGATCGAAGGATTCGCCGCGACGGATGGTGCGGGCAAGGCCGACGTAGTAGTCGTTGGAGCGGAGTCGGATGGCGGTGGCGGCGACCGGCGAGATGACGATGGAGGCTGCGCCGGTTGCGATCTTCCAGAGAGCGGTGGCGCGTTCTTCCTGAAGTTCGGGATGCGGGGAAAGATTCTGGAAGGGAAGCACGTCGCGGGCGGGGAGGGAGATGATGGACTCCGGATCGCCGGAAGCGGTGAGTTCGGAGAAGCCGCGAAGGACCGGGAGGAAGTCTTCAACGGCGCGGTTGTCGTTGACCACAAAGATGAGCGGGCGAGCTGCGGTGCGCTGGAAGAGCACGAGCAGCAGGGCTTTCGCGGTGGGGGTGAGGCCGGAGACACCAATGCGCCCCGTGCCCTCCTTGAGGTGGGAGGCAACACGCGCGAAGGCGGGAAGCTTTTCTACGTCCGCGAAGAGTTCGCGGACGAAGGGAAGAAGCATGCAGGATTATTTTATCAGGAGCAGGCGACGGAAAACCGCAAGCGAAGCGAGCCGTGAGGCGAGGGCTCTGAGAGCTCCGGCGAGCTGCGCTCTGCCGGGGCAGCCGGGCGGCGGTCTCCACATGAGTCATGTCAGGCCCGCAGCAGGGGGCGGGTCAGACAGGTCGGGCCGCCGCCGCCGTTGATGCACAGTTCGGAGCCGGGGAAGGTGCGGACGTCGAATCCGGCTTGGCGGAGGCGGGCGTTGGTCTCGTGATTTTCTTCGATTGCGAGCAGACGATTGTTGCCGAGGGCGAGGACGTTGCAGGCCAGGGTGTCGCGCTCGCAGTGGTCGATCTCGATGAAATTGTAGGCGCGGGATTCGATGAGTTCGACGGTTTCGACTGCGAGCCAGGGAAGGTCAACCAGCGCTGTGTGGTCGTCCAGCAAGCTGATTAAAGACATTAAATGCAGACACGAGGACGGGCCTGTGCCGTGGGGCAGCGGCGCGGATAGAACCTCCACACCGTGCGGCGCGAGCAGGGCGCGGATCTGTCGAATGCCGTCGGGATTGGTGCGGTAGCCGTGGCCGATCAGAAGAGTTTTCGCATCGAGCCAGAGCATGTCCCCGGCTTCGGTGGCGCCGGGCGGGGCGATCATCGCGAGTATAGGGATTTCGATGGTCTTGCCGAACGAGGCGTGGTGCGGGCCTTCGGGCACGCGATTCGGCTTGCCGGGTCGCATCACGATCAAACCGTGGTCGGTGGAAAGAGAGGCGTCGTGCGCATAAACCGCATCGATGGAGAGAGCGGGGGCTGACGGTAGGTCCACAATTTCGACGCCAAGCGTTTGCAGTTGGTGACGGAGCGCATCGTGCTGGGATTGGGCGGCTTCGAAGTCTGGAGCGTGGTCGAAGCCCAATTCCTGCCAGCGGGAGGCGTATTCCGGTTGGTTCCAGCCTGCGGTGCGCGGAGAACAGACCAGGACGCGCTGCAGGAGGGCGACCATCGATTGGCCTCCGATGGAGCGTCCACTGACACCCATTTTAATTACCGCTTGAGGCATTTGGCGCTCCTGCAAAACGTTTCTGAAACTGCCGAGGCTGTTAGGAATCTATATGGGCATTATGGCAAAAGCAACGTGGGAAGGCGCAGTGCTGGCCGAGAGCGACAAGACGGTCGAGGTGGAGGGCAACCAATACTTTCCGCCAGAGGCAGTCCATAAGGAATATTTCAAACCGAGCGAAGCGCATAGCGTGTGTCCGTGGAAGGGCACGGCGAGTTACTACGATGTGGAAGTGAAGGGCAAACGCAACACCGGGGCAGCCTGGTACTATCCCGAGCCGAAAGATGCGGCGAAGCAGATCAAGGGATATGTTGCGTTCTGGAAAGGGGTGAAGGTGGAGGGGTAGGCTGGGCCCGTGGCAGAGTTGAGAAGAGGCGAGTCGAGCTTCGCTCGACGGCCAGCCGAGGGCGGCTGTCCCCAAAGGTTCTTTACGGTCCATCTTTACGAATTGGTGTTAGAACTCGACGTGGGCGCGGAAGGCGGGGACCAGGACGGGGCCACGGTCGCGGTTGTAGCCGGGGTCATTGATGTGTTGCAGGCCGGGTCCGACGTAGATGCCGCGCCATACGTGGAGGGTGTAGTAGATCTCCAAGATATTTTCGCGGCCATAGTTCAGCTTGCCATCGCCTAGAAGGAAGCCGAGTCCACCGTCGGCGAGGTAGGTCTGGTGATCCTTCTTGATGGCGTTGGAGACGAAAGCGATGCCGGCGCGGTCCTGCTTGCGATGCCACCAGGCGCCGTTTGCGCCGACACCAGCGGCCACGGTCTGATCGACTTCGGTATAGGCGAAGGACTCGGTTTTACCGTTGTCCCAGCCGACGCGAGTGAATGCCGTGACGTATCGTGTGAGGTTCTGCTCGAAGTTGAGGCCGAAACCGTACTTGCGCGTGATACGCCAGGGATGGTCGGTGATGATTGGAACGGGCGTGAGGCCTGCTGCGAAGCTGGCTATGGCGCCGCGGTAGACGCCCATGTTGGCGTAGTTGGTATACGCCAAGAGACGGACCACGCCGGGCTTCTTTGGAATCAGGCCGTGACGCAGTTCGTATTCGAAATTCTCCGCGTGAGCCTGCCAGGGCCTCCATACCAGGTCAATCCCGTTGGCCACTTTGGGCATAAGGGCTTCGGCGAAGCGGAAGCCCCAGTTGCGATCTTCGAAATCGGCGGTGGCGCCGACGGTGTAGCCGCGGGTGTCGGCAGCGTAGTCGTAGGCGCCATTGTTGTCGATGGTCCAGTTGGTGAATTGGAAGTGGGTATCGGAGCCGACCGAGTTGATGTCAAAGAAATCGGGCATGCTGAATTTGCCAAAGCGGATTTCGAGGCGGCGACGCGGCAGTTCCTCAAAGAGCGAGAAGGCGTTGCGCTGGTTTTCGACTTTGTCGCTGCTCAGCGCGAAGACTTTGTGAATCATGCCGCGAGCCAGGTAGGGCGCTTTGCTGAGGGTGGGATTGCGAACGATATCGAGATCAGTGTCACCGGCGAGGCCAAGTCCGGTGCTGAGCGCGGCTCCGCCGGCCTCTTCGATATCAACCAGGAGTTCCGTGGAATCATTCAGGCGGACGCCGGTGTAGAGCGTCAAGACGCGAGAGGTGGCTTTTTCATAGTTGGGGCTAAGACTGTTCTTGCCGCTGTAGGGAGCGTGGAAGGCAGGATGAGTCTGGAAGATAAAATTCATCTGCCCTGAAAGCCAGAATCGCGTGTCCTTAAAATGGGGCAGCATGGCCTGGGTTGCTTCGTCGGGCGGCGGGTCTGGGGGATCGACTGAGGTTGTCGAATCGGTTTGGGGGGCGGCAGCTGACATTGCTGCGGAAGGCGCGTCCGGTTGTTCGGCGGGAATTTTCGGTGCGGGCGGCAGCGCCTGCGACGGCCGGGAAGCTGCGATCGTGAGGCACAATGCGACGCTCGCCGCGAAAGGCCGGAACATCGCAGCATGGCCTAACCAGAAGGCCCTCTTTGGTTGGCGGCTGGCAGCACGTCGTCGAGCGGTGAAAATGAATTTCATTCTTATATTCAGGTTAACGGCAGTAGAGAAAAGCTCGGGCCCGGGGCCACTCCCCGGCGTGACGCCAGATTAACGCAAGTATACTCCCGCTAGTTAACTGACGTTAATCACGCTGTATCTGGCAAATTCTCTGGCAAATTCTCCATCCGTGGATCGAGCGACGCCACGCCCTAGACTCTAGTATCGCGAATCCCTCCGAGCGTACCTAGGAATCGTTAATGGAATGTTACATTGAACCTGGTTCGCATTTGAAGTGATGGGAGCCGGGCCAAGCGAAGGGGAAAAGCAAAAAAGGACAGTCCGGAGCCCCCGAAACTGTCCCTTGGACCCTCCCGGTTCGAAGGGCAACTTGATGTCCTCAAGTTACCGGGGCGATGTTGCAAAATGATGGCAGACGCATGAATTTATGGTTAATTTGTCTTTAAGCTGTTTGGGAAGGCGCTGTTATAGTAGTCGCGCCGTCTGATCGGTTGACATCCTGACGGGAGGACTTGATGCCGTCCACTACGTCCCGCAAAGTCGAGCAGTCGCGCCGTCTGCAGAAACGTGCGGAGTCCATGATCCCAGGTGGAGTGAACTCGCCGGTGCGCGCCTTCGGTTCGGTCGGGGGTGAACCTCCGTTCATCGTGCGGGGGAAGGATTCGCATATCTGGGATGCGGACGAGAATGAGTTCATTGATTACGTGGGCTCATGGGGAGCGCTGATTCTTGGCCACGCCGCGCCGGATGTGCTGGATGCGATTGTGGCGGCGACGTGCAACGGCACCAGCTTTGGCGCCTCGACGCCTGCGGAGGCGGATCTGGCGGAGTTGGTACTGGCGGCGTTTCCCCCGATGCAAAAAGTGCGCTTCGTGAATTCCGGAACGGAAGCTACCATGTCGGCGATCCGCCTGGCGCGAGCTTATACCAAGCGCAAGTACATTGTGAAGTTCGAGGGGTGCTATCACGGGCATTCCGATTCTTTGCTGGTGAAGGCGGGTTCGGGGGTGGCGACGCTCGGTATTCCGGGATCGGCGGGCGTTCCCGATGAGTTCATACAATTCACACTGGCCTTGCCCTTCAATGACATCAAGGCGGTGGAGTACGCCTTCCAGAAATTCAAGCACCAGATTGCGTGCGTGATCGTGGAGCCCGTGGTGGGCAACATGGGATGTGTGCCGGCGGCGGACGACTACCTGGTGGGTTTGCGCTTGATTACCGAGCGGGAAAAAGCCGTGCTGATTTTCGACGAAGTGATGACCGGGTTTCGTGTTGCGTTTGGCGGAGCGCAGGAGCTGTACAACATCCGTCCGGATCTGACGACGATGGGCAAGATCATCGGAGGAGGGTTGCCGGTGGGGGCTTATGGAGGAGCGAGCGAGATCATGGACCTGGTGGCGCCGTTGGGGCCGATGTACCAGGCGGGAACGCTCTCGGGAAATCCGCTGGCGATGGCGGCGGGGTGCGCGATGCTCAAACATCTGGGGGAGCATAAGCAGGAGATTTATCCGCGGCTCGAGGAACTGAGCCGCGATCTGGTGGAGGGCGTTGCCGCGGCGGCGAAAGATGCCGGTGTGCCGCTCTGCTGGAACCGCATCGGGTCAATGTTTACCTGGTTCTTCACGCCGGGGCCGGTGACCGATTGGGATTCAGCTTCGAAGTCCGATACCGAAGCCTTTGGAAAATTCTTCCGCAGCATGCTCGATAGCGGGGTTTATCTGCCGCCCTCACAGTTTGAGGCGGCGTTTCTCGGCGCGACGCATAGTGAGCAGGACATAGAACAGACCATTGCGGCGGCAAAGGACGCGTTTGCAAGTGTGCGGGCTTAGTGAGTGCCCGCTGGCTGATCGCCGATCGCCGAACTCTTCATCATTTGGGAGAGGGTCACGAATTGATATCCCTCTCCTTTGTGGCGCGCGATCAGGTGATCCGTGGCCAGTACGGTTTGAGAGCGATCTGCGCCCATCTGCTTGTGTCCCCCGTCGTGTAACAGGATGACATCGCCGCCACGAATCTGCCTGGCGACCTTGCGCTCGATTTCCGCGGCGGGCGGAGCATTCCAATCGTAGCCGGTGACGTTCCACATCACTGGTTCCATACCCAGTTCACGCGCGATGCGGAGAACCGCGGGGCGGCGTCCACCGAAAGGCGGGCGGAATAGATTAGAAGGCTGGCCGGTTACAGGTTGTAGCGCGGCGTGGCATTCGCAAAGCTGACGCTTGATTTCTGGCGCAGTTTTGAAAGTAAGCAGCGGATGGGTGAATGTGTGGTTGCCGACGGCGTGGCCGGCCTGGACGATCTCACGGACGAGATCCGGACGCTGCCGAACGTATGCTCCAATCAGAAAAAAAGTTGCATGGACGCCGTGCCTGGCGAGCACATCCAGCAACCGCAACGTATGTGGATCGTTCGGTCCATCGTCGTAAGTGAGGGCGAGTTGGCGCGAACCGGGAGCCAGTCCGGTGAAGGTATGCCCGTACCATTGTCCGGTTGGCGCCATGGACTGATAGCCCGCGGCAATCGCGGCCGCGGAGGCGAAACTTGTCGCTGCCAGTCCGAGCATGGAGGAATTGTATTGTATTGAGTGACTCGGCTGATCGGCCTGAGTGATGGCAAATGATATTGACTCCGTTATCTGAATTTGCGAGCGCGCAGGGCGCCCGGCGAGCTGGCTCTGCCGTGACGGCCGAGGCGGCTGTCGCCACACGAGTCGGGGAGCGCTCTGTTAACTCTTCCCTCAATTGCCACTCGGCGTTATCCGAGCTATGCTGCCAATTCCGGGAAATTACGCAAGCCCATGGCGAATCTTTTCGAACTGCCCCGTTACATTGCTGTGGAAGGTCCGATACGAGTTGGCAAGAGCACGCTGGCGGGCATCCTGGCCGAGCGACTCAAGGCGCAACGCGTGATCGAAGTGGAATCGAATCCCTTCCTGGGGGCATTCTATGAGGGAGAACGTGGGGCCGCATTTCAGGCTCAATTCACATTTCTGGTGCGGCGGTTTGAGCAACTGCAGGCGCTGGACTTGGGTGCGAGCTCGAATCGGACGGTGGTGGCCGACTACATTTTCGAAAAAGACAAACTCTTTGCCTGCCTGAACCTCACCGACCAAGAACTTGAGACCTACAACCGCTATTACCATCATTTTCGCGAGCAACTGCCGACGCCAGACCTGGTGATCTATTTGCAAGCGACGCCCGAGGTGTTGAAGAAACGTTTGAAGAAAAAAAATGCTCCGGGAGAGCGCGCGGTCAGCGACGAATATCTGGAAGAAGTAGTGAAGGCTTACGAGCACTTCTTTTTTCATTACACATCTTCGGATCTGCTGATCGTAAATACCTCGGACATTGATTTTGTGGATCGCAACGAAGACTTGCAGGAGCTGCTGCGAAAAGTGACGGAGCCGATCAGAGGTACGCAGTATTTCCTGCCGCTGGGCGGGCAGGAGGCGGTGGGGGCTTAGAAGGCGTCGTTGGTCGGTCGTCGTCGGTCGATCGTCGTCGGTCGATG
>Ga0302325_10014441_pt1 | contig 16810 bp, 15 predicted proteins | sample Palsa_T0_2_FD_201948 | JGI IMG/M metagenome (GOLD analysis project Ga0302325, IMG submission 201948) | Peat permafrost microbial communities from Stordalen Mire near Abisko, Sweden - Palsa_T0_2 | ecosystem: Environmental > Terrestrial > Soil > Palsa > Peat permafrost | place: Sweden: Abisko... | reverse complement strand
GATGCCGGTGAAGGGCAGGATCCGCAACACGCCGGCCATGATGAAGAAGGCTTGAAACCCGATGATGATGGTCAGGCCGGTGGCCATGAGCCGGGAGAAGTCGGAGCGGGCGGTCTGAGCGATGCGCAGGCCGGCGCCAACCAGGAGGGTGTAGGCGAAGGCGACCGCCGCCGCGCCGATCATGCCCATTTCGACGGCGATGGCCGCGAAAATCATGTCACTGGTGATCTCGGGAATGATCTGGGGCGACTGGAAGAGTCCGAGCCCCGTGCCTCCGAGGCCACCCGTGCCCATGTAGAACCAACCGTCACTGAGCTGCTCGCTGTAGTTGGGGTTGTTGTTCGTGGCCCACGGATTGAGCCATTCGTCCACCCGGAGATGCACCTGGCTGAAGAAGTGGGCGGCGAAGATGGCGCCGACGGCAAAGAGCACGAACCCGAAGACCAGGTAGCCGGCCCGGCCCGTGGTCACCCAGAGCAGGCCGATGAACAGAGTGAAGAGCAGGGCGGCGAAGCCGATGTCGTCCTCCAGTCCGATGATCACCATGGCGACGCCCCAGGCCACCAAAATGGGGATGAGTGGTCGAGGGTCGAGCACGAGCCGGTTGCCCAGGCGGGCCGAGGGGATCGAGAGCAGCTCCTTGTTGGACGCGAAGTAGGAGGCGAAAAAGACGCAGAGGAGGAGCTTGGAGAATTCGATCGGTTGGAATTCGAAGCCGCCGAAGTGGATCCAGAGCCGGGCGCCATTGATAGGGCTGAAGAACAGAGGCGCCACCAAAAGGATGCCGCCGATCAGCAGGAGCAGGTAGCGGTAGCGCTCGAGGTCGCGCGAGAAGCGCACCACCAGGAGCGTGAGCACGTAGAAGACCACGCCGAGAGCGGCCCAGCCCGCTTGTGACTTGGCGTTGGCGGGATCCCAGCGGGCGATCACCACGTAGCCGATGCCGTTGAGCAGGACCGCCAGGGGGAGCACGACGGCGTTGGCCTGGGGGACCAGCCATCGGTTGGCCATGTGCGCCACCAGCGAGAGCCCGAGCACGATGCCGAGGAATGGGCCTATGTGCGGGGGGATCTTCGACTTGTTGGCCAGCTCGGCTATGACATAGAGCGCCACGATGATCAGTGCCGCAAAGACAAGAAGGCCCAGCTCGGTGCGCCGTTTTGGTTTGGGGCCGACCATGTAGCGCGGCAGCACCGCGGGACGACTGCGTGAGGGCACTCTGCGGATCGTAGTGGTGCCAAGTAGCATGGTGTGTGACTCCATGGCCTCCGATCCCTCTCTCATGACGCCTCCGCCCGACACCTTCGAACGCATCACACCGCCCACCTTCCAGCAGGTGGAGGCCTTCGGATACCAGCGGTTCACCAACCGGGAGCAGTCGCGCCTCGACTTCGGTGCCCGCCTCCTCGACCTGGCCGAAGACGCCACCTCTCCGTTGCTCGAGCGGGCCAAATTCATGGCCATCTTCTCCGAGCTCCTCGACGAGTTCTACCAGGTGCGCGTGGCCGCGCTGGAAGATCAGGTGGCGGCGGGGGTGCGCACCAGGTCGGTCGACGGCCTGCGTCCCGGCGAACAGCTGAAGATGATCCGGACCCGGGTCGAGGAGCTGGTGCATCGTCAGGACGGCATCTTCCTCGAGCAGATCGTCCCCGCGCTGGCCGATGCCGGCGTGCGGCTCTCCGACTGGTCCTCGCTGGACGACGACGACCGTGTGCATCTGGTCGACGTCTTCCAGCGCCAGATCTTCCCGGTCCTCACCCCGCTGGCCGTCGACCCCGGCCATCCGTTCCCGTATATCTCCAATCTCTCACTCAACTTGGTGGTCGAAGTCCAGGACCCTTCCACCGGCGAGCGTCGCATCGCGCGGGTCAAGATCCCCCCGGTCTTGCCGCGCTTTGTCGTGATGCCCGACGGTGAGCGGTTCGTCCCGCTGGAGCAGGTAATCGCGGCGCATCTGGAGACCCTGTTCCCAGGGATGAGCATCGGGGAGCACTACGCCTTCCGGGTCACCCGCAACGCCGACCTCGCGCTCGAAGAGGACGAGGCGGACGATCTCCTGGTGGCCATCGAGATGGAGCTCCGACGCCGCCGGTTCGGTCGCGCCCTGCGACTCGAGGTGGGCGCCGACATGAACGAGGAGCTCGTCGAGTTGCTGGCTACCGAGCTCGAGGTGGGGAGCGACGGCGTCTTCCGCGTGGCGGCCCCGCTCGACCTGGGTGGCCTGTGGGGGGTCTACGCCCTGGATCGCCCGGACCTGCACATCGAGACCTGGACGCCCATGACGCCGACCCGCCTGGCGACTGCGGCCCATGAGCCGACCGAGCTCTTCGCCATACTGCGCGAGCGCGACGTGCTCGTCCACCATCCCTACGACTCCTTCGCCACTTCGGTCGAGGCCTTCATCGCGCAGGCGGCTGAGGACCCCGCCGTGCTGGGGATCAAGCAGACCCTCTACCGCACCGGCGGGGACAGCCCCATCGTGGCCTCGCTGATCCGGGCGGCCGAGAACGGCAAGCAGGTGGCGGCGATCGTCGAGTTGAAAGCGCGCTTCGACGAGGAGGCCAACATCGGCTGGGCCCGTGCCCTCGAAGAGGCGGGCGTCCACGTGGTCTACGGGATCGTCGGCCTCAAGACCCACTCGAAGACGGCGCTCGTCCTGCGCCGTGAAGAGGAGGGCGTGCGCCACTACTGCCATGTCGGCACGGGGAACTACAACTCCAAGACGGCGCGAATTTACGAGGACATCGGTCTGTTGACGGCGGACCAGGAGATCGGCAGCGACGTCGGTGAGTTGTTCAACTACCTCACCGGCTTCTCGCGGCATGCCGACTACCGCCAGATTCTCGTGTCGCCGGTGACGGTGCGCAAGCGGGTCATGGCGATGATCGAGGAGCAGACCGAGGCCGGTCCCCGCGGCCGTATCGTGCTCAAGCTCAACGGCCTGACCGACGCCACCATGATCGACGCCCTCTACCGCGCCTCGGGCGCCGGCGTTCCGATCGATCTCGCCGTGCGCGGGCTCTGCCGCCTTCGCCCCGGTATCCCCGAGCTCTCCGAGAACATCCGGGTGCGTTCCTTGGTGGGCAGCTTCCTCGAGCACTCCCGGATCTACCGCTTCGGGGGAGCGCCGAAAGACCCGTCCCTGGGGGAGGGCCTGCCGCTCAAGATCTACATCGGCTCCGCTGACCTGATGGGCCGCAACCTCGACCGGCGGGTCGAGGTCCTGGTCCCCATCCACGATCCGGAGCTGCAGGCCCGCCTCTTTGAGGTGCTGGACCTGGTCTTTGCCGACGAGACCAACACATGGGAACTCGGCCCGGACCGCCGTTGGCGCCGGGTCGAGAATGTGCACGGGATCAGCGCGCAGGGTCGCCTCAAGGAGTTGGCCATCGAGAGGGCCCGCCGCCGCCGCGACGATGAGCTGCGGGTGAGCGAGTTCGACCAGCCCGAGGGTCAGCTGCAGTAGCGGAGGGGGTCGGCGTCGGCCGGGGCTCCGTAGAACGGTCGGCTCAGTGCAACAGGCTGGATACCACGTTGATCACCAGGGCCACCACGACCGCCCCGAAGAGGTAGGACAACAGGGCGTGGCCGAGGGCGATGCGCCGGGTGGCCTTGGTCGTCAGGTTCGTGTCCGAAACCTGGAACGTCATCCCGATGGTCAAAGCCAGATAGGCGAAATCGAGATACGTGGGCGGGTCGTCCTCGTTGAAGTCGATGCCGCCAATGGGCGCGCCGTAATAGTTGCGGGCGTAGCGGAGGGTGAACACGGTGTGGACGAGGCTCCATGAAAGACCCACACTGATGACGCCCAGCGTGATCAGGTAGGCCTTCGTCCCGCCGATCGAACTGCCGGCCCGGATCAACAACAGCCCCACCGCCGCCAGTATGGAGACGCCGGCGGTCAGCACGAGGAGCTCGGAGAGACGGATGCTCGGGTCGTCCTTGTTGGCGTTCTTGCGAGTCTGCGCCGCTGTCATTGGCGCCAGCACGATCCAGAGCCAGCCGAGGTGCACCGCGATGGCGACGTCCCACCCTATGAGGAGGGCCGCCTGCCAAATGGTGAAGAACGACACGATCACGCCGGCGACTGCACCGATGGCAGCGCAGACCGCCACCCGGACGCCTGCGGTCGTTTTCACGGTCGCTTCATAGCGGTGGCCGACTCCCACCGGCGCCGCTCGGTTCACCATGCCACCATGGGGCGCCTCGGTCGAATCGGGTGCGCACGCCGTCATTATCGCCTCTCTTGGCGATCGGCGTGATCCCCGCCTCCGGTGAACAGGGCGGGCGAAGGATTGTCGCCGGGAGCCGGGACGGGGCGGCGCCCGAGGGTGAGAGGTGTACGATAGGCGTACCTTCGACAGAGAGGGCATTGAGGGTCGGCCCGAACCGGCCCCGCACCCCTGGAGGAGACGACTTCGTGTCGAGCACCTCACCGTCGGCCGTTGGGCTTGGTCCACCATCCCCCCTGGGCAATTTCTCCCTCTGTCCAGAGGTACTGGTTGACCGGAGCCTGCACGTCCAAGGACCAGGGTGGGCGTGGGGCTGTCCCATCGATCGAGCTCACGGCCGGAGCTGGTTCTCCGGCCCCTCGGGTCCTCCGGGCAGGCCGGCATGAACGACGCCAACCCTGCGCTCTCAGACTTCTCGGTGGCCGCCAGTTTCGTAGACGGGCAGGTGATCCTGGCCCTCCAGGGCGAGGTGGACGTTCTGAGCGCACCTGAGTTCGCCGCATTCTTCGAGACCATGATCGACCGCGGCCACCGATCGGTCGTGTTGGACCTGGCCGGGCTTCGGTTCATGGACGCCTCGGGGCTCGCCGTGATCGCCCGGGGGGCGGATCGGCTGGAGGTCACCGGGGGGACACTCACCATCCGCACGCCCATGGCGATGATCGGCCGCATGCTCGATATCACCGGCTTCGCCCGCCTGGTGCAGTTGGAGCCGGGGGAGTCCTCGTACGGGCGTCTGGGTCCCGAGCAGCCGGGCGGGAGGAGGCCCGGAATCGTGGCCGACCGTGCCGTCGAGCCCCCTCGTGGCGTGACCAAAGGCATCACGAAGTTCACCTCTATCCACTCCGACGACGAGCTCGTCGACGGTGCGCTGCACATGGCCGTGTCGCTGGCCGGCGCTGCCGTGGGCGGTGCCGACGGGGTGAGCGTGTCGCTGCGCCGCCGGGGGATCCTCTCCACCGTGGCGGCCACCGACCAGACGATCTCGAACATGGACGCCAACCAGTACCAGACTGGTGAGGGTCCCTGCGTCGACGCATCCATCACGGGTCACTGGTTTCATGCCGAGTCCCTGGACAGCGAGAGCCGCTGGCCCGCCTTTACGCCACGCGCGCGGGCACTCGGGATCCGAGCCATTCTCTCCTCGCCCTTGGTGGTGAACAAGCGTCCGGTGGGGGCGCTCAACATCTATTCGCTCACCCCGTCGGCCTTCTCGGTCCGGGACCAGCAACTGGCTGCCGCATTCGCGGCCCAGGCGTCGTCACTCCTCAGCGACGCCGAGACGAACCTGAGCGATGACGATCTGTCGGTCCGGTTCCAAGGAGCGCTACGGGCGCGCGAGGTCATCGCGCAGGCCCAGGGCGTCCTGATGGAGCGCGAAGGCATCTCCGAGGTTGACGCGTACGGGGCGCTCCGGCGATTCTCCCTTCACAACGGGAGACCGCTATTAGAGAGGGCGGAGAACATAGTCACCTCCGCTCGCCGGGACCCGACCGACCCTGATGGTTGAGGTCCCTCTCGACGCGCTTGAACTCTTCCGCATTGATGCGGCGCTCTCCCATGGGGAATTGTGGCTGCGGTACTTCGAACTCGGGGGCATGAGCACGGGCCTGCAACTCGAGGCCTTTCTCTACGGAGCTCTCCGACCGTCCCGGCACGACCGCGACATCATCGCCCATGCGCTCAACGAGCGCTTTGTCGAACTCGGGGGGAACCACCCGGTGCCCTATGCGGAGGACGAGCCGGAGGGCGAAGGTCCGCTAATGGCTAATGGCTAATGGCTAATTGACCAGGCCGGGCGGCAGGGCGTCGGTGTCGGGCATCGGGGCGGTGCCGCTGGCGCTGGCGCCGCCGCTGCCGTTGCCGTTGCTGCTGCTCCCCGCGCCGCCGTGGCTCGAGCCGGCGCTCGGGTCCAGGCTGGCGGCGAGGCGCGCTCGATTCCGCCACAAGGTGAGATAGGACACCCCCCCGAAAGGGATGGGGAGCCAGAAGTTGACGAGGCGCCAGCAGAGGACCCCGGCGGCGACGGCCCCCGCGGGGACGCCGAACCCGGTGAGCGTGGAGATGCTGATGAACTCGACCACCCCGAGGCCGCCCGGGGTGATCGGGATGACCGCCAAGATGTTGGCCAGCCCGTACGCCACCAGCAGGTCGATCGGGGAGACGTGGGCGCCGAAGGCGAAGAGGAAGACCCACAGCGAGCTGGCATCGAGGAGCCAATTGGCTGCGGCCCAGATGCTGGCCCGGTAGAGGAGCTGCGGGTTCTCGGCCAGCACCTTCATGCGGTCGGCCACCTTCTTGACCAGCGCCGCCACGCTCTCGGGCTTGACGAAGGGTATGTGGGACGCCACCCGCAAAAGGAATCGGTCCGCCTGTTTCTCACCCCGGGTGAGGAGCAGGACCAGGCCTCCGAAGATCGACAGGAGCAGTACACCGAGGATGGCGGCGAAGCCGTAGTAGGGGTTGTAGCCGTTCAGCGGGATGGAGATAAGCAGGGCCAGCCAGAACAGCAGGTTCAAGACGACGGCCGACCCGATGCCCTGAGTGGCTAATCCCAAGGCTGCGGTGTTTCCGGGCACCCCGGACTCGGTCAGGAGGCGGTAGCTGACGGCGGTCCCGGGCACGGTGCCACCGGGGAGGACGTGGCTGACCGCCAGGGCCCACATGTTGATCCGGAAGAGCCTGAACCGTTTCGGCGCCCCGGGGGAGAGCACCGTGTGGGTGAGCTCGGCGTAGGCAGCGAGGGACGCCACCTCGACCAGGGCACCCAGGATCAGCCAGAGGAAGTTGAGGTGGTTGAGCTGGCGGAACTCCTTGCGGGCGCTGTGCAGCTCCGGCGGGAGCACGACCTCGACGACGAAGAAGAGCAGCAGGACCAACAACGTGATCTTCACGTTGCGGGGGATCCAGCGTTTCTTTACCCGGGGCTCCTCTCCCGGTCCGTCGGCGTCCATCGCTCTCATGCTTTCACGTCTTCATCTGGGCCAAGCTGTAATGCTGGTCAGATGGCGGAAGAACCTCGCGACACCTGGCGCTCCCGCCTGGGGGCGGACGCGGGCCGCCGCGGGGTGCCGTTGACCACCATCGTCGTGGCCGTGGCGGTGGCCATCGGGCTCCTCGACCTCAACGCAGCCCTCATCGTCGGACTGTGGATGCTGCGCAAGATCGTCCTCTACGTGGTCATCGCCTTCTTCCTCACCTTGCTGTTCACCCCGCTCCTGCGCCTCCTCCGTCGACACGGGCTCTCGCAAGGTGTGGCGGCCACCGTGGTCTTCCTCGGTGGCCTCCTGATCATCTTGGGGTTGGTGTACCTCTTCGTGTCGCCGCTGGTCAGCAGCGCCGTGCACTTCGGGCACCAGGTCCCCGACCTCATCCGCAACGCCCGCAAGGGCCGGGGCCCGTTGGGCCGGCTGGTCTACCGGCTCCATCTACAGAAGTACCTGTCCGAGGGTTCGGCCCAGCTCACCAAACAGCTGACCAAGGTGCTCAAGCCGGCCACTGCGCTGTCCGTGGGCGCCGCTGCGCTGTCGGATCTGGTCACCGTGGGCGCTATCGCCGTGCTGACCTTCTTCACCATGCTCGAAGCACCACGCCTGTGGAATGGATTCCTCAACCTGTTCCGCCCGTCGACGTCGTTGCGCCTGGAGCGCGTCGTCAACGAGTCCATCCGATCGGTGAGCGGCTACATGCTGGGGAATACCCTGACGTCGCTGATAGCGGGCGTGGTCTGCGGGGTGACCCTGGCCATCCTCGGCGTTCCCTTCGCACTGCTGTTGGGCGCCTTCGTAGCCGTGGTGGACCTCCTCCCGCTGGTGGGAGGCCTCTTGGCCGGGGTTCCCGTGGTGGTCATCGCGGCCATCCACTCCGTCCCGGCCGGCATCGTGATGCTGATCGTGTTCTTGGTCTACCAGCAGGTGGAGAACCATGTCCTGAACCCGGTGATCATGAGCAAGACGGTCCGCCTCAACCCCTTCTGGGTCCTGCTGGCCGTGCTGGTCGGGGCGGCCCTGGGGGGCAAGGTCGGAGGCTCTCTGGGCACGTTCGTGGGCGCGCTGATCGGGATTCCGGTCGGGGGCGCCCTGCAGGTGGTGGGGCGAGAGGTCCGACGGGGCCCGGACGCGCTCGAGGGCCCCCCTCCGAGCGCCGCCTCGTAAAGCGGCCCATACCGTACAATGACGACAATGCGGCCTCTCGTCATCATTCCGACGTATAACGAGGCCGAGAACATAGAGCGCATGGTGCATCGGATCGCCGACTCCCTTCCCGCCGCGGGCATCCTGGTGGTCGATGACGGGAGCCCGGACGGCACAGGAGACCTGGTCAAGGCAGCCGCGGCCGAATTGCCCGACGTCCACCTCCTGACCCGGTCGGGAAAATCCGGACTGGGGAGCGCCTACCGGGCCGGCTTTGCCTGGGGGTTGCAGCGCGATTACGACGCCCTGGTCGAAATGGACGCCGACTTCTCGCACGACCCGGCCGCGCTGCCCGACATCGTGGCGCCCTTGAGCGAGGGCTTCGACCTGTCCATCGGGTCGCGCTATGTGAAGGGGGGTGCCATCCCCAACTGGGCTCGCCACCGCCATCTACTCTCCTCGGGCGGGAACCGCTATGCCTCGGTAGTGCTCGGCCTGCACGTGGCGGACTCGACCGCTGGATTCCGGGCCTACAGCGCCGGCATCATTCGCAAGCTCGACTTGAACGCCATCCGGGCCGAAGGGTACGGCTTCCAGATCGAAATGACCTATCGGGCCAAGCAGCACGGGGCGGCGATCGTCGAGGTGCCCATCACCTTCGTCGACCGCGCCGCGGGGGAGTCCAAAATGTCGTCGCGGATCGTGCTCGAAGCGCTGGCGCTCGTCACGTGGTGGGGGATGGGCCGGGCGGTCCGCGGGTTGCGACAGGAGGGGCGTCAGTTGAGCCATGCAGCGTCGAGCGGTCGGGCATCGGACAGTCGTGCGTCGGGCAGTCCTGTGTCGAGTGGTGCCGTGTCGAGTGGTGCCGTATCGGGCAGTCGTGCGGGATCGAACGATCCGGTCAGGTCGGCGTAGGCCATGGCTACCGCTGAAGTTCCGGTACCGCGCATCTTGGTCGTCGACGACGAACCGAATATTTCGGATCTGCTCTCGGTGGCCCTGCGTTTCGAGGGTTATGACGTGATGGCGACGGGCACCGGGACCGATGCCTTGGACCTGGCCCGCACCTACCGTCCCCACCTGGTCATGCTCGACGTCATGCTGCCCGACCTCGACGGCAACGAAGTGGGTCGGCGCCTTCGCCTCCAAGGTGACCAGGTGCCCATCGTCTTTTTGACGGCGCGGGACACCGTGCAGGACAAGGTGGAGGGCCTGGCGCTCGGCGACGACTACGTCACCAAGCCGTTCAGCATCGAGGAGTTGATGGCCCGGGTCGCCGCCATCCTTCGTCGAGCCGGTGAGGTGGAAGCGGCCGACTCGTCCATCCTGCGCTTCGCCGATCTCACCATGCACGTCGACACGCATGAAGTCTGGCGTCACGAACACCCGATCGACCTCACGGCCACCGAGTTCAATCTCCTGCGTCACCTCCTCGAGAACGCCCGCCGCGTCATCTCCAAGTCGGAGCTCATCGACAACGTCTGGGGCTATGGCTTCGCGGGCGACCCGAACATCGTCGAGACCTACATCAGCTATTTGCGCAAGAAGATCGACGTGACCGAGCCTGCGCTCATCCACACCATCCGACGAGTGGGGTACACCCTCCGGTTGCCCAGAGAAGGGTGAGCCTGCAGCGGCGGCTGGTCGCCGTCATGTCGATTCTGCTGGTAGTCGGGTTGCTCGTCGCCGATGTCGTCACCTACGTCTCGGTGCGCTCGTTCCTCTACGGACGAGCCGACGACACGCTGGCGTCGTCCGAGGCGCTCGCCTTCAACTACGTGGCCTACGCCACCGAGCGCAAGACGCCGCTGTCGGCGGCCGACCTGTCGCGCCACGTCTCGCCCGACGTGTACGTGCTCATCATCGACCACGCGGGCAAGGTGGTCATCAGCCGGCCCTCGGGCTCGCCGACCAAGCCCGACCCGCGGCCGCTCCTCTCCCCCTCGGTCCCGGTGCAGGGCTCGCCGGACGTCACGAACCGAGAGTTCGGCCGTTATGCCGGGACCTTCCGCCCCAATCCGAACGCGGTCATCGTCGGGAGCAAGAAGGATCCGGACGGGCGCTACCGGGTGGTGGCCGTGAGTGTGCCCCAGGGGACCATGTACATCGCGCTCTCGCTCAACCCCACCAACGACACCCTGGCCTCGTTGCGCCGGGTGGAGGGGCTGGCCACCCTCGCCGTCCTCGCCATCATGGTGGGGTTGGCGCTGTGGCTGATCCGGCGCGGCCTGCGGCCCTTGCGCAAGATGGCCGAGACGGCCGATGCGATCGCCTCGGGCGACCTGGCCCGGCGCGTACCCGAGGAGAAGCCGGCCACCGAGGTCGGCCGCCTCGGCACGGCCCTCAACGAGATGCTCACCCAGATCGAGGAGGCCTTCGCCGAGAAGTCCGCCTCCGAGGAGCGCCTGCGCCAGTTCGTGGCCGACGCCTCCCACGAGCTCCGCACGCCCCTGACCTCGATCCGGGGGTACGCGGAGCTGCTGCGCCGGGGCGGGTTCTCCGACGAGGCCGGTATCAACAGAGCGCTGCAGCGGGTCGAGGAGGAAGCGACGCGAATGGGGGGCCTGGTCGAGGACCTCCTGTTGCTGGCCGAGCTGGATCGGGGCCGGCCGCTCCGGTCGGACCCGGTGGATCTCCATCGCATCGGCGCCAACGTGGTCGAGGACTCCAACGCCTCCGATCACGCGCACGAGCTGACGATGGCCCCCGGCCGTGAAGTCATCGTGCTGGGGGACGCCGAGCGCCTGACCCAGGTGGCCCACAACCTGGTGCGCAATGCACTGGCCCATACCCCCTCGGGCTCGAGGGTCACGGTGTCCGCCCACCCCGAACGGGGCATGGGCGTCATCCGGGTCTCTGACAACGGACCGGGCATCGATCCCGGTCTGGCCCCGCGGGTATTCGACCGCTTCTCGCGCGGGAATCCGGGCCGGACCGGGCCGGGGAGCGGGCTGGGGTTGGCCATCGTGCGCGCCATTGCTGAAGCCCTTGGTGGTTCCGCCGAGGTGACCTCGTCCGCCGCCGGCGGGGCGTCGGTGGTCGTGCGGATCCCGCTGGCGCCCGCCGCCGTGCGCCGAGCCGCTGCTGCGGCCACACCGCTCAACGCAGGTGTGCCGAGCCTCCGGGTACCAGGGACTCCAGGACCGAGGTCAACTTGACGTCCGTCTCGGCCGCTTCGGCCTCCGGGTCGGAGTCGGCCACCACACCCGCCCCGGCGCGCAGGGTGATGGTCCGGCCGTCCAGATGGAGGCGGGCGCTGCGAATGCCGATCATCCACTCGCCATCCCCGTTGGCGTCGGCCCAGCCGACCGGGCCGGCCCAGTAGCCGCGGGGATCCCGCTCCAGGGTCGCGATGGCGCCCAGCGCCTCGTCCCTGGGCGTGCCCCCGACGGCGGGCGTCGGATGCACGATCTCGACCAGATCGAGGATGCCGACCGGAGCTCCGTTGTCCCGCAGGTGCCCCTCGATCCGGGTGCCCAGATGGGCCACCGAACGGAAGGCGACGAGTGAGGGCTCGGCGGGCACCGTCAGCTCGTCGCACAGCGGGCGGAGGGCCGCGCTGAGGCTGTCGACCACGAAGCGGTGCTCGGAGCGGTCTTTGGACGAGCCGGCCAGGCCCCCTTGGGCGTCGGCGTCCGCCCGGGCTGTCTGTCCCCGGGCCACCGTGCCCGCCAGCGGGTGGCAGGTGATGCGGCGACCGTGCCGGGCCATCAGCAGCTCGGGAGAGGCGCCGAAGAAGGTCCCGTCGGGTACCGGGAACGAGAAGATGGTGCAGGCGGGCTCGTGGGCCCGCAGCCGGCGCAGGACGGCGGAGAGGGGGAGTGGACCATCCAGCTCGGCGGTCACGCGGCGGGAGAGCACGACCTTGCCCAGCGTGGCGTCCGGGGCCCGCATGATGGCGACGGCACGAGCCGCCGCGTCCTGGTACTCCCGGCGGGAGAGGTCCGTGGTGAGCGCCGTGATGGCGACGTCCCCGGCCGCGCTCGATTCGGGCCGGGAGCCGTACTGCCATATGACGGCGTCGAAGAGCTCCTCGGTGGCCGGCAGGGTCAGGTCGGTGGGACCCACCGCGGTAGCCCAGCGATGGGTGGTGCCGTCGGGCTCCTGGGCGATGCCCATGGTGAAGCGGGGCACGATGAGATGGCCCTGGCGGGTGTCGAGGAAGGGGAGCGCGCCCAGGGCCACCACGCCCGTTCCCGGGCGCTGCACGGCATCGTCACAGGGGATGGCCGCCAGTACGGCGGTCGCCTCGTCCGCCTCCACCAAGAGCGCGGTGCCCCATCCGACCAGCGTGAGCCCGGGGCGGTCGAACAGAACCGTGGGGCTGCCGTCGAACTGGAGCGCATCGGGCCCGTACTCGAGGGCCACGGTGCGCGCGTGCAGGCCGGTGTCGTTCACCGGTGTGGTTGCAGCGGCGCCGGGGGACCGGCGCGGGTGGCGAAGATGAGCTGGCTCAGCCCTCCCGCCAGGGGCCGGATGCCGACACCGGAGAAGCCGGCCTCGGACAGCATGCGGCGGAGCACCGGCGTGGGCGGCAGGTAGGCGACCGAACGCGGCAGGTAGTCGTAGGCGTCGCGGTCGGACAGGGCGGCCCCGATACGGGGGACCACGCGGGTGAACCAGACGTCGTAACCGATCCGCAGGGGCGGCGACGTCGGGGCATCGACCTCGAGCAGGGCGAGCCGGCCCCCCGGGCGGACGACTCGCGCCGTCTCGGCCAGCGCCGCCGGCAGATCGGAGAAATTGCGGAGGGCGTACCCGCAGACGAGGCCGTCGAACACCCCGTCAGGGAAGGGGAGCCGGCCGCAGTCGGCCTGTAGGAGGGGGGCGCCGGTGTGGTTGGCGGCCAGCATGCCCCGGCTCAGGTCGGCCCCGATCACCCGGTAGCCCCTGCGTTGGGCCAGCCGGGAGAGATCCCCGGTGCCGCAGGCCACATCGAGCAGGAGCGAACCCTCGGGGAGGGCGAGGGCGGTGATGGTCTGGCGCCGCCACGACTGGTCGAGGCCGAAGGTCATCAGCCGGTTGACCAGGTCGTAACGGGGCGCGATGGCGTCGAACATGGAGCGGACGCGGGCCGTCTTCTCCTCGCCCTGGGGAAGCGGCTCGGTCGCCACCCTCAGCTGAAGTAGCGGTAGACCACTTGGGCCACACAGGCGGGCTTGGGCGCGTCCTTGACCTCGAAAACGAAATCGAACACCACCTGCACGCCGCCCTCGACGTCGTCGACGCTGGCCACCGTCACTCCCATGCGCAGCTCCGCCCCGACGGGCACCGGCGAGGGGAATCGGACCTTGTTGGCCCCGTAGTTGATCCCGTACGTCATGCCGTTGACCACCAGGATCCTGTTCAACAAAACGGGGCCGAGCGAAAGAGTCAGGTAGCCGTGGGCGATCGGACCGCCGAACGGTCCCTTCTTGGCCGCCTCGGGGTCGACGTGGATCCATTGATGGTCGTCGGTGGCCTTGGCGAAGACGTTGACCCGCTGCTGTGTGATCTCCTGCCATTCGGAGTAGCCGATCTGCTGTCCGACGAGGCTGTGGAACTCCTCGAGGCTTTCGACGGTGGTGGTCATGGGTCCGCTCCTCGGTGATCGCGCCAGTACGTAGCCCTGGCACCCTATCCGGGGTCGGGCTCCCCCCAACGCTGTCACTACGCTGGACGAGGTGCCAGATCGCCCCCAACCGGCCCACCCGGTCAACCAACCCCACCAGCACCGTGATGTCCGCGGTGGCGGCGCCAGGGCCGCGGTATTCGGGCTGAGCGACGGGCTGGTCACCAACATCTCGCTGGTGCTGGGCGTGGCCGGGGCCAGCCCGGGAGGCCAGGTCGTGCGGCTGGTCGGCGTGGCCGGCCTGGTGGCCGGTGCCTTCTCCATGGGCGCCGGGGAGTATCTCTCCATGACGGCGCAGCGGGAGCTCATGGAGCGCGAGCTCGAAGTCGAGCGCGCCTCGCTCAGCCAGAGCCCCGAGGGCGAGGCCCTCGAGCTGCGGGGCATGTACGAGCAGCGGGGCATCGATCCCGAAGTGGCTCGGGACATGGTGCACGAAGTCATGGCAGATCCCCAGCTCGCGCTCGAGACCCACGCCCGAGAGGAACTGGGCATCAGCCCCGACCATCTGGGCTCGCCCGTGCAGTCGGCGTTGTCCTCCTTCTTCACCTTCGCGCTGGGAGCGTTCATTCCGCTCGCGCCCTGGCTCTTCATCACCGGGACCGCGGCCATCGTGGCCTCGGTGGTGCTGAGCGCGCTCGCCGCCATCGCGATCGGCGTGGTGCTGGCCGCGTTCACCCACCGGTCGGTGGTGCGCTCGGCGCTGCGACAGCTGATCTTGACGGCCGGGGCGGCGGCGGTGACCTACGGGGTGGGCCGGGCGATCGGGACCGGGCTCGGGTAGGTCGGGTCAGGTCGGGTCGGGTCGGGTCTGCCCGAGCACGTAGGACCGGTCGACGTGGTCGACCATGAACCCGAGCGACTGGTAGAGCTTCACCGCGGCGGTATTGGAGCCGGTGACGTAGAGCATGCCGACCGTCACGCCCTGGCTCGCCATCCACACCAGCCCGGCCACGGTCAGGGCCCGCCCCCACCCCTGGCCGGCGAAGGCAGGATCGACGGAGATCACGTAGATCTCGCCGAGCACCGGATCGGTGGTGCGGTGGATCTTGGTCCAGCACGAGCCGAGGAGGCCGTTCCCGTCAGGCCGATCGGCCACCAAGAATCCCTCGAGGTCGAACCAGTCGAACGCCATGTGCTCGACCAGGTCGTCGAGGGTCCATCGTCCCTGCTCAGGGTGGTCGGCGAAGGCCTGATTGTTGACAGAGAGCCAGGCGGCGTCGTCACGGCCCGGCTGGAACGGTCGGGTGGTGACCGGGCGGCTGGTCGCCACGATCTCGGGGGCGAGGGGGAGGGGGACGCGCATTTGCACCAGGTCCCGCTCGGGTTCGAAGCCGAGACCGAAGGCGGTGGCGTCGTCGGCGTCGGTGGCCTGCATGATCCACAGGCGGATCTCGTCCGCTCCCTTCGCCTGGCGGAGCGCCGTCTCCAACAGCTCGTGTTGGACGCCCTCGGGCTCGCCTCGGTGCGCCGGATCGACCGCCACGTGCAACGCGGTGGCACCGTCGAGAGCCGGAGTGATGAACGCGCATCCGATCAGGCTGGCGTCGTCGTAGGCCAGCACGATCAGGGCCCCGTGTCCGCCCAGGTCCGCCCGTACCGCCGCGGCCCGCTGGGGTTCGGCGAGCGCGGGGTGATGATCGGCCTGCTCGCACCGCGTCAAGAGCGCGGACAACTCAGTGAGTTGGGCCGGGTCGAGTGCGCGCAGGACCAGCACATTCATGCCGCAGGCTAACCCGGTACCGTGGTCGGGTGGGACGTCCCAGATCGCCGATGGGGCGGGCGCGCGTGGTTGCGACGCGCCTGGCCGAGGAGTATCCCGGCACGGCTGCGGAGCTCTGTGCCCTGCAGTTCGAGACACCCTTCCAACTCCTGACGGCCACCATCCTTTCGGCGCAGACCACCGATGTGCGGGTCAACATGGTGACGCCGGCTCTCTTCGCGGCCTACCCGGATGCGGCCGCCCTGGCCCGGGCCGATCCCGAGAGGGTCGAGGAGATCATCCGCTCGACTGGGTTCTTCCGGGCCAAGACCCGCAGCATCATCGGGATGGCCGCCGCGCTCGAAGAACGGTTCGGCGGGCAGGTCCCTACCGAGCTGGCCGACCTGGTCACCGTGCCCGGTGTGGGGCGCAAGACCGGCAACGTGGTGCGCAGCGTCGCCTTCGGGCTCCCTGGCCTTCCGGTGGACACCCACGTGCTCCGGGTCTCCAAGCGGTTGGGGCTGACCGAGCTCGAGGACCCGGTCAAGGTCGAGCTGGCACTCAACTCGCTCATCCCACCAGCGGGGCGGGGCGCCTTCAGCCTCCGGGTGATCCTGCACGGGCGGGCGACCTGTACGGCCCGCCGGCCTGCGTGTTCTCGCTGCATCCTGGCCGACTTCTGCCCATCGGTCTTCCTTGGAGCCAGCTAGGAATTCAACAAGAAGGGTCGATATGCCGCACAATTTGAAAAGGGTCGAGATTACAATGTTCTGCGGAACCGGTTCCCGCCACCTGGTTCCGCAAGGGTCGTCGCTGGGATCCGCCTCCCGGACGACCCGCCGATGCCGACCCTTCGGGGTCGGCATCGGTAATTCACAGCCCTCTCCATTCTGCCTGGCCAGCCGGGTATTACTCCTGGTGTTACCGAACGCCTAGCAGGTGTTACCATTTTTCCCATGGTGACCAAACGTTCGGTGTCGTTGGTCGACGAGGTGGCGACTGCGGTCGAAGAAGCGGCTAAGCAGGACGGCGTCTCCTTCAGTGCCTGGCTGTCGAATGCAGCCGAGAAACAACTCCAGGTACGGCAGGGCCTACGGGGGGTGGCGGCCTGGGAAGGTGAGACCGGTTCGCTGAG
>Ga0302325_10014438_pt1 | contig 16811 bp, 14 predicted proteins | sample Palsa_T0_2_FD_201948 | JGI IMG/M metagenome (GOLD analysis project Ga0302325, IMG submission 201948) | Peat permafrost microbial communities from Stordalen Mire near Abisko, Sweden - Palsa_T0_2 | ecosystem: Environmental > Terrestrial > Soil > Palsa > Peat permafrost | place: Sweden: Abisko... | reverse complement strand
CCCCAGTGGGGCTGGTGGCCATGTCGCTGCTGTGCGCCGTGTCGTCCGGCGGGGGCGCCGCATCGTCCCGCGTGCTCGCTCGCTCATTCAGTTCTTCCAACCACCGCCGAGGTGGCTCATGAGCCATTCGGCGGCGACAGATGCAGCGAGCGGGAACCGGTGCTGCGAACTGCTCGGGACGGGGGCGGAACCCCGTTCCGAGCAGGTGCGGCCCGCAGCAATGCAGTCCGGTCGGTGTCGGCACCAGCGGACCCTCTCCCTCCCTGAGATCCCGGGACCGCCGATAGCCTGCGGGAGCGGCGATCGGGCCACCCGCCGTCGCCGCACCGGACAGGAGGTCCCATGGTCAGGCTCACGTGCTTGCTGCGCCGCAAGGACGGTCTCACGCCCGCCGAGTTCCACGCGTACTGGCAGGACGTGCACGGCCCGCTGATCAGGTCGAGCAAGAGCGGGAGCCACGTGGTGCGCTACGAGCAGCATCCACGCCCGCTCGACGACTACAACGGTGACGACGATGCCGGGTTCGACGGCGTCACGGTGCAGTGGTTCGAGGACATGGACGCCTACCGGGCCCATATGGCGGAGCCGGACTTCCCCGACATCTGGACCGACATCGGGAACTTCCTCGACACCGACCGGTTGCACTTCATCGTGACCGAGCATCCCCGTGTCGTCATGGGCGACGACGCGGGCTCATTCCCCTTGGCCTGACTGCGGTGCCGGGGTCAGGGACGTGAGCCCCGAAGCCAGGGACGTGAGCCCCGGCGCCAGGGCAGGATGCGCCGCGGGTACGGGCTGGTTCTCGTTCTCGTGTGGCGGTTGGGGCACGGCGCGCAACGTGGCGCGCGCCGGCGGGCGGGCCGCCTCCGCCTCGTCCCGGCGGCGCTCCATGAGGTCGCGCAGCTCGCGCCACGCCCGCCCCTGGGTGCGGGGCAAATCGTCCGGCAGTCGTTTGAGGAGCTGCCGCACCCGGCGCCGGTGCTGTTCGGTGACACCACCCATCATGAAGACCGTGGCGGCAGGGAGGTGGGCGTCCCCGGTGGCCAAGTCGGCCAACTGGAGCGACGCCACCTCGGCGTCCTGCATTTCGCCGAGCTCGTCCTGGAGCACCGCGAGCTCGCGCACGAAGCGAGAGGTCTTCCCGCCGTACACGTCGCTACTGAACTCGAGGGCGTAACGCAGCCTCTTGCATCGGATGCGCAAGGCGTGGAAATCCGTGACGACGCCGGAATCCTTGGCCCTCTTGGCCGCCTTGCGGACCTTGTGGTGACGCCGCAGCACCAGCTCGGGTAAGCCGATTTCGGCGGGCACCCTGGTGGCCAGCGAGCGACGGGCGGGTCCCTGCTGTGCCATGGCGGTCAGCCCTTTGGCCAGGCGATCCCAGCGGACCGAATCGAGCCCGTTCAGCATGTCGGTGCGGGCCGCGTCGCGCTCGCGCTCGAGGAGCGCCGCCAGTTCGACCAACGGGTCGTGGCCGTCAGGTGTGGTGTGGACCTCGGCGGACGACAGGCCCGCCAGGCCCTCCAGCTGCACATCGAGGTCGCGCACGGTTCCGAGGAGCCTGGCCAGCCAGCCGAGCTCCTCCCGGAAGGCCTGGGCCCGGACGGGCAGCACGGCCTCGAACATCGAGAGGGCGGCGCGCAGCCGGCGCGTCGCCACCCGCATGTCGTGCAGCTCCTCGGGATCCTCGCCGAGTCGCGTGCCCGGCTCCTTGGCCCGCACCACGGCGAGCTGGCGCCGGAGGACGGCGAAGGCGAGATCCCCCATGGTCGATTCGGCGGAGACGTCGGTCGGCCCGAGGTCGGGCATCCCGGGGATCTCCTCTCCGAGGGCCAGCAAGCCGGCCTCGAACTTGGAGAGGAGCGCCGGTTGGAGCCCGCAGGACGTGCGGAGTTGCTCCACGATCGGTTCCAGCGCGTCGAGCCACTTCGGGTGGACCTCGACCTCGACACGCCGGAGCCGCATGGGGTGCTGCCCGGTCCCGACCACGATCATCGTGTCGTCGAGCGCGATCTCAGCCACGTCGACACCACCGACTCGTAGCGCGAAGGGGCGGCGGCGGGTACGCACCTGGAGCACTTCGCGGAGCCGGCGGGAACCGATGATGGCGCGCAGGCGCCGCCCGACCGGCCCATCGCCGCCGAGCCCGGCCAATCCGGACGGTGGCAGGACTTCGGTGACCTCTAGACGCTGACGCAGGCCGCTGCCCTCCGCGGGGCGGCTGTCCTTCAGGGTGACCGCGTCCTGGCGGCCGCGGCGTCGGGTGCGGACGACGAAGCCGGCTCGGGCGATGCGCCAGTCGTCGCAGTCGACATAGGAATCGACCAGCCGTCGCGGCGGTCGGGCGAGGGCGGTCACTGTCCCTCCGTCGCGCGTCTCTATGGCGAGAGTCGGCAGGGTGGCCAGCCAACGCTCCACCGGTCGAAGGTCGAGGGCGTCGAACTGCCACTCGATCTCGACGGGGTCGTCCCCCCCCGGCACGTTTGCCTTGAGATCAGACATCGCGCTCACGCTACTGCGGCTTCTCATCCCGCTTCCTGGACGCGATTGCCGCGGTTGCGCGGGGGCACGACGGTAACCTTCGAGTTGGTGGCACGACGAGCAATGACGGCTGAGCTCCCTTCCCAGACAGATGTGGTCCAGGCAGCTGGGGGGCTCGTCGTCCGCCGTCTGGACGGGCTCCTCCAGATCGTGGTCGTGCATCGGCCGGTGCAGCATGACTGGTCGTTCCCCAAGGGGAAGCTCGAGGCGAGAGAGACGCTCGAGATGGCCGCGCTGCGCGAAGTGGAGGAAGAGACGGGGATGACCTGCGATCTCCTCCGCTTCATCGGTCACACCGAATACGTCGATCGAAAAGGCCGGCCGAAGGCGGTGGCCTACTGGATCATGGCAGCAGTCGCCGGGTCCTTCCGCCCCAACGAGGAGGTCGACGAGCTGCGCTGGCTGAGCCTCGACGATGCGTCCCGTTTGTTGTCGTATCCCCGGGACAGGGAGCTGATCGCGGTCCTGATGGCTGCCGACCAGGTCGAACCCCTGATCTAAACGCACCGACATTTTTCTGAAAATCCGTGTTTAGCGGTCTCCGTATCGGGAATAATGGATCCAGCGATCTACCGCCTGATCGCACTGCCGGCGTGCGTGCCCCAGTCGAAAGCTCCAGGACCTATCGCCAAGGGCCCTGTGACAGCGCTTTGCGTGAATCGACTGGGGCACCGTCGGCGTTTTTCGTTTTCAGGGACGTTTCCCTGGTCAGACCACCAGGACAGCCGCGCCGTTGACCCGGTCGTCGCGCAGGTCGCGCAGCGCTTCGTCGGCCTGCTCCATCGGGTACGGGACCGTCGAGACGCGCAACCCGATCCGGGCGGCCTCGGCCAGGAACTCCTCCCCGTCGCGCCGGGTGTTGGCGGTCACGCTCCGCAGGGTCCGCTCCTCGAACAGGTCCCGCTCGTAGTCGAGAGTGGGGATGTCGGTCAGATAGATGCCGGCGATGGCCAGCGTCCCCCCACGGTCCAACGCCTCCAGGGCGGGCGGGACCAGGGTGCCGACCGGTGCGAACAGGATGGCGGAGTCCAGTGGTTCGGGCGGTGCGGCGTCCGCGTCCCCCGCACTGGCGGCACCGAGCTCCAGGGCCAGATGTTGGGCCTCCCGTGAGCGGGTCATGACGTGGACGCGGGCACCGCGGGCCAGCGCCACCTGAGCCGTGAGATGGGCCGAGCCCCCGAACCCGTAGATCCCCAGCCGGCCTCCCTCGGGAAGATTGGCCCGCAACAGGGCCCGGTAGCCGATGATCCCGGCACAGAGGAGCGGTGCCACCTCCACGTCGTCGAACTCGTCCGGGAGCGCGTAGGCGTAGTCCTCGTCCACCACCAGGGAGTCGGCGTAGCCTCCGTCGACGTCCCAGCCGGTGAAGCGCGGCCGGAGGCAGAGGTTCTCCCGGCCCGACAGGCAGAAGCGGCACATGCCGCAGGTGTGGGCCAGCCAGGGCACTCCGATGCGGTCGCCCTCCCGCCACCGCGTGCTGCCGGCGCCGAGCCGATCGACCACCCCGACGACCTCGTGGCCCGGCGTCACCTGGGGCCGGCGGGGGACCAGATCACCTTCCTCCAGGTGCAGGTCCGTCCGGCAGACGCCACACGTCCGCACGCGCACGCGTACTTCGCCTGGCCCCGGTTCGGGGACGGGCCTCTCCACCCGCACCAGTGGGTGCCCGTCGCCATCGACCGGGCCGGGCCGATCCACCACCCATGCCTGCATGCGGGCAAGCGTAGGGTGGCCGGTCCGCCGCGCGCGGGGCACCCCCGTACCATGGGGCAGGGACGAGGAGAGGCCATGCGTGTGAGGTCATTCGGTCAGTGGCGGCGTCCGGCGTGACGGCGCTCGTCGTCGCCGGCCCGTCCGGGCTCGTGGAGCATGACGGCGGTCCTCGTCATCCCGAACGGCCCGCCCGCATCGTGTCGGTCATGGAGGGCGTGGGTGCACTCGGGTCCGAGCACGAGGTGATCTCGCCGGCCTTCGCCGAGGCCTCCATGGACGAGCTGGCGCGCGTCCATGACCCGCTCTATCTCGCCAGCCTCGCGTCCTTCTGCGCGGAGGGGGGCGGGGATATTGACGCAGACACCTACGCGCGGCCGGACTCGTGGCCGGCGGCACGGCGCGCCGCGGGGGCGGGGCTGGCCGCTCTGCAGGCACTCGAGCAGCGCGGCGAAGGCGTGGCCTTCGTCCCTGTCCGCCCGCCCGGCCATCATGCCACCGCCCGTCAGGCCATGGGCTTCTGCCTGGTTAACAACGTCGCCGTCGCCGCGGCCTCGCGCACGGCGCTCGGCGAGCGGGTCCTCATCGTCGACTGGGACGTGCACCACGGAAACGGCACCCAGGACATCTTCTGGGACGACCCGGACGTGCTCTACGTCTCGACCCATCAGCATCCCCTCTACCCCGGGACGGGTCGTCCCGACGAGGTCGGCGGCTTGGGCGCGCCGGGTCTGACCCTCAACCTCCCGGTGCCGCCAGGGGCGACGGGCGATGTGCTGCGGGCCGCGCTCGACCAGGAGGCGCGCGCCACCATCGAGGAGTTCGAACCGGACTGGGTGCTCGTCTCGTGCGGGTTCGACGCCCACCGGGACGACCCGCTCAGCGACCTACAGCTGTCGAGCGGGGACTTCGCCGAGCTCGCCCGCATCGTGTGTGGATTCGCACCACGGCCGGGCCGCCTGGCCCTGTTTCTCGAAGGCGGGTACCAGCATGCTGCGCTGGCATCGTCCGTCGAGGCGACACTCCGGGCGCTGCTCGGTGGCCGGGGCACCACCAGCGCACCGACGAACGGGGGACCGGGTCTCGACCAGCTCCGGGCGGACGGCACCGCCCGTCGTCGCGCCGTCGAGGGGGCGGGATCGGCCTAGCCGGGCACTCGGTGCACGAGGACCGGACAGTGCGCATTGGTCACGCAGTACTCGCTGACCGAGCCGACGAGCATGCCGACGAATTCACCGTGGCCGCGGCTCCCGACGACGAGCAGATCGGCTCCCTTCGAGGCCTCGACCAGCACGGGCGCCGGATGGCCGCTGACCAACCTGCCCTCCACGTTCAGGCCGGGATGCTCCGACCGCGCGCCGTCAATGGCGGTGTCGAGCGCCTTTCGGGTGTCCGCCTCGGGATCGAAATCGTCGGGGATCGGCACGGCCCAGCCGTAACTGGACGGCCATTCCCACGTCATCACGACCTCGAGGACGCTGTCGGTGAGGACGGCCTGGCGGGCCGCCCAGGAGAGGGCGTGAAGCGATGAGTCTGCGCCGTCGAAGCCGGCGACGATCCGGCCCGTGTCAGATGATGGTTCCGCGGTCATTGCTCAGCACCTTCCATCCTGGGGTTCGGGCTCGGCAACGGTCCGGGTGCCGGGCGCAAAGTGCGCCGCGAAGGGGACCGCACCGCGGTGAGCTTATCGACATGAGGCAGGGCTTCTCCCAGCTTGCAGCGGGCCTCGGGTCGGAATGCGAAGATGGCACCGTGCCACTTGGTGTGTTCCTCGTCGACGACCATGAGGTTGTCCGGACGGGTCTACGCGCCCTGCTCGAAGAAGACCAGGACATTGATGTGGTGGGCGAGGCGGGTACGGTCGCCGACGCCCTCGCCCGCATTCCTGCTGCGAAGCCTGACGTGGCCATTCTCGACGTCCGGCTGCCCGACGGCAGCGGCGTCGAGGTCTGCCGTGAGATCCGGGCGACGATGCCCGAGACCGCCTGCGTGATGCTGACGTCCTACGCGGACGACGAGGCGCTCATCGCCTCCATCATGGCGGGCGCCGCCTGCTACGTCCTGAAGCAGGTGGGCAGCCTCGACCTGATCGACACGATCCGCTGCGCCGGCGCGGGGCAGTCGCTGCTCGATCCAACCTTGACCGAGCGCGTTCTCGACCGGCTGCGCGAGGGCCCGAAACTGGACCCGCGACTGGCCAGCCTCACCCCGCAAGAACGCCGGATCCTCGACCTCATTGCGGAGGGGTACACGAACCGCCAGATCGCTGACACCATGTACCTGGCGGAGAAGACCGTTAAGAACTACGTGTCCAACCTGCTCGGCAAGCTCGGCATGGAGCGCCGCACCCAGGCCGCCACCTTCGCCGCTCGCATCAACGAGCGATCGAGCCAGGAGTCGCGCAGCGAGGCCACCGGTACCTGACCGCGCGGTCGCAGGTCCGGGTCAGGCCGGGCGAGCCCTTCAGAGGCGCAGCGTCGTGATCCCGCTGTGCCGCAACGCCTCTTCCAAGCGGGCGCGTTCCCGCCTGGGCTGTTCGAAGCGGTGCAGGTCCGTCTCGATTCCCATCAGCTCGGCCAGATCGACCAGCGCCACGTCGTAGGCGATTTCGCGGGCGAGCGCGACGGGGACTGCATCGGGGTCCGTGACGGGCGGCGTGCCCTCGTCCAGCTCACCGCGGCTGCGCCGTAGTGCATCGAGCGCGCTGTGCTTGGTCGGAAGGAGGACGACGGGCCCGCGCCCTCCCACCGCGGCATCGAGTAGTTCGGTGTACATCGACATCGGCAGCTCCAGTGGGCCGGCCGTCCCTGCCCCTGGGCCGGCCTTGATTCCTCGTGTGCGGGCGAGCGCCGAGGAGGAATCAGCGGACGCTGACGACCTCGCGGGCTCTTCGTGCGGACGGGCCCACTGCGACGATCCGGAAACAAGGAAGAGGCCAGGCCGGCCCGCGCCCTGCTCTCTTCTTGGACCCCTCCTTGTCGCCACGCCGTTCCCGTGACGTCACCCCTTGGGGGTTGCAACGAGTATGCGCCGAGCGAAGATCACGCGGCAGGGCCGGAAGTCCCAATGTGGTGCGGGAGAGTCCGCCCGCTCGCGAAACAACTCGGCAATTGGAAAATGGCGACCGAGGGGGGTGGCCGCCATTCTCCAAGCACCGTTGTCTGGGAAGAGGAGGGTGTCCCAGTCATTGTCATTGCGTGCCGGGCAGAGGACTAGAGCCGAAAGTCATGGATTGGCGACCTCTCAGATGGGCGCCCGAATGGACGTCCGAGGCGGCATCTCACTGGCGCGAGAGTGGGGCCCATGCCCAATGTCTGCACCCCCGAGGAGGCCGTGGCGCTGGTCCGGCCGGTCGATCAGATCGGCTTCGGGCTCGGCCCCGGCATTCCCGATGCCCTGTTGACCGCGCTGGGAACCCGTGACGACTGGGAGGACCTGCAGATCGGGGGTGCGTTGTGCCTGAATCTGTACGACGTCTTCACCAAGCCTGGGGCCAGCTACCGCTGCGGGTTCTTCGGACCAGCCGAGCGGGTCCTTCTCTCCATGGGCCACCGCGTGGAATTGGTCCCGGGGGGGTTCCGCCAGATGGGGCCGATCATGGCCCGGTTCGCTCCGCGGGTGATGGTGGCACAGGGGGCGCCGCCCGACGAGCACGGAACAGTCAACCTCTCCTTGCACGTAGGCGGCACACGGGAGGAGCTGCTCCGAGCCGGGCGGGATCCCGATCGGCTGCTCATCATGGAGGTCAATTCGCACCTGCCCCGCACCAGGAGCCTGCCCCCCGAGTACGACAACACCATCCCGTTGGAGGTGATTGACCTGCTCGTTGAGTCCGACGCCGTCCCCTTCGCGCTCGCCGACTCGCCCACGACCGACGCTGACGCGGACATTGCGCGCCACGCCCTCAACTATGTGCGGGACGGGTCCACGCTGCAGACGGGCATCGGGGCCATCCCGAACATCGTGGCGGCGGAGCTGGCGCGCGGGCCGCTCGGCGGATTCGGCATCCATTCCGAAATGTTCACCACGGGTCTGATGCAGTTGCACCAGGCCGGCAAGGTCACCAACGACGCCAAGGGGATGTTCGACGGCGTGTCGGTGACCACCTTCGCGTTGGGCGTGGCCGATCTCTACCGATGGCTCGACGGGAATGACGAGGTGGCGTTCCTCCCCGTCGACACGGTCAACGACCCGACGGTCATTTCGCGCAACGCCAACCTCGTCTCTATCAACGGCGCCCTGTCGGTCGATCTCTACGGCCAGGTGATGGCCGACAGCATCGACGGCCGCCAGATCTCGGGTGTCGGTGGTCACGAGGATTTCGTGGCCGGGGCCGAGCTGCATCTCGATGCCAATTCGCTCATCTGCCTGCGTTCGACGACCGAGCGCGACGGCGAGCCCGTCTCCCGTATTGCGGGCATCCCACCCGAGGGATCGGTGGTCTCGACGCCACGCCATCACACGGGCGTCGTCATCACCGAATACGGCGCAGCGGAGCTCACCGGTCGCACCGTGCGCGAGCGCGCGCATCTCCTCGTCGACATTGCGCACCCCGACTTCCGCCGGGATCTGCGCAAGGCGGCCGATGCGCTTGGGCGGGCCTGATCAGCGGTCCAGACCGAGCGCGCCGGCCAGATCGAGGTCGTCGAGGGGTGGCGCGTCTGCCAGGACTCGTTCAATGAAGCGGTGGACGTGCGCGAACACCTCTCGGCTGTTGACGGCCCAGGGCATCAGGATTTCGAAGACGTGGAACATCCCGTCGAACTCCTGCCCGTATGTGGGCACGCCTGCCGCACGGAGACGGTCGACGTAACGCCGTATGGGGTCACGGAACATCTCGTCGCCACCCCAGGTGACACAGGTCGGGGGGAACCCGCTCAGGTCCGCGTTCAGGGGCGCCACGGCGCTGCTGGTGACGTCGGCACCGTGCAGGTACGCCGACGTGGGGATGTTCCACGGCAAAATGTCGTGGTCGGCATTCTCGGTCACCGAAGGCTCGTCGAGACGGAGGTCGACCTCCGGCGAGAAGAGCAAGAGCCCCGCCGGGCAGACAGGCCGGATCCGCTCGGGGTCTTCGAGGAGCACGGTGTTGGCCAACCCACCGCCGCCCGAGTCGCCGGCGAGGAAGATCCGCTCGTGGGGGATGCCACGACGGATAAGTTCCGCGTAGATGGCGGAGGCGTCCTCCGCTGCGGCCGGGTAGGGGAATTCCGGGGCCAGGCGGTAGTCGGCGACGAAGACCGCGCACCCGGTCTGCCGGCACACCTGCGCAGTGAAGAACGCGTACATGTTCGGCGATGTGCCGATGTAGCCACCACCGTGCAGGTAGAGCACGAACCCCTTGGGCGTCTCGTGGCGCGGCACGTAGAGGATCCCGGGCACGCCGCCGAAATCCTCCGGGCGGCCAACGACGTCGAGGGAACGGACGATGGGAGGCATGATCCCCTTGCAGATGTCGTCGAGCACCAACTCGAGCGACCGGAACTCGGGGATGCGCAGTGACGAGGCGTAGCCCATGAAGGCGCGGATGACCTCCCGGGTGACGGTGGTGCCCAAGTTGGAGAGCACCGACGAATCACCGGCGAAGGGACGGCGCCACGGCACCCGCGCCAGCGCGGCGCCGAAATGCGCCGCCAGCAGCGACACGTCCAATACCACGATCGGCCTCGGCGCAGTCTTCACCTCCGGTCGATTTCCCATTGCCATGGTCGCCAGGCTCCCGCGGCCAGAGCGCAACGTCAACACTGCTGCGTCCTGGCGAATGACCCAGCGGATGCCCCCACTGAGCGTGCGGCGGTTGACGGAGTGGCGGCGGCCGGACCACTACGTTGTGCATCGTCGCCAAGGAGAATTGTTGGGGGGAGGTCCATGAGGGGGCCTGCGACCGAGTTCGGTGATGCCGTGGAGCCGCCGGAGCGCCTGAGCCGGGTGTCGGCGGGGGTGATCCTCTTCGTCTTGCTGGGTGCCGGCACGGCCATGAGGGCGCAAGGTCTGACGACGCTCGGCCTCTATCGCGACGACGCCTGGGCCGCCATGTCGTCGAGGGTGGGCATCGGCACGGCGTGGCACATGTGGGTCACCGCACCCGGGTTTTTCTTCCTCGAGCGGTCGTTCATCGGCCTGCATCCCCAGAGCACCTGGTGGGCTCAGCTCCCTGAGTTGGCGGCCGGGATCGCTGCCATTCCCGCCATCTACTGCCTGGCGCGGTATTTCGCTTTCCACCGTCCGGCCGGGCTCGCGCTGGCCGCCATTGTCAGCGTCAGCCCGATCTGTGTCGTCTACTCGACACGCGTGAAGGAATACAGCACTGTCTTCCTCGTCAGCGTCGCGCTGTTGTGGGCGGCAGAGTCAGCTCGGCGTCAACCGGACCGGTCTCGCCTCGCGGTGTTGACGGCGCTCTCCGTGGCGGCCTTCGCCGTCTCGGCGTCGCTCGGAGCCCTGATCGCCGGCGTGTGGATCGCATTGGGAATCTGGGTTCTGAGGACGCGCCCGCACCGCCGGGCCGTCATCGTCGGCGGGGCAGCGACCGCGGCGCTGTGCGGGGTCGTCGCGGCCATCTTCTATAGCGCGCTCTCGCCGGCGCTGACGCGATTCTGGAGCGGGAGCTACATCTCGCTCGACTCAGGGGTTCTCGTGACCGCGCGCAGTTCGCTGTCGAGTCTTTACGCCAATCTCCTTCACTTCACCGGGTTCGCGCCGACGGGCCAACTCGTCCTCCTGGTCGCGCTGCTGTTGCTCTCGATCCTCGGCGCCGTCCGCAATGCCGCCATGCTCGGGCCGGCATGCGCAGCGGTGGTCGCGCTGGGGCTCAGCGCGGCGCAGAGGGAACCGCTGGGCACCGGGCGGACCGACGAGTACCTGTACCCCGTCCTCCTGTTGCTGCTGGCGTCCGGCGTCGTCCGCCTGTGGGCGGTGGCACGCGACCACTTCGGCCCTGCGCATGTCAGGACAGTCGGGACTGCGATTGCTTCCGTATCGGTCGTCCTGGCCGTGGCTCTGATCGGTGACTCCATCGCAAGCGCGACGCCCTACCCCGGCGTCGATGTCCAGGCTCTCGCCTCGGCGCTGCGGCACGACACCGAGCCGTCCGACCACATTGTGGTGGGTGAGCTGACCCGCTATCCGTGGGCGTACTACGAGGACCATCCGCCCCGACTCCGATTCGGTCCCGACTGGGCGACGTACTTCACGGTGACAAGCACAGATCCGCAGGTGTTCATCGCTCCCTCGGAGTACTACGAAGGCGGTTCGCACCCGGCGCGTTGGGCCGGCGCGTTCCGGAACGACCACCGGCTCTGGTTCGTGTTGACACCGCCGCTGTCACTGAATCCCACCTACGCGGCTCTCCTCCGGCAGGGGTGGCACCCCGTGCGGACGTTGCGCGCTGCGGGGTGCGCCGCCATCCTTTTGGAGCGATAGGGGCGCTTGACCGATCCGGGCGCCGCCCGGCGTCACCGCTCGAAGGAGAAGGGGTGGGGGGCCGACCGTCGTGGTACCGTACGCCGGCAAGACACACACTGAAGCTGTACTGCCCGCGAGGGGAAGCCGGTGAGAACCCGGCGCTGGTCCGCAACCGTGAATGGTGCGCCGCCGAGGCGATGCCATAAGCCGGGATACCTCAAGGTCAGAGAGTTCCCACCGTCGAGACACAAGGACCGGGGCTCGGTGCGACCCCGCTGCTGCGGAGTTTTCCGGGTCGAAGTCCGGGAAGCGAGAACCGTGCACATCGTCCGCCGCACCCTGATGGGTGCTTCTGCAGTCGGCCTGGCAACGCTGCTCAGCGCCGCCACCATGACCTCGTTCGCAGCGCCGGCTGGCGCCGCGACGGTGCCGCCCCAGATCCCGCAGTTCGCTGCCGCGCAGTCGGCGGCGGCGTGGATCGTCGGCCAGCAGGCTGCCAGTGGGGAAATCGGCGGATCCGCCTCGAACACGGCAAACGGGATCCAGGGCCTGGTCGCGGCCCATGCCACCACTGCGGCCCAGGCGGCGCTGAGCTACATGGAGGCCAACGCCGACTCCTACATCACGGTTGACGGTGCCGACGGCCCTGGCCGGCTCGCCGTCCTGATCCTTGATGCGCATGCCATGGGCGTCGACCCGACCAACTTTGCAGGTACGAACCTGGTGACTCGGTTGCTGGCAACGGAGCAGACCTCGGGACCGGACGCAGGGCTCTTCGGTACGGAGCAGCAACTGGGAGACTTCTTGGCCGGCACGTTCGTCCAGGGCCTCGTTTTCTCGGCGCTCAAGGCGGTGGGACAGACGGTGAACGCAGCTTCAGTCAGCTGGCTGACCGCGCAGCAGTGCCCCAACGGCGGCTGGACAGTGCCGAACCAGGCCATCGGCGGGGGGTGCACCGAGAGCCCCACGAACTTCACGGGTCCAGACACCCAGACGACCTCACTCGTCTTGCAGGGACTCGTTGCTCAGGGCGCCTTGACTTCCAGCGTCAGGACGAGCGCCTTCTCGTACTACACCTCCGGACAGGAAGCTGACGGCGGGTGGAGCGCGTACCCGACACCCGGAACCCCGGAGGCGACCGACTCGCAGTCCACCGGATTGGTGATCCAGGCGCTGCTGGCGCTGGGCCTGTCCCCGACGAGCTCCACGTTCACCGGCTCGGGGCAATCACCGGTCAGTGCGCTGTTGTCCTTCATCGTGACCTCCGGGAGCGACACGGGCGCCCTGGGGTACACGGACAACAGCTCGGGGAACCTTCTCGCCACCATCCAGGACGTGCCGGTTCTGGCAGGCCTCACGAACGCGTTCGGGCCGACGAACTCCTACTACGTGGCCACGGCCACGGGTGCGGTCCAGCCTTTCGGTTCGGCAAAGAGTTACGGATCGCTGGCCGGGACGACGCTGAACAAGCCAATCGTCGGCATGGCGTCGACACTCAACGGACTCGGCTATTGGCTCGTCGCGTCCGACGGCGGGATCTTCGGCTATGGCAACGCCGCGTTCCTCGGTTCCCGCGGCGGCCAGCCCCTGAACAAGCCGATCGTCGGCATGGCGGCCACGCCTGACGGCGGCGGCTATTGGCTCGTCGCGTCCGACGGCGGGATCTTCACATACGGCGACGCAACGTTCTACGGATCCCGCGGCGGCCAGGCTCTCAACGCGCCGATCGTCGGCATGGCGGCCACCTCGAACGGCGGCGGCTACTGGTTGGTGGCCTCCGACGGAGGGATCTTCAGCTACGGCGACGCGGCATTCCTCGGTTCCCGCGGCGGCCAGCCCCTGAACAAGCCGATCGTCGGCATGGCGGCCCCGCCTGACGGCGGCGGCTACTGGTTGGTGGCCTCCGACGGCGGGATCTTCAGTTACGGCGATGCCGTCTTCCAGGGCTCGACCGGGGGCATCACGTTGAACAAGCCGATCGTCGGCATGATCGGGACCCGTGACGGCGGGGGCTACTGGCTCGTGGCCTCCGACGGTGGGATCTTCAACTACGGCGATGCGCTCTTCTCAGGATCGGCCTCGCCGCTCGGGATCAGCAACGGCGTGGGCGGATCGGACAGCGCCTCGTAGGTGCGCCGCGTGGGATGCAGGGGCCGGGTCCTCATGTGGGGACTTTTCGTGGGCGCGGCTGCGGCAGCGCTCGCACCGGCCGGGCCCGGGGCGCTGATCCCACTCAAAATGGCCATCGCGTCGGCGGACACGGTTGGCAACGACGTGTACGTGGCGGTCGCGGTGGACTTCGGGAGCGGGTCGTCGATGACGAGCGTGTCGAAATGCGTCCCCGTGGCGTCGAACGCCCACGACGCAGATGCGCTCGCCGCTGCCGTCGGCAGTGGCAACGTGGCCTATGCCAGTTCGGGCCTGCTGTGCGCCATCGACAGCTATCCCGTCAACGGCGTGCAGAACTGCGGCCAGAGTGTCGGTTCGGGTGACTTCGACTACTGGTCGTACTGGCATGGCGCCACGGGGTCGTGGATCTACGCCAATGACGGTCCTGCGGAGCACTCGGTGTCCAGCCCGGCTGACGACGTGGAGGGGTGGAGGTTCCAAGTAAACGAGCCGGACACTTCCGCCGGCCCCGTGCCGGGCGTTGCGCCGTCCTACGCACAGATCTGCAATGCATCGACGGAGGTGCCACCACCCCAGGGACCGTCTGCGCCGCCGACCACGACCACGACGACCTCGGCTGCGCCGATTGCGCCGTCCGTGACGCCGACGACCGCCAAGACCGGTTCGGGGGCAGTGCCGGGCGCGACCACCAGCACCGCAGTGAGCACGAAGTCGAAGTCGGGCAACGCACCCGCCACCACGACGACAACTGCAGCGGACGAGACGACGACCACCACGCCGGCCTCCGGTGGGGGCGGGACCGACCACACCGGGAGCCATGGATCCTCCGACGCACATCGTTCGGCGGTCGCCAGCGCCCCTTCACAGGGGGGGAGCTCGGGCCGTGGTCCCTCCAGCAATCTCCTCCCGATCGTCCTGGTGGCGGTGGTCGTCGCTGCCCTCGGTGGGTTCGCCCTCTTCCGCTGGCGCCGTAGGCCGGCCGAGGAATGACGCGGGCCGCCGCCCCCAGGCGCCGCTCTCTCCATCCGGTGGCGTGGTGGCTGTGGGCGGCCGGGTTGGCGATCTGCGCCATGCGGACGAACAACCCGTTCCTCCTGGCTTTGATCGGAGTTGTGGCGTGCGTCGTCGTGTCCGCCCGCCGCAGCAGCGCTCCGTGGTCGCGCTCCATCACGTTCTTTCTCCGTCTCGGCCTCGTCGTCATCGCCGTCAGGATCGTGATCGAGATCTTGTTCGGCCAACGTGGCGTGCCCGGGCACGTCCTTTTCACCCTGCCGCAGGTGCCGCTGCCCTCGTGGGCCGTCGCCGTGAGTATCGGCGGTCCGGTGACGTTGGAGTCAATCCTCAATGCCTTTGTCCTCGGGTTGCAACTCGCCGTGATCTTGCTCTGCTTCGGCGCGGCGAACTCGCTCGCCAGCCCGTACCGGCTGCTCCGGTCGCTCCCCGCAGTACTGTACGAGACCGGCGTGGCGGTCACGGTCGCGCTGTCGTTCACCCCGGAGTTGGTGCAATCCATCGGGATCGTGCGTCAGGCGCGCCGCCAACGCGGCATTCCGACCAAGGGAGTGCGCGGCATGCGGGGCGTCGCCGTTCCGGTGCTGGAGAGCGCGCTGGATCGCTCCCTCCAGCTGGCGACCAGCATGGACGCCCGAGGCTACGGACGCCGGATATCGGTCGGGAAAACGTCTCGCCGGCTGGCCAGTGGAGCGACCGTCGCCGGATTGTTGCTGGTGGCGGTCGGGGTCTACGGCGTGATTGACGGAGGGTCTCTCTTCGGACTGGGACTGCCCGTTCTCGCCGTCGCCGCCGTACTCTGCGGGGTCGGTCTGGCCGTGGGGGGGCGCCGCACGGCGCGGTCGCGCTACCGCCCTGACCCGTGGCGACAGCCCGAATGGATCGTGGCCGGTTCGGGACTCGTTGCACTCGCAGCCATGTCGCTCGCAGGTGCCCTCGATGTGCCGGGACTCACCATCACCTTCTCCCCTCTGGCGTTTCCGAGCATTCCCTTGTTGCCGGTCGTGGGGATCCTGATCGCCTTGGTCCCTGCCATCGCGGCACCGAACCCGATCGCCCCGCCCCTGACCCCGTCGCCCGGCGCACCCGCAAGGACAGAACCTCGAGCACGAACGGCGAGCCTCGGCCGTGACCCGGCCCAACCGGACCTCTCGGGTGTCTCGACATGATCACGTTCGACCAGGTCTCCTTCACCTATAACGAGGCGCAACGCCCAACGCTGCACCGGGTGAACCTCGACATACCCGAAGGCGAGTTGTGCGTGGTCGTGGGGGAGACGGGGACGGGCAAGTCAACCCTCCTGCGAGCGATCAACGGGCTGGTTCCGCACTTCAGCGGCGGGACGCTGGCGGGAACGGTCACGGTCGACGGGAGGAGCACCAAGGACAACCGGCCGCGTGATCTGGCCGATGTGGTCGGCTTCGTCGGTCAGAACCCGCTGGCCAGCTTCGTCACCGAGACCGTCGAGGACGAGCTGGCCTACACGATGGAGAACCTCGGGGTGCCCGCCGATGCGATGCGTCGCCGCGTGGAGGATGCGGTCGACCTGTTGGGCCTGCAGGACCTGCGCGACCGATCGCTGCGGACGCTCTCGGGCGGTCAGCAACAGCGCGTGGCGATCGGAGCGGTGCTGACCGCGTCGCCGCGACTCCTGGTCCTCGACGAGCCCACCTCCGCCCTCGATCCGGCGGCGGCCGAAGAGGTCTTGAGCGCGCTGGCTCGCCTGGTGCACGATCTGGGCCTCACCGTGGTGATGGCGGAGCATCGGCTGGAGCGTGTCGTGCCGTTCGCCGATCGGATCATCCTGGTGCCCGGTGCGGGCGCGCCGCTCGTCGTCGGTCCGCCCGAGATCGTGATGCAGACCTCGCCGGTCGCGCCGCCGCTGGTCGAGTTGGGCCGGCTCGTCGATTGGGACCCGCTGCCCCTTTCGGTGCGCGACGCGCGCAGGAAGTCGGGCCCGCTCCGTGAGCGCCTGGCCCCGATCGCGCCACCTCGGGGCCCCGCACTCCTCGCGCCCG
>Ga0302325_10014434_pt1 | contig 16813 bp, 15 predicted proteins | sample Palsa_T0_2_FD_201948 | JGI IMG/M metagenome (GOLD analysis project Ga0302325, IMG submission 201948) | Peat permafrost microbial communities from Stordalen Mire near Abisko, Sweden - Palsa_T0_2 | ecosystem: Environmental > Terrestrial > Soil > Palsa > Peat permafrost | place: Sweden: Abisko... | reverse complement strand
CGACGGGCGGCGGCTCCGGCATCGATGGCGGCATCGGCACGGCGCCACCCGGGTACGAGGGACACGTGACGTTCTACGTCGGCGTTCCCGACGTCGCCGCCGCGCTCGAGATGGTGAAACGCAACGGAGGAACGCCGATGATGGGGCCGGATCAAGTCGAGGGTGGTCCGATCATTGGATTGTTTTCCGATCCGCAAGGCAACGTGATAGGAGTGGTGCAGCTGCCATGAGCGAGCAAAAGGTCACACCGTTCTTCTGGTTCGACAACAACGCCGAAGAGGCGGTGGCGTTTTGGATTTCCGTCTTCAAAGGGAAGCTCGGCGAGGTGTCACGCTATGGTCCCGAGGGTCCCGGGCCCGAGGGCAGCGCGATGGTCGTGCCGTTTACCCTCTACGGCCAGGAGTTTCTCGCGCTCAACGGAGGCCCGGAGTTCGAGTTTACCCCCGCGATTTCGTTCGTCATCAACTGCGATACACAAGAGGAGATCGACGCCCTGTGGGAGCCGCTCTGCGACGGCGGGGAGACGATGCAGTGCGGATGGGTCCGCGACAAGTTCGGCATGACGTGGCAGATCGTGCCCTCCGCGATGCCGGACTTGCTCGATCGCGACGACCCCGAGCGCGCGAGCCGCGTGATGCAGGCAATGTTCAAGATGGTAAAGCTCGACCTGAACGTCTTGCGCGCGGCCTACGACAACCGCGAACCGGCGACCCCGCTGTCACGCTGAGCCTGTCCCCCTTGTCACGCTGAGCTTGTCGAAGCGCCGACGGGACAGACGCTATTGCGCTTTCACGCAAGCTCCACGTGACGGCTGCGCTTCGACAAGCTCAGCGTGACAAATGATGACTATACTGCGGCTTCGCTCGGAGCTGACGCTTGCGAGCGCACGAGCGAGCCGCCGTTGAGTTCGGCGACGCGGGCGGCCATTGCCATGATCGTTAGCATCGGGTTGACGCCGCTTGCCATCGGGAAAAGCGAGGCGTCGGCCACGATGATGTTGTCGTAGCCCCAGACTTTGCCGCTGGGGTCGACGACCGACAGGTTCGGATCCGAACCGAGCGTGCACGTGCCCATTTGGTGGGCGGAGAAGAAGATCTGCTTGTTCGAGGCGACGCCGCGCGAGCGCAATTCTTCGCCGAGCGAATCGCGCCGGGCGGTGTTCCACTCGGCACGCTCGACCACGATCGGTTTGTTGTGCAGCGTCGAGATGCGCAGGGCGCCCGCAGCGAAGCCGATGTCCATCATCCCTAAGATGCCCGCGAGCAAGTTCTCACCGTCAAAGGGCGAGACGCGGTAGCGGATCTGCGTCTCGTCGTCGAGTTCGACGTAGCCCGGATCGCGATCGCGGGTGACCGCGATCACCGTCGCCGAACGCCGCGCCGCGTTTATCGCGCTCGCATGTTTGTCGCGGCTTTCCCACGGCAGCGCGATTGCGGCGATGCCCGGGTGCGTCGGCGCAACTTCGATCTTCGGCCCGTAACTGCCGTCGCGGTAATTAAACGCGTCCGAATAGGCGCTCTGCATCGGACCGACGTACGGTAAGATCTCACGATCGAACTCGGTAAACACGGCCGAGACCGGATGGAGAAACAGACGCTGACCGAGCGCCGGCATGCTGATGCCGCTGCGCGCGAGAAGGCCCGGACTGCGCAGGGTCCCGGCGGCCACGACGACGAGATCCGCCGCAACCTCGAACGTGCGGACGTCACCTGGTGCTACCGTCTGCTCGACGAGGACGCGCTCCGCGCGCTTGCCGTTGATGACGATCTTCACCGCACGCGCGCTCGCATACACCGCGCCGCCGGTCGCCGCGACGTCGGGAAGAAACACGCGCGCGGTCGAGCGCTTCTTGCCGTACGCGCAGCCGAAGCCGCAATAGCCGCAGCCGTCGCCGCAATCTTGCGGCGCGTTGCGGGGCTGCGCCGCCGCGTGCACGTCGAGCACCTTCGCGCCGTCGATGATCACTTGATTGTTCGCGTTGTGCTTCAAGACGGGCGCGAGTCCGAGTTCCGTCTCGAGGTGCGCGTAGTGCTTGTCGAGTTCGTCGCCGAGATTGGGAAGATCGGCTTCTTTGTTCCACTCGTGCGCGATCCGTTCGGGCAGCCGGAACGAGGTGCACCAGTTGATGCTCGTGCCGCCGCCGACGGTCGAGCCCGCGAGGATCGCGACGCCGAGGTCGTCGGTCGACGTCAGGCCGCGGTCGAGGTAGAGATCCGACATGGCGATCTCGCGCTGCGTCGTCGAGCGCGCGTCGATCGCAATCCCGGCCTCCAGCACGACGACTTTCTTGCCCGCACGCGCGAACGAACTCGCGGCGACGCCGCCCCCCGCGCCGCTGCCGATCACGACGACGTCGGCCGAAATTTTCTCACCGGCGTTCGCCGTTGCGTACGGAAGCGCGGGATCGTTGACGTCGCCCGCGTCCGCGCGGGGACCGGGGTACCCGATGCGCGACCAGGTGGGATTCTCGCTGCCGGGCTCGCTCTCGGCGTACGCGATAAACAACAGCAGACGCTTGAGCGTCGCGAATCCGGTGCGCAGTTTCGCGACCGGCGAGTCGGCAAGTGCCAGCAGGATGCGAGTGCGCATCCCGTCGCCGAGCTTCATCGGAAGCGCGAGCAAATCCATGAGCTGGTTGAATTCGGCTTGGCGCCCGGGCGACAAACTCTCGACGGCCTGCTCCGCGTAGAACATCACCCGATCGAGCCGGGCATCGGGCGGCACGAACGTCGCAGCAATAGTGCGAAGCGTCGAAAGGCGGCCTGCGTTCATCGAGTTCCCTGCTTCCCGGCTGGGGGGGATCGGGGGGCTTCGCCGCCCCGATGTTAGCAATGCGTATTCTCGCGGGGACTGCGGCGAGCCTCGCGAACGCGGTTTGTGACGTGATCGTCACAATTTCTCGCGAGTACGGCGCCGCCGGCCTCGCGGTCGCGGACGGGGTTGCTCACGCGCTCGGCTACGAGTTGTTCGCCGATGCGCTCAAAGCGTACGTGGCCGCGCGGCTCGGTACCTCGCCCGACGAAGTCGACCAACGCGCTTCCTCGGAGCAATCTCTGCCGGAGCGCATGCTCGCGGGGCTCGGAGAGGGAACGGCGGAGGTGCAGTCGCCCGTGGCCCCGCGGCTGCCCGACGCGTTCGACGAAGACGTTCGCCGCGAAATCGAACGCGCGATCCGCGAGCGCGCCGAGGGCGGAAACGTGGTGATCGTCGGTCGCAACGCCGGCGCGGTCCTCGGCCCGCGGCCCGATCTCTTGCGGGTCTTTCTCACGGCGCCGGTACAGTGGCGTGCGGTGCGCGTCGCCGCATCCTTCGATCAATCGCTGACGGCTGCGCTCGCCGATCTCGAACGGGTCGATGCCGGCCGCGCAAAGATTGCGAAAGAACGCTACAAGATCAAGTGGAGCGATGCGCGTGCGTACGATCTCGCGCTCAACGTCGCGCGGGTCGGCGTCGAAGGCGCCGTGGATTTGATCGTGGCTGCGGTACGTGCGGCCGACGTGCCGCGTTGAGCGAGACGCGCCCAGCCATACCGCTCGAACAACCCGCGCCGCGTCGCCGCTCGGGACTGTTCACGCCGTTCCGCTACCGCGACTACCGGCTATTGTGGTTTGGATTGCTCGTTTCAAACCTCGGTACGTGGATGCAGCTGACGACGCTTGGGTATTTGGTCGTGCAGCTCGCGGGCTCGGCGCCCGCTGCCGCGCTCGACGTCGGCATCCTCGGTGCGTCGTCGGCGATCCCGGTGCTCTTGTTGTCGCCGCTTGCGGGGGCCGTCGCCGACCGGTTTCCGCGCCGCCGCATTTTGCTCATAACGAACTCGATCGAAGTGCTCGGCGCGTTCACGCTCGCGGTCCTGACGAGCACGCACCGGCTCGTGCTTTGGGAGATCGTCATCATCGCGGGCATCCGCTCGACCGGACAATCGTTCGATGCGCCCGCGCGCCAAAGCTGGGTATCGCTGCTGGTGCCGCGCGAGTACTTGGGCAATGCGATCGGCCTGAACTCGGTCGCCTTCAACGCGCCGAGCGTCATCGGGCCGCCGATTGCCGGGTTCCTCATCTTGGCGATCGGCGCGGCGTATTCGTTTTATCTCAATTCGTTTCTCACGCTCGCGGTCGTCGTGGTGCTGCTCTTCATGAAACCCGCGCCGCCGAGTTCGACCAAACGCGAAAACCTGTTCGCATCGATGGCTGCCGGCATTCGCTACGTCGCCCGCAATCACGCGCTGCGTTCGATCGTGCTGTTGTTGCTCGCCGTCTGTCTGTTCGTGCGGCCCTATCAGCAGCTGATGCCGGCGTACGCAGCGCACGTCGTTCACGTCGACGCGCACGGCCTCGGTTTCATGCTCGCCTCGATCGGGGGCGGCGCGCTCTGCGGTTCGATCGTCACCGCGACGGTCGGCAGCGGGCGACGCGGTATCGTCTGGTTCGCGGGTGCGCTCTTGATGGGGGTCGGGGTCATCGTGCTGGGATCGGTGCGCTCGTACCCCGTCGCGCTCGCCGTGCTGCCGTTCGTGGGGCTCGCCGTGCTGACGTTTGCGGGCAACACGAACGTGCTGCTGCAATCGCTCTCGCCCGATGACATGCGCGGCCGCGTCGTCTCGCTCTTCACGATGGTCATCCTCGGGGGCGTCCCCGCCGGATCGCTCTTGCTCGGTTCCCTCGCGAGCGTCATCGGACTTCCGGCCAGCCTCACCGCCGGGGGCATCGTCGCCCTCGTATGCGCGCTCGGCGTCTGGTTCACGAGCCCCGAACTCCATCACGTTTAAAGGAACGACTCAGCCCTTTGAGTGGGAAACGGACCTGGGGCGGCGATACTAGGGGCAATGGCTGAAGAGCGCGCCCGGATTTCGATTGTCGATGTCCCGAGCCTGTCGAGGGGCGGCGCCAAGGCTCCGGAGGAACGCACCGTCACGATCGGTTTGACGGTCGGTGCGCTCATCCTCACCTTGGCGCTCGGGGCCGGGGTTCGGCTCTGGAACATCGCCTCGGTTCCGCCGGAGCTCCACCCCGATGAGTACGCCGGGTGGCTTGGGATCACGAGCATGCTGGCCGGCAAAGTGCAGCCCTCGGTCTTCCTCAACTACGGCGTCGTCTATCTTCCGTTATACGGAGTCTTTGAAGTCCTCTCGTCGTTGCTCTTCGGGGTGACGGCGACGGCCTTGCGGTTGCCCGCCGCGCTCCTCGGCACGGTGACGGTGCTCGCCACGGGGCTCGTCGGATACCAGTTCGTCCCGCGGCGCCTGGTGCTGCTGGCCGCCGCCTTGAGCATGGCTATTTTGCCGTGGGATATCTCGGTTTCGCGGATCGGGTGGGAGCCGGCGGCGATGCTGCCGTTCCTGCTCTTCGGGTTGTATTTCTTGCGCCGCGGACTCTACGCGTCGTCGAGTCGCGACATCGTCATCGCGTTCGCACTGCTTGCGATCGGGGCGTACTCGTACCGCGCCGAGTCGTTCTACGCGGTGACTTTGACGATCGCGCTGCTGGCAATCGAGTTCGAGCGGACGCGCAAGATGGCGCAGGAGCTGTGGATCGGTCTGGCCGTCGCCCTTGCCATCCTAGGCCCGCTCGCGCTCAGCGTCCTCGCGCAGCCGCACCTGCTCACGAGCGGTCCCGCACAGGGCACGTTCGATCCCGGCGTCAACGCGGGGTCCCTTGCCGAGTTTGAGTATCTCTATACGAGGCATTTCTCGCTCGCGGCGCTGTTCGTCACGGGCGACGGCAACTTGCAGCACGGCCCGCCGGTCGGAGTCCTCTATCCGTGGATGGCGCCATTTATTCTCATCGGGCTGCTCGCGCCGCCGAGCGTCTTTCCGTCGCGCGCCCGGGTTTTCGCCGTCATCTGGCTCTTGCTCTATCCGTTCGGCGGTGCGCTGACCGACGAGAACGGGGGCCAACACTTCATTCGGACGCTGGCCGGCGCGCCGCTGTTTTGCATCCTTACGGCGATCGGGATCGAGACGTGCCGCGGATCGATCGCAACGCTGGCCGCGCGCCACCGCTGGCCGGCGGGGCTCGCGAACGCATGGCAACCCGTGCTCGTCGCCGCGGTCTGCGTGCAGTTCGCGCAGTTTTGCTCGGCGTATTTCGTGCGCTACCCGGTACAGGCGGCGCGCATCTTTCACTACGGCGACCGCGACGTCTTCGCGTTCGTGAAGGCGCACGACGCGGGCGTCGACCGCGTCTGCTTCACCTCGCTCGATGCATGGAATTACACCGCGCAGACCGGCTTCTACATGCCGGGCAACGCGCCGGCGCTCTTCGGTTGGATGGATCCGGCGTGCCGCACGCCGCACACCCTGCTCTCGCTGCAGAACCGTTCCGAGGCGCCGCCGGGAGCGCAGTTCCTCGGGACGGTGCAGAATTACGACGGAACGTCTCGCGCCTTTTTCTACCAGCTGCCGTGATTGGGTTCGGACTTCGCGCGCTGCCGGTGTTCCTCGCGCTCGCAAGCTCGACGCTGCCGGCGTACGCGGCGCTCCCGCGACCGCAGCACGTCGTGGTCATCGTCGAGGAGAATAAGACGCTCGCGCAGATCACGGGCGCAGGTGCCGCGCCGTTCATTCGCGCGATGGCCGCGCGCGGCGCGCTGTTCACGGGCGCCCACGGCGTGACCCATCCGAGCTTGCCGAACTACTTCGCGCTGTTTGCGGGGCTCACGAACACGAACGGCGACGACTGCCCCGCCGCCGGCATCTCGCCGCACGCCGCAAACGTCGGCAGCGAACTGCTCGCGGCGCGTTTGAGCTTCGTGGGTTACGCGGAAGGGTTGCCCGCGACCGGTTCGACCGTGTGCGCGGCGGGTACCTACGCGCGCAAGCACGCTCCGTGGGTCGCCTTCGACAACATCCCCAAGCGCGATAGCCGTCCGATGTCGGCGTTCCCGGCGACGTACGACGCGTTGCCGACGCTCGCGATTCTGATTCCCGACGTGGATGACGATATGCACGACGGAACGATTGAGGAAGGCGATGATTGGCTGCGAACGCACGTTGCGGGGCTGCTCGCTTGGGCCGATGCGCACGACACGTTGATCGTGCTCACGTGGGACGAAGGGTTCGATGCGAGCAACTCGATCCCGACGATCTTCTACGGTCCGAAGCCCGGACGGTATTCCGAACCGATCACGCACTACAACGTGCTGCGGACCCTCGAAGACCTCTACGGGCTCCCGCATACGGGGCGCGCGGGAGCCGCGCTCCCGATCATCGATTGCTGGCGGTGACGGTCTCCGTGTGATCTTCGCGCCTTGACGCCGCTATCGAGCGTGCGCGGCGACGTCCGCAAGCGCTTGATCGAAGCGCGTCAAGATCGAATAGCGATGCAATTCGAGCAACGAACTCGACGCCGCTGCGTCGCCCCAGTCCTCGGTGAAAGCCAGCGTGTACCCGTTTTGCGCGGCCAGCCGTTCGACGCGTGGATCGTAGACGTCGTACGGATACACGAGCGCGTACACGGGCCGGCCGAGGCGATGTTGGAGTGAGAACGCCGAAAGGCGCAACTCGTGCGCGACGTCGGCATCGGAGAGTTTGGTGAGGTCGGGCGGATGATTCGCGGTTAGGCTCTGTACCTCGATCGAGCCGGTGCGCTCCATCTCGCGCAGCTGGTCCCACGTGTTGTGGTGCTTGCTCGTGGTCTTGCCCACGAAATTCGTGTGGACGAAGAGCGTCGCGGGGAAGCCGTATTTCTTCAACAAGGGAAAGGCATAGCGGTAGATCCCGGCTCCGTTGTCGTCGAAGGTGAACACCAGCGACTTCGCCGGGATCGGCTTGCCGGTCACAAAGTGATCGCGCAGCGCGCTGAGCGTGATAACGTGAAACCCGCCCTTTGCGACGGCCGCCAATTGCTGCTCGAAGGTCGCGGTCGTCGTATCGAACCAGACCTCTTTCTCGGGCAAGACGTCGTGCCACACGAGCACGGCGACGTACGGCGTGCGCGCCTGCGGCGAGATTTGCGGCAGGTCGCCTTGCCCGGCGGCGGGCGGCGCGCCGAGCGCGAACGCCGAGATGGCGAGCGCGCCGAGCGCCGCGCGCAATGATCCCAGACTCATCGCGAAAGGTTTTGCGCCGGTCGTTCCCGAGAATCCCGGTCGGACTGGTTATGACCTCACGCGTTCGAACGTTCTCCCTTGTCGCCGTCGCCGCGCTCGGCATCCTTGCCGTCATCGCCGGCTTCGTCGCTCGCGGGCCGCTCGAGCGGTCGTTCGTGCTTTGGGCCGCGCGCAACGCGACCGGTTTGTCGATCGATGCGGATGCGGTCGACGGCATCGACGGAGGCTACGAACTGCATGGGATCACCGCGCATACGCTGGGCGGCGCGGTCGCCTTCGACGCGCCGAGCGCCGTCGTCGGCGTTTCGGGCCACGCATTTCGCATCGTGCTCGAGGCCCCGCGCTTCGTCGTCGACCCCGAGCGCTATCGCGGCGACGAAGTCGAACGCGCTCGCGCCGCGCTGGCGCATGCCGGGATGTCCGACGCCTCCTTCGACGTCCACATCGGTTCCGGGACGCTGACGATCGTAAGAGGTGACGTGCCCTCGCCCATCCTCGCCTTCGACACCGTAGGGGGCTCGTTCGCGGAGCAAAACGCGACGCCGGACTACACGCTGTCGATGAATTTGCTCGACGCCGGCAACAGCTATCCGATCGCAGGCCACAGCGTCTTGCAAGTCGACGGAACCCCCGGCACGGTTTGGAACGCCGCCGCCCTTCCGCTGGAAGCGCTCGGAGCGCTGTTACCCTCGGGTGACGTGGCGTTCCTGGGCGGCACGTTGCGCGACCTCGCGCTCGATGAGAGCACGACCCTGCACGCAAGCGCGCGGCTCGATAACGTGAAGTTGGGCTTGGGCACGCACGTGCTGTCGCACTTGCACGGGCCGATCGCCTTCGATTTCGGCGGCGTCGGGACGCGCGGCATCGCAGGGCTGCTCGATGCCGTTCCGTTCGACGCATCCGGCGAAGTCGACGATCTCCCGCCGCATTTCGCGTGGCTGCGGGATGGATCGAACGATTTGCGACAGCTCGGGCGATTGGTCGAAGCGATCGCGAGCGAACCGAACTTGCGTAGCGTCCACGTCGAATCGACGGCGCCCGGACTCGACTACGCCCAATACGCGATGGCGAGCCCGCATGGGCCGCTCGCGGTCAGCGTCCTGTCGGCGAATCCCGCCGAACCGACCTTGCGCTTCGATACCGCGATCGCCGAAGACCACGTCATCTCGGGCGGCGAGCGAACCTCGGCGATGGGCGTGCGCACGGGCGCCGTTGCGGGCGTGAACGGCGACTACTTCGATATCGGCCGCACGTACCAGCCGCAGGGCTTGCTCGTGCGCGGCGGCGAGTTGATCCGCGGCCCGGTCGATCGCGCCGCGCTCGCGATCGACAAAACCAATCACGTGACGATCGGCGAATTCCATCTCGTCGGCCAACTGCGTGTCGAGGGCCGCACCTTGCCCGTCACGCAGGTCAACGACTGGCCGTGCGGCGAGGTCACCGTGATCACGCCCGCCTTCGGCAAGGAACTGCCTCCCGCCCCGGACACGATCTTTGCGAGCCTCGATTCCTATGGTACCGACGGCAAACACTACCGGGTCATCGACGTGCGCAAGACCGACGCCCCGATTCCGGTGACGTTCGGGGTTGCGTTCGGGCCGAAAGTCGCCGTCCCGGTTCGCCCGAACGACGTGGTCGAGCTTTCGTACCAAACCGACCCTCCACTCGATAAAGCCGTGGCGGCCATCGGCGGCGGTCCGATCTTGTTGCGCAACGGTGCGTGGTACGACGACCCGCACGCCCCGGCGCCCGACGAGCGAAATTACCGTTGGCCGGTCATTGGCCTCGCCCGTCAAGCAGACGACCATTTGCTCTTGGTGGCCGTCGACGGCCGCCATCCCGAGCGTTCCGTCGGCATGATGCGACCGGAGTTCGGCGATCTGTTGCTGCGCTTGGGTGCGGTCGACGCGATGGCGCTCGATTCGGGGGGATCGGTGACGCTGGTCTCGCGGGCGATCGGCGATGCGAACGTCAGCGTGCGTAACGTCCCCTCCGATAACAGTGCCGAGCGCTGGGTCTCGGATGCGCTCTACCTGTACAGCTCCGCGCACCCGCCCTCGATCGTTCCACCGCTCGTCGCGCCGACGCCGGTTCCCGAAGCGCGGCCGACGCCGTGATCGCGGTGCCGCTGCCGGAGACGCTGTCGCCGCCTCCGCCGTTTCCCCTCGTCATCGCGCAATCGCGCACGACCGAGTTCGTCGCTCCGGGAATTCGCCGCGCGACGTATCGCTTGCAAACCGCGCAGGGGCCGCTCGTCGTCAACGTCGTTGCGGTCGACCCGCACGAACCGACCGTGCGCCTAGGCAGCGTCCTCGCGAACGACCGCATGATCTCGCCTGGAGAGACGGTGTCGTCGATGGCAAACCGCACGCACGCGGTTGCCGGAATCAATGCGGATTACTTCGACATCGGCAACACGAACCAGCCGCTCAACCTCGTTGTCAAGGACGGGGCGCTCTTGCGCACGCCCTCGAAACGCGTCGTGATGGACGTCACCGCCGACCGTTCGATCCGCTTCGAAAACTTTTCGTTTACGGGTTCCGTCGCGTACGGCAGCGCGACCGTTCCGCTCACGAGCGTCAACGAATGGCCGCCGCAAGGCGGCATTTCGTTTCTCACCAGCGCCTACGGTACGCTCAAACCCGCGCCGGGCGTTAGCGTCGCGCAGCTCGTGCCTGCCGACAGCGTTCACGTTGCGACCACGATCGCGGGTACGTATCGGGTCGCTGCGGTAGCGAGTGCGACCACTCCGCGCGCCGTCGACGGTCCGCTGCTTGCGTTTGGTCCGGCAGCCCTTGCGCTCGCGCAGCTGCCCGCGGCCGGCGATACCGTCGTGGTCGGCGCGACGACGATGCCGGCACTCGACGGACTCGTCGCGGCGGTCGGGGGCGGCCCGTTGCTACTTGCCGCCGGCGTGCCGGTCGACGATCCGAATTCGCCCGCTCCCGAAGAAACCGACGTTCGCTTTCCGGTGGCGGGTGCGGGGCGCACGCTGCAAGGTGCGCTGCTGTTTGCGACGGTCGACGGGCGCGGCCCGGACGTCTCGATCGGCGTCACGCGGCCCGAGTTCGGCGCGCTCTTTGCGGGGCTCGGCGCGAGCGATGCGATGGCGTTCGATTCCGGCGGCTCCGCGACGCTCGTCGCCCGCGTGCTCGGTGACGCAGATGCAAGCGTGCTCAATTCGCCGAGCGACGGTGAAGAACGGCTCGTCGCCGATGGGATGTTCGTCTATAGCGACGCGCCGGTCGGGCCACCGGCGCAACTCGTCGTGCGTCCCGCGCCGATCGTCGCGCTGCCGGACGCCGTCGTGCCGCTGCGCTTGCGGCTCGTCGATGCTGCGGGTCACGCACTGGGCGACGCGCACTTGGAACATGGCGACGTGCTGAAGGCGGGCACAGCGTCCGAGACCAGAGCCGTCAGCGCGAGCGGGGTGACGACGTACGTTCGCGTCGACGTCGTTCCGAAAATTGCGCGCTTGGAGATCGCCGCCGATCGGCGTAATCCCGACCCTGGAACGACGGTGACGTTCACCGCGAACGGGTTCGACGAGCGCGGCCGGCCGGTGGAACTCGGAGATGCCGTGCGTTGGTCTGCCGATCGCGGCACGTTTTCAGCGCCGGCCGACTATCGCGCCGCCGACCGCGACGCGCGCGTCGTCGCCGTCGCACCCGGTGCGCGGGCGGAGTACGACGTGCTGGTCGCGCGGCACCGCGCGGCGCTGCCGTTCTTCGATCGCGATCACGCGCCGGCGTGGCAGTTCTCGAGCATTCCGCACGGCGCTCCTGGTTCGATCGCGTTCGGCGCGGGCGAACCGCAGCTCGAGCTCAGCTACGATTTTTCCGGGACCGAGCGCGGCGCATATGCCGATACCGACTTCGCGCTGCCGGCGGTGCCGCAAGCGTTCTCGGTTGAGATTCTTGGCGATCGCAGCGGGGTCGGCGTGCGCGCGGCGTTCGTCAACAAGTTCGGGGAGCGTCGCGCGCTGACGCTCGCAACCGCGGTCGATTGGACGGGCTGGCAAGTCCGGACGATCGCGTTGCCCGACGATCTCAACCCGCCGGTGCAACTGAGGTCGCTCTACGTGGTCGATACGCTCGCGAACGCAGCGACGCGTGCGACGGGCACGCTCGCGTTCCGCAATCCCGCCGTCGTCCTCGCGGGAACGCCGTGAACCGCGCGCTCGCAGCGATCTTTGCGACGGCCGTCACACTCGGTCCGGCGCGCGCCGCTCAGTGGCCGGGGGTGCCGGTGCTGATGTACCATCGCGTCGACGCGGACGTACCGGCCGACGCCGTCGGTCGCGATCTCACCGTCGAACCCGCCGCGTTTGAAGCGCAGCTGCGGTTTTTGCGCGATCACCGCATCTCGGCAATCACCGCGGACGACCTGATCCGCGCGCTCGAGCGCGGCGCGCGCCCTCAGCGCGCCGTCGTCCTCAGCTTCGACGACGGGTACGCGGATGCGGCGACCACCGCCCTTCCTCTGCTCGTAAAGTACGGCGCGAAAGCGACCTTCTATATCTCGAGCGGCTTCGTCGGGACGCCGCGTCACGTCTCGTGGGCGCAGCTGCGCGCGCTGCGCAGAGCGGGGATGGAGGTCGCGTGTCACGGCACCGAACACCTCGATCTCTCGACCTTAGATCGCGCGGGGCAGCTGCGCGAGGCCGGCGGATGCATGCGTCGCTTCGCCCATTATCTGGGCGGTGCCGCGCCGATCACGTATGCGTATCCGGCCGGCAAGTACGATGCGACGACGTTCGACATCATGCGCTCGCTCGGGATCCACGGGGCATTCACGGAGATTCCGGGCGCCGTTACGAGCCTCGAGAAGCCGTACGAACTGCCGCGACGGCGCATCCGGCACGACGACACCGTCGCTCGGTTCGGGTCGCTCGCAACTCCGTAAAGAATGCGCTAGGCCCCAAAAAACGAACGCGCACCGCGCGGTTGGCGCGGTGCACGTTCGTTGTCGAGTCTGGTGCTAGGCTTTCTTGGCGACCTTGCGACGGGTGGTCTTCTTGCGGGTCGCCTTTTTGCGGGTCGTCTTGCGGACTGCTTTCTTGGCCTTCTTTTTCTTGGCTCCGGCTTTCTTTGCAGTCTTCTTGACGGTCTTCTTCGCAGCTTTCTTGGCGACTTTCTTCCGAGGAGCCGCCTTACGGGCCGCCTTCTTAGCACCGGTCTTCTTACGGGTCGCTTTCTTTTTGACTGCCATTATTTGGTAGTCATCCTTTCCGCGAACCGATCCGTCTGACGACGGTCGGTTCGACATCGTCAGGGTAGTTGTAGTAGTTATATCGCAGTTGAAGGATTTTTGCAACAACCGCCGACCTCGCGCGGCGATTGCGGCTCGAATGTGATGTGCGGCGCCGCCCGAATTGAGGCCGCATGAAGTTGACGTTGGACGGCGTGCACGTCGATGCACTCGTTGAAGGCGATGGTCCCGCGATCGTGTTGCTGCACGGATTCCCGCTCGCGAAAGAAACGTGGGACGCGCAAGCGCGCGCGCTGTCGGCGCGAGCGCGCGTCGTGCGCTTCGATCTGCGCGGGCTCGGAGGATCGAGCGTTCCGCCCGGACCCTATCTCATGGAAACGCTCGCCGGCGACGTTGCGGCCGTCCTCGATTCGCTTGGGATCGCACGTGCCGTCATCGTCGGGCACTCGCTCGGCGGGTACGTAGCATTCGCGTTTTACCGGATGTTCGCGGAGCGCTGCGCCGCTCTGGGCTTCGTCGCGAGTCGAGCGTCGGCCGACACTCCGGCGGTTGCGAGCGCGCGATTCGAACTTGCAGACCGGGCCGAAGCGAGCGGAATACAGCCGGTCGTCGACTCGTTCGTGCCGCGCTATTTCGCTCCCGAGGTCTATACGGAGCGTCCGGAACTCGTCGAGCGCGCGCGTGCGATCGCGGGCGCGACCGACCCGCGTGGGGCCGCCGCGATGTTGCGCGGCATGGCCGAGCGGGTCGCATCGGACGATCTCTTCGATGAGATCGACATCCCCGTAGCAGTCATCGCGGGGCGGTCCGATGCGTTCGTCGGACCGGAGGAACTGCAGAAGATCTCAGACGGGATCCGGGGCGCAACCCTGCACGTCTTGGAGTGCGGGCACGTGCCGCAATGGGAAGCGCCGGAAGCGCTCGATCGAATCCTCGAATCGCTACAGGCCGCTGCCGCTCGCTAGCGGCCGAGCATCGCCTTTTCGCGCGGCGCGCACATGCGGCGATAGAGCGCGGCGACGAAGTGGTAGAGGTAGACGGCGACGAGAATGATAGCCGCCAACACCGCGAGCGCGATGACGAGCTTGACGATCAGTGCGGCGACCACGACCGCTGCGATCGCGGCGGTGAGGAAGAGTAGGATCCTGGCTAAGGCTGGCATGTGGGCGTTCCCTCCGCCCGAAGATACCGGCCAACCCGCCGGGAGTTTCGGAAGGGGCCGGAGTTACAAGCGTCCGAGCCGGTCGAGGACGTAATAGACGGAAGCGACGTGCGCGCCGACCTCGAGCGTTCCGTCGCGAACGAAATCGCGCAGTTGCGCGAAGGTAGCCAGTTCGACCTCGATTTCCTCGGTGTCGTCGAACCTCTGCTCGGCGCGCAGTTCGGCGCCGTGCGCGACGTAGAGGTGGTAGTACGTCGTGGAGCTGGTCGGGTCGTAGACGAAGGTCCCCGCATGCTCGAGCGGCCCAGCCGCGACGTAGCCGGTCTCTTCGGTCAACTCGCGGCGCGCGCACTCCTCGGGCAGCTCGCCTTCGTCGATCGCTCCCGCCGGCAACTCGAGCACGCTGCGCCCGATGCCGTGCTTGTATTGCCGTACCAGCACCACGCGTTCATCCGGCGTGATGGCGAAGGCGATCGCGAACCCGCGCGATTCGCGGACGTAATAGTTTCCGACGCGCTTGCCGCTCGGCAGCTCGATCTCATCGCGGCGCAGCCTCAGGTGCGGTGTCTGGATGACGATCTCCGATTCGACGATCCGCCACCCCGCCGGGTGATCCTCCGATTCCATTCCGTCGAGTCTACGCGGGCGGGCGCAAAGACTCAAGCCGCCCGGCGGCCAATCTTGCCAGACGGACTACGACGAAACCAGGAGCCACGCACGATCGAAGCGCTACGCATCGGGGAAAACTATCAGACGACGTACGGAACGCTGTGGAAGGACGGGACCTATTTTCCGCGTGGGACGCGTGTGATGGTCGCGGGGCTGCACATCGAACAGGGGTTCTGCGTGCGTTTCCCCGCCGAGGTCGACGGCGAGCCGCTCGAGACCTGGGAAGACTGGGCGGAGCTGGAGTTTCTGGCGACCGACGGAACGATCGACGGCGGTGCGGATGTATCGGCCGCGGTGCTCGCCGAGGCACGCGAAGTGCTCGACGACGCCGAGGACGGCACGCATCTCCACCTCCACGAAACCGATGAATAGGCGCCCGCTCTGAAGACGCGGCGGGCGCTCGTCGTATTGGTCGCGCTCGCGCTCCTCGTCGCGCCCGCCGGGGCACAACCCGATCGGCCGCTGGGCGACACCCGGCTCGACGCGCTCGCCGGGCGTTATTTCGACGAAGCGTGGCGCATCGATCCCGTTTCCGCTACCGACGCCGGTGTCCACGACTACGACGAGATGCTGGGCTCGTTCAGCGCCGACGGTTTCGACGAACGCCTCGATCTCGCGCGGCGCTACCTCGATTCGGTCAAAGCGATCGACCCGGGTACGATGGGCGCGCAAGCGACCTACGACGCGCAGATCTTTCAGAGCAAACTCGAGTCCGACATCTTGGAACTCGGAACGCTTCAACATTGGAAGCACGATCCGTCGTACTACACCGGTGTAGCATCGGATGGGATCTATTCCTTGCTTTCGCGCAACTTCGCGCCGCTCGCGGTACGGGTGCGCGCGGTCGTCGCGCGCGAGAAGCAGATCCCGGCGATGCTGCAAGCGGGAGAGGCGAACCTGACGACGGTCGATGCGGTGACCGCGACGATCGCGCGCGAAAACGTTTCCGGCGCGATCGATTTCTTCGTAAGCGATGTCCCGGTCGGCGTCGCGGGCTTGCAGGACGCGGGTTTGCGGGCACAGTTCGCGAGCGCGAACGCAGGCACCGTTACGGCGCTGCGAGCGTACCTCGCGGCGATCGACGCCGGCGTGCTCGCGCATCCGAGCGGAACGTTTGCGATCGGGGCGGCGACCTTCGGCGAAAGGCTGCGCCTTCAGGAACTCGTGGCGATACCGCTCTCGACGTATGAAAGCGCGGGCGAGGCGGCGCTTGCGAAGAGCAAAGCCGAGTTCCTTGCGACGGCGAAGGACATCGATCCGACGAAATCTCCGCAAGCCGTCGCGCTCGAGCTGCGTTCGCACCATCCGGTCGCCGCACAACTGCTCGCCTCGGCGGCGTCCGATATCGTCGCGCTACGGCGCTTCGTGGTCGCGCACGACATCGTGACCTTGCCGCCCGACGACGACGTGAAGGTCGTTGAAACTCCGCCCTTCGAGCGCTCGACTACGTTCGCATCGATGGACGCGCCGGGCGCTCTCGAAAAGCACGCGACCCAAGCGTACTTCAACGTGACGCCGGTGGAACCGGGGTGGTCCCAGGAGCGCAAGGAACAGCACCTCGGATTTTTCAACGACTACGGCTTCCCGTTGATCGCGGCGCACGAAGTGATGCCCGGGCACTATGTCAACTACGCCCTCGACGTGCACGAAAAGCTCTCGCTGATCAGGCGGCTGATCGGGAGTCCCTCGTTCGCGGAAGGCTGGGCACACTACGACGAACAG
>Ga0302325_10014433_pt1 | contig 16813 bp, 17 predicted proteins | sample Palsa_T0_2_FD_201948 | JGI IMG/M metagenome (GOLD analysis project Ga0302325, IMG submission 201948) | Peat permafrost microbial communities from Stordalen Mire near Abisko, Sweden - Palsa_T0_2 | ecosystem: Environmental > Terrestrial > Soil > Palsa > Peat permafrost | place: Sweden: Abisko... | reverse complement strand
AATTTCATTTATGTACCATGTACACAGCGATAAAAATCCATTGATCCTCATAGTCTTGTTTTATATCCCACTTTCGTGGATAATAGTTTCAGCATCTTTTGTTCCTTTGTTGAGAGCTGAGATGACACACATCCAGATTGTGAGAGGACAGGAGACGATCCGCGCAGAAATTTCTGTGGCATCACCAAGCGGCCTCCCCTAATTTTTTTCTTTTTCCCGCGTTTCGAATTTTCGCAGGCAACTCCGAACCACCAAGCTTTATACGGCAATCATCGCGTGTGCGCCATCGCCTCCTTTTCCCTGGACCCCGCTGCCACCGTCTGCAGACAAAGCCGCACATCTCGTCCGTCCACGCTATTCTTCTTGTCCTTGCGCCATTCGCCATCGCACTGCGTCACTGATTCCCCGCTGCCCGCCCTTGATTATCGGCCCGTCGTCGTCGTCGCGTTCTGCCACCTGTCGTTGATCGCATCTGCATTTCGCACGTACACTTTGTTGTTGTTGTTGTCATCGTCCGGCCCGTCCCATACCCCAGACACCGCACCCAACCCTCTGTCACACACAAAAGCATAATAATCCTTTTCAGGGTGCACCAGCCGCGTCTACAGTGTACACTCACTCACTCGTCTTTGACCACATATCACAGCATCATCATCTCCTTCCTGGAATCACTCGCCCCAAAACCTTGATCACACCATGCTTCCTCCAGTATCTCCCCGGCTTTGGCTTCATTCCTTGCATTGCTGACGACTAGATGGGAAATCATTCTGGCACGAACGGCGTCATCCAAACTCCCGGGGGTGCAAGAATCCTCTGTGTCGCAGATGTGAGAGGTGCGTCTTTCGTTGGAATGGGATCTGACTGTAGGTAAACTTTCTCTCATCAACTCCATGGCAAAGAAGATGAACGCACAGTATGTCATCCACACAGGAGACTTTGGTTTCTACGATGACGACTCCTTAGACAGGATGAATGAAAAGTAAATCCTCTTTGTCCGCTAGATCTAATGGTAGAACTCTCAAACATGTGATTCAGTACAGTCCGCTCGTCCCCAAAGCAATGGGTGGAACTTTCTCTGGATCCAATTCCCATGAAAACCTCAAAGCGGCCATCAAAAAGCATCCTGACCCGATCCTCTCAGAACTCCCGCTTTTCCTCAACAAGACCGCCACCCTCGAGGTCCCTGTTTACACCACCTGGGGTGCCTGCGAGGACGTCCGTGTGTTGGAAAAGTTTCGAGCAGAGGAGTACAAGGTGGATAACCTTCACATTGTTGACGAACACGACAGTCACCTTCTCGAAGTCGGGGGACTCAAACTTCGATTGTTGGGATTAGGTGGCGCGGTTGTAATGCACAAGTTGTTCGACAATGGGGAGGGAAGAACGACAATTGCAGGCGGTCAAGGAACGATGTGGACTACTGTTTTGCAGATGGGAGAGCTGATTGAGACTGCCTTGGCGACATTCGATCGAAGCGAAACGAGAATCTTCGTCAGTCACATGAGTCCAGGGAGAGAAGGTCTTTTGGCGCAGCTCGCCCTTGCTCTAAGAGTACTCCCATCTCACAATTTAACTAACTCCAGGCCGACTTTACCATCTCTGCTGGTCTCCACTTTCGATATGGTACGTCATACAACGATTTCTCTGTCAATCCCAACTTGGATCATTTCCGCAATCGCCTTACAGCATCTCGATCCTCATTTTCGGATGTTTGGGATACCGTCAAGCCAGAGGTTCTTCCTATCGTTCAGCCGCCCCAGAAGAAGCTTATCGACAATGTGCTCCAAATTATTGAGATGGCCGCAACCGGTGAACGAGGTGTCTCCGACGAAGTTGGTTTCAAGAATTTGTGGAATTTCAATTTGCCGGACGCAAACTTTGGCAGTTTGGTCCTCGAAATCAAGGACGGCCAGGTTGCAAGCGAGCAACGCTCCGAAGGCTTCAATTTTGACTATCGTCGAGCAGAACGTCGTGTGAAGCCAGTTGTCGCCAGTCAACCCGTCGAACAGAACGCAACTCAAGTGCCTCTTCCTACCGCCACACCAAACGAAAAGGCCGTCCCGCCTGCTCCATCTAAGGATGTTGTGCCTCCGCCAGCTGTCAAGCCTCCTTCACCGGCGCCGGTCGAGGACTTCCAATCAAATGAGAAACCGACCTCTTCGGGCACCGGGAAACCTTCGTTCGGTCGCCCCACCGCTCAAATCTGGATCGGAAACCCAGCTGACGATGTTCGCGGAATGTTTGCATCTGAGCATCAAGCAAAGATCAAGGACTCTCGTCACCACACTGCTCAGAAGAGTAACCAAAAGTACGCCATCGTCTATTTCCATTCGGTTGAGGACGCTGCTGCTGCCATTGAGAGTCTTGACCACGCTCAATTAAGGTTCGCCGACGAATACAGAAGTAGCTATGAGAGCCGTGGTGGAGGAAGTTTTTCCTCACGCGGCGGCCCATCTTATCAAGGGAGCTACGATTCGAGGAAGAGCGGATCCGACACTGAGGTTCGTGGCGGATTTGGACGAGGTGGTCGTGGTGGAAGAGGAGGCCGTGGTGGAGCTGGAACTTTCCCGTCTAGAGGAGGTAGTTCTTCCCCCGGCCCCGGACGAGGTGGCATGCGCGGCCGAGGCGGCTTCTCGCAGAAAGACATCTCCGGGGACAAACAGGAGTGGCTTGACAAACCTGACAACAGCGAAGCTGGTTGGCCAAACGAAGAGAAGCCTCCTGCAGCCGTATCGGCCCCATCTGAAAACTCTGCGCAACACAACAACGCAGTCGAACCTTCTGCTGGAGCATCCACAGTGGGTGACTCTCAGTCTTCATAGTTATTTCGGCATCCGCGAGTTTTACTTTCTTCGCTAGTTTCAAAGTGTATTGTGTGCGCGTCGGGCTATAGTTCTCATGGTCCTATTACTTGTCTTGTATGATTCTATGGCATATTTGGGTACAGGTTTTATGGTTGCTTTGACGGATGGGCGGGGACGGATTTGTAGGCTGTGCCCGGTATGGTTTTTGCTTACACGGGAGATGCTAGATCTCTTTTTATTTCTTTGAGATTGCTATCTAGTGAGAGAAAAGTAGTGCAATATAGTATTTTTCATCCCTATTGTTCAAGGACGGAACATCTTTGAGGGCGTGATTCAGACTGTCAATCTTTGATTGAGAGCCCGTGATGGTGATGTGCCTTGAAGCGGATTTCGCTCTTGACTAGGCCAAATTTGATCTCCGTCGAGCGGCTCAGGAACTTTTCTCCGCGCTCAGCTTTCTCGCAGATGGCTTCGCCTTGGGGCCATCAATTGGCGCTTCCATCCTCAACGGCTCCCATAGGCTCTGCGGAATGGTCAGAGCTTAAAGCTCAAGGTTCATCAGGGTTCATCACACTCTAACAGTTAGACGGCCGCAGTTATTACTACAACAGCCGGACAAACACCACAACATGGGACAAACCCGATGCGCTAAAGACACCCGCAGAGATACGTCTTGCGAAAATCCCATGGAAGGAATTTTCCACGCCAGAAGGGCGCAAGTACTGGAACAACAGTCAGACTGGCGAGAGTGTGTGGACGATACCTCCCGAATACAAAGAAGCGCTCAATGGACCAGCAAAACCGAATGGGTATTCCCTGAAATTGAGTTCTCTGATGATAGGACCTCAACAGCATTGACGCTGCAGACATTCATTCCTGCTCAGCAAACTGTGGAAGACGAGAACACGCCAGGGACAGAGGCATACTTCAACAAAGAAGAGGCCAAGAAAGAATTCGTAAGACTTCTACGGAAGACCGAAATGGAACCAACAAGTCAATGGAACGACGTCCTTCCGCAGATAATCAAGAATCCAGCGTTTCGCGGCGTCAAAGACCCAGTTGAGCGGAAGCGGTTGTTTGAAGAGTACAAGCAAACATTGCATAAAGAGGTCGAGGAGAAGGAGAAAGATCGTCGTCACCGGGTACGGCAGGCGTTTTTGCAGATGTGTCGGCGGCATACGGATATAAAGCATTATACTCGCTGGAAAACTGCTCGTCCAATATTACAAGATGAAACGGATTTCAAGGCTGCGAAGGACGATGATGAGCGGAGAGAGTTGTACGAAGAGTTCAGAATTGAGGCTCTGAAGGAATTCGAGGAGAAGGAGTATGCTGAAAGGAAGGATGCCATGAACAAATTCAGAAAGATTTTGGAGGAATTGGAGTTGGAGCCCTATGCACGATGGCGTCCCACAAAGGATATTTTTGAGCGCAAGATTCGTGAGGAGAATCGATTGGAAGAATTGTCCGCAATGAAGGAAGTCGATTATCTCAACGTATTCGAGGACTTTGTCAAAGAGCTAGAGAAGAACTTCAATGACGTTCGACAAGCGGAGAAGGATGCCAAATATCGTACCGAGCGGAAGAATCGCGATGCTTTTAATGTAGGATCCCATACAACCCTGCTGACTTCTAGGCTCTGCTTCAAGAACTTGTGAAAGAAGGAATCATCGTCGAAGGAACAAAGTGGAAGGAAGTATTTAATCTCTTCGAGAATGATGAACGATTCCTGAACATGCTTGGACAGTCAGGGTCAACTCCGCTGGAGCTCTTCTGGGACGTCGTTGAACAACTTGATACAGAGTTTCGTCTTCGGCGAGACTATGTATTGGATGTACTGGAAGAGAAACGCTACGAAGTCTCCGAAACGACCAACTACGATGATTTCAAAGCCCTAATGTCTTCAGATCATCGTACGTCAGTCATACCCCCTCCACTTCTCCAACGTATCTTTACAAATTTGGTCAACAAGTCAAAAAGGCACGCATCTTCTAGGTCGAGAAAAAAGCCTGATGCCTTCCGAAGTCTCCTCCGTCATATACCTGAGGTAACGTATGATTCTACCTGGGAATCCATCCGTCCTCTTGTCGAAAAGTCAGAAGAGTATTTAGCTCTTGAATCAGATGAAGAACGAATTGCGGTGTTTGATAAGGTCATACGGCGTCTGAAGGAGAAACGCGAGGAAGAGAAGAGATATCGTGAACGGGAGGGGAGTGCCCGAGCTAGTAAACGGGATCGAGATGAAAGCGCCCACCGCGATAGTCGTTATGACTCCAAAAGCCGCCGACGATATGAAGATGGTTATGACAGAAGTCGAGAACGATCTCGTCATCGGTCGCGGGAGAGAACATCTCAATCACGAGATCGGGATCATGATCGGGACAGAAGATACCGAGATCGCTCGAGGGGTTACTCGCGTCGTGATGAACTCGACTATGGTGATGGAAAAGACCGATCTAAAAGACGTAGTGAGGAGGATGTACAATCTGGCGAAAGAAAGGTATAACAATTACCTAAAAATGCTAATTCTAGCGACCTCGCAAGGAAGGACTCGATTACGGAGATAAGGAAGATGGGGAAGTTAGCGAAGAAGGGGAAATCCCCGATTAGATTCCTATATAGTAGACTATCCCTGTACCTTATCAACCCGTCCTCTATTACCACTTCTACACCCAAACTCCAAACCAATTTTAAAGACCCTATTGATGTAATTCATCGTCACTATCATTCTCGTCCAGTAATGGATCAGAAGCAAGTAATGCCTCACTGTATCTACCAAAGTCAGCTACTGTTCGCAAAAGTCAATACCTTTGTGAGGCATCGTTCTGCCATTCCTCCTCAAATAGGCCATCGTGGGCATCGAGGCTCGAGTAACTTCTTCCTCCCCAACTTGATAACAGAACAGGGAAAAACATCAAACCATGCAAAGCCGCGAAAATGACCAAGGCTAACCATATGCGGAAATAATAAATTTCGAAAATCTTTGATCTCGTAAACGCCAGAACAGTCACTCCAACAAACTTTGTTAATGTAATGCCGCTGAATACCTAACAATCAGATAAGGACTAAAAATGTGGGAATACCGATGCACCGACACTGACAAGGGCACCGCATGCACGTTCCTCTCGTTCAGTACTCTTGCCCATTCGGGAGCTGACATGTGAGACAGCAGATGGACTCGGTATGGTGAAACTCTTGGCAATGTGAGCACAGAATTCCACGCCAATTCCAACACAGATGACCAAATTGACGAGACTTATTGCATTGAGATTGACATCCCATAAAACCATAACTCCAGCAACATCCACGACGATCATCATAACCGTGATTGTCAACAACAGAGCAGTCTTCAAACTTCCAAGCAATATAGCGCTCGCGATACATATTGCTCCAAGAGCTGAACCAATGAGTGTAAAGGTCAAGGGAACAATGGTGATGTATTGATCGAAAAAGATGTAAAACACCGAATACGGGAAAACTTTGGCGCCAGTACTCTCCCCGATTTCTTTCGAAATTCGACGGGCCGCCTTGTACGCTGCAATATAGTCCGCTTGATGGTCCAGGTTGGTGTGACTTGTTCGGAAATGACTTGCTTTGATAGTAGTCCCGAGCTCATCTACCACAATGGCATCCTTATACCCGGCTGCGCCACCCAGGGGACACTCGTCGGTCGGTACCGACTGCAGCCAGAAATCCAGATAATGGAGAAACTCTCTTCCCCTCGGTGACCCAGCCAACGTAAAATTCCACGGTGGGTTGTGATCCTTGTAACATACGTCGCATAGAAAGTCGGGTTGACCGGGCTTACAAAGTTGTTTGCCGCCGGTATTTTTCCGCACTCGGCAGCATTGAGTGATTTCTGGATTAAGCCAATGTATAAAGTCGTCGACCCAGGAGGCCGCTGGCTCAGCAATGTACGAGACTTCACTTCGCTTGCGTTCTTGTTCCAGAACATTCGCAATCGAGAAATCTTGACAGGTAGAGAATCGCCCGCAAAGGGCTTGTTGGCCGGAGAGTTCGGTGACGTTGACATCCTGTGCCACGAAATAAACCGGTGGACCGGAGACAAAATAGCGGTCAAGGTCGTTGAAATACTGAATCAGATAAGAGTCGCTCGGAATGGCAATTCGTTGGTCCAGTCCTAGTTGCATGCCAGGCAGTAGCGCCAATGCAGCAGCGAACATCCCGAAGAAGATCACGTTGAGTACAATCTTGGTACCTCGCTTAACCAGGAATGGCGCATACCATCGTCGAACGAAACGCGTTAATCGACTCTCAAAATGATATCCCGCAATACCTCGGCCAGAGAACTTCACGAGAGGAAAGCAATCCATTCGATTTGCCTCCACCCGTTTCTGGTCAAGAGCCAAGGCAGCAACAAACATCGTACACTGTAGAGCGGCATCAAAGATGACTGCACCAGCTGCATAAATAGCGAAATTTCGAACCGCTGGCATACCTACTGCGGCACCAAGAGAGAAAGCAACCATCTCGGAGACAGCAGAAAGTAATACTGATGGACCCATTCTGCCGAGTGCCCTTCCAACGCGTTGTTCGATCGATTCATCGCTGAAGCGAGTGTTCATGCGCTGAAATTCGTGGACGAGTAGGAAAATATTATCGACGCCGACTGCTAGAACAAAGAAAGGAATGACTTCTGCAATGATCAAGGTAGTCTTAACACCGAAAGCGGAGAATATTCCCACTGAGGAGACGACCGAGAGTAGTACGATGACGATACCAAAGAGACCGAGTGTGAATTTCGAGCTAACAAGCGTGCTTCGCGAGAAGGAGAAAGTCGAGCCTAGGGAAAGGGATGCGTAAAGGAACATGACGACATAGGAGATGACGACGATTTTGGCGTCTGTGTTGGTGGACTTATTCAGTTCTTCCTCGAGACTTCGTTCTGTTGAGAATGATAATCGGAGACCTCGGTCAGTGGCTTCTTGTTGGACTTGGATCATTAGATCCCGTAACGCAAGTTCGAAATCATCGCCTTGTTCCCAAGTTTCACTGCCCTTGACACCATTGTTCACGACCCATGTTGTGATCATACTTTGACTGTCCAACGGGTCCTCCACTCCGTCCTTCTCAGCAGAGAGAATCAACGACGGCTTCAGGGGTTGCTTGAATTGTGGAAGACATTGAACTGGCTGTGCCACACACAATTCTAGTTGATCTCTCCAATTATCCTCGTCAACGCCATCGACATCGCCTTGCCAATATCCAGTCACAGATTGTACCACACATTGATTCTCAACGGGTTTGAAGCAAATATCGTCCAACGTCAAATTTGCACCCGGTGACTTCAATGCTCTGACTCGGGACTCAACATCAAACCACCACACAAGAGTCTCATAAGACAAAACCGGTCCCGTTTCGTTGACCAGAAATGCTTGCTCAGCGCGATAGAAGGGTCCGAAATTCTCGTCGAAGAATGTCTTCTCCTGTGCCGCATCCGATTGAGGGGCAACCCATAACTTGACTGGATCTGTCTCGATCTCGAATCTCAGCCATCCAAGACACATCAATCCTACCACCACAAGACATGTAACGATTGTCGTGAGAGGATATGTGGCACAGGTGAATCCCAATCTATAAAAGACTCGATGAAGTTGAGAGTCAAGGTGATATTCCCCTTCACCGAATTTGTCGCCGGCTCTCGCTCCATCGAGAGAATCTTCTTCGTCATCGTCGGATTCCGCTCCCGTAGTATGGTTGCTGAGGAAAGTACTTCGCGCGGAAAGACGAAGCGGCCGTTGATTGTATTGGAAGACTCTGCGAGCTGAGTATGCGAAGAGAATAGCGACTAGCGCCACCGAATATATCAAAATCATTGCAAGTGACCAACAAGGTAGTAGCCCCGCATAACATTTCTTGTCTGAAGGTAATTCGGGGAGCTGAGGACAAGTTGCCGGACAATCCACACAAGGACATCGATACAGAGGATTCTCGTCGTTGCAGGCTTTCGCTTGGGGCTTCAGAGGAGTCATTCCCTCGTGAGATGTGGTTGGAAAGTCGATTTGAAAAGGCGACCCACCTAATCGTTTTGTTCCCAGAAAGGTAAAAAAGGCTAAATAGTCCTTTGCACCTCCTCCGATCAGATCCATCACATATCCATTCGTGGTCGAGAACTTGACATCCTTGCATGAGTTGTAAAACCCCTCTCCATACCCAGGATCAACAAAGTAATCCACCGATGTCACCATCTCTTTCTTCCCCGACGGATGAGCTGTGGAGGTGACGTTGAGGAACGTAGATTGATCAGGTGAGCAAGTAAACGTACAGAAGAAATTGAAAAAGTTGTGCTTGCACGCAGGACAGGAGGATATTATTGAGCCGGCCACTTGAAGATTGGCCGCAGCGTCATCGACTTGTTCTTCCGTGCAGCATACGGGACCTGAAGACCATTGATCACCACATAGTTCCACGAGTTTTGATCGTAACGAGTCTGCAGGCTTTACTATTAGCTTCGGTGGTATAAAAGATTTACCTCTTGTGCCGCGCCGTTGTCTGGACATGGAAGCTGTTTGCCGAAGACGTCAAGCGACCCGCACTACGGTCAACAGTCGGTATAGCGATGATGTACCTGTCCTCTCAGGGCGCAACGTCCTTTCTCGTGCACTGCTGCCTCAGCTGAGGGCCATACTGTGCCTAGTGCCAGCAGTATCCCCAGCTGGAACTTCCATCCTCGTCGATGCAGCATATCAATCGGTCGATCGAGCAAGCGTCGTCACAACCAGCAAACCGCCACCCCCGTAAATACTCGCCGGACGCCAGACGGTCCCCGGGATCCAGGAGGGGACAGAAGTGCGTCCTGCTTAGTCATTGGAGATTGCGCGTTCGAAAAAGTTACCCACGTTAAACGAGATCACCAGTGTTCTACTCAGAAACGTTCGTTTGTGCTGCTGTGTTGTCTCCGTCAATGGCGTCTCAAAATGAACCAGCACCATCGCAGGACAAGAAGAAGGACGACGAGAAGCCTGCCGCTAATGGCGTCAAGAAGGACGAGGCGGAGGAGCTGGTGCGGGCCCTTCGAATGGTGACGTATACTAACAAACAGAGCGAGGAGGACCAGACCTTGAAGAACGAATTGGAGATGCTGGTGGAACGGTTAAAGGTGAGAGTTCTTGACAGAGGGATGCTGATGGGAAAGGAGAACGATGCCAGCTTATATCCCGCATCGCTGGAGAGTTTGAAGACGTTGATACGGACATCGACTTCGTCCATGACAGCAATGCCGAAACCATTGAAGTTCCTACGACCACACTACCGAGATCTCCAGAAAAGATACGAAGAATGGCCTGCATCGACCGAGAAAGTTTGTTCCTTTGACGTCTCTCTCTAATGAAAGGAATCCTTCGCAGATGTTCTCTCTGTTCTTGGAATGACATACTCCGACGACGAATCCCTCGATTCTCTCAAATACCGTCTCCTTTCACCCACTCCCTCTCCAACCGAATGGGGCCATGAATACGTCCGCCATCTAGCCTCTGAAATTGGTATCGCATTCAATAAGCGCCTAGTTGCTGGATCCGAAGAAGATACCACGGAGCTTCTCGACCTCGCGAAACAATTAATTCCCTTCCTCCTCTCTCATAATGCCGAACCCGATGCAGTCGATCTTCTCTCCGAATTAGATAGTATTTCATTGTTGCCGGATTATGTGGATGCGAATACCTGGGAGAGAGTAGTGGCTTATGTTGTCGCGTGCGTGCCGCTACTAACGCAGGACGATGATCGGGATTTCTTGATCTGCGCGAGGACGATTTATAAAAAGTACGGCAAATTAGTAGAGGCTATGACTTTGAGTATTCGACTGGACAGTATGGAATTTATCGAAGAGGACTTTGCAGACGCGAAGGATGAGTATGCGCCGCTTTTTATTGTTGCTAATGCTAGGGCATTGAGGAAACAACTGGCATTTTTGCTAGCACGGAACCAGATTTGGTTCAATCCCGGTCCCGATGAGTCCAACGAAATCGACGATTGTCTCCGCAACTTATCCCTCTCGAACCATTTCATTCATCTTGCCACCGAATTATCCGTCAAAGATCCAAAGTCTCCCGAAGACATATACAAATCCCATCTCGAGAACACGAGACCCGGTCTAACCGGCGGGGTCGATTCAGCAAAAATGAATCTTGCAAGTACTTTCGTGAGCGGTCTTGTCAACGCTGGTATGAAGGAGGATAAATTAGGAATGACAGGGAAAAAATATGAAAAGGATGGCGAGACTGTGTTCGAGACTGGAGGGAACTGGATCTGGAAGAACAAGGATATGGGGATGTTGAGTGCGACAGCAAGTTTAGGATGGCTAAACCTCTGGGATGCAGAGGACTCGATAAATACTATCGATGCTTTCGTTTATGCGGACGATCCGAACATCCAGGTACCACAACCCTTCCCTTCAGGCGGGAGCTAAAGACAGGCTGGTGCACTCCTGGCAACGGGAATGGTTAACTCCACCGTTCATAACGAGAACGATCCTGCTCTTGCGATCCTTTCCGAATTCGTAGAGTCAGAAAAATCGCTTCTACGGGCCACTTCAATCATGGGTCTCGGTATCGCGTATACATCCTCCAACCGCGATGACCTCAAAGAACTTATTCTCCCTGTCGTATCTGACACCACCATCGATCTCCAAGTTAGTGGAATCGCCTCAGTCGCGCTAGGTCAAATCTTTATCGGCCAGGGGGCTCAAGCTGACAACGAAATCGCGTCAACGATGCTGCAAACACTCATGGAGCTAGAACCCGAGCAGCTGACATCGCCGTGGATCAAGTTCTACGGACTTGGCTTGGCCTTGCTGTTTTTTGGAAAACAGGATGCTAGCGATGCTATTATTGAGACTCTGAAAGCTATTCAACATCCTATTGCTAATGAGGCGATTGTTATGTTGACAATGTGCTCGTTTGCCGGGACGGGCGATGTGTTGAGGCTGCAGCAGATGTTGCGTTTATGTGCGGAAGATCCAAAGGCGAAGAAAGATGACGAAGACAAGGACAAGGAGAAAAAGGAGGGAGAGGATAGAGAGGAGGAGAAAGATTCTGGCAAGGGAGAGTTCCAGCAAGGTCTTGCAGTTATTGCGATTGCTGCAATCGCTATGGGCGAAGATGTCGGCAAAGAACTCTGCATGAGACATTTCGGGCACCTTGTACTGCCGCTTAACCGTGAAATTCCTAATTCATAGATGCATTTCGGCGAACCAGTGATTCGAAAGGCAGTGCCTCTTGCTATCGGCTTGTTATACGCCTCAAATCCGCAACTCACCGTCTTCGAAACGCTAAGTCGATACTCCCATGACAGCGATCTCGGAGTGGCTGTCAATGCAATCTTCGCAATGGGTCTAGTAGGCGCCGGCACTAACAACGCTCGACTTGCACAACTACTACGCGGCCTCGCAAGTTACTACAGTCGCGAACCCAGTTGTCTGTTCATGGTCCGAATCGCGCAGGGACTGCTGCACCTCGGGAAGGGAACAATGACCCTGAATCCCTACCACACCGATCGTCAAGTTCTCTCCCGTGTTAGCATCGCCGGTCTCCTACCCGTGCTCATCGCCATGATGGATCATACATGTACTCCCCTCACAAAGTGTCATGTCTCTAACCAAATTAGTTATCCTTGGAAATTATCATTGGATATTGTATTATTTGACGACTGCGATGAGACCACGCTTCCTTATTACTCTGGATGAGCAGTTGAATAATCTCCCTGTCACGGTACGGGTCGGTCAGGCTGTCGACACAGTTGGCCAGGCAGGAAAACCAAAGACTATTACTGGCTTTCAGACACATTCTACACCTGTTCTTATTGGGTATGGTGAGCGTGCTGAACTTGCTACGGAGGAGTATTTGCCTATGGCCAGTGTGTTGGAGGGATTTGTTATTTTGAAACGGAATCCAGAGTATATGGATGAAGACCGGCCACACTAGTTCTCAAGGTAGCAAAAACAAGATGGCGAGAATAAGATGATTCGAACGCGTGGAAGAAGAGGATTCGTGAGAAGTGTTTCAGCGATGCAGTCGCCAGTAGCATAGTCTACTCGGCCCTAGTGGATATTTCTTTAAGCATTGTCATCATAGATCTATTCATTTCTACATACGCGTCCGATCTACTCCAAACTATACAATTGAGTCAACAGATCCTCTATACATTTCTCCAAAGGAATCCAAGTCATTCCCAATTGTTTCTCAGCACTCGAGACATCGAAAGTAAATCTCTCCTCAGGGAGTTTATAGTTCGGATCGCCGACAGGGATGTCCTTTCTGTCAGGAAATTTCTCCCGTGCAATATCCACAATCTATATCAACACAGTTCTTGAAGAAACGTACCCGCTGCCAACTGAATTCACGTCCGCTGACCAAGAATCGCTGATTTCCTTTCACAGAATCGTCAATTGCCCTAACGTGGGCGGTGGCTACATCTCGTACATCGACCCATCTCCAATTCATTGTTGGCGGGACTTTGGCATCTCTCCCAGCAGTCACAAGACGCCAGATCTGCGCGTTCGACTCATTGAGGCTAGCGAGAGTGACGTCATGCTCACAGGGTCCAAAAACCATAGGAGGTTGAATGGTGATGATGTCGAAATGCGGCTTCTTCGTCTCCATGAATTCCCAGGCCGCTTTTTCGGCAAAAGTCTTGCTGGCGCGATAACCAGTGACATGGGTGTTGGTAGTCTGAGCTTCCTCCCACGTTATGGGGTTCCAATCCTTTTCTAAACATCAGTATTATCAATTGACATATTATATTACCCGTATAGACTTTTCCTGGCCATGCACCCCTAGAAGTCAATTAGATTCCATAAAGGCAATACTTTTCAGCAGTCAATACAGCCGCAAATGAACTCGTAATAACCACTCTCTTCACTTTCTTCTCCTTCAACGCTTCCTCCAAAATCCCCTTCGTCCCCTGAATCGCAGGCTCATAAAAATCCTTCGTATAATCCGTAACATTGAAATGGAACGGACTCGCCACATGAATAACATAGTCACAGTCTACAAGTCAATCCCCGCTATCTCGTGGAAAGAAATCGAACCCTTCACGGCATCTTTGAAGGCTCCCGGTTGAGCGATATCTTCCACAATGACAAACGACAGGTCCGCATCGGGATATTTCTTTTTGAAGAAATCTGCTTTTGCCTGCGAACGAACGGTCCCGCGAACAGAGTATCCCTTTTGGATTAATTGCGAGAAGACGTGCGCGCCGATAAAGCCGCTTGGGCCCGTTACGAGGATACGAGGAGCCATTTTTGTAGTTGCTTCGAGATGGACTTGGGGAATTGCGAAGGAGGGGCAGGGGGTTTATTTGGTGGGCTTTGGAAGGAGAAATCAGAAATCACTGTGGATGAGGGCGACGAAGTGGAGAAATGCTGGTGACGTTATTGAGGATCGGCGTTGCGTGCTGGGGCAACCATAACAGCTGTGGTATACGAGCAGAGGCACCTATCGACCGCTTCATCTACCTGACAGGGTTTTCTTACCAGGGTATCGTGGGACACTTTAGCAGACATCTAGACTTGAAGCGTAAGCCTCTGGGAAGTGTCTAGTCTATATCAATTACCCGTGTACCCCGATTGAACTTGGACCTCTTCATACCGCGGGCTCATCTGATGAGCTGTATTGCGATCAGCAAGCTCACTTCAACGCAAATAGCTTACACAATTCGGCTATTAACTTTCCTGGACCTCTTTATCCTTATCCAACCCAATTATGATAGCATTGTCCGCCTTTCGGCCTATCTCGCTACACATCAATCTCAGATTAGACTTTCGCTACAAAGTAGCTATCTTACTGGTCGACCACGTCCGCAACAACAGCCGGCACAAAGCAACATCGCTGTCCTCTGCTTTGAAAAGTCCTTCTCACATGCGCATTTTTCTGAGCATAATGACGCGACAGAGATCCCAACCTAGCCCGGTTCTGGGGTGGATATCCCAGAATGACTAAAATAGCATATTTTCCTCGTGAATCACGTTTTCGCGGAACGGCGATAGGCAGGAACCCAGTTCGAAGAATTAGCGAGGATGCTGAATTACATCATTCAGGGGGTGCTCGTTAAATGCGTCTCCCAAGGGATGCAAACTTAACCGACGGTGCCGAGGATCAACAGTATCCGGCCAGGCACGTTGCATGATTCATTCATCTCTGCCAAGCAAGGGGCCCACAGTCTGTCTCCCTGCCCCTCCCTTCGGAATATTTGTACGGGATATTAGACCCTTGAAACAAGCCTTTCATATTCCGGAACAATAAATGACGAGTTTAATTACTCCTTTGCCCATAAAATGTGAAACGCTTCCTTTGACCATTTTGATGCGTATTGACCGCCAGGCTGCCGCCATTGGCCAAACTTTGTCATGTGTCCATCCAATCCCGACGCCCCAATGACCCTTTTAAAGTTCAGCCACAGCATCCCCGGAAGGGACAAATGTGGCTCCGTTTCAGGTGATGTTACAGGATACATCGAGGCAACACTTTGCGTTTCGAAAACGAGGGCTGTGCGGATGGGATTCTGGTGAACGTGGAGAGAGCGCGTGGTTATTGTTTCACGACCCGTTGCTTGGACCATTCTTTCTCCCTTCCACCGCTTGGCCAGGCGGAAAGTCTTGCTTATAAAAAGGGGGTTTGTTTGGGACAATGAGACTATATAACAGCCACTGCCACCGGAAAACTTTTAGTTTCTTTTCTTCATACCAACACTATCGTCCTCCTCGACCTTTAATCCCAAAGCCATCTTCGAAATTCACTGTCTCATAATGAAATCTTTCATCGGCTCTCTTCTCGTTCTCGGTGCCTCGATGGCACAAGCATCGAACCATGTTGTCGTCCTCGGTGACGGCGGTGCGTTGACGTTCGCTCCAAATCAAATCACTGCCGCGGTAGGAGATACCGTTGAATTCCTCTTCGCAGCAGGAGTATTCACCCTTTCCAGTCCTCGACTAATCTCTAGAACCACTCCGTCGCACAATCTTCTTTCGCAGCACCTTGCGTACCCCTCGCAAACGGAATCTGGTCCGGCTTTGAATTCGTCTCGAAGCCCGCTGCTGCAAGTGCCTCTGCCGGGGCAGCCACTACAAGCCAGGCTTCCTCCTCTTATGGAGGAGGCTACAAGGCTAAGCGCCAGACTTCTACCGTCCCCTCATTCACTGTCACCATCAACAATACCAGCCCATTGTGGTTCTACTGCGCCCAGGCCAAGCACTGTCAAGCCGGTATGGTCATGGCTATCAACGTCAACACCACGGTACCGCTTCCTCCAATAACCCTCTAATTGAATAGTCAAATAAAACTCTTGATGCATTCAAGAAAGCGGCTTCTGCAGCCCCATCAAATCTTCCTGGCTTGGTCGTCGAAGGTGGTGTCCAAGGTCAAGCAACCGTGGCGGGAGGATCCAGCTCAGGCTCAGGCTCTGGATCAAGCTCAGGCTCAAGTTCCAGCACCGCTAGCGCCGGCACGACTGCGTCCTCTGCTGGTAATGTCATCATGGTCAGTGGCTCGGCTTTCTTCGCCATTCTCGTTATGGCTCTCTTTGGAGGATTTATGGCTGTTTAAAATGGGAGGGAGATGGGTGGTAGTACATGGGGTTTGGCGCTTTCTCCGGGATTCCGTATTGTTGGGTTCTAGAATGTAATGTAGAAATAACCGCCTGCAAGCAGGCGTATACATTCAAAAGTTCATCCACCTCTTTTCATGTGAACTCGTTTGTTGTGAATCGCGTGGGAATCAGGGGCGATGAGATCTCACGTCAGAGGCAGATCAGCCACAACTCAGATCTGCAGTGCCATCATCCGTCATCGTCAGCTTCCCTCCGCCCACATTGAATGCGACGAGCAACACCTCGTCTCCTGCAACTAACAACACAACAAAGACTCGTCTCAACAACAACAGCAGCAATTCCATCCAGCATGAACGGCCACCCTTCCTTCTCCGGCGTCTCCCTCGCTGCCCTCCCGAAATCCCACACATTCACAACCCAGCTCCCCCCCGACCCAATCATCCCCACCC
>Ga0302325_10014432_pt1 | contig 16813 bp, 15 predicted proteins | sample Palsa_T0_2_FD_201948 | JGI IMG/M metagenome (GOLD analysis project Ga0302325, IMG submission 201948) | Peat permafrost microbial communities from Stordalen Mire near Abisko, Sweden - Palsa_T0_2 | ecosystem: Environmental > Terrestrial > Soil > Palsa > Peat permafrost | place: Sweden: Abisko... | reverse complement strand
GCGACTGGTCGGTCGGCGCCGATACCTCCGTCGCCTTGATTTCCAAGGGTGCCGGGGGTCAATACGACACCGCCGCTCTGGGCCAGCCGATCCTCGGCTTTATCTTTCATCAGAAGGGCCTGCTCGGAGACCTCTCATTCGAGGGCTCGAAGATCACCAAGATCAAGGATTGATCCCGGTCATTCCCCGCCGGGGCGCGGCATCGCGCCCCGGCCGCGATGACTCCCGGAGATAGCGCAGCACAAGGCGTTCAGCCGATCTGCAGGGAACGCAAGGCGGGCGACGGCAATGGCGGACACCTTCACGCGCAGAAAACGAGCAGCTCTGCCCGCCGAGCTTCCGGTCAGAAATAGCATCCTCGGCGCCCTGCTCGCGGCGGAATACGAGCAGCTGCTACCCAAGCTCGAGCACGTGACATTGTCACGCGGCGACATCGTGCATCGCGCGGATCAGGAAATCGAGGAAGTATACTTTCCGGAACAAGCCGTGATCGCGATGGTCGACCGCATGGACAACGGCCGCACCGTCGAAGTCGGCATGATCGGCCACGAGGGCATCGTTGGCATCAACGTTGCCCTGGGCGGCATGGCCACACCCGATCAGGCGATCGTGCAGTTCGCGGGCGGCGCGATGCGGATGAAGTCGAAAGACCTGAAGAAGGAACTGCGCAGTCGCAACCCCCTGCAGCCCCCCCTGCTGGCCTACGCGCGCACGTTTCTCGCGGTCATCAGCCAATCGGTGGGCTGCTGCCAGTACCACAGCGTGGAGCAGCGCCTGGCGCGCTGGTTGCTCGTCATGAATGACTATGCCGGCGCACGGGAATTTCCGATGGAGCACAAGTCGATTGCCCTGATGCTGGGGGTGCGTCGCGAAGGCATTACCGAGGCGGCCAGCAAGCTTCAGGCGCGCGCATTGATCCGCTACCGGCGCGGCCGTATCAGCGTCATCGACGGCGCGCGCCTGGGCAAGAGCGCCTGCGAGTGCTACCGCTACATCAGGCAGCAATACCGGCAGCTGCACGGCGAATTTCCGCGATTGTTATCCCGCAAATGACCGGCGCGTGGCCCGCCGCTGCCACGCCCGCGGCCGGCGTCACAGGCGTGGCCGTGCGAGAATCCGCGCCTTCATGGACGCTCATCGCGCCGGCGAGCCGCGCGTGAGTGCGCAACGGACGATGAATCGCGTGGAGAATCGCTGGTAATGCGGCTGGAGGGCGACTACGACTTCATCATTGTCGGGGCCGGCACCGCGGGATGCATCCTGGCCAACCGGCTCTCGGCCAAGGCCGGTCGCCGGGTGCTGCTGCTCGAAGCCGGCGGCAACGACCACTGGATCTGGTTCCACATCCCCGTCGGCTATCTCTTTGCGATCGGCAATCCCCGATGCGACTGGATGTTCCGCACCCAGAACGAGCCCGGCCTGAACGCCCGCTGCCTCGCCTACCCGCGTGGCAAGGTGATCGGAGGCTCCTCGTCGATCAACGCCATGATCTGCATGCGGGGTCAGGCGGCGGACTATGACGGCTGGCGCGCACTGGGTCTTCCGGGCTGGGGTTGGAACGACGTCCTGCCGGCCTTCCGGCGCCTGGAAGACCACTTCATGGGCGCAAGCCCGTACCATGGTACCGGTGGCGGCTGGCGCGTGGAGGCCCCGCGCATCGCCTGGCCGGTCCTCGATGCGGTGCGCGCGGCCGCCGTCCAGCTCGGCGTGCCGGCGATCGACGATTTTAATTGCGGCGACAACGAGGGGGTCTCCTATTTCCATGTCAACCAGAAACGTGGCCGGCGCTGGTCCGCTGCGCGCGGCTTCCTGACGCCGGCGCGCGCGCGCGACAACCTGCGGCTCGAACTGCGGGTCCTGGTCGAGCGTGTGATCATCGAGGGCGGCCGCGCCAGCGGGGTACAGTACCGGCGCGATGGCAACATCGTCGAGGCACGCACCCGGGGCGAGATCATCCTGTGCGCCGGGGCCATCGGCTCGCCGCACATCTTGAGCCTGTCCGGAATCGGGCGGCACGAGTGGCTCGCGCCACTCGGCATTCCGACCCTGCTCGACCGGCCCGGGGTGGGCTCGAATCTGCAGGATCATCTGCAGCTGCGCGCGATCTACAAGGTCAGCAACGTCAGGACCCTCAACGAGACCTATCACTCTCTGCTCAGGCGCGCCGGCATGGGGCTCGACTATGCGCTGCGCCGCCGCGGTCCATTGACCATGGCGCCCTCGCAACTCGGCATCTTCATGCGCTCGGACCCCGCACAGCCCAGGGCGAACATAGAGTTTCACGTACAGCCGTTGTCGCTGGATAAGTTCGGGGACCCGCTGCACAGGTTTCCGGCGATCACCGTGAGTCCCTGCAATCTTCGCCCGACGTCGCGCGGCACGGTGCGCCCGGCTTGCGCCGATCCGCTGGCCGCGCCATTGATCGCACCGAATTACCTGTCGACCTCGCAGGATCGCGCCGTGGCGGCGAATGCGATTCGTGCGACGCGGCGGCTCATGGCCCAGCCCGCCATGCAGGAATTTGCCCCGGAGGAATTCCTCCCCGGCCCCACGGTTGCAGACGATACGCCATCTCTGGTGCAGGCCGCGGGAGATATCGGCACCACCATCTTCCATCCTGTGGGGACGGTGAAGATGGGAGCGGACACGGACACAGCGGCGGTCCTGGATGCACGCCTGCGGGTGCGCGGCATCGAGCGCCTCCGGGTGATCGACGCCTCGGTCATGCCCACGATCACCTCCGGTAATACCAACACTCCCACCGCTATGATTGCCGAGCGGGGCGCCGACATGGTGCTGGAGGACTTGCGCTGAGCACGGCGATTCAGTCGCTGCATAAGCTCAGATCGAAATCGTCGCTGGTGCCGCGAAGCAAATGCGCTAGCTTTGCCCTCGGTTAGCCGCAGTTCGCCAGGCGGTCGCGCACTGCGGCGCAACCAGGAGGCGTAGCTACCTATGAGTGCCGTGATCGAGCAGGTGGCGATCCGCGCAGCCACCGACGTGGAGACGGTGCTGAACTACACCCGTGACACCGGAACGCGGCCGGTGAACTACACCTTCGATCCGCCGCCGGGTGTACCCAGAAGCAGCGGCGAGATCGACGCGCGCACTGTAACCATTCACGACGCGCGGCGGGTGCGCGGCCTGGCGCTGGACGCGAGACCTACACCGGCGCCGACAAGGTCGTGATTTTCGACCACACCCTGCGCGACAGCACTGCCGAACGCGGCCAGGCGCAGCTGCGGGTCCCCGTACGCCGTGTGCACGACGACCAGACCCTGGCCTCAGCCCCGCGCCGCGTGAGCCGGCACCTGCCTCCGGACGAGGGCGCCTGGCGCCTGCAGCGCCGCTTTGCGATCGTCAACTTCTGGCGGCCCGTCGGCGGGCGAGTGTTGCAGACACCGCTCGCGGTGTGCGATGCGCGCACCATCGAGCCGGCTGACCTGATACCCAGCGACCTGGTGTATCGCGACTGGACCGGCGAGACCTACGCGGTTGCATTCAATGCGCGCCACCGCTGGTACTGGTATCCGCGCCAGGCGCCGTCGGAAGCCACGCTGCTCAAGATCTATGATTCCGCCACCGATGGCCGCGCACGCCTTACCGCGCACAGCGCATTCGACGACCCGACCAGCGCGCCGGATGCGCCGCCCCGCCGCAGCATCGAGCTGCGTTCGATCGTCTTCTGGTAGCGGCGCGCTTCCTGAGCGCAGATTCAGCGCAGATTGGGTTGCGGCGTCAGCCGCAGGTACGGCGTGACGGCGACGTAACCGTTAGGAAACTTCTGCCTGATGGTGGCGGGATCCTGCAGTGACGGCACGATGATCACGTCCTCGCCGTGCTTCCAGTTGCCCGGCGTCGCGACGCTGTAGTTGTCGGTAAGCTGCAGCGAATCGATGGCACGCAGGATCTCGGCGAAGTTGCGCCCGGTGCTGGCCGGATAGGTGATGATCAGTCTTACCTTCTTCGCCGGATCGATCACGAACAGGGATCGCACGGTCGCGGTCGTGCTGGCATTGGGATGAATCAGATCGTACAGCTCACTGACCTTGCGATCGGCATCGGCGATGATCGGAAACTTGACCTCTACGTGCTGCGAGAAGTTGATGTCGTCGATCCACTTCTGGTGCGACTCAACTGAGTCCACCGAGAGCGCGATCACCTTGACGTCGCGCTTGCCGAACTCGTGCTTGAGCGTGGCGGTCAGGCCCAGCTCCGTGGTGCACACGGGCGTAAAATCCGCCGGGTGCGAAAACAGCACGCCCCAGCTGCTCCCCAGCCACTCGTGGAAGCGAATGCGACCGAGGCTGGAGTCCTGTTCGAAATCGGGGGCGGTATCACCGAGACGCAGGCTGGGCATGGCACATCCTTCCAGTTGAGCGCGATAATTGAGTGCGACGATGATCGAGGCGGCCCTGATGCTAACGTAGCGTTGCAAGCGACGGAAATGACATTTCCTCAACAGCTCATGCACTGCGCGCTCACGGCAGTGATGCCGGCGATACTCGGCGCGTTGTACTGCCTCGCACCGGCCGTCGGCGCGGACAAGGCCGACGCGCCGGCCGTGAAATCACTGGACACGGTCGTCATTACCGCGAAGCGAATGCCCGAGACCGTGCCGGACGAGCTCGTCAAGCAGCGGGTGGAGACGGCCCTGCATGACGATCCGTTCTTCTACGATGGCCACGTCGCCGTCACGGTGAAAAACGGCGTGGTTCACCTGCAAGGGATCGTGTTTGACGCCGCGGACATACGGGATGCGAGACGCATCATCCGAAGAAAGGTGGCCGGCGTGAAACGCGTGGTCAACGAGCTCGAGATCTGCAGTTGCGATGGCGGCGGCGGTGGCGGCTGAGGTGACTGCAGGTGACAATCGTCTCCGTCGGCGGCATTCTGCGGCCACGCCGCGCACCACCGGTTGGGGTGCGGCCGTTCGAAACCGCACGTTACCTCACTTCAGGGAGAAAAAATCTATGAAGACTGCAATGCCGAGGCTGCTGCTCGCGGCCGGGCTGATGTTCTTTGCCACCATTGCTGCAGCGCAAGAAGCACGAGTGTACACCGAGGGACCGGTCACGCATGTCTCATACATCAAGATCAAACCCGGCATGTACGATGCCTACATGAAGTATCTTGATACCGACTACAAGCAGCTCCTGGAGGAAGCCAAGAAGCAGGGCATCATCCTTGATTACAAGGTGTTCCAGACCACCGAGGCCCATGTGCCCTCCGATCCGGACATGGTGCTGTTCGTCGTCTACAAGAACATGGCGGCCCTGGATAGTCTGTACGAGCGGATGGAGCCGCTGGCGGCCAAGGCAATGGGACCGCGCCAGAAGCGAGCCGATGCCGCGGTCAGCCGCGAGGCGATGCGGGAGGTCCTCGGTGACCGATATATTCGCGAGCTGATCCTCAAGTAGCTCGGGCCGCCACAAAATCGTGCGGGCCGGGTGCCGCGACACAGCGCCACCCGCCCCGCACGACCGCCGCTGCGATCGGCCAGCCTACACCGACGAGGCCGCCTGCACGGCGCGTCGAAATTCAAGCGGCGCACTGATATTCGCGAACGGCTCATGGGTGCCGCCCGTACCGGTGACTACGATCGACCCGCAGCCAAAGATGCGGCCCATGATTCCCTGGGTGACGGCGATCGCCTCGACCTTCGACAGCAGCATTTCAAGCGTGCGCCGTCGGAATACCCCGACCTTGATGATGACGCGCTTGTTGGTGACGGCGAACTCGGAGGATATGAAGACAAGATATTTCATCAGCCCGAGAATGCAGGCGATGAGGAACACAAAGCCGGCGGCGGCATGGGCGCCGTACACCAGCAGCGCCAGGGCGAGCAGCGCAAAAACAATCGGCCACGCAAAGATGATCGGGTGCAGCCGGGTCCGAAAAGTCACGGTTTCATTTGGAATCAGGCTTTTATCGACGTAACTCATGTATCCCCCTGCGCCGCTAGGACCTCTTCTTGTGAGTATCGAAGAACTTCACCACGCGCTGCTCGGCGTCCGGTGCCAGGCCCTCGTTCTTGAACAGCTCCAGGGCGTGGGCGTCGTGCAAAGTCAGCCCGTGGCTCGCCATCAGCGCCCGCTTGTTGACCTGATTGGCGTACCAGGAATTGGCCAGGATGTCCTCGGCCAGCGCCGCCAGCTCGGCATCGAAACGCTCGTCGGCAAAGCAGTAATTCGCCAGGTGCATGTCGTGCGCCTGGGAGCCCGAGTAGGTGCGGCAGGTCAACATCATCTCGCTCGCAATCGCGGTGCCGACGCGGTGCGGCAGGCGCATGCTCAAACCCCAGATCGGCGTCAGGCCCCAGCGCGCGTAGACATCGGAGAACCTGGCGGAGGCGGAGGCGACGATCAGGTCGGCCGCCAGCGCCAGCTCCAAGGCTCCCGTGGAGCAGTAACCCTGCACGGCGGAGATCACCGGTTGCGGCAGGTTGGAGATTTTCTGGATTACCTCGGAATGATAGTGCGGCTTGGCATGGGCCCGGACGTGCTCGAGAACCTCCTGCATGTCGTAACCGGCCGAGAAATTGCCGCCGGCGCCCCGCAGGATGACCAGACCGATGGTTCTGGTTTCGCGTGCGATCTTGTCAACGTGCTCGTCGAGGGCCTCGAACACGTCCTTGGACAGCGCGTTCAACCGCTCCGGAACGTTCAAGATCAGGGTCGCAGTGCCGCGATGATTTTCCCGCAGGACGAGGGCAGTCATTGTGAGTTCCCGGCCGCTCGATTCCACCAGCCGCCACCCAGGGACTGGAACAGCCCGGCGGTGTCAGCATAGCGATTGGCCTGCGCCTGCACCAGCGTGAGTTCCGCCTGCTGATAGGCTTGTTCCGCGTTCAGTAGTGCCACGAGGGTGATCGTCCCGAGCTCGAGTTGACGGCGGCCCAGCGCCAGGGTCTTGCCGGCGGCGAGTTCCGCCTCCGCGCTTGCCTTCAGGGCATCGGCATCGGACTGCAATGCGCGCAAGGTATCGGCGACATTCTGGCACGCGAGAATCACAGCGGCACGATATTGCGCCGCCGCCTGGTCCAGGGCCGCATCCGCGGCCCGGCGCCGGTGCAACAAGGCGCCGGCATCGAACAACGTCTGCGTCAGCGAGGCGCCCAGGTCCCAGAATCCCGTGTATGGCGAGAACAACTGACCGAGTTTCAGCGCGCTGGAGCCCAGATCCGCATCGATCGAGAACTGCGGCAGCATATTGCCGAGTGCCACACCGACCTGCGCCGAGGCAGCATGCAGGTTCTCTTCCGCCTGGCGCACGTCGGGGCGCTGCTCGATGAGCTTGGAGGGCAAACTGACCGGAAGCTCCGTCGGCAACGTCAAATCCTCCAGGCGGAAAGTTTCCCCGGGTTCCTCCGACGGCAACTGCCCCAGCAGCGCCGTCAAGGCATCGCGCGTCTGCCCCAATTGCTTTTGCAGCGGCGGCAGCGTCTGGGCGGTCTGGGCCAGCGCGGCCTCCTGGGCGAGAACGTCCAGATCGCTCGCGGTGCCGAGCAGGCGCTGGCGTCGCACGATGTCGGTCAATTGCTGCTGCAGTGCCAGCAGCCGCTCGGTGGCCGCGATCTGGCCGCGCAGCGAAGCCTCCTGTACCGCGGTGACCACCACGTTGCTGGTCAACGTCACGTAGGCGGCCTCGAGTTGCAGGCGCGTGCCCTCGACACCGGCCCTGGCGGCCTCGAGCGTACGCCGCGTGACCCCGAACACATCGAGCGCGTAACTCAGACTCAGCTGCGCGGTGTAGAGACTGTAGATGGAACTGGGCGCAATCGTGGGGCTGGTGAGAGTGCTGGTGGGAAACTCGGAGCGGGTGGCGCTGAAGCTTCCCTGGACGACGGGGAAATAGGCGCCCCACTGTGCAGAATAGAGCTCGTGCGCCTGGCGCAGCGCCGCTTCCGCGGCGCCGATATTCGGATTGGCCTTCAGCGCCTGATCGATCAGACGGTTGAGCTTGGCGGATTGATACAGCGTCCACCACTCGCCCGGGATGTCCATGCCGGCCACGAAGTGCTGGGCATCGCCGCCGCTGCCCTCGGCTGATGCGGTATCCCCCTGGACCGGTGCACTGCCGTACCCGGGGGCGGATGGTGCGGCCGGCCGCTTGAAATTCGGGCCGACCGCGCACGCCGCGAGGCAGGCCAGCATTGCGCCGAGCATCAGACGCGCACTCCTCATGGGCCCCACCTGGGCTGACCATGGCGCTGTTCGGCCCAATGCTCGATGACGTGGTACATCGAGGGCAGAACAAACAACGTCAGGACGGTGGAGATCGCCAGGCCGCCCACCACCACGGTGGCAATGCCGCGCTGCACGTCGCTGCCGACCCCGGTGTGGATCGCCGCCGGCAGCATCCCCAGGGTTGCCACCGTGGCGGTCATGAGCACCGGACGCAGACGCTCGGTCGCACCGGTCATGATGGCCTGGTGCAATTCGAGCCCGGATTTGCGCATGCGATTGAGGTTCGACACCATGATGATGCCGTTCTGCACTGCCACGCCGAACAGCGCGATGAAGCCGACACCGCTCGCGACGTTGAGGCGCTCGCCTGTCAGATGCAGTGAGATCAGGCCTCCCAGCATCGCCAGCGGCACCACGCCCAGGATGAGCAGCGCCTGCCGGAACGATTTTATGCCGATGGTGAGGAAAATCAGCATCATCCCCATCACCAGGGCGAGGATCAGGAGCAGGCGCGCTTCCGCGCGCCGCTGATTCTCGAACTGCCCGCCCCACTCCAGCCGGATTTTGTTGGCGTCGATATGGACCTGGGCGGCGATCCTGGACTGCGCTTCGGCCAGGTAGGAGGTCAGATCGCGATCGCGGTTGTCGATCCGAATGGTCAGATTGCGTTGGCCGTTCTCGCGCGTGACGGTGCTCTCGCCCGAGCGAACGCGGATGTCGGCCAGCTCGGACAACGGCACCTGCACGCCGCCCGCGCTGTTCACGAACAGATTGCCCAGGGCTTGCGGCTGATCGCGCGCGTCCTGGGTGAAGCGGACGGTCAGCGGATAGATGCGCTCACCGACATAGACCGTCGACACCGGTGCCTGGCCGACCCCGGTCTGGATGACGTTCTGCACATCGGTCATGTTGACGCCGTATCGGGCCGCCTTGTCCCGATCCAGCTTGACCTCTATTTGCGGAATCGGGGGCTCCTGGAAGATCGACGCGCTGGAGGTGCCCTGGATGGTGTAGAGCACGTTGACGATCTGGCCGCCGATGCTGCGCAGCTGCTCCAGGTCATCGCCGTAGATCTTGATCACCAGCGGGCTGTGGGCGCCGCCGATCATATCGTTGACGCCGTCGATGATCGGCTGGCTGATGCCGATCGAATAACCCGGCAGGTCCCTGGCGAGGCCTGTGGCCAGCCGGTCCACGAATTGCTTCTTGGACTCACCTGCCGGCCAGGTGTCGTAGGCCTTGAGACCCACCGGCGCCTCGATGTGGGACATGGTCCAGGGATCGGTGCCGTCGTCGTTGCGCCCCGTCTGCGTCACCACGTAGGAGACTTCGGGATATTTGAGGATGGCCCGCCGCAGATCGCTGGCCATGTCGCTCGCCTTGTTCAGCGACAGGCCCGTGGGCATCTGCACCTGCAGCCACAGCGCCCCTTCGTCCAGATCCGGCAGAAAATCACGCCCGACGGTCGCCCCCAGACCGACCACGGCCAGCAGTGCAAAGATGACGACGCCATAAATGATGCGCGGCTGCTCCAGACAGGCGGCGAGCACCCGGTCGTACCACACGGTCAGGCGTTCCAGCCAGCGGTTGTGATAAACGCGACCGGGCTTGCGAAACGCCAGGTAGGCGAGGCCTGGTACCAGCGCCAGGGCTGTCAGCAACGCGCCGAACAGGGCGTAGCCCATCGTGTAGGCCATCGGCGTGAACAGCTTGGCTTCGGCGCGCTCGAACGAGAACAGCGGCAGATAGGCGGTGATGATGATCAGACTGGCGAAGAATATCGGCCGCGTGACCTGCAGAGTCGCGGCCCTGGCTTCGCTCTCGCTCAGTTCCTCGTTGGGCAAGGCCTCGCGCCGGCGCAGCACCGCCTCGGTCACGACGATGGCCCCATCGACCAGAATGCCGAAATCGATCGCACCCAGCGACAGCAGATTGGCCGACACGTGGGTGAGATTGAGCAAGGAGAACACGGACACCAGGGCCAGCGGGATGCTCACTGCCACGACGAAGGCGCTGCGCGGACTGCCGAGGAAGAGAATCAGGATCAGAAAAACCAGAGTGATGCCCTCGGCGATCGTCCGGCCGACCTTGTGGATCGTGGCCCGGACCAGATCGTCGCGGTCGATGTAGGGTACGATCCGAACGTCGCTGGCGGCCAGCCTGTGGTTGAGCTCGGCCACTTTGGCGTGAATGCCGCGCAGTGCCAGCGACGGGTTCTGGTATTTCAGCATCAGCACGATGCCTTCGATCGTGTCGGGATCACTGTCCTTGCCCAGGATGCCCTCGCGCTCCTGATGGCTGAGTGTCGTGCGGCCCAGATCGCGCACCAGCACCGGCGCACCCTTGACCTGCGTCACGACGATGGAACCGAGCTCGGTCAGGTCGTGGATCAGGCCGACACCGCGGATGACGTAGCTCTGATCGCCGCGCGAGACCCGGCCACCTCCGGCGTTGGTGTTGTTATTGTTGATCGCGTTGATGACGTCGGTGATGCCCAGGCCGTAGTGCTCGAGCTGTTTGGGATCCAGATTGAGCTGATACTCGGTGGTGAAGCCGCCGAAATTGGTGTCATCGACGACGCCGGGGACAGACTTGAGGGCGGGAATCACGATCCAGCGCTGAATCTCGGACAGCTCCTGAAGATTCTTCGTGTCCGATTCGAGCGTGTAACGATAGATCTCGCCGCCCGGACCGGCCACCGGATCGAGCGAGGGGGCTGCCCCGGCCGGCAGCGCCGCCTGGTTGATGCGTTCGATCAGGCGCTGGCGCGCCCAATAGTCCTCGTAGCCATCGCGAAACAGAACCGTAATCAACGACAGACCGAAGGTGCTCGAGGAGCGCATCAGCAGCAGCCCGGGGGTCCCGTTGATCTCGCGTTCGAGGGGTACAGTGATGAGCTGCTCGACCTCCTCGGCGGCCAGGCCGGGAATCTGTGTGGTTACCTGCGCGGCGACGTCGCCGAGCTCCGGGTAGGCCTCGACCGAGAGCGTCTCCCAGGCGTAGACGCCGAAACCGCTCAGCAGAATCGCCAGAACAATGACTGACCTGCGGTGATGCAGGCAGAAGCCGACGAACTGGTCAATCATTGAGCAGGATTCCGCCCTTGACGACGACCTGCTCGCCGGCCGCGACGCCGGAACGGATGGCGACCGATGCACCCTCCTCGAGCTGCGGATCCACGGTGCGGCGCTCGAAAGTCCACGGCGCGGTGGCGACGAATACGCTGGTGCGGTCGTTGTTCATCAGTAACGCCGAGCTCGGCAGAACCACCTGGGACTGCGCCGGTCCGATCAGCGTGACGCTCGCAAACATATTTGGCTTGAGTGCATAGTCGCTGTTCGCAAACGCAATACGGATCTTGTTGCGGCGGGTGTCCGGCTCGATCACATCGGATACAAACAGGACTTTGCCGCGCAGCAGACGGTCCGGATAGGCCACGAGACTGACCTCGGCGTCCTGATTCCTGGAAATCACGGCGATGTCCTTTTCGGGCACCAGCGCCGTGACCCATACGGTGCTCAGGTCGGCGATGGTCATCAGGGGCTGGGTCGGATCGTTGATCATGTTGCCGGGCGCCACCGCGAGCATGGTGACGCTGCCACCGACCGGCGCGGTCACGGTGAGCAAGTGCGAGGACGGCCTGTTGTCGGCGGACACGCCGAGTACTTTCAGGCGTGCGCGTGTTCGGTTGTATTCGGCCGCGGCCTGCGCATGGTCGCTTCTGGCCTGATCCAGATCGCGGTCCGAGGCTGTGCCGAGCTTGTTTTGCTCCTCCTGGCGCTGCAGGTTCTTTTCGGTCAACTTGAGGGTATCGGCGGCTTTATCGTCATCGTCGTAGGCTTGGCCCAGGTCGGGCGAATCGATCACCGCCAGCACCTGCCCACGCGCCACGCGCTCTCCCAGGGCGACTTTCAGCGCAATCAGCCGACCGCTCAACGGCGTGAGCACGGCGGCGGTACGCGCCGGATCGGATTCGACGATGCCCGGCAGCACCAGCCGCGAGCTGACGGCCTGTGTCGAGGCGGGCATGACGCTCAGCCGACCGCGCAGCGCCGAGCCCTCGGGAACGATGATCTTGTCCCCCTGGCGGAGCATCAATTGCGGCTCCTCGGCGCCTTTACCAGATGGACCTAGTAAGCCAAATCCCCTGCTGAGCAGGACGATCAGAAACAGCAGTCCGAGCCCGATACCTCCCCACAGGAAGGCTCGACCCTGAAAAGTGGGCGCGTGGTCGTGTATCGGCATGACGCGGATCCCCAGTGCTCTTGGTCGCAGACGGGCAACAGCAATTCAATTCTGGCTATGAACGCCCATCGCAGCTCGCATTTCTATCAGCGCGGCCGATCAAAACCGGGAATCTCCGGCGCTCGGCGATTGCTGCATAGTTGAACAGCAAGAGTGTTACTGAAGCATTAAGCGAACCGCTTCGCGCAGGGTTGACGGCCGCCCCGCTGGTGCTGCGGCGGCATCCGCAGATTAAGAACCCTGTAGCTACTTTAGAGTCAAATCCACCCACCGGGCGCCGTCACCTTGGCGATCGCTACGCCCGGAAAAATTTCCCAGAATCCAGATGGTTGCGGGGTAATGCGCAGTTTGACACAGCGCTCAAGTTTGGCGCGTCAATGCCGATATCTATAGCGACAAGCGCCGACATGCTGCTGCCGGTGCGGGACCGGGCCGGACAATGTTGGCACCCATACTCCGATGAGGATCGCGCTCATGAAGCCGAATACATTGTTGATGCAGCTTCTCGCCGTCTCGCTGGTTCTGGCCGCCGCCGGCGCCCAGGCCGGAAACGCGACCGCCGATGAGGCCACAGCCATGGTCAGGAAGGGCGTGGCATTCATAAAGACCGAGGGCACCGAAAAGGGTTACGCGGAGATCAGCAACAAACAGGGTCGGTTTGTAGACCGCGACCTCTACCTGGTGGTCTACGGACTGGACGGCACCGTGCTGGCTCACGGCGCCAACGACAAGATGGTAGGCAAGAATCTGATCGACCTGAAGGACATCGACGGTAAGGCGTTTGTCCGGGAACGGGTCGAACTGGCACAGACGAAGAGCACGTTCTGGCAGGATTACAAGTTCACCGATCCAGTGACCAAGAAGGTCGAGCCGAAGACCACGTATTGCGAGCGGCTCGACGCGTCCGTGGTTTGCGGCGGAATCTACAAGTAGTGCGCGGCGCGCCAGCCTGACCATCGTGATCGGCGTGCCATGAAGCTCAGACTTAAGTTGCTCTCGGCGCCGCTGTTGACGGCGGTTGTGATGCTTGGCGCCGGACGGGTCGACGCGCTGCTCTCGGCGCACAATGCCGCAGCAGAGCGCAGCGCCGAGCAGGCCAGACTGCAGCATTTGAAGACGGTTTCAAGCCTGCAGGACCAGCTGAGCCTCGCTCACGCCAGCGTCTACCGCACGCTGACGCTGATCGCATCGCTCGACGATAACAAAATCAAGGCTGTTCGCACCGAGCTCGCACAGGAGCTGGAGCGGATCAAGCGCAGCTTCGCCGAGGTCGCCGCCGGCTATCCACAGGATGCGGCGCTGCAGACGGCAGTCGCCGAGATCGGCGACAGCCTCGACCAGTACAGGAAGCAGACCGATGCCGCAATCGACCTGTCGTCGGTGGATCCCAACACGGGCGTCGCCGCCATGCAAACCGCCGACGCGACGTTTTCCGATCTTGCCCGGCACGTACGAGCCGTAGTCACTCACATCGACGAGGCGAGCGACGCGCAGGCGGTGGCATCTGCAATCCGAACGACGCACCAGACCATGCTGTTTGCAGCGATCGCGCTCATGATGGCCGCCGTTGCCGTCGGCGTGTCCTGGCTGCTGCAACGCCACCTGGTGGCAGATCTGGCGGCTGCGGGCCGGATAGCCACGCGCGTGGCGGACGGACGGCTCGACGCCGTGCCGAGCAGCACCCGGGAGGACGAGGTCGGCGATGTCCTTCGGGCGCTGTCGAACATGACCACGGAACTGAACGCTACCCTGCGCACCGTGCGTGATTCGTCAGCCTCGATACACACCGCCAGCGTCGAGATCACGCGCGGCAATTACGACCTTTCTTCGCGCACGGAGGAGACCGCCAGTTCTCTGGAGCAGACCGCGGTTGCGATCAAGCAGTTCAGCGGCTCGATCATGCAGACCGCTGAGTCCGCGCAGCAGGCGCGCGAGTTCGCCAGCTCCTCGGCCGACGTCGCACGGCGCGGCGGTATGGTGGTCGCGCAGGTGGTGTCGACCATGGATGAAATCCGCGCGAATTCGAGGACCATCGGCGATATCGTCGCCACGATCGACAGCATCGCTTTCCAGACCAACCTGCTGGCGCTGAACGCCGCGGTCGAAGCCGCGCGCGCCGGCGAGCAAGGCCGCGGCTTTGCAGTCGTCGCCAGCGAGGTGCGCAACCTCGCGCAGCGCAGTGCCGACGCCGCCAAGCAGATCCGCACGATGATTGGAGCCAGCGTAAACCGGGTGGAGTCGGGTGCCAAGCTGGTCGCTGACGCGGGCACCACGATGACCGACATTGTCGTGAGCGTGCAGCGCGTATCGGACATTATTGCCAGAATCAGTGAGGCGGCGGTCGAACAGACACAGGGGATCGACCAGATCAACGGCGCCGTCGGTTCGCTCGAGCAAATGACCCAGCAGAATGCCGCGTTGGTCGAGCAATCGGCAGCGGCCGCCGACATGCTCAAGGATCAGGCCTCGCGGCTCGACGCCCTGGTGCGCCACTTCGCGCTCGCGGATGCCACCGTGTCCGTCAAGGCGGACGGCCTGGCTGCCGCCGCTGCCGCCGCTGCTACCGCTGCTGCCACCCACGCACCCGAGGATGTGAACAGCGGCGGTGGCGCGGAAGCAGCACTGCGCTCCGACTGGCGATTGATGGCCAGGGCCTCCTAACTCGTTGCCGCGGCCCTGGTCGCCGCCGATCACAACCCGTCTACACTCGAAATCGTCTGCCTCGACGCACGACTGAACGTTGCGGCGAAGCGCGAAGGCTTCACTGTGATAGACAGCTGAGCTTTTCAGCCCTCAAGGGCAGATGTCAACTCGTGCCAGTTGTCGTTCGCGAACTGCGCGAATCGCAGCAGACCACGCAGCGCCAGGAATGCCTCGTTCTCACTTACGGCGCCGGCGTGGCCGTGTGACGCCTGATTGCGCCAATATGAGATCAGGTCAGTGTGACTGTCGAATTCCCGGCGCAGCCAGTCCGCCTTGTTGCCGAGCAGACGCGTCTGCAGCCGGTTGCGGCCGACGCCATTCTTGTAGACCGCGACGGCGTCGTCCTCGCCTAACCTGGCGGCGGCGGCGCTCAGCAGGATCGCTTCCGCCGCAGCACCCACCATCGAGCAGCAGGCCAGGAAGGCATGGGCCGTATAGCAAAGCGACGCCTCTCGGGCGCGGTGGCCGAAGGCCTCGCTGAACTTCCCGCCGACGGCGAGCAACATCGAGGTGGTTCGATTGGCGTCGGAAGGGATCAGCAGCGCATCGTGCGACTCCTTGACCCATTGCTCGCCGAACGTCGTCAGAGCGTAGCCCTGAAGATCCCCGACCGACTGCGCACCGAAATGCTGTACTCCCGGGCGCAGCACGCCGAGCCGGCACAGCGACCAGGCCGCCGAGAAGAAGACCGGCGAGATTTCCTCGATCCATCGGGGCGCGACCGGCTGGTTGCGCGGAACATTGCCGATCGTGAACAGATACTCCTCGATCACACGGCGCAGATACACGGCATAGCCATAGGCGCGCAGCGGGAAGTCCTTGCGCAGCAGATCGACCAGAAAGTCGAGGGCCTGCTCCTCGGTTGCTTTTGCCGGCAGCGGCTCGTTGCCAGTGAGCATCTTAAGGCGCCGGTCAACGTGAGTTGGCAACGACGATCGAGTTCAGGACCCGTGCCACGCCCGGGACCTCGCGCGCTATCGACTCGGCAGCCTGGATCTCGAGCCCGGAACTGACCACACCATTGAGGTATACCACACGATCCACTGTCTGCACCGTGATCGCATTCGGCTCCAAAAATAAGCTTCTATAGAATTTCGACCTTACATCCGCAGTGATCTTCGCGTCACCAGGGCAGCCGTTGAGGCCACATTTCCGATATGTGGTATAGAGCGCACATCCGGAAACAGCGGCGGTCCACGACAGGACGAGAGCCCATGCAAAAAATGTATTTCGGAGTTGCGGCGCGGGGCGGCGTATTCCGGTGCGAATGGCTTCCTCGATGTCTGGCGGACGAGGTGGCTGCGGTCGGATGTTGGACAGAGTCTGCAAGGGCGGAATACCGAGCAAGCCGGGTCACGAAGGATAACACCGGACGTTCCGGGCTTGCTCATTGCGCCAGTCAGGGCGGCGGATTGGCGCCATGATTTAACATTTGCACACTCTGCCCAAGTGCCGCCGGCGATAATGCGGCTGCACCCAACACCCCTGCAGTAACCAGCCAGTCACACCGAATGGGAGTAATAAGCATGAGACGTTTCCCGCGAATCGCAGCGCTGGCCGCCTGCATCAACCCGCTTGCCGCAGCGCACGCCGCAGGCGTGCCGTTGGAACTGGCGCTCGATGCCGCGCGCGCCGCGATCAGCGCCTGCAAAGCCAACGGTTACCACGTGACCGTG
>Ga0302325_10014431_pt1 | contig 16814 bp, 10 predicted proteins | sample Palsa_T0_2_FD_201948 | JGI IMG/M metagenome (GOLD analysis project Ga0302325, IMG submission 201948) | Peat permafrost microbial communities from Stordalen Mire near Abisko, Sweden - Palsa_T0_2 | ecosystem: Environmental > Terrestrial > Soil > Palsa > Peat permafrost | place: Sweden: Abisko... | reverse complement strand
CGTTCCTGGAAAAGCAGAGCCATCTTGCCGATCTGCAGATCGACAATCTCCAGAAGATCGACGAGTTCGAGCTTTCGCATCTGCGCTGGCGGCGGTTCAACGATCAGATGCGCGGAATGCTGCAAGTCATTGCCGCGCTTTTCGCGCTCGCCGTTTTTGCGGGGCTGTGTGCGGCAATCTGGAGCGCGGCTCATGAGAACGGCCTCATCATCGAAGCGTTCTCCGTTCCACCCGATATGGCAGCACGCGGTCTGACAGGCCAGACCCTTGCGGCTCAGCTTCAGGACAAGCTTGCTGCCATGCAGAGCGCCACCGACACGGCGCGTCCCGCGAGTTCCTATGCGAACAATTGGGGCGATGACATCAAGGTGCAAATTCCCGAGACTGGCGTGTCCGTGGGAGAGTTTTATCGCCTGCTTGTGTCGTGGTTCGGGCGCCAGACCCATATCACCGGCGAAGTCTGGCACGACGGTGATATGGTCTCGATCACGGCGCGTGCCGGTGCGGGACCCGGCGCCACCGTTACGGGCGAAGAAAAGGATATCGCATCGCTGCTGCAGAAGGCCGCCGAAGAAGTCTATCGGCAGACCCAGCCATATCGCTACGCGACCTATGTTTCCGAGAACGGGAAGAACGACCGATTGGCCGAGACGATCATGCGCCAACTCGCGGCCGAAGGAGCCACTCCTCGCGAGCGGGCTTGGGCCTTGTCGGGATTGGCTTACGACGCCTTAAGTTCGGCCGATCTTCCGCGCGCTCTGGCCCAACAGCGCGCAGCGATCGCACTCGACCGGAATTTCGCGATGAGCTGGGACAACGTCAAATGGTACGAAGGCGTGCTCGGACACGAGGAGAATTCCCTGAAAGGCGGGCGCGAAGCCGTCCGCCTCATGCAAGGTAACGTCGAAGGCGAGCTGACGGAGCGCGCCCGCACCTTGACCCTGCTTCTGGACCGGGGAGATACCGAGGCCGATATCGGCGATTATTCGGCAGCCTTGTCCGATTATTCCGCGGCGGCGCGTCTTCCGGAATACAGTGGCGAAGCCGAAGGCGCGCGCGAGTCTGCGGCGTTTGCGCTTGCGCTCCAGCACGATTTGGGTGCCGCGCGCGCGCAGTGGCAAAAATTGCCCGCAACCGATGCCGGCACGCAGGACGGCCGCATATCCTCACTGCCCAATCTCTACGCCGATCTGGCCGACTGGCACGCAGTCCTGTCCACGCGCGTTGCGGCCGAGGCGGCCTTGCAACGCGGCTATTTCCGGCACCAGGCGGCGCAGCTTATCTGGCCGTATTTTGCCTGGGCGCTGGCAAACATGGCTCGTGCGGCCGACGCCGAAGCCCTGATCGGGAAGACCCCCGTCGATTGCGATGTCTGCCTGCGCGTGCGCGGCAAAATCGCAGCGTTGACACACGATTGGACCGGTGCCGCGCATTGGTTCGAGATCGTCTCCCGGCGCACGCCATCGATCCCCTTTGCCGACACCGACTGGGGCCAGATGCTGCTCGCGAAGGGCGACTACGACGGGGCGATTGCACACTTCACCGTCGCGAACCGAAAAGGTCCGCACTTCGCCGATCCGCTGGAAATGTGGGGTGAGGCGCTGATCCGCGAGAGCCGCTCCGACCTCGCGCTCGCCAAATTCGAAGAGGCGAACAAATACGCGCCGAACTGGGGCCGCCTCCATCTCAAATGGGGTGAGGCGCTGCTGTGGTCCGGCGACAAGGCCGGCGCGGAAAAACAGTTCGCCATAGCAGCCGCACGCGTGCTTCCTGCCGCCGACGAATCTGAACTTGCGAAGGTGGGGGCAATGCATGGCTGACGGGCAGGAGGACATCGCCGCGAAATCCATCGGCCCCGATCCGCTGGGCGCGCGGATGGCTCTCGACGCGGTGGCGTCGGAGGAGGCGCGCGAATATCTGCGGCGGCAGAACGAGATCGCCGCCCTCCAGATCGAAAATCTGCGCAAGCAGGAAGAATACGAAACCTCGCATCTGCGTTGGCGACGCTTCAACGATCAGATGAAGGGCGCGCTGCAGATGATGATGGTGGCAGTCGGCCTTGTCGTCGTGTTCGGGATCGGCGCTGCTATCTGGAACGCCGCCAACGACAACGGACTCGTCGTCGACGCCTTCGAAGTCCCGCCCGATCTTGCCGCCAAGGGCCTCACGGGCGACGTCATCGCCAACAAGGTTCTGGCCCGGCTCTCGCAGTTTCAGGCCGAAACCGGTTCGGCGCGCGCCTCCGCCAGTTACGCCAACAATTGGGGCGACAACATCAAGGTGCAGATACCCGACACCGGCGTGTCCATCAGCGAATTCAACCGCGCCCTGCATGAATGGCTCGGTCATCAAACGCGCATCAGCGGCGAAATCTACCGCACACGAGACGGGCTGGCGATTTCGGCCCGTGCCGGCGCCGACAGCACGCCGGTCCTGAAAGGCGACGAAGCCGATATCGATGCGCTGATCGACAAGGCCGCGCAGAGCATCTATCGCAGCACACAACCCTATCGTTATGCGGCGTGGGCTGAGGGACAGGGGCGCGTTGCGGAAAGTACGGCTGTGCTTCAGGAGATTGTCGCCAAGGGCAGCCCGCTGGAGCGGGCCTGGGCCTATAACGGCCTGGCCCACAACACGATCGATACCGGTGACGTCGCCGATGCGAGCGCGTTCACCCGCAAGGCGATCGCAAGCGATCCAACCATCCTTCTCCCGCAGTCAAACCTGGTCGGAGGCGAGACATATCTTGGGCACGACGAGAACGCGTTCGCCGTAGCCCAGGCGGCGTTGAAGAATACGTCAGGCGGCGACGCCACGATGAACGAAGTCTCCTTCACGCAACAAATTCTTTTTGTGCGACTTTCGCTGGCCGAACTCATCGGCGATAATTTGTCTGCTCTGGACCTCGCCAGAAAAATCGAACCGAACGACGTCGAAGACGCGCGCGAAGACGAGGTGCTGGCTTGCGCGTTACTCCACGACATCGCCTGTTTTCGCGCAGCATCCGCGTCCCTCGAACCGACTGCAGATGCCGACATACGCGAGAGCAGGGCCGGCGCCCTGCAACAGGCAAATGCCGCGTTGGAACGATGGAGCGATGTGCTGAAGGCAGCACCTACCCTCCACGAAGCCATCATGCATGGCCCACCAATATTCCGTGGGGTCCTCGCGCTGACCGACGCGCCGCTGGAGGCGCTGGCGCTGGCGAATACGGGCGATTCGAAACGCGCGCATCGCGTCGCCGACACGCTGCCGAGCGATTGCGTGCTTTGCCTGCGCGTCCACGGACAGATCGATGCGACCGAGCACAAATGGAGCGGTGCCGCGTGGTGGTTCGCGCGGGCCGAAGGGGCCGCACCGTCGCTACCTTCGCCGGACACCGACTGGGGTGCGATGCTGCTGCAGGAAGGACGATACGACGCCGCGATCGAAAAGTTCGAACGGGCGCACGCGAAAGGTCCGCATTTCGCCGATCCGCTGGAGATGTGGGGCGAGGCGCTGATCGCGAAGAACCGCTCCGACCTCGCGCTCGCAAAATTCGCAGAGGCCGACAAATACGCGCCGAACTGGGGACGGCTGCATCTGAAATGGGGCGAAGCGCTCGTCTACGCAGGGCGCAAAGACGAAGCGCGAAAACAATTTGCGCAGGCCACATCTCTCGATCTCTCCGCATCCGACAAAGTCTCTCTCGCAAGATGGATCAGTGCGCATGGCTGACGAAGAACGCGCTCCATCCGAGAACACCCCGGCGCAACACATTTCCGACGCTGCGGCCTTGGCTGCACTGAGTGCCGCGGACCGTGAACACGCCAATGCTTTTCTTGAGCAACAGAGGAGGGTTGCTGTCGAGCAGGAGGTGCTCGTCCACCTGCAGGCGAAAGAGCTCGCGCATGAGCTTAACCTGCGCGGATGGTCGCACCGCATTCATCATGTGAGCGATGTGCTGAAAGTCACGTTCGAACTCGCGGTTGCGGCGATTGCCGTAGCAGTTGTCGTCGCGATGGCAGCGGCCGTCTGGGTGGCGGCGCACGACGACGCGCTCGTGATCGAAGCGTTCGACGTACCGGCCGACCTGACGGCGAAGGGCCTTTCCGGACAAGTCATTGCCACACAGGTGCAGGACCGGATTGCCTTTGTCCAATTACACGCCGATACGATCCGTGCCGCCAGCACATTCCGGAACGACTGGGGAAACGACATCAAGGTGCAGATTCCCGACACCGGCGTTTCCATCGGCGAAGCGTATCGCTTTCTTTCCTCCTGGCTCGGCCATCAGACGCGCGTGACCGGAGAAGTATGGCACGATGGAAACGGCATAGCCGTAAGCGCTCGGGTGGGCAACGGTGAGGCGAAGGTTTTCCGCGGGCCGGAAAGTAATCTCGACCGGCTCGTCGTCGCCACGGCGGAATACGTTTACGGGCAGAATCAGCCCTATCGATACATCATGTTTCTCGAGCAGCACGACCGCGCGGCCGAAGCGGCGGCTGCAACGCGTGCCCTTGCTCTTTATGGCCCAACTGAGGAGCGCGCCTGGGCCTACTCCCGATTCGGAACCTTGCTCGACAGCCAGGGTGAATTCCGCCGGGCCCTCGCCATGCAGCAAATAGCAGACCGGTTCGATCCCGATCTGGCGCACATTCATGTCAACACGGCGGGAGACGACGGCTTCCTCGGCCACAACGAAGATGCGTTGCGCGAAACGACGCGTTCGCTCTCCCTTCTGCGAAACGCAGGATCGGCCCACTACGCACCCAACGCAGTGGCAATCGACGTTGTCGAGGAATCGGTTGCTCTGGACGAGTCGCTTGGCGATTTTCGCGCCGCTGCATTGCGCGCACCGCAGGTTCAGTCGCAGGAGGACTACAGCGAGGCACACCTTGCGATGCCGCTGGAGGCGAGCCACGATCTTGCGCTGGACCACAACGTAGCCGGCTCGGAGGCAGCCGATCCCGAATACCCAAATGAGGACCGCGCAGCGTTTGGGATACGCCTGGAGGACCTTTGGGGCTCGCCGCCGCTGCCGGAGGTCATGCGCGCGATCGCACTTGATCAATGGCAAGCGGCGCGCGACGCGCTTATTGCGATCGAGGGCTATCCCAATCTGCGTCAGACGGGAAATTGGGCTCTCTTGCCGGTCGCGACGCGTCCCTGGCTGGCTTACGCCGATGCACGGCTCGGCAATTTCTCTAACGCGAATGCGATCATCGTTAAGACGCCGGACGATTGTTATCTCTGCGTGCGCATGCGCGGGAACATCGATGCGGCTCAGAAGAAATGGGACGCCGCCGCGTGGTGGTTTGACGATGCGGTAAGGCAAGCCCCATCAATTCCCTTTGCGTATGCCGATTGGGGCGCGATGCTGTTAGCGAAAGGCGATCTCGACCGCGCGATCGCAAAATTCAAAATCGCCAACGAGAAAGGCCCGCACTTCGCCGATCCGCTGGAGATGTGGGGCGAGGCGCTGATCGCCAAGAACCGCTCCGATCTCGCGCTTGCGAAATTCGCCGAAGCCGACAAATACGCGCCCAACTGGGGACGCCTGCATCTCAAATGGGGCGAGGCGCTGCTGTGGGCCGGAGACAAGACCGGAGCCGCGAAACAGTTTGCTATTGCGTCGCAACTCGACCTCACCTCATCCGAAAGATCGGAATTCGCGAGAATGCGGGGGCTTCATGGCTGAGGAAGACGAAGGCGCGTCTGCGACCGGACCCGGAGATGCAGCGGCGGTGGGCATTGCGATGAACGGCGAGGCGTCCGCGGAAGCGCGCGCGTATCTGCGCGAGCAGACCGAGCTCGCCAGGTTGCAAAAGCAGAATCTTTTCGAGCAGAACGCGTTCGAGCTGTCGCATTTGCGCTGGCGCCGCTTCAACGACCAGATGAAAGGCGCGCTGCAAATCATGCTGGTGGCGGTGGGCGCGCTGATCGTCGCGGCCATTGGCGCCGCAATTTGGTCCGCCGCGCATGACAACAGCCTGGTAATCGAAGCGTTCAGCGTGCCGTCGGATCTCGCTGAGCGCGGAATTACCGGCGAGGCGGTTGCCGCGCAACTGCAGGACAAACTCACCGCCATGCAGGCGGCAACGGACTCCGCGCGGCCGGCGGATTCCTATGCCAACAACTGGGGCAAGGACATCAAGATTCAGATTCCCGACACCGGCGTCTCGGTCAGCGAATTATATCGCATGTTGGCGGCCTGGTTCGGACATCAGACGCATATTTCAGGCGAGGTTTATCGCACACCGGACGTCCTCGCCGTCACGGTACGTGCCACCGGCAATGCCGGCGATACGGTGCAGGGAAGCGAACGCGACCTCGATACGCTGATGCAGAAGGCGGCCGAAGCCGTCTATGCGCGCACGCAGGAATTTCGCTTCGGCGTCTACATCACCGAACATCCGGCTCTGAACGGAGCGTCTCCACATCAAATTTTTCAGAAGCTGGTGCAGTCCGGATCATTGCGGGATCGCATCTGGGCGTATATGGCGATCGGCACGGGCGCTGAATTTGCCGATCCGCTGCACGCGTCGGACATTCAGGTCGAGGCGATTCCGCTCGCGCCGCGGTTCGCGCTTCCCTACGTGAACATATCCAACGAACAAGAATGGCTTGGCCATGACGAGGCTGCGCTTGCGGCGGCGCAAAAGGGCGTTGAACTGCTTTCTGAAGGTGACGGGGAAATGAGCTCGCGCGCCAGCGCCATCAGCTTACCCGCCCGCCGCGCGTTCGCCGCCAACCTCACGGGCGATTACGACGAAGCGCAGCGTCGAAGCATGGAGGCGATACTCGCACCCGAATACGCGCATACCGCCGAGATCATGCGCTGGTCGATGGCGAAGGATCGCGCTTTGGTTCATGAAACGGGGCCGGCGCGCATTGCCTGGAGCAGCTTTCCCGTTCCCACAGTTCGGATCGGTGTCGTGAACCACGACATCTTCGAAATCGGCGTGCTTTACTATTTGAATGAATGGAATGTCGTCATTGCAAACACCGCGCGGCTCGAAAGCCTTCTGAAGGAAACCGAGAATGTAACGCCCTATTCTCCGGCCTTCACGCCCGTTACGCTATCGCGACGGATCTGGCCCTATACCGCGGCCGCGCTGGCGCACACCGGCGACATGAAAGCCGCTATGGCGCTGATCGGCAAGACGCCGCTCGATTGCGATCTGTGCGTGCGCATGCGAGGCAATATCGCAGTTCTCAACCAGGACTGGAAAGGTGCGGCGCGGTGGTTCGCATTAGTATCGGCGCGCGCGCCATCCATCCCGTTTGCCGATACGGATTGGGGCGCGATGCTGCTTGCGAAGGGCGATTACGACGGTGCTATTGCGCGATTCACCGCCGCCAATGCGAAAGGCCCGCATTTCGCCGATCCGCTGGAAATGTGGGGCGAGGCGCTGATCGCCAAGAACCGCTCCGATCTGGCGCTTGCGAAATTCGCCGAAGCCGACAAATACGCGCCCAACTGGGGACGCCTGCATCTCAAATGGGGCGAGGCATTGTTCTGGTTGGGCGATAAGGCAGGCGCGCAGAAGCAATTCGCCATCGCCGCTGCGCTCGACCTTGCATCATCGGAAAAGGCGGAGCTTGCGCACTTGAGGTCGACCCATGGCTGAGGAACCCGGCAGGCAGGCCAGCGGCGCGGAAGCGCTGCTCACGGCGGCGCTCGCCGGCGCGTCAAGCAACCCGAAGGTCGACCAGTTGCTCGACCGGCAGATCGCGCTTGCCGACCTCCAGATCGACGACCTGAAGCGGGAAGATAAACTGCGTCACTGGTCGCTGCGCGTGCATCACATCAGTGACGTGATGAAGGTGACGTTCGAGATCACGGCCGCATTCGTGGGCATTGCCATCGTGATCAGCATCTGCGCGGCGCTGTGGGCGGCGGCGCATGACGACAGCCTGATCATCGAGAGCTTCTCGGTGCCTCCCGATATGGCGAGCCGCGGCCTGACCGGCGAGGCCGTCGCCGCGCAATTGCAGGACAGGATCGCGGCCATGCAGGCTGCCACCGATTCCGCGCGTCCGCCGACGTCCTATTCCAGCAATTGGGGCAACGACATCAAAGTGCAGATTCCCGATACGGGCGTTTCCATCGGGGAGTTTTATCGCATTCTGACGCTGTGGCTGGGGCACCAGACCCGCATCACGGGCGAAGTGTTTCGGACCGACAAGGGGATCGCGATTACGGCGCGGGCCGGCGGCGATGGTGGGGCCACGAACCAGGGGCCGGACTCGGATTTCGACGTCATTCTGCAGCGGGCCGCAGAATCCGTGTTCGCGCAGACTCAGCCTTATCGCTACGGCGTTTATCTGCTGCGTCACAACCGGCTCGATGACGCGCAAAAGATTTTCGAAAAGCTCGCGGCAAGCTCCTCCGCTTCGGAGAAAGCGTGGGCGGAAAACGGTCTGGCGAATGTCGAGGATTCAAGAGGAAATCTTCGCGCGTCCGCTGCGTGGAGCCGGGCTGCGCTGGCGCTTGAGCCGGAATTTGCGCTGACTCACTGGACGCTTGCGGACAACGAGCTCACGCTGGGCCACGATGAGGACGCTGTGCGCACCGACCGCGAACTGCTTGCGCTCACCCAATCCCACAACCCTGGGCTGACCGAACGCAGCCGCGCGATGATCCGTCACAACATCGCGCAGACCCTCGCCGCAGAATTCGGCGAATTCGCCTCGGTTCCCGCCGACGCGAAAGTGGCAGAGCAACTGCCGGATTATAGCGGCGCGATTGAAACTTCCTGGGAAAACGAAGTGGAGGCGCTGGGCCTCCTCCACGATGCGCGCGCGATGCGGGCCCGGTTCGCGGAGATGCCTCGTGCCGACGATGACGATACCGTCTCCTCCAGGAAGGCGATCCTGGCCCAGGCTGAAATCGCATTGAAGGATTGGAAGGATGCTCGCAAGGATGCCGCCGATGCGGAAGCCATCGGGATTCGCGCCGGAGGATTTACCGCCGGCGGGATAAACGCATTGGTCTGGCCGTATCTGGCGCGCGCCAGGTTCGAAACCGGCGATCGGGCCGGCGCCTTTGCCCTGATCGGGCGGACGCCGCGCGATTGCTACGCTTGCGTCGACATGCGGGGAAATATCGACGTGGCTGCGAGGAACTGGGATGGCGCGACCTTCTGGTTCGCAGATGCCGTACGGCAAGCTCCATCCGTTCCGCTCGCCTATTCCGATTGGGGTGCGATGCTGTTGGCGAAACGCGATCTCGAAGGCGCCATCGCGAAATTCCAGATCGCCAAAGAAAAAGGTCCGCACTTCGCCGATCCGCTGGAGATGTGGGGCGAAGCGCTGATCGCCAAGAACCGCTCCGACCTCGCGCTCGCGAAATTCGAAGAAGCTGACAAATACGCGCCGAACTGGGGTCGGCTGCATCTCAAATGGGGCGAGGCGCTGTTGTGGTTGGGCGACAAGGCGGGCGCGCAGAAGCAATTCGAAATTGCTGCAAGCCTGGACCTCGCCGCAAGCGACAAGGTGGCGCTCGCGCGCGATCTGGGGGCATCTCATGTCTGACGACGAAGAAGAGGGCCTGGAAAATCGGGAGCTGACGGATACCGCCGCGCTCTCGCTCGCGATGGGCGCGGCGACACATGAGAAAGACGTTGCCGCAAGGGCCGCGATCCTACTCGAAGAACAGACGAAGCTCGTCCGGCTTCAGGTCGCGGACCTGCGGAAAGAGGATGCACTCCGCCACTGGTCGCTGCGTGTGCGCCATGTCAACGACCTCATCAAACTGACATTCGGTCTCGGTGCAGCCTGCGTCGTGCTGGCCGTAACGATTGCGCTGGGTGTACTCGTCTGGAATGCGCACGAGGCGACCGGCCTTGTCATCCAGCCGATCGAGGCGCCGCCGGATTTCGCCGCGAAAGGTCTCGATGGCACCGTGCTGGCGCACAAGCTGCTCGACAAGCTCAACGGCTTCGTCACCGAGGCCGACAAATGGTCGTTCCGCTCGGCGGACAGCGTCAGCGGCAACTGGGGCAACGACAGCAAGGTCGAGATTCCCGAGACCGGCATTTCGATCGTCGAGCTCTCTCGGTTCCTGCGCCAATGGCTCGGTCACGAAACGAGCATGAGCGGCGAGCTTTATCGCACGCAGACGGGAATCGCACTGACGGTTCGTGTTGGCGCTGCTGCCGGCGAGACCTTCGAAGGTCGCGAGCAGGATCTCGATGCGCTTCTCACGCGCGCGGCCCAGGCCCTTCTCGCCGACACGCAGCCCTATCGCTATGTGTGGATGCTCTATTCCGAGGGGCGTCCGGCTTCGAGCGTCGTGCCGATCGCGCGTCAATATGCGGAAGCGGCGACGGGGAGGGAGCAGTATTGGCGCCTGTCGGCCCTGGAACAGCAGCTCGGATTTGACGGAAGATTCACGGACTCTTCCGAGGTTTGCGGCCGTACGATTGCGACCTTTCCGGATAATCCGTTCGGCTATTTCGACATGTCGGCGGTCCAGTGGCCGCTTGGACATCTCGAGCAGGCCTACGCCAGCATGAAGATTGCGCAAAAACTGCTGTATGGTAGCGCGGCCCCGGATCTCGAGCTGACCGCGCTCCCGTTTCTTCGCGCGAACGCGGATTCGTTTGCGGGCGACCTGATCGGCGCCTATAGCGATGCTATTGCGGCCGACATTGCGGAATCGAAAACGGGGCTGTTCGATCTCAACGTTTCCGGCCCGGGCGCGATGGCGGAGGACTACGCCGAGAATCACGACGCGGCCGCAGCGCGCGCCATCCTCGCCGAACATCATCTTACGCACGACGACATGCTGCTGACGCCGGAATATATTCTCGTCGCCGGGCCCGACCTGCCTAACTTCTTCGTGCGGGCGAGCGCAGGCGATTGGATGGAAGCCGCCGCGTCTCTGGAGCACACCGATCGCGCCACTCTCAGGCGCGGCGACGTGAACGCTGTGCGCCATACATTGATCTGGCCGTGGCTTGCCTATGCCTGGTCGAAGACCGGCCGGTTGTCGGATGCCGAAGCGTTGATCGCCAAAACGCCGCTCGACTGCAATCTCTGCCTCGAAATGCGCGGGCGGATTGACGAAGCGAAGGGCGATACAGCCGGCGCGACCCGCTGGTTCAGCGCGGCCGTCCGCGATGCGCCGTCACTTCCCTTCAGCGAAACGGACTGGGGCGCCATGCTTTTTCGCCGACACGATTTCGACGGCGCGATCGTCAAATTCGCGGGCGCCAACCGGAAAAGCCCGCACTTCGCCGACCCGCTGGAGATGTGGGGCGAGGTGCTGATCGTGAAGGACCGTTCCGACCTCGCGCTCGCAAAGTTCGCAGAAGCCGACAAATACGCGCCGAATTGGGGACGACTGCATCTGAAGTGGGGCGAGGCGTTGCTGTGGTCCGGCGAAAAAGCGGACGCGAAAAAGCAGTTCGACATCGCAGCGCATCTCGATCTGTCTGCAGCCGACAAGGCGGAACTTACAAGAATGGGTATCGCGCGTGCTTGAACACGGGCTGGTTTCCTTGAATTGAAGGGCATGGGGGGCGAATGTCTCTTTCCGATCTCGCATCGATAGGCGGCTTCGCCAGCGGAGTCGCGGTAGTGATCTCGCTGCTCTATCTGAGCGTCCAGATCCGCCAGAATACAAGACATCAGAGAGCCGCCATGCAGCAGGGTCGAGCGGGGCGCACGGTCGACATTCTTCTCAATACATCAAACGTGGATATCGCTCGCGCGATCCTGCGCGGACGCGCAGGTGAGATCGAGATGGAGGCCGTCGAGCTGGAACAGTTTCTGCGCGTCGTCAGCGCCATGTTCACCAGCTTCGAGGACGGCTATGTGCTGCGCCAGTCCGGCATGCTGGATGATGCGACCGTCGCGGCCGATGAAGCCGCCATGAAAAACGCCATTCTGCCCTGGCCCGGTTATCGCGCAGCCTGGGACATGCTGAAAATGTCGATGCAGCCCGGATTCCGCGACTATATCGATAGTCTCCTGCAAGTGACGCCCGTTATCGCTGAAACGGATCGCATGATCGTTTGGAGAAGACTTCTTTCGGATCATCGGACGGCGAAACCGGACCGGGCATCTGGATAGATATCGGTCGCACAAAACGGATCACGCCCGGCCATGGTGGGGGAAGGCGCATCGATTGAATTCGAAAATTTCTATCCCGTAAATCGAAACACGCTCGTCTCGCGGATTTCGCGGTCTTCGAGATCGCGCGTCGTTTGCACATTATATGTGGCGAGTTTTTCGATTCCGGATTTCGGGAAATAGCTGCGGCCCGGATCGCCAAGCAGCACGGTTGCACCGCCGCGCGCGCAATCGCCCAGCCACGCAAGCAGGCGATCCGCCAGCGGCCGCTCGTAGCACATGTCGCCGACGAGAATGGTCTCCCACGCGCATGTCGCGCCGATGACATCCTCGCGCGTTACGCGGATGGCGACATCGTTCGCGACCGCATTGAGCGCAATTGCCGCGCCGGCGAACGCATCGATATCTGCGGCAAGAACATCTGCAGCACCTGCCTTCGCCGCGGCAATTGCCACCAGTCCCGAACCCGAGCCGAAATCGAGCACGCGCTTGCTCCTAACCTCCGCCGGATGATCCAGCACGAAGCGTGCGAGCGCCTGACCGCCCGCCCAGGCGAATGCCCAATAAGGCGGCGGAACGCCTTCCGCTTCCAGCTCTTCCTCGGTTTTGCGCCACAGCGGCACCACTTCCGTCGCCAGATGCAGCCTTATTTCGGGCACAAGCGGCGGCGATATCAGGGCGGTGTTCGCGGCAACGAAGTGGGCCGGTTCGGACATGCGTGGCGGAATGCCATTTCTCGCTGTATGGTTTCAACAAAGGCGTTAGCCGGGGGGTGATGCGTGCCACGACATTTCACTGGGATCAGACTGCTTCTCGTTTTCGTTGCAATCAACACGATCCTGTTTCTGATGCTCGTCACCTCGATGACGAGCGCCCATCCCTGGCTCGCGCGCATCCTGCCGGGTCAGTTCGAAGGCGGGGTGAACTCATCCGGCTACTGGGTGTTCTTCTCGCTGGTGCTGCTTGTCAATGCCGTGACGGTGCTCTTGGCCGGATTTGCGGTGGTTGTGCCGGCCATGCTGGAAGGTATCGCCGACGAGGACCGTTTGGGCCGACTGCTCACCGACCGCGGCGGCATCTCGGAGGATGCGAAGGAATCCTGCCTGTCGGTCGTCCGCGAGGAGGCGGCGTCCGCGCGACAGCAGGTGTCGATCGGCCGTTGGATATTGATCGCGGGCGCGGTGTTTCTCGTGCTCGCTTTCGCGGCCGTGACGCACAATTTCCTGCGCGCGCTGCCCCAGGACGCGATGTTTGCGGGACCGTCGGGACCCGTGCCCAATGCCGGGATCGCGACGGCCGCGATCTGGCACTACACCTTCGATCAGATCGCGGGCGCGTTGCTCCTGGGCGCGCCGGAAATCTATCACTGGCATGTCGGCGATCTCGCGAACAACGTCGCGAATATTCCGTATACGAACTTTGTGCTGGCGTTCCGGATCGCGCTGCTGATCGTGGTGCTCGCGATCCTCGCGACCCTCGGCCGCTCCGTCCGCCTCGGTGGCGCAAAGCCGCCGCGCCAAGCCACAAAGCCAAACGAGAATGCGCACTGAACAATTTTCCAGCTGCCCTTGGGGGCGAGTGGAATATCTCACCTGTTGGCCAGTATCGAATCCAGAAGCCGCTGCAGGCTTTGCCAGTCGCTGAAATTCTGATGCATCTGGCCGTCGATGATGAAGGTCGGCACGCTGTCGATATTGTATTTGGTCTGCGCATCCTGTCCGACTTGCGACGCACGCTCGGCCTCCGCCGTATCGGCCATGCAGGCGTCGGCCCGCGCGGCCGTCAGGCCCGCCTGACCCGCCATCTGCAGCAGACCGCCGCGAACATCCTGCACCCCGTTTTCGGGATCCCATTTCGCCTGGTTGCGCCACAACAGATCGATGAACTGGAAATAATCGGCCGCGGGCAGGCAGCGCGCGATCGCTTCCGCGCCGATATCGGCGGATCCGCGCGGATAGACGCGCAGCACATAATAGACCTTGCCGGTATCGATGTAGTTCTTCTTGAGCTGCGGAAACAGCGTCATGTCGAAACGGGCGCACCACGGGCAGGTGGGCGCGGCATACTCCACCATCAGGATCGGCGCCCTGGGCGAACCCATCCGGCGGTCCGTGGCGGTCAGTGGGACCTGAATCCGGCCGGAGGCGGCGGGCAGCGGGCTTGCGTCGTCCGAACGCGATCCGAACAGGAAATACGCTGTGGCGCCCAGGGCTGCGATCGCGATGACGACCAATCCGATTGCAAGCTGCTTGCGAGTCATGCCTGATGCCCCGTCGCGTCCCTCGGTCCGACTTTAGCCTTGTCTACGCGCGGGCTTCAATCCGTCGCCGGCGCGTCTATGATGGCGCGGCAACGACGGGGTGCGATATGAACAGACGCGATGTGATTGCGGCCATGGGTGCCGCGGCGACCGCTGCGGCGATGCCCTTGGGCGCACGGGCAGACAATGCGGTCTCTCCGGAAGCCGCGCGGCTTTACGACCGCGCGCTCGTGTTCGACGCCAATCTCGGTCCGCCCATGCAGGAGACGTTTCCTTATCCCAAGGCGTCGCTCGACATGGTGCGCGCATCCGGCATCACCGCGGTCAAGACATCGCTGGGCGGCATCGATGCGACATTCGAGGAAGCGGTGGGGGAGATCGCCATTTTCCAGCAAGCTTTCGAGGCCTATCCCGACGTGTTCCTGCAGGTACGCCACCATTCCGATTTCGCCGACGCCAAGCGCACGAAGCGGATGGGCGTCATCCTGTCGTTCGAATCCGTGTCGATGCTGGAGGACAAGGTCGAGCGCATCGGGTTGTTCCGCGGGCTCGGCGTGCGCGTGATGCAGCTCAACTACAACAAGGCGTCGCCGTTCGGCACCGGTGTGCTGGGCGATCCGCATGGCGGGCTGACGCCGCTCGGCCACAAGGCGGTGGCCGCGATGAACAACCACGGCGTCGCGATCGACATCAGCCATTCGAACGAGACGACGTCTTTCGATGTGCTCAAAGCGTCGGCCACATCGCCGATCATCACGCATGCCGGTTGCGCGGCCGTCCATCCCCATCCGCGCAACAAAAGCGACGCGTTGTTGCGCGCGGTCGTGCAAAGGGGAGGGGTGGTCGGCATCTACGACCTGCCGTATCTCGCCGCAAGCCCGAAGCAGCCGACGCTCGATGACTACATGGCGCATATGGTCCATGCGCTGAACGTGTGCGGCGAAGATCATGTGGGGATCGGCAGCGACAGCGGATTGGAGCCGTTCGATGCGTCGCCCGCTGCGATGGCGGAATTTCATAAGGACGAAGCCCATCGCCAGAGAATAGGCGTGGCCGCGCCCGAGGAAGACCGCCCGCCCTATGTCATCGGCCTCACCACGACGCGCCGCTCGGAAGTGATCGCGGATGCGCTGCTGAAGCGCGGTTACAAGTCGCACGCCGTGGAAAAGATACTTGGCGCAAACTTCATCGATGTGCTCGGGCGGATCTGGGGGGCGTGATCGATTCTACGTAATCGCAAGACGCAGGCAAAGGCCGGACCCGGCCGCACGATAGGCTCTGCGAATGCCCACGAAGGCCTCGACTGCCACCGTCGTTCGGCCCAGCCCGTGGCTCGAGAAGATGTGGTGACCAAGGGTCACTTTATGCCTAAGTTGGACTAATGGGGGATGCGGGGAACCAGGTTTGGGAGTCACTCGATGCCGGCGAACAGGTGCGCCGGCTCCGGGAGTTGTTCGCGCAGTCGCCGAGTTTCTCAGCGCTCCTTCAGGGACCTGAACATCGGTTCCTGCTGACGAACCCTGCCTACCAGCAACTGATCGGGCATCGCGATGTGATCGGTTTGACCGTTCGGGAGGCGGTTCCCGAAGTCGAAGGACAGGGCTTTTTTAATTTGCTGGACCGCGTTTTTGCAACGGGGGAGGCGTTTGTCGGAAGAGACGTTGAGATCGTCCTTCAGCGTTCCGCGGGTGGACCTGCGGAGACACGCTATCTGGATTTCGTCTACCAGCCCATCAAGGACGAAGCGGGCACTGTGACCTCCATTTTTGTCGAAGGGACCGATATCACCGACCGACATATTTCAGTGGAGGCGCTTCGGAATTCCGAAGCCCGTTTGCGCGAATTGAATGCGGATCTGGAACGCCAGGTGATCGAGCGGGCGCAAGCGCGGGGTTTGACGTGGAAACTGAGTCCTGATCTGCTTGGGGCGCTAAATTCGAAAGGCTATTTCGAAACGGCCAACCCGGCCTGGGAAAGCGTGCTGGGATGGACCGAAGAAGAGGTGGTCAGCATGTCGATTTTCGAGCTGCTGCACCCCGAGGACCTGGAACACACGCGCGCCGGCTTCGAACTAACGCAGGTTGGGCAACCGGCACTGCGCTTCACCAATCGATATCGCTGCAAGGACGGCAGTTATCGCTGGATTTCGTGGATCGGTATTCCTGAAGACGGCTATGTTTATTGCACGGGCCGGGACGTTACAGCCGAGCGCGCGGCTGAAGACGAACTGACGGCAGCTCAGGAGGCCTTGCGTCAATCCCAGAAAATGGAAGCGATCGGCCAGCTAACCGGCGGCATCGCTCATGACTTCAACAATCTCCTGACCGGTATCATCGGTTCGCTTGACATCGTTCGCAGGCGCATGGCCGCAAAACGGCTTGACGAGATTCCGCGCTTTATGGATGCGGCGACAGCCGCCGCTCAGCGGGCCGGAGCGCTGACGCATCGTCTGCTCGCCTTTGCACGGCGGCAGTCGCTTGACACCAGGCCG
>Ga0302325_10014430_pt1 | contig 16815 bp, 11 predicted proteins | sample Palsa_T0_2_FD_201948 | JGI IMG/M metagenome (GOLD analysis project Ga0302325, IMG submission 201948) | Peat permafrost microbial communities from Stordalen Mire near Abisko, Sweden - Palsa_T0_2 | ecosystem: Environmental > Terrestrial > Soil > Palsa > Peat permafrost | place: Sweden: Abisko... | reverse complement strand
TAGCCGTCACGGAACCCAGTAGATAGCGATAGAACGTCCCGCCACCGAAAGTCGACATCACGATAAGGCCGGCATTCTGATCGCTGGCCGTATTTACGATTTCCTCGGCCGGATCGCCCCTGAGCACCAAACGCGTGACCGCGATCCCCTCTAGCTCGGGCCGCAGCGACCGTTCCAATGTTTCCTGAGCCCGCTGGACGACGTGCGCGTGCAAGTCCCGCGCGGTGATCTCGTGCCCGCCCTCCAATATGCCCACGGGATAGCTGATGGGGGTCACGACGTGCAGAAGGATAATCTCGGCATGAAAGCGACGGGCAAGCCATGCGGCCTGATGAACGACTTCCTGGGAAGTGTCCGCGAGCCCAATGGGAACGAGAATTTTCTGGATGCTCAGCATCACGCGACCGCCCTAGATTGTACATCCAAGCCATCTGGACGCAACCGTCCGGATGTCACGTTATGTCTCGGCTTTCGCCCATCGTTTGGGATCAAAATGATGAACACGCCAGACGGCACGACTCAGGACTTTGGGGTAATTACGGCCTGAACTGTTTCGGCAAAGCATGCAGGCGCGGCCAAGCCGTCGCAGAGACTTCGCTACCCGCGTAAAAGTAGAGTCTGATGCGGTCCGCAATACCTGCGTAGCGCTCTTGCAGTCTCTTCCCGATGTTCTCGTACGTGCCGTAGACGGCAACCGCGTCGAGCATTTCATCGGTGATCAATCGCGTCATTCCTTTCCAGTCGCCCGCGATGGACTTGCGGTGAAGTTCGGGAAGAATTCCCTCCCATCCGTGGACGGCAAGCACAGGTTCGTAGGTTCTCGTAGAGGCGTAGAAGGCGATCTTTTGCTTCACGGCCTCGGCACTCTCGGAACGCTCGCTCTCTGAATCTCCGATCACGACGAAGGCGGCTGTAGCAAATACGAAATTCTTGGTGGATCTGTCGGATGCGCGTAAGCCTTTCTCGACATTCGGACGCACGTGGTCCTTCAAATACTTGACCGTGTGGAAAGGGTGCATATGGATGCCGTCAGCAACCTCACCCGAGACACGGCACATGATTGGGTTGACCGCAGCCAGATAAATTGGGATTTCAGGTTGAGGTATCGGGCCGGGGTTGAAGGTCGGAGTCATTAGGCTGAAGGAATAGAATTCGCCCTTAAAGTGCAGCGGCAATCCTGTCTGCCAGCAGTTCCAAATGGTGCGTAACGCCAGAACGATTTCGCGCAGTTTCCGAGCGGGACTCTCAAATTTGACTGCGAAGCGCCGCTCGTTGTGCGCCTTCACTTGTGTGCCCAGCCCCAAAAGAAACCGACCTGCGGACGCTTTTTGCAAATCCCAGGCCACGTAAGCAATCTCCATAGGGCTACGAATGAAGGCGAGCGCAATCGCTGTGCCTAGCTGGAGAGAAGTTGTGCTCGTAGCCGCAACGGCGAGCGGCAAGAAAGGATCGTGCTGCGATTCCGTGGTCCAAAGAGCGCCATAACCCACGGCTTCCGCGTTGCTCGCATAGCTCGCAACCGTCGGCAGATCGTAATTGTGAAGTCCCACGTCAAGGATCAAATCGAATCCTCTCTAGCTCTTGCGACCGCGCAAAAAGCGGAGGTTCAATCTACATAACGGCACAATGTCGCTATGTTTGCACGGTACCGCAAACAAACCAATTCAGATAGATGACTTTTTGGTGAGAACTCCTACTCCAGAAGTTCAGAGTAGTCGGAATCCTGGACAAGCAGTGGGCTAGTACTGCATATGGGCGGTGGACGGCGTTATCGGGACTGGACAGACCGTGCTGTTTCTCTTTTCCACCGGCTTCGAAAAACTCCCGACCACAGGTCTTTCGGCTTTGACCTCCAGTCTCCCTTTACGATTTGCATTCTTGGAGAAGATCGTTCGGACGCACGCTGGACGATAAGGAGCCGCGAAACTCTACTCTTAGAATTGCCAACTTAGCTTGACGTATGCGCTGCGCTTCACCTGAGTGGTTCTCGCGATTTCTGTCACATCCACGAGTTCCTCATGGTGATCCTTTAGGAGATTCTGGCCGACAAAACTCAGAGAGGCGCGTTCCCTGAAATGCCATGACAGTTGAGTGTCAAGTCTCGTATACGAAGGCTCGCTCGGGTACGTGAGGCGGCCAACGAAATATGCAGAAGTATCCCAAGCCAGGCCGTGCCAGAGGAGCAGGTGGGATCTAAGCTGTGCGGAATGGCCGGGGCTGCTTCCCTGTGCCTCATCAACGGACGCCGTATCCTGACTTGTGGGAGCGACGTGCATATGGATCTCCTCCAGTGCATATCCGGGGCTGAGAGTCCAACGATGGGTCGCTTGCCAATCCACGGCGACCTCGATTCCATGTGTTTCTCCGTGCATTAGATTCTCGTATGTAAGGGGCTCGATGAGGTGCGGCGGTGCTGGCGCGTTTACCAGAAAAGGAGCCAACGGCTCGCTTGTTTCTTGATGGCCGTAGTTGTTGTAATAGGCGGCGACGTCTATCGATAGTTGCTTTAGAACCGTCACTCGATAACCTGCTTCGTAAGCGATCACATTTTCGTTCTTGAGGTACGGATTACCGATAAAAGTTACCAGGACGGGGATTCCTCCTGGCCCCGGAAATCCAAACAGGGTCGAATGTGCGGAGGTGTCGAGCTCGCTCGGTGTCCGCTCCGCCTTGGAGACGGCAGCCCAGAACATGTGGTGCGGGCTAGGCGTCCATGCGACACGAATGTTAGGCATGAGGCTCATGCCCGTGTAGTAGTTGTGCTCGAGTTTGGTTCCTACGGTGAGAAAGAGCCGGTCGGGCACGATGGTGATTTCGTCCTGGATAAATGCACCGAACAGTTGGGTGTCAAGGTCAGCTGGGACGAAGGACGCGGTTAGAGTCCCAACGGAAGTTGACGGCGAATATCGATAGGTCAATCCCCAGACAATGCTCTGCCGCGTGAACTCGCTGAAGTGGTGCTGAAAATCAAGAAAGAGCGTGCTACGACCCGTTCGGAGAAGATCATCACGTTCATAGTTATCGTAGGAAACCTGTAATGTCGAGTCCGAGTGCGGAGAAAAGGTGTGGTCCCAAACGCCCTGGATGAAACCTCCCGACTGGTTACCTAACTGCTCGATGTTCACAAGGGCAGTGGCAGTGACGGAGGGAAAATTAATGGTCGGAATGCCTTCCCTGCCGGTGTAAATATCGCCTTGCACCATCAGCTTGTCTTTGGAAGACAAGACGGTATCGGTGCGAAAGCCGCCGCGGAGCATGTGCCAGCCATCCCCTCCGTCATGGCCGGCGGAATCAGGCAGGTGATCCTGATCGAAATATTTGGCATATACGCGATAGTCAGTGCTGCCGGCTTTGCCGCCGTATTGGACGGTTCCAAATCCCTGATCGATATTCCCGGCTCCCGCCACCACCAATCCGCCGTGGGTGTCAGAAGCTTTCTTTGTAATGATATTGATGACGCCGTTCACCGCGTTTGCTCCCCACACGGCCCCTCCAGGCCCGCGAATCACTTCGATTCTCTCGATGTCTTCCAGCGGCAAATCCAAAACATCCCAGAAAACACCGCCGAACGTCTGGGTATAGACCGGTCGCCCGTCAACCATCACCAGCAGTTCGTTGCTGAACCTGGCATTGGCCCCACGAGCGCTGATAGCCCATGTATCTGCGTTAATTTGTGAAACATCCATACCCGGCACGATGCGAAGCACGTCTGGAATATTCGTTGCTCCCGAGCGGCGTATGGCTTCCTGAGAGATGACAAAAACAGCCGAGGGCGTTCGCGAAAGAGTCTGTTCTGTTTTTGAGACGGATGTCACCTGAATCTTCATCAGATCTTCGATACTTTGGCTGGTGAGATCGTCTGGACTTTGTTGCGGCCATGCCGGAAGCGCGACCATTGCGAGTATTGCGAGGCACATGATGATCTTGAATGAACGGCCAAGAACATCTATCGGATTCGATTTCGGGCTCGGGTCCGCATCGCCGCTGCAGGAAGCTTGCGGTCGGTTTGTTTCGCGTATGGCAGACACCTCTGCGACAAACATGCTGTTTACGGTCATATAGCGTCCATGTTTTGGTCGTTATAGTTTCAGAGCTCTGGGTGATTAAGGACTGTGCAGAACGGCACATAGGACAATCTTGTGTCGTGCTGAACAACCGTTCGGATGTTCCGCCAATATACCCAGGCGGAAGCCCCTTATTGCGCAGGTCCGCAGAACAGACAGAAGGCAACGAAGCCTGTGCGTCCTGCGCGAAAGGAATTCGATGGCGTACAGGTATGGTCTGAGCTTGCCGACGACAAAAAGCGCGGTTCTAGTGCTAGTACGGCACTGTTCCGGGTAACGGCGTTAAACAGGAGCTAGCCTCGAAACGAGAGGGTCTCGTCTCGGCTGCCATTCGCCAATGCGGCGTGGGAATGCGAGCCTGTCCGGCCGAACTCTGACCGCAAGATACAGCGGGTTTTATAGGCGCGGGACTAGATGTTCGAAACGCGGCGCCGCCCCGAGCCCAGCGAAATAAGCCCGAGCACTCCAATTCCAAGAAGCGAGAGCGAGGCAGGCTCAGGCACTGCCGCGGCAGGCGTCAACGTAAAGGACGTCAGTGTGAGATAGCCGCTGTCGAGGTAACAGCTTAGGACGCAGTAGAAGGCATCGTAAACGCCGCCCGAGGAATAGATATCCTCGGCGAAAAAAGCACCGGCGAATGCCAGGCCTTCGCTGTCGACAATGGAGCCGGAGGTAAAAACGTCGTTGTCGTTGAAGAAGGAGCCCGTGCCAAGCAGACTTATCGGGCTGCCGTCGAGGGTTCCTGTTAGGGATGTCACGAGGTATTCATTACCGGATACGGGGGATGCCGTCAGAGTGCCGCTGCCTGAGTTGCTACCTCCATCGGAAAACGAGAAGTTGAACAGTTGGTCAGCGCGGACTGCTTGACCGAAGGCCAAGAGAAGCAAAACGGCTGAGAGGCGAACAAGCCAGCTAAAAGATGTCTTCAACGTTTCCCCCGTTGTGGAAATGGAATTCTACCCGCTTGGACAATAGCAATTTATATGCCATCCACTTAATTACTGAGAATAAAAGGTTTACTTCGAACCTTCCGAACATTCTTGTGCAACCTGCTTACAATAAAAGTGAAAAACGATGGAAGTCATTCACCGCACTGGTTTGAAGGAGCGGAGTAGCCGATGATTGAGAAGATTGGCTCCCCGGGCTAGATTCGAACTAGCAACCCTTCGGTTAACAGCCGAATGCTCTGCCATTGAGCTACCGGGGAACCGTGCAGGCAGGCGTTTTTAATCTACAACGCTTCTCGGGTTCGCGCCAATCCTTACTTGTATGGAATTGGGTGGCATCACGATGCTACCTCGAGTTTCGCACAGGCGCGCCAGCGGCGCGGTGTCTATGCCGGCTGAGGCTTGTGGATGCGGATCATGTCGTCCTTCACTTCCATGATGTGGCCGGGATAATCGCGGGCGACCTGCGCGCGCATCTCTTCGAGGGTGGGATAGTCGGTGCGCCCGTCGAACCAGCGGGCGTCATCGACCAGCAGGACGTGATCCTGGATGGGGTGCTTATAGAGCGCTTCCAATTCTTTTTTCACCGGAGTGGAAACATCGAAATCGTGTCCGTCCAGCCAGAAGAGCGCCGGCTCTTTGATGGCTGGAAGAAGCCGCGGCAGCACCTCGCCGCTATCGCCTTCCAGCACGTGAATATGAGGCTGATTTGCAAATTTTCTGCGCGCGCTCTCGACCTTCCAGTGGTCGAGTTCGATGGAATAGATCTCCTTAAAATGTCCTTGCTGCACGTACAACATGTGGGCGAAGTTCGTGCCGGTCTCGACTAATGTGTGCAGATTGAATCTTCGCGCGTACTCGGGAATCACGCGCTGTTTGACCATATGAGGCACTTTGGGCTGCGGTGAGCCCTTGAGCTTCCAAATGAAGTATTCGATGGGCGCAGATGCATTCTTATACCAATGAAAGAGCGCGCTATCGCGAAAGTTTTTTCCGACGGTCGAGGTCATGCGATTGTTTGGTTCCTGACGAAGAGAGCCGCCGGCACATAATAATCAGCGCGGACGAATTTGGACAGCAAAATTTAGCGATTTCGCCTAATGACTGAATTCTGTCGAAGGTTCAATCGGGTCACAGCCGGTCGATTTTTTGCAGCGAGAATGAAATCACTTTCGGTAAGGCCATCGATCTTGTGCGTCCATGTGGTGATTTCGGCTTTGCCCCAGGAAAGCAGGATATCGGGATGATGACCCTGCCCTTCAGCCAGCTCACCGACTTTGTTGACGAACGTCAGCGCCTGCCGGAAGTCCGGAAATTTGAAAAGGCGCACCAAGTGGTGGCCATCCACTACCTGCCACTCCGGCACCTGCCTGGACAGTTCCGCGAGCTCCTTACCCGCGAGCGGCGGCATGCCGCCCTTGCACGGCACGCAGGTCTTGCTCGCCAGGTCGCTCATACCGCAGCCTCCTCGAACGTCAAGAGTTGATTGTACCGAAACCAGGGCGGTGAGTGTAGGTGAAGAGGCCCGGGGTGAACGCTCAGGTGGCTAAGGGTCGCGCAGTTTTGCTATCCTTTTTCGCGTACGAGGCGAATTGGAACGCAGCGAGGAGAGGAAAAAGAATGCCCGACGAATTTCAGGAACTTCGCGAAGGGGCTGAAAAAGGCGCGGAAGGGAATCTTGCGCCGGTGACGGTGACCATGGCGATCCTCGCGGTATTGGTGGCGACGGTGTCACTGATGGGGCACCGGGCCCATACCGAAGAGCTGCTCAAGCAGACCGAGGCGACCGATCAGTGGGCGTATTACCAGGCGAAAGATATCCGGCGTCACACCTACGAGCTTTTTCTCGACGAGACCTCGGTGTTCGCCACGCAAAACACGGGCGACGTCGCCAAGATGAAGGAAAAATACGGCAAGCAAGCGGAGCGCTACGCTTCAGAGCAAAAAGACATCGAGACCGAGGCCCATAAGGCGGAAGAGGAAGTGAAAACGCAGCAGCGTCGTGCGGATCGTTTCGATCTGGGCGAAGTGCTGCTGGAGGCTGCGCTGGTGATCTGCTCGATCACGTTGTTGACGAGGAAGCCGATCTTCTGGGCGGTCGGATCGTTTCTTGGGGTGGTCGGCTTGGCAATTGGAGCCGCGGGCTTATTTATTCACTAGCCGCGCACGGGTTCGCGGCGTCGCGTGCTATTGCGCTCACCGCTCGCCGCTTACCGCCGACGGCCGCATGCGCATCCACATACTCGCGAACGTAGCCGGCGAATACCGTTCCCAGCTTTCGCATCAGCGGCCCGCCCATGGCGCGCATCTTCCGGCCGGCAATTTCCTCGACTGAAATGATATTGCGATTGGTCGAGGAAATGAAGACTTCATCGGCGGAGTAGACGTCCTGCGGGAACAAGGTGTGCTCCACAACAGGCACTCCCGCGCGAGGGCCGACTTCGAGCAGAACCTCGCGCGTGATGCCCGGCAAGCATCCGGAAGAGAGCGGAGGCGTCAATACACGCCCCTCTCGCACGCAGAAAATGTTGGCGGCGGTACATTCGGCCACTTCGCCGCGCTCATTGAGCAGGACTACCTCATCGTAGCCGGCCTCGTGTGCCTCCTCGAGGCTCCAGACGTTGTTCAGCCACGATGTCACTTTTACTCCGGCGAGAGGCGACGCCGCGTGGCGGCCGTGCTCACGCACGTCCAAGCGCACCGGCTCGCGATGCGCGGGCAAATCGGAAGAGCAAATCAGCAAATCGGCCGCGGGAAACTTTTCGTCGCTGCGCCACAGGCTGGCGTGGTTGTAGACGATGTAGATTCGCGCGCAACCCTCCACCACGTCATTCGCGCGTAGAACCTCGTCCATCTGCTCGCGCACAGCAGCTTCTTCGAACGGAAATGGGCAACGCGTGCGCTCGGCGTCGCGAGCCAGGCGATGCCAATGGCGTTCGAACGCGAAGGGAACGCGCTCGAAGATGCGCAGAGTGGTGAAAAGTCCCCAGCCACTCATCACGCCCGCCTGTCCCGGAGACAGCCGCACGTCGTCGATAAGCAGCACCTTGCCGTTGTGAAATAGATGGTGATGGATCATTAGGATTCCTCAGATGCGCCCACGATTCGCCCGCTAACTTTTATTCTATCGCAGACCCGGCTGGGACACATGACAGCGGCTGGCGGTTTTTCTGAAACGCCATGGTTCGTGCCACTCTCTAGCGGCTGCTATCCGCGCCGAGTTCCGCGACCCGCCGCTCGAGGTCGCGAGCAACTTCCTCGGCCGCGGTATTTTCCTCGAATCGAACAGGCGTGCCAATGGAGACTTTGATTTGTCCCGGCCGCGCCCAGTGTTTCCCGGCGGCCCTTCGTTCGGAGAGTCCATCGAGCCGCATCGGGAGCGCTAGCACTCCCAGGCGCGTGGCTAGCAGTCCGATGCCGGCACGGAACGGATTCATGCCGGTGGTGCGCGTGCGCTCACCTTCAGGGAACACCAGCACGCTCCAGCCGCGATCGATCAGATCCCCGGCGAACGCGAAGCTCTTCCGAAATCCGGCGCGGCGCGGGAGCGGGAAGACATTGAAAATCAGCAGGACGAGAAAGTACCCGATGCAATCGCGCAATCCGATGAACCAACTGGTCCCTGGCGGCGGATTGCGCATCGATTCCAGCCTCTCGCCATCCATGGCGACCGCGAGCTTGCGGCGAAATCTTCCCGGCAATCCCTCCAGCACGTATGCCGGATCAAAATATGTGATGTGGTTGGCGACCACCAGCACCGGGCCACTCACGCCGCCGAGATTCTGCCTGCCGCGGACGGTTGGCCATCCCAAAATGAACATGGCGGGCCGCGCAAGCAGGTTTATGACTACCGCGCGAATGAGCCGAGCGGGCCAACTCTGCGGCCAGCGCGGATAGTGAAAGGCGGCAAAGCCGGCGGGCCGTTCTTCGACGAGTTTTTCAAGCGCTGCGATATTGCTTGCTGCAGCGAAGTCCGTTTCGCCCAGATCCACCTGATAGCGATCTTCCAGGGCGGTCACCAATTCCACGCGTTCGATCGAGCTGAGATGGAGATCTCCGGCATTCCCTGCGGGAAGCGCGCCCGGTGAAATACGCGAAAGCAGTTCTGCGAGCGGGGATTTCGCGGCGGCCGAATCGTCTTCCTGTTTACGTCCAGCGAGTTCCGCTTCCACCGTTTCGCGAATGCGCGCCAGCGCCGGCTTTTGTGTGGGCGTTCGCGGGAAATCCGTGCCCGGCCAGACGAACCAGTGGCGCATCCGCTGGAATGGCGCCAGGCGATCATTCGCCGCCCGCACGATCGTTGCCGGAGCGCCGTTGCCGCGCAGGATCAACACTGCGCAGGGCTCGGCGTTGCCGTCGCGCGCAAGACCCACTACCACGCAGTCGCGCACCGCCGACTCTTTGCGCAGTTCCGTCTCCAAATCTTGGGGATAAACATTCAATCCCTCGGGGGTCACGATCACGTTCTTCAACCGGCCCTTGAAAAACAGATGCCCGGCCTTGTCTCGTTCGCCCAGGTCGCCGGTGTGAAACCAGCCCTCGGCGTCCACCAAGGGCGCAACCGGGTTGACCTTGGAATCATTCCAATATCCCGCGGCCACGTTGGGGCCTCGCACCAGAATCTCGCCCTCCGGCGAAAGCTTCGTTTCCAGGCCTGGCAGCGCTTTGCCTATCGAGCCACTTTCCAGCCTAAAGGGGTGATTCAGGCTTACGAGAGATGTCGTTTCCGTCAGGCCATAGCCTTGAATCACGGCATAGCCGAGCCGTGTCCAAAATCGTTCGTCTTCGGCGCGAAGCGAGGCGCCGCCGGAAATCAGTGCCCAGAATTGCCAGCCGAATTGTCTCCGGATCGAGCGGAACCGCCACCAGCGCTTCAGGAAATGGTCGTGCTCGGCGGCCTGGAAGCGCCGGCGGAACTCATCGAGCTTCCCCACAGCGGCAAGATCGCGTTCGACTTGATCGTGCAACGACTCGACCAGACGCGGCACGGTGACGAGCAGCGAGACGCGCTGGTCGTGAATCACGCGCATCACTTGGGCTGGATTCCAGGTATCGAGGAACAAAGAAGTGGCGCCAATCACTTGCGGCAAAAAGATTCCCAACAGCTGGCCGAAGACGTGGCTTAGCGGCAGAAGATCCAGAAAGCGCAGAGGATGGAACAATCGTTCGTACCGACGATAGCGCTGGAATTCCTTCTCAATGGGATCGAGGTTCGAAAGAACGTTTCCGTGTGTGATCACCACGCCGCGCGGCTCGGCCGTCGTTCCGGACGTGAATACGATTTCAAGCGCATCATCGCGCGCCGCCGTCGCTGGAGCAAAGTCAGCGGCGGCCGGGCGGCTCGCGAATTCGCCGACGTCTTCGAGGCGCAGCAACGAAAGCACACCCTGATTGCCCTGACCAATATGATCCAGCGATGGCACGCCGCGCCCAACGACCGCTAGCCGGATTCCCGCTTGTGTCACGACGCGAGCCGCGAACGACTTGTCCGCGACCGTGTCCATCGGGACCACCACGGCACCGCGCAGCATGCATCCCAGAAACGCCGCAATCCACTCGCCGGAATTTTCTCCCCAGAGAAGGACGCGATCGCCTTTGGCGATTCCCCGTGCTTGGAGTTCCGCGCCGAAGTGTGTGGCGGCATTCAGCATGCGCGCGTACGACCAATGCTCCATGCGATATCCGCGTCTCCAGGAGACGGCAATTTCATCCGGCGGGCGCGAATCAGCGCGAAAATATTCAAGCAGAGAGTTGCGCGGCATCGCACTCGTAGTCTCTCGCAATGGCAGGCAAGTTGAAAAGGCTTAGGAACGCGGCGCCGGTACCAAAAAAAAGCCCGGCGGAGGACTCTCTCCGCCGGGCTTAAAGCTGCGAGCTGTGCGCTTATTGAGGCTGCGCGGGCGTTGACTGTTCCTGCCTGGCGACATCGGCTTTCGTAGGATCCGCCGAGACGCCGGGACCTGGCTTCTGATATCGCGTCAGGAACGGCATAAACGGCGTAAGCTCGAAAGGCATCTTTTCGCGCGCCGAAAACAGGGCAATCGGCTTGGATTTGAGCAGTTCAACGCCATCGGTCCACGGATCGAGTTTGACGCGTCCGCCGATGGGCAAAGCCGCAATTTGGTCGAGCTTGTCGGGTGCCAGCGCTGGTCCAGCAGCCGCCAATTGAGAGCTGAGGTCCACGCTGTTACCCAGATGGGTACTCACCAACGCCGGCAACTGTTTCTCCTCCGCCTGGAGCTGCTTCAGGAAGAGCGCCGGAGCTCCCAGCTTGTCCTTATAGGGAGAGTTCTTAAGCAGCTCGATCGCCTTGGCGTTGGCCATGGTGATTTCGGCTGGGGTAGCCCGGAAAGAGAAGTGGCTGAGCGCCTCCGCCGTGGTCACATTGGTCGTGTCGTTGAAGCCCCACTGATCGGTTGCGGGTTTGGTGATGATTATTTCCGCCAGCTCCTGCGCCAGCATGGTTGCCAGGCTGGCTTCATCCGGAAGCACGTCCAGAAGCCCGCGGCTCATGACGATGGTATGGCCAATGGAGAAGGACTCGAGGCTACCGGTTAGCAGCACGCGGCAGTGAACGTCGGGCTGGATGTCGAGGTTATTGGTGACTTCGAGATTGTTGACGACGGTTTCGAGCACCTTGTCGATCTCTCCCGCCGGGGCGAGCAAACCCACGCGCTGCAGGCGATCGAGCACGTTCATTTCGGCCTGATGTTGCCACTCACGCTGGGCCTCGATTGGCGAACGATCCTGTTGGGCCTTGGCCTCATCCTGCACGGAGGGCGAATCAATCGTCAGCTCACTGAACTCCCCTTCGCGGCCCGTATTCTTCAGATCGTAGCCCCACAGGCGCGTCTGCGCCCGAAAGCGAATGTGACCGCCGAGAAAGTCTTTCAGATCCGATTCCTGGCTAAACACGAACGCCGGCAGCCAAAGCCCTGGCTGTACGTTCAAACGCCAGCTGTCGAAGTGAAGGTTGAAACCGTTCAGTCCGGCCACCGGCGTGAAAACACCGTTGAACCGCACGATGGTGAACCCTTGATCCTCGACCCAGACGCGTCCCTTGAATCGTCCATTGCCTGATTTCGGCAGTGGCGTCAGGTCAAGAACCAGGCAGCGAACTTCACCCAAGAATTCCCGGCCCACGTAGTCGAATTGATAGTGCTGGCGGTCGAAGTTGTTGCTGTCCAGATAGATCATCTGGAGGAAACCCGCCGGAACGTAATTCGACGTGAAGAAATTCGACACATGATACAGCGGATTGAACTGATCGATCTTGTGGCGCCCCTTGACCTCCAATATCGACTGGTCGACCACGCCCTTGGATAGAATCGCCTGGCCAAGGAAGTAATGATCCTTTACAGGGATGGATCCCATCTGCGGATCGGGCTTCATGTCCTGAATGTACGTTTCGATGATCGGGTTATAGCGGCGAATGGTGGCATTCTCATCGTGCTCGCGCGCGATGATGCGGTCGATCGCCTGGTTGACCGTGGTCACAGGACTGGATGTTGAAGCGCCCGCCTGCGGTTGTGTTTGATCAGCAGTCTGTGTTTGCTGTGCCCCTGCAGCGCCCGCGAAAGCGCCGGCAAGAATCAATGCGAAAGATAAGTGCTTCCACGTGCGCATTACGTTTCCCCCTTCTCAGTACGCTAACTCGAATGTGATATGAACGTTGGCGGGAAAATCCACCGGCTGGCCATCTTGCAGCGCTGGGCGGAACCGAATCTGCCGCGCTGCCGCCTCGGCCGATTCATCCAGGCCGTACCCAAGCCCTTGGACGATTTTCTCCACTTTCACCTCGCCCGCCGCCGAAAAAACTACCTGCAGGATGACGTCGCCTTCGATTCTCTTGTTGCGAGCCTCGGTGGTGTATGCCGGCTTCGGCTTGGACAGAATCTCCACCGTCTTGGTGTTGGAGGCTGCCGCTGTCTGCTTCACCCTCGGCGTCGCGGCGCTCGCGTGCTCGTCCGCAAATACTCCTTGCTGCACACCGCCTCGGCTTCCTCCACCCGGAGTGCCCACGGCCACGCCATTGCCAAACCCGGCGCTGCCCGTTACGCCCTTCGCACCTTTCGCTCCGCCCGTCCCATTTCCAGTTCCCTCACCGTTAGGCAAGTCGAAGCTGCCTTGCTGAGTCATGTTCGGATTACGATCTCGCTTACCGTTGTCCGGGACGCTGTTCGGATCTCCGAAACCACCCGTCTGCACCTGCTCGCGCGGTTTCCGCAGCGTCGGAGGCGCAGAACTGCCCAAAGACAACGGCGGGTTCTGGTCGGGAAAAACCTTCGCCACTTCGACGGCCTCCGGAGCCTTGCGAATCTGCCTCGCTACGGGAGCTGTTACCACGGGGTTGTAGATCTTGGGTTTGGGGGCCACGATTTCCGGCGGCTTGGGAAGCTCCTTGACGACTTCCTTCTTGACCACCACGGGCTTCTGGGGAGGCTGAGGCTTCCAAGGCTGAATCACGGGAGCTTCAATCGGAGTGACCCAATAATGCTGGACGACCTGGAATTTCTCGGGGAACATGAGCGGGATTATGACTACCACGGCCAAGGCGACGCACTGCACGCCAAAGCCTGCGCCGAACGAACTCCAGCGTTTCTTCCCCTCGGGAAGAAGTGATTGCTTAAAGACAGTTTGACGAGCCGCTCGCGCTGTGGAATTCACCCGGAACCTCCTACCCGTACGAAAACGAGTTGAGACAGAAATTGAGTGCAGTAACTTTAGTACTAGGTCCCGTGGCTGGGGTGAATAGGACTCCAGTACTATTAGGTGCCGCAGTTACCAAAACGACAACGGAATTGGGCGGCGGGCCTGCAGCACATATCCCTGTGGACCGCGCTTCAGACTCGGACGCTATATTAGGATACGCTGGCTGCTCGGGTAAGCAACTCGGGTTGTTCCTGTAGATTCGCATGCGGCACTGCTTGGGGGCTGGGAAAGGCTATTGCGGAAATGTTGGAGCGGCTTCCGCAGGCTTGCCGTTCGTTCGGCAAACCTGCGAAAACCGCTCATGTTGCTCGGCCAGTGCCAGTTACGGGCGCCGGTTACTAATGCTAGTGCGCTTGAACTACCGCGAAGCGCGTCGCACCATTCTGATAAACCAACAAAAGCACGGGCTGTTGTCCAGCGGCGGCGACAGCCTGCTTGTACTGTTCGATGTTGGCAATCGACTTATGGTTGACTTCCTCAATCACGCTTCCGCGATCGAGGCCGACTTCGGCTGCTGCGCTTGAGGGATCAACGGACCCAACCACGACTCCATGAGTGGCTGGCGGGAGATTGAGCTCGCGAGCGATATCGGGAGTCAGTTCCTGCACGTCAACTCCCTCAAGCCCGCCCTGGCTGGTTTCGTTCGAGCCCGTGCTGGCTACCTTCTCCGCCGGCAATTCGCCGAGCGTCACGTTCACGTCCTGCGTCTTTCCGTCTCGCCAAATTTGCAGCCGGACTGTGGACCCGGGCGGCATCTGCGAGATGTGCAGGCGAAGTTGGTCGGCTCCGGAAGTCGGCTGGCCATTCAATGCCAGGATCACGTCGCCGCGCTTCAGGCCCGCTTTTGCACCCGGAGTATCGCCGGAAACATCGCCGATCAGAACGCCGCGATTGTCGCTGAGGCCGAATTGCTTGGCGATAGCCGAATCGACATTCTGAATGTAAACACCCAGATAGCCCCTCACGACTTTACCGTGGGAGACGATCTGATCCATTACCGACCGTGCCATGTCGATCGGAATCGCGAAGCCGATTCCCTGGTTGCCGCCGCTTCCGCCCGTGACGATGGCCGTATTGATGCCGATCAGGTCCCCGTGCAGATCAACCATCGCGCCTCCGGAGTTGCCGGGATTGATCGACGCGTCGGTCTGGATAAAGTCCTCGTAGTTCTCGATTCCCAATCCGCTTCGTTCCGTAGCGCTGACGATGCCCATCGTCGCCGTCTCGCCCACGCCGAAAGGATCGCCTACCGCGAAGACCATATCGCCGACCTGCAAGTGGCTGGATTCTCCGATGCTGAGCGTCGGCAAACCCGTGGCGTCGATCTTCAGAACGGCAATGTCCGACTTTGGATCGGTGCCAACCAACTTGGCCGTGAATTCACGCTTATCGCTCAAATCCACCTTAATGTCCGAAGCGCCGTCGATCACGTGATTGTTCGTCAGGATCATTCCGTCAGAGGTTACAATGACGCCAGAACCCAGACTCTGTTCGCGTTCCGAACGCGGCTGGCCCTGGCCTTGACCCGGGCCATGGTCGCCAAAAAACTGCTGAAAGAATGGGTCGTTTAAAAAGGGCATGTCCTGCTGTTTCTGCTTCACGACCTTGGAGGTATGAATGTTCACGACCGCAGGAAGCACCGGCTTCAACACGGAAGCAAATCCGTTCATGAAGCTTCCGAGCGCTACCGGCTCATGGCCGTGTCCTGCGGTCAGCGCCAGGGTGGAAGCGCCGAAAACGTTCTGCCCTGTCCAGTTTCGCAATCCGCTGGCCAGGATTCCGCCGCCGATGAGTGCGGCTACGAGCACCACTCCGGCGACCCATCGGGGAATATGCAAGTAACTACTTTTCATGACTGTCTCTCCTCATCCCGCTCGCGCGCATTCGATGACGCTTGGGGTAATAATCTGATTAGACGCAATACTCCGAAATTTGGTATCGCCGGTACGCAAGGACGCCGCCGGGTTCCGTGTTCTCGACCCTGCTTCTATTATAGATGCAAATTGGGCCCGGCGAGTCTCGCCGTCGGCGGGGAGCCTATCCCGCGGCAGGGGTGATCAATCGTGCGATAAAAAAGGCCGCGGCTGCCGCCAATCCGCCCACGAGGGCAGTCTGCACTCCTCCGCGCAACGGCCGTAGGCCGGTATAGTGGCCTTTAATCGAGCCGAAAACAAAAAGCGCCAGCAGTGTGACGCCCACGGAAATCCACAGCGCCGGGGTCACTTGCTTCATCAGAATGTACGGTGCCAGCGGCACGAGCCCGCCGACGATGTAAGACACCGCGATCGTCGCCGCGCTGCGTCCCGCCCGCCCGGGATCCGGTTCTTCCAGCCCCAACTCGAATCGCATCATAAAATCGACCCAGCGCTTTTGATCTCCGATGATTGCTGAAACCACTGGCGCCATTTGTTCTTCCGTCAGGCCGTATTCACGAAACACCTTGGCGACTTCCTCGGTTTCCACGTCCGGCAACTCAACCGTTTCTGTGTATTCGCGTTTCAGTTCCGAAGCGTAGTGTTCGGAGTCGGTCTTGGCCGCCAGATATCCGCCCAAACCCATGGCGATCGAGCCCGCGGCAATTTCCGCGAACCCGGCCGTGACGATGATTCCGGTGCCTCTTGCCAGCGTCGTGGCCGCCGCCGTTAGTCCGGCTGCCAGGGCGAACGGCACCGTGAGCCCATCGGCCATTCCGATCACGATGTCCCGCACGGCGGCAGTGGCGGTGAAATGCTTTTCGACATGTTCGACCGATGACATGCGGCTCCTCACGATTCTCCGGGAATCGCATCGCCCTGTTTCACCCTTCCCGGTCAGGCGCGTATAATTATGGGGCAGGCAATAGGAAATCAGGAGGTCGAAATGACCGCACAGCCCGCACAAGGAGCCGCTCCTCAAATGGCCTACACAGTTCCGCCGCTTCCGTATTCGTTCGACGCGCTCGAGCCTTACATTGACGCCAAGACGATGGAGATTCACCACGACAAACATCACGCCGCATACGTCACCAATCTCAACAAGGCCCTGGAAGGCCACACCGATCTTCAGAGTCTTTCCGTCGAGCAGTTGCTGGCGCAGATCAACAAGGTTCCTGA
>Ga0302325_10014429_pt1 | contig 16815 bp, 13 predicted proteins | sample Palsa_T0_2_FD_201948 | JGI IMG/M metagenome (GOLD analysis project Ga0302325, IMG submission 201948) | Peat permafrost microbial communities from Stordalen Mire near Abisko, Sweden - Palsa_T0_2 | ecosystem: Environmental > Terrestrial > Soil > Palsa > Peat permafrost | place: Sweden: Abisko... | reverse complement strand
TATTATTTACCGTGGACCTCCGCGAAATCGACAACGCTGTGATCCAGAGGCAGCTCGTGTACGCGTAGTTCGATAGGCCCGCCGCTCGCCCTCTTGCAACGATATCGGTCGATGAGATAGGGCACACCTTCGCCAAACCCCAGTTTCGATGAAGTGGTGACTTCGAAATGCAGATGCGGTTCGCGCGCATCGCCGGTAGAGCCGATGCGCGCCAACACCTGCCCGCGCCGCACACGGTCCCCCGCCTTCACGCCCAGACTGCCCGATTGCAGATGCATGTAGTAGGCAAACTGACCGCTACCAAGGTCGAGGGTGATCGTGTTTCCCGCAACTGTTTCCATCGTAATCGGCACAGAGGGGTGAAACGACTCGCCGTGTCCGGGGACATTGTCGGGAAGGCCATCTCTTGCCGTGACCACGCGGCCATCGGCGACGGCCAACACGGGCTTCCCATAGGCAAAATAAGAGCGCACATCCCGCGAGTCGCCAGAGAACGTCGCACCGTCTTTGATCTGCACCCAATCGGTCGCGTAGCGGCGTGAAATCACCGCCCGGCCATCGAGAACGAGAATTCCGCGTCGATGATGGTTGTCCTGGTCATTACTCGGGCCATCGTCTGCAACCCAGTTTGTTCCTTCCAGCGGCGGCCAGAGCACGTGCAGCGCAGTGTGACGTGAGGAGATGACCGCCCCTTCTGCCATAGAACCGGTGGTCATCACGTGATGAAGCAGTCTGTTTGGTATAGGTGAGCCGCGGTCTAACGCTATACACATAAAAACGATGGCGGTCTGGCCATTGGCAATTGCGAGGGTTCCTTTTGGTCCAGCGCCCGTGCTGCCGCCCACCGGCTGCAGCATGGTTTCAAGCTGCTCTTGCTCAAAGGTGGCAATCGGTTGGGCGGCTCTAGCGTCTGCGTCGACTACCTCGATTCGGCTCAGGTTGAGAGGGGCTGTGCCGAAGTTCGTCAGATGCAACTCATACATCAGATGATTGCGCCCTTCGCTTGCGAATGCCGCGGGGTCAAAAGGCACACGCATTTCGAGCTGCAGTGGAAAGGGGGCGAGCCTCGGCGCCGACGGTTCGTTATCAGATCGCAGACCTGCCCACGCTTGAGACTCGTCCATTAACGAGCAGCTCAGTGGAGCGACGGCAGGGCACGAACAAAACGCAGACGCCAGGAAAAGGGTCAGGAAGCGCATGCTAAGAGTACGCAACGGGTGACCACAAAGTTCGTCATTTTGGTTGGATAGTCGGAACGCCACAAGGCGACCATGATGTTTGGCGGTCGCGGTCCGCAGCACTGTTGTGGCGTATTCTTCACAGAGTCTTGCCCTGGCCATCGTGGTTGGTTGGTTATGCCGTTATGTTCGGCGTTGCGCCTCAGGCAGATGAGGGGCTCGCGGCCACACGTGGCAAATACTCATGGTGGGACAGTTTCCTGTCATCGCCTTCAATGCTATCAAGTGGCTTCCGACCCAGCGCAAGCCAGCACTACTCGTTCTTGGCTTGCAATTCGGTGCGGCCCTGGGTACGATGTTCCCGGTTTGGTGGTTTCGCGGGTGACTGTATCATTTGAAACAATCTATCTGTTGTAACACCGCGTGGTGGCCCACCCCATTTCGTCAGGTATCGGTCGTTCGAGTTCCTGCTGCATTTGCTGACCCTCTATTGAGATCTCAAATCCGCCGTCCTGCGGCGCTTTTCGTATTCCCATTTCGGGACTGAGAATGATTGAAAATTCAGAAATGAGCAGTTTTGTGCAGAGGCAAAATCCCGTGCAAGAGCACACTGCTCCTGGGGGGTAAAAGCTCTTCGGCCCGCGCTTTGTTGGCAGCGTTGTGCTGAAGTTATCGTTTCAAATTTCCCGATCAACCACCAGGGGGCTGTGTGTACAAGCGAATTCTTAGCTTGGTCTTTGTGTCTTTGTGTTTCCATGCCGGCCAAATCATCCTGCAGGCACAAGAGTTCAAACTTCTGGACCGCACGGTTCAGGTCCATGGCTTCTTCTCTCAGGGATTCATCTACACCAACGACAACAACTGGCTGACCATGAATACCAGCCAAGGTAGCGCCGCCTTCACCGATTTCGGACTGAATATGTCGTCTCAGGTCACCGATAAGCTCCGGATTGGAGCGCAAGGCTACGATCGCAACCTTGGCCAACTCGGCGAATACCATCCATCCCTTGACTGGGCGGTCGCCGATTACCGCTTCAAGAGCTGGCTCGGGGTTCGTGGCGGGAAGGTTAAGACAACACTCGGTCTCTACAACGACACTCAAGACGAGGATTTCCTCCACACTTTTGCCCTGCTTCCGCAAAGCGTGTATCCGACCGATCTGCGCGACGCGACCATCGCTCACCTGGGCGCGGATATTTACGGAAATATTTCCCTCAGATACCGGCTCGGAGCTCTTTCCTATACCGCCTATGCCGGGCATCGCAGCGACAGCATCTACAGCGGCTATCCCCACTACTTGAGCAGTTTCGGAGCCGAAATCAAAAGCTTTGGTGGGCTGCAGTACGGCGCCGATCTTCGCTGGAAGACTCCACTCAAGGGTCTTCTGATCGGAGCATCGCGGCTGAATGAGAACATCACCGGCAAGGGCTCAGCGATAAACCCGTTTGACCTCGGGGCAGGGCTAGTGCCTTACTCCGAGTCTTCGAAAGCCGACTGGACCAACCAGTTCTATGGCGAGTACACCGTGGGCAGATTTCGGATCGACTCGGAGTATCGCCGTTACTGGCGCAACCAGGAGCTCTTCAGGGGAACTTCGGAAAGCTTCGCCGATGTGCGCGGTTGGTACGTCTCCGGCGCCTACCGGATTTGCAAACGGCTTCAAGTCGGGTCTTACGACTCTCGCTACACGATCACGAACACCGTATCTGGCGCGCTCTCCGTCTTTTATCCTCCGGCAACTGATACCAATCTACCTGCCAATCACGATTACGATAAAGTCGTTACGGGGCGGGTTGATCTCACCAAGTTCTGGAACGTCAAAGTGGAAGGTCACTTCATGAATGGCTATGGCAGCGGCCCATACCCGAACGGATTCTACACGCAGGTGAATCCAAACGGGCTTGCGCCCAATACCGATGCGCTGGTCGTCAAGACCAGTCTGAATTTCTAACTGAGGGAGGCCGGGAACTGGAGAACGCGATGAAGAACCACAGACTACTTCCCTTCGTCGTTGTCGTTATGTTCTTCGCCCCAGTCCGCGTCATTGCGGCCGACATTAAGGTGATCGCCAATGGAAGTGTCAAAGCGGACGCGATTTCCGCGAGTGAGGTCAAAAGCGTATTTCTGGAGGAGTACAACTCGCTCCGAGACGGTACCCACGTCGAACCAGTACTCGAAAAGGATGGGCCGGTTCACCAAGCCTTCCTGCATGAATACCTCGGGGGAACCGACGACGACCTGCAGAATTACTATCGCGCTCTGGTGTTCTCCGGTAGAGGCTCCATGCCAAAGCAACTTGGCTCCGACGCCGAAGTGGTGGCTTATGTGGCCAGGACGAAAGGTGCGATCGGTTATGTGAGCGCCGAGACCATTGGGGAGGATGTGAAGACTTTGACCGTCCGCGGGGGCAACGGCGCCCAAAGAAGACTACTCACGCAGGTCGAGCCGTCATACCCCGACACTCTGAAGCGCCTGAACATTGGAGGGACCGTACGCCTCCGCCTCACCATCGGGCCCAAAGGGAATGTGGAGTCCGTCGAAGTGTTGGGCGGCAATCCGATCCTGGGAGAATCCGCCGCAGCGGCGGTAAGACAATGGGTCTATAGCGCCAGCCATTCGCGCACCATCGAGGAGGTTAGCATCCCTTTCGATTCGGACCGTTGAACGTCCGGGCGGACTCCCCGTACGACTGGGAACGGCTCGATGGTGGAATCGGTGGAAGCACAGCTCGGGCGACGAATCAAATGAATACGCAAGACTCTCCACGCACGGCGAGCTCGGCGAGCTACCCAGCGTTGACCTCCCCGTCATTGCCACCTAATTTGTCGAACTAGTGTCCAAGGTCGGTCAGACGATTTCCCATTACCTTTTCAACAGGCGCGCCTGCTTTCAACAATCATCAAGCGTTCGGATGTGAAAGCCTCTTTGTTCACAGGAAATTGGAAGTTAAGAACCTCTTGACAGTCGATTATGTTCGGAGGAAACTTTTCTGGCCTGTCGAAGGGTTTCGCTTGGACGGCATCGAATCCTTGGCGGACCGCGGGACGAATCGAGTTCTGGGAAAGAGGGAGCAAAACGTTGGAGCAGCTCTGGCAAAACTGGCAAGTGTGGCTATGGCCTGCGATCATTCTGGTAAGTTCTATTTTCCTGGCGTTCATCGTCCATTTTGTTCTTTTCGCGCTCGCCAAGCGTGTGGTAAAACCCACGGACGAAGCGATCGGAAACTCGCTGTTGCGGCGCGCCGAAAAGGCAACGCGCTGGATTTTCCCGTTGCTGGCAATCATTCTCGCCCTGCCTGCCCTTCCCGTCCGTTCCGAGCTGGTGGAAATGCTCCGGCACGCGGTGGGCCTTGGTGTTATCGCTGCGCTAGCCTGGGTGATTATTCTTCTGACCGACGTTTTCGGCGACGCAGTCTATGCCAGGTATCGCACGGACCACGCCGATAACCTGACAGCGCGCCAGATTCGCACGCAGATTACCGTCCTCCGCAGGATCTTCGCCCTGCTGGTGATCGTCGTTGCTTCGGGCATCGGCCTGATGACTTTCCCGGCGATTCACCAGCTCGGAACCAGTCTGCTCGCGTCGGCTGGCATTGCCGGAATCGTGGTTGGAATGGCCATGAAGTCGACCCTTTCGAGCCTGATTGCCGGATTGCAAATTGCGCTCACCCAGCCCATCCGCATCGACGACGTGGTGGTTGTCAACGGGGAGTGGGGGCGGATTGAGGAAATTCTCACCACCTACGTCGTGGTGCGCACCTGGGACCTGAGGCGGCTGGTGGTGCCGTTATCGTATTTCATCGAGAACGTGTTTCAGAACTGGACGCGCCGGACGAGCGACATTCTCGCCTACGTCTATATCTACGCGGACTATACAGCTCCTGTCGAAGAATTGCGGCATGAGTTTCGCCGCATCCTCGAATCGACCCCCTTGTGGGACCAGAAGGTGTGCGTGCTCCAGGTCACCGACGTCTCCGAACACACCATGCAGATACGAGCCATGACGAGCGCGGCGGATTCCTCGAAAGCCTGGGATCTACGCTGTTTGGTGCGGGAAGAACTGATCAAGTTTCAGCAGGAGAAGTACCCGAACAGCCTGCCGAAAGCGCGGGCCGAAATCTACAGGTTCCCGGCCAATGGCAGTCCAATGGAGGGTGCTCCATTCCGGGCGCGGACAGGTAACTTGTAATGATAAACCGTGGAATGGGAGTCGGTTCACTGTGAACTCTCCGTTGAATTGGAAGTTAAACTCCTTTTGCGCGCGTTTACGGTTTTAGATTACAAAATTACCAATTACAAACTTATTTCGCTCTACAGCGGACGGGTTGGTAGCCGCAACAAAGAGATGTGGCTCTAGCCGCATTTGATGGTCCAGGCCGCCCACGACGCGGAGACGATTTCACTCAGCGTGGTTGTTGATCAATCCCCCTTGGAGACTGAACTTCGGGCCTTCGCTATGAGTGGAGAACCCAAGGATGGCGACAGAACCGACAAACGACATCGGTTTAACTGGTGGCTGCCGCTCTATGCCGCAATAGGAACCTTTGTTGTGTTTGTCGGAGTGGCGACATGGACATCAGAGGCGTTTTTCTACGTCCTTCTTGTTGTCCCTCTCATCAGCCTCGTTCTGGGTGGCTCCTCGGTGATCGCAGCAATCGCCAAAAAGCGCCACGGCTCGCTGGCGATGCTGTCTATCCTGGTTAGCTATTGGGCGATTTCAGCGATATTAGTAATGAACTATTCCGCAATTCGCGCTTCAGCAAGATGGCTGATCTGGTCCCACGAATATAAATCCGAAGTTCTGGCACAGCCGGCATGCTCAAACGGAGAGTTGAAGCATATTGAATGGGACGGTTGGGGGTTCTCCGGAGCAGGAGACACCACGGTGTATCTTGTTTTCGATCCGACAGACGCACTTTCGGCGGCGGCCCGGAGCCATCGCCCCGGCAAATTCGGTGGCCTACCCTGCGAGGTGCCTCTTGTGCGTCGTTTGGAGAGCCATTGGTACGCCGTTCTGTTTTATACCGATGAATGGTGGGGCCAACATAACGCACTGGATTGCGGCTCCGGGTCCGCAAGTTCACTGTTGCAACATCGACTGACCACCGGTTCCAGACGACTCCAAGCAATTCTGCTATGGCCAGATCTAGGAAAGCCTGAGACGGGGTAGTTGCGGTTTCTGGACAGGTTCTCGACAGCCATCTTCAACCGTGGGATTATGGGGCGGTCAAAGCACGAAACGAACATGTGGGGAGATCGGTATGAAGGAATGCATTGCGATGTTTGTCGGAATAACATTACTCGCCTTTTTGGGATGCGGCGGGAGTTCGACAGGCATGTCTCCCCAACAAAGCTCGGGCCCCACCACTCAGAACGCATGGACCTGGGCTGCTGGGTCGAGCCTGGTCAACCAGTCAGGAGTGTACGGGACACAGGGGACACCTGCAGCCGGCAACACCCCTGGCGGGCGAGACGGCGGAGTTAGTTGGACCGATGATTCTGGAAATTTCTGGCTGTTTGGTGGGATAGCAAACCCATCCGCTGCCGCAGACAATTACTTCAACGACCTGTGGAAGTATAGCGCGGGCGAATGGGCCTGGATGGGCGGGTCAAACAGTTACAACCAAGCAGGGAGTTACGGTACTCAGGGCACTCCCGCGCCCGGCAACATTCCGGGTGCACGATTCTCGGCCGCGAGCTGGAAAGATGCGTCCGGAAATTTCTGGCTTTTTGGAGGACTCGGCCTCGACGCAAATGGATCAAGCGAATTGCTTAACGACTTGTGGGAGTACAGGGCGGGCCAATGGACTTGGATCGACGGGTCTAATGTCGGGATTCCGAATCAACCGGGAATCTATGGAACCGAGGGAACTGCCGCCCCCGATAACGTACCGGGATCGCGGTCCTATGCGGTGAGTTGGACCGATGCGTCCGGAAACTTCTGGCTCTTCGGCGGTACGGGCTTGGACTCCACCGGAGCTTCGGGAAACCTTAACGACCTGTGGAAGTATAGCGCGGGCCAATGGACGTGGATGGGTGGGGCGAATTTAGCTAACCAGCCGGGAACATACGGAGTTCAGGGAAGTCCTGCTCCCGGAAACACACCCGGCGCGCGATTCGGTGCCGCTGCCTGGGTCGATACGGCCGGAAATTTCTGGCTCTTCGGTGGTTCATCCGGTACGAATACTTTCACTCCGTTAAACGACCTGTGGAAGTACAGCGCGGGTCAATGGACGTGGATGAGCGGATCGAACCTCCCAGGCCAAAACGGAGTCTATGGCACGCTCGGTCTCGCTGCTGCTGCCAATACTCCTGGAGCCCGCGTTCTGGCCGTCACTTGGACGGATGCTGCCGGAAATCTATGGCTGTTCGGAGGAGATGGCTACGATTCGGCAGGGGATGTTGACGAACTTAACGATGTGTGGAAATGCAGCGGCGGAGAGTGGACGTGGATAGGTGGATCAGACATCGCTGGCCAGAAGGGAACGTACGGAGCTCTGGGAAGCGCGGCTTCTGGTAACACTCCAGGAGGACGAAGCCAGACTATAGGTTGGACCGATGCGTCCGGGCACTTCTGGCTCTTCGGCGGTCTTGGTTACGATGCTGTCGGCACTTTGGGCCAGCTCAATGATCTTTGGATGTACGGACCATGAGACTGGACCATCTGGGTGGCGCCTTTTCGTGACTTGCGAACCGCCGTGACAGCAGCGACGTTCTTACTGAAAAGTCGCGATAGAAGCACTCATCGACCTCGGCTCTGGGGGTCTATGGTCCGCCGTGCTGTGGAGCTGCTGTGGTCACGCAACCAGCGAGGACCAGTTCGAAGTTTAATCTCAGCGTAACATTCGGGTGCTAGTCTGTTCAGCGGCTCTCGGAGCCAAAGAAGGAGCTTCATCCTTATGTCAAAGAAAGCAGTCGAGCACCATCACAAAGCAGCAGAGCATCACGAACATGCGGCACGCCATCACAAAGAAGCCGCCAAGCACCACGAAGCAGGAAAACACGAGACGGCTGCGCATCACGCGCACCTAGCTCGCGGCCACCACGAACATGCGATCCATCACTCTTCGGAAGCGGCCAAGGCTCATGTTGACGATCATGGCGGACAAGTGAAGACGGCCCATACCTAATTGGTCAAGTGGGACAGCGGCGTTGCGTCGCGCTGCTGCCCCGTTTTCAGTGACTCGGCTCGCGGCGATGCCGAGCAGTATGCCACCAACTGACCCGCGTGGCCCGTATCGCCTCCCTCGGGTCTCTCACACGATTTGTGCTTCAGCTATTTCGGCTGGAGTTCTAATCAAACCAATCGCTAGTGAGCACTGATAGAGCGACCGGATAGCAATCTGGAACGCGTCATCGGTTCTCCTGGCAACTCCGGCTTTCGAAGTTGAGCCACGTAGTTCCTTCGCAACTGTTTTTTTGCATTCCTCGGTTAACTCAGGATCGGAGGGGCCAACCCCCTCAGATATTGTGGCGCTTTTTCTCACAAAGAAGTAGGGCACTAGACTTCGGGAACACCACGGGGGAAGCCGTGCTTCGAATAGGGCACAACTGTTGTCCTTACTGCCAGGGTTCGTCGCACATTTATGTTTCCAGATGCAAGGGCCTCTGGGAAGTCGTGGCAATTGTGCTGCTGCTTCGCCCTGTGCGCTGCCATGATTGCTTCTTGCGCTTTTATCGTCCTGTGTTCCTCAAGGCACTGCCACCACCTGTTGCGAGCATGACCGAAAGGAAATCGAAAGAACCTGCGGATTCAGACCAAGAGGATCGACGCTCGGCATAGTGCCGAAAATTGCCCTAACGTTGGTAGTCAATGTCTTTGCGCTTTCAGACAGGCAGCATGAAGTGTTCGCCGGCACGTCGTGCGGGCCAGGAGGCACTAGGAAGCACTACAAACGACTTTCTCGGTTTGGGTAGACCTTTTCCATCCCCCTGATTTCGGTTGTTTTTAGAGAACTGGAGTTTTTCAACAGCCGGCGCAAAAACATGAAGACGGCCCTGCGAAGCGTGGCTTTACCGAACCGAGCTTTACCGATTCAGTTTGCGCCCTCGTTTCCTGAAGGCCGCGACGGGACCTCCAGACTGACCTTTTTCGAATCTGTTTAGGCTCTTTTGTAATCTCGCCAGGCCGCCCGCGAGGAGTCATAGTTTCAGGATGCCTAAGACTCACTTTCCCCAACCGCACCAGAACCAGCGTGCCGTTCGTGTGCCGTTTCACCGCATGGCTCCTGCGGCGATCCGGTTTGAGGACGGTCGGCGCGGTCTGGGCAAATTGCGGACAATCTCCTTAACCGGTGGCCTGCTTCGGCTGCCTAAACCACTCGTGCCCGGGACACTCATCGAAGTGATATTCATGTCCAATGGCGGCCCTGTCCTCGGAATCGCAGAATTGTTAACCCCGGCTTCGGCCACCCTTAAGTGCCTGCAGCCTTTCAAGTTCATTATGATCGACGACGACGACTATCAAAGGTTAAGCAGCTTCATTCGGTCATCGGCAGCTGTTGCGAAATCGTCTGAACACTCAGTGACCAGCAGCCAAGATGTGAGATCGCCTGGTCGTTACAGTTGACTCCGGAAAGTCCCGCCAACGTTTCCTCAGCGGCTTGAATCGCAGGCCCTCCGTGGAGCTTCGAGGAGTCTGCTTTCTTTCTCCAAATGACGATTGTTCGAACAAGCCGTTCTGATGGGAACGGCCCAATGAACTCGACAGCAATGTCGCTGCAATACGGCAGAAACAAGGACAGGCACCGGCAATGGAGAACCCACCCTTCGGGAAATAGCAAAGGGCGGGGCATTTGTCTAGGTGATAGAGCTGAAAGGCCAGCCGTCAGGCATTGACTAGATCGTTGTCAGGTCCGGCCAAGCCGTAAGTTTTTCAGCCAACATTCAGTGGCTCTAGTGCGATCGGACAAAGTGCTGATTTCCGGAGTCTTTGACAGTATCGTTGGGGCCCCTGCCGGCGGCGTGCTAGTAGTGTGGTCGACGCGGGGATCGCGCTCGATATTCGTAGATGGCCTCGATGTCGCGGTCGCTCATGTGCGAATACGTCGGCCTTTGTGGATGTCCGAAAGGATTTTCGAGCCCCGTCCGTCGCACTTTCCGCATTAACCGGCAGAAATCAGGAAATGAACACTAAATTCTGCAATGCAGGGGTTCCAGACCACGTCTTGAGGGGGCATGAAATCAGTAAGGGATAAGGAAAATGCACATGGGGATATGCGGGCGTGCTTGGGGAATCGCACAGTTTTTTGCGTTCTACTGAGAACATCCTTATTATAGGTAGCGGCATGAGCGGCATACGATTCCACAAGATCTGGGTACACCAGTGCCGGGCAACGCGCGGTATCAAGAGGCGATTTGGGGTCAAGAGTGCACTCGACTATCTGATCGGGGAGAAGCTGATGAACTTTGCGGATGCGGCACAGGGGCATCCCGAGTTTGCCGCCGAGCTTCCACGGTTCCAAGCCGCGGTGTGGAATATCTTCAATCCTTACGAACTTGCTGGTTATCTGAGTAGTCTAAAGCCTTCGAAGAGAAAAAAACTCCAAGAGCTTCTCTACGTTGACGGTGTTTCGACGTTCACTAGGGCGAGGTAGACCAAGTCCGGTAACCCTCCCGTGGAATCAAAAAGAGTGATCGATAGATTGTGCCTCCCTAAAGGGTGGTGCCCTGCGTCGCGACCTAGTTGGGACCGACGCGCGTGAAACGAAGCTGTCCGCTAGCATTGACCGGACCCAAGTCATCCGTCTTTGTGTTTATGTCCGGTTTCATCATCCGGAATGCCTGAGAGGCGCGGAGTGGCTTCCGTCTCGTGCCCATTGTGGCTCAAACATGATTGCAAGGGTCGACTCGACACCCTTGGTAGCTTCGGATATCCACGTAAACTCAACACTGCGGAGGCGCTCTATTCCGACAAACCGCCCGTAAATGCGGCCACATTTGTCCTTCGTGCTTCAACGCGTGGGAGAAGAGGCCGATTATGTCCCGGCTGCCCGTTATCCGACAATCGAGATCGCCAGCGCGGCGATCGTGTTGCACCGGCCGACGTGCCGCCCAATCGAACTTAGTTCAGAAACGAGCTGACGTTCTCCGAGGCCCACTGTCGCAGGGCAATGGGTTCTCTACCCAAGATCCGCTTGACACGGTCGGTGGTGGCGGCTAGCCGTCCCTCACGTATCGCCCGCCACAATGCCACGTGTGCTTCAGTTTCTTCCTGCGAGCCGCTGATCCTGGAGTATCGTTCCCGCGCTTCCTCGTCGGAGATCACCTGATACGACAGTGGCCTCCCGATCCCTTCACTGATGATGGCCGTCACCTCTCCAAAGGTGAGTGACTCGGGGCCGGTGATTGGAAGCGCTTCTCCCAAGTACTCGTCGTTGAGAAGGGCGGCTAAACACACGGAAGCAATATCTTCGGAGTGAATGAAAGGCCGGCGACCATCCGCCGTCGACGACCGCACAACACTTTCAGTCTTGATGGAGTGCGCCCACGCCAGCAGGTTGGACATGAAACCTGTCGGACGGACAAAAGTGAACGGAATTCCCGTGTTGCGAATCGCCGCCTCACCCTTCTCGTGCCAGGCACCGATCGCAAGACCGTGCTCCACGTCCAGGGATGACAACTTAACGATCTTCCGGACCCCAACCTCTTTGGAGATCATTGCAGCCGTTTTGTCTCGTTCCGGAATCGCCGGACCGACGTTCACGAGAAACACCGTGTCCGCCCCCTGAATGGCTCGCCGCATGAAGTCTGGCGCTGCGAGATCGCCCACGCAGACATCAACGCGATCCTCAAACAATGAGCGCGACTTCTCTTCGCTGCGCACCAGAACACGCGGGCGAATATTGCGCTCCAACAACTGCCTCACCACTCGCGATCCCACTTCTCCTGTCGCGCCCGTAATCAAATATGTCATTCCTCGTCTCCCCGGTGAGCGCGTCTGTCGCCTGAACTCACCTCTTGGTAACAAGGCTAGAGGCAAAGAGCCCTTTGTCTACTCGCATCGGGCACAACGGCTAACTCATGGGAAATTCGAAGGTTGTCGAAGAAATATTAACAAAAGCTCACATTTGCGTTTACACTCTCGTGGTGAAACAGAATCCCAGGAGGTATTCGATTCGCAGGCGCAAGCCAAGCCAGGAGCGGGCTAAACTGACCGTCGATGCCATGCTCGATGCAGCGGTAAAGCTTCTCAAGCGTGGCGGAGCTTCCTCAATTACAACCAACCGGATTGCTGAGACTGCAGGCGTCAGCATCGGATCGGTGTACCAGTATTTTCCCAACAAAAACGCTCTCTTTGTTGCCCTGCATGAAAGGCATATCGGCCTGGTGGCCGAGGTCATAGGGCGGAGAATGACCGAGTGTACCGACTCATCGCTCGAACACCTTGTCGAGTCTCTGGTCGAGGGCATGGTCGAGGTGCACACCGTGGATACGGAATTGTCAGAGCTACTCGGGTCGGAAGTACCGCATCGTGCTGACGGCACAGTCGATTTTTCGATCAGGTTTCACGAGGCCTTTCGCACCGCCCTCGCTCCCCACACGGCAAGCTTGGGCACGAAAATCGATCTCGACATCAGGGCTTTTGTCATGGCCAATATGGTCGACGCCCTAGGTCATGCAGTGGTGCTTCGCCGGCCGCGCGGCCTCTCGCTGGCAAGGGCCAAAGCAGAATCCTGCAAGGCGATTCTTGCCTATCTTGGCTCCTGATACGCCATTTTGTGGGCCGTTGATCCACTCCGCACCTGCCCAAAGATCAGGGCTCGCCTTATTCGTTTGGCCGAGATTCAATCAGAACGCTCAGGCGTCGGTGCGGGAACACCTGCGCCAATTCGAAGGAACCATGAATATCGAGTCGGACAGCTCTGGGGCCCGCGTTTGCGCGCCCATCCGGCCCATTCTGCATCGCCAGAGGATCAGAGCAAAGCTGAGACCTCGCGAACAACCGTGTCAGACTCTTGCATGCGGTCCCATCATGAGAGTCCTGATCGCGGATGACAAGGAACTGGTCCGACGCGGAATAGCGAGGCTCCTGTCAGTCGACAAGGAGTTGGAGATCGGCGGGGAAGCCTCGAATTCCAGCGAAACTCTTCAAAAAGCTGACGAGCTGACGCCGGATCTCATTCTGCTGGATATCAGTATGCCCGGGATGAACGGCTTGAACATGGCACAGCTCTTGAGGCAAAAACTTCCTGCACTTGAAGTTCTGATCATCAGCCAGCACGACCCTAACCAACTACTACCTCGTTCACCCGAAGCGGGAGCTCATGGTTGTATCGACAAGGCGCGAATCGCGACCGACTTATTACCGGTGAAATCTGTTCAAGAAGTGATCTGTGCCAAGCGTTGCCAGTCTCCGGACGAATGACGGAAAACCGGAAACAGCCTCTGGATTAGTCGCGAAAATGGCGATTTTGCGGCAACTACCTGTGATGTTTTGGAGCCAGCCTGATCTCGTAGACGTTGGGCCACAATTTCCCGGTGACAAACAGACGCTTTTGAGTTGGATCGTAAGCGATGCCGTTCAGCACGGCTTCAGAGTCGAGACGATAAACCGGACTCAGAATCCCCGTGAGGTCAATCCAGCCGACGACATCACCGGTCTGCGGCGAGATCCGGGCAATGCGATTGCTGTGCCACACGTTGGCGAAGATCTGTCCCTCCACGAACTCCAGTTCGTTCAGTTGATCGACCGGGGTCAAACCTTCGCGCACTTTAAGCCGGCGCTTTTCTTGAAGAGTTTCGGCATCCAGGACTCGAATCTCTGATGTTCCGTCACTCATGAAGATTTCACGGTCATTGGTCGCGAGGCCCCAACCTTCTCCCGGGTAGGAAAACTTCCCCAACAGATGGAAGCTGTTCAGGTCGTATACGAAGCCCACCCCTGATTTCCAAGTGAGTTGCAGCACTTTGTTTTTGACGAGAGCGATTCCTTCCCCGAAGAACTCAGGCTCTAGGTCAACCTGCTGAATCACCTCTCCGGTTTCGAGGCGAACCTTGCGAAGTGACGAGCGGCCATTTCGGCCTGTGCCCTCATACAGGAAGCCGTCGCGATACGCGAAACCTTGGGTGTATGCCCCGGTATCATGAGGAAACATACGAACGAGCACAAAGGTGCATTCGGGCAATGCATTTGCTGAAGCTCGAGGGGAAGCCTGCCCCGCTGGAGACGGATGGCAGGCGGTCAGGAGAAGTAGAACGCCCAATCGTAAAAGGATTCGCTTCATTAACACCTGGACCGTGCCCATTATTACATCAACGGCAGGGTGGACTCCTGCTCAGCTGTTAACAGACTGTTGTGTTCGAGAATTTGGCCGACCCCGTCCGGGTCAAAACGTGAGATAGAGATTTGGCATCAACCACCGAGGAGTTCATCGGGTGCTTTTAGTGCCGAGTGAGAAAGCCTCCCGCTCCTGAACTTCGTGTGCTACTGAGTTATCCTGGCAAGGACGAAAATGCACATCACGTAGTACGTAAGCGATCCAAAAGCGGACGCCCGCGGTCCAGGGGTCAGTTCATCGCCGGAAGCCAGTGCGGCGACGTGCCGCCCGGCAATCGACCCAGTCACAATCGACTCTCCGTAGCCCTCGGGATCGGCGTGGAACTCCGCCGATTTTGATCTGGCGAATACGCGCCTTCATCCCGCTAGATGGGCAAAACTTCCATAATCCGGCAAAAGACGGACTGCCGACCATCCTGGCGCCACGCCGAAAAGGGTCAGGGTTTCTTGCGGTGCGCCTCGAACCAGTTGAGGGTGTAGACGACCTTGGCGACTTGGTGGCTCGGGTGGCGGCTGAGGCCGTGCGGTTCGCCAGGAAAGCGCACGAGGGCGGACTCCACTTTCAGGAGTTTGAGGGCCGCGTAGTATTGCTCGGCTTCGGATATAGGAGTGCGAAAGTCTTCCTCGCCGGTCATCAGCAAAGTGGGCGTCTTCACATTTTTCACCAGAGAAATTACCGAGCGCTTCATGTAGTCGTCGGTGTAATCCCAAGGATTGCCGGAGAACCAGTATTGTGCGCCGAACGATGGCAGGTCGGAGGTCAGGACCCAGCTATACCAGTTGATGACGGGATAGAGACTGGCGGCGGCACGGAAACGATCGGTGTGATCGATCATCCAGCAGGTGAGAACACCGCCGCCCGAGCCGCCGGTGACGAAGAGGTTGTCCTTGTCGATGTAGTTCTTGGCGAGAATCGAGTCGACGCCGGAGTCGAGGTCTTGGAAATCATTGCCCGGATAGGCGTGGTGGATCAGATTGGCAAACTCTTCGCCGTAACTGGTGCTGCCCCGCGGGTTGGTGTAGAGGATGACGTAACCTTTGGCGGCCCAGATTTGCGCGTTGAGGTCGAAACGATCCCCGTAGTTCGAGAAGGGACCGCCGTGAATTTGCAGAATTAGAGGATACTTCTTGCTGGGATCAAAATCAGGCGGCTTGATGATCCAGCCTTCGATTTTACGTTTATCGAAAGAAGAGTCGTACCAGAGTTCTTCGACGGCGCCGAGTTTCTTGCCGGTGAAGAGTTCGCGATTGAGAGAAGTGAGAACATTGAGTTTGGGATTTGTGAGAGATGCAACCGCAAGGTCGCCGGGATCGGAGGGAGTGTCGTACTGGATGGAGAAGGAGCCGTTCTTGGCGATGCTGAAATTGCCGCCCGCGTTGAGATGATCGGCGAGAACCCTGGACGAACCGTCCAAGGGTAAGTAGGCGAGCTTGGTGTCGCCCTGATCGGTATAAGCGAAGAAGATCCCTTTGCCGTCGGCGGCCCAGCGGGGATCGGACACGTCGCGATCGAGTTTGGAGGTGACCAGATGGGGATTGCTGCCATCGCGGTTGGCAACATACAGGTACGTGGTCTGATGGCCTTGGTAACGGTCATCGAAGCCGGTGTAGGCGATCAGTTTACCGTCTGGGGAAACATCCGGCGACTCGTTGGGACCGTTGCGATGCGTGAGTTGTGTGAGGGAACCGTCAGCAACGCGGATTTCGAAGAGTTCGGTGTGAAGAGGTTCGTATTCGTAGTTTGGGGTGCCATTCATGGAAAAGATAAGCGCCTTTCCATCGGGAGCCCAGCAGGCATAGGAGCCACCAAAATCACCGACACCAGGGCCGTGGGGGAAATTGCCGTGAGTCAGTTGACGCGGCGCACCTCCGTCTGCGGCCACGACGAAAATTTGCGAATAGCCGGGTTTCAGGTATCCAGGGCCGTTGAATCGGTAGATAAGATCCTCATAAACTTTGGGTGCGTCGGCCCACTTGGCGCCTTCGGGAGCAGCGGGAAGCGCGGCGATTTTTGGAGGGGTGGAGGAAACGAGCGAGGTGAAAGCCAGTTGCCTTCCGTCAGGAGACCAGGAAATGCCGGCGGGAGCATTTTCGACATCTGTGAGTTTGGCCGTCTGGCCGGAATCCATCCAGCGAACATAGAGTTGAGATTTGCCATCGCGGTCAGAAATGAAGGCGAGACGAGTGCCATCCGGTGACCAGCGCGGGGAAGAGTCGCTATAAGTGCCGGTGGTGAGGGGACGATGTTCGGAGCCATCGAAATTGACGATCCAGAGGTTGGAGACGCGGCGATCGGATGCGACGGCCGCAGACTGGCGGACGTAGACGATGCGTTTGCCGTCGGGTGAGATTTGCGGAT
>Ga0302325_10014428_pt1 | contig 16815 bp, 16 predicted proteins | sample Palsa_T0_2_FD_201948 | JGI IMG/M metagenome (GOLD analysis project Ga0302325, IMG submission 201948) | Peat permafrost microbial communities from Stordalen Mire near Abisko, Sweden - Palsa_T0_2 | ecosystem: Environmental > Terrestrial > Soil > Palsa > Peat permafrost | place: Sweden: Abisko... | reverse complement strand
GGGTGGTTTGGGGGGGGGGGGGGGGGGGGGGGGGGGGGGGGGTTTGGGGGGGGGGGGGGGGGGGGGGGGTTTGGTTTGTTGGACTGGCGGGGGGGCCGGAGCGGGAGGGGCCGGGCGATCCACGAGAGTGGCCGGTCCGCAGGGCCGGCGGGCGGGTGGGCGCGGTCGCACGGATCTTCGCGTGATGAAAACCCAACAACTATTGTCGACTTCGTAGCACGCCAACTTCCGGTGCGTCGCTGCGGGGCAAGGTGAGCCGGGGCGCCTCCGCGCGTAGCCGCCACCCGGCACGACCCGCCACCCGGCACCACTCGCCACCCGGCACGACCCGCCACCCGCCACCCGGCACGACTCGCCACCCGGCACGACCCGCCACCCGCCACAGACCCTCCAGCCGCCGACCGGCACGAGCCGCCACGCGGGCTGGCGCGCTCCCACCCGCCCGTCACGGGACCGCCGTCTACACTCGGATCGCTGTGACGGTGAACCTGACCCGCATCTACACCCGGCTGGGTGACTCGGGCGAGACGCATCTCGGCGATATGACCCGGGTGCCGAAGACCCATCCTCGGATCGAGGCGTACGGGACGGTCGACGAGCTGAACTCGCACATCGGCGTCGTGCTCACGATTGCCGGCTTACCTGACGCTTATGCCTCGTGGCTGCGGCGGATCCAGAACGATCTGTTCGATGTCGGGGCCGATACGGCCGCCCCGCACGATCCCGAGCGTGAGCGGCTGCGGGTCGTCGCCGAGCAGACCGCCTGGCTCGAGGAGCGCTGCGATGAGGTCAACGACACGCTGGCGCCGCTGCGCTCGTTCGTGCTTCCCGGCGGCACGCCCTCCGCCGCCTATCTGCATGTCTGCCGCACCGTCTGCCGCCGAGCCGAGCGGCTTGCGATCGCCTGTGGGGATGAGCTGAACCCTGAGGTCGTTCGCTATCTGAACCGCCTCTCGGACCTCCTTTTCATTCTCGCGCGAGGGGCAAACGGCGGCGAGGAGCCGCTGTGGGAGCCGGGGCGCTACAGGTAGCGTCGAACTCGCTGGCGCGAGTTTGGCGCGGATCCGCTCGCGCGCACTGAGTCGGACCCCTGTCGATCCGCGCGTCGAATTCAGCGCCGCCGCGTAGTCGCAAGCATCAGCCCGGTCGCGAGAGCGAGACCGAGGGCGCCGATCGCCGTCGCGCCGATTACAAACGCCGTGTGGGCGCGCGCGTAGCTCACAACGGAGTGCGGCCGCGCCAGCGCGACGAGGCCGACAAGGGCCACGGCGCCAAGCACGACCGCGGCGGGCGGACCGAGCGCCTCACGCACTGTTAGACGCGCCGTCGCCCCAGCCGCGCGGAGCGGCGAGCGCGCGTCGGCGGTCCATACGGCTGCGACGCCCGTCATCGTCCAGGTGGCGGCGACGAGAAAGCCCCCGAGCACGTCGCTCGGGTAGTGCCAGACGAGCGTCAGGAACGAGAAGCTGACCGCAACCGCGAACGCCGCGCCGGCCGCCGCGACAAACGGGCGCCATCGCGCCGGCGCCGCGAGCACCGAGCAAAGCGCAAGCGACATGGCGGCGGTCGCATGCCCGCTCGGCCACGAGCCGGCCCCGACTGCCGGTATCCCCGCAATGTTGACCAGTACAGGATGGGCCTGGCCCAGTAGCGGCTTCAGGATCTGCGTTGTCACGTTGGCGGCAAGCATGATCCCCGCGGCCGCGACTGCGACTCTGCCCCGGCCCCTGATCAGTGCAGCGACGACCACCACCGCGGCCAGGCACACGTATGGCTTCGGGTCGCACAGGTTCGCGATCACGCTCGCGACCCCATCGATGGCCGGCCGGCGCAGACCGACGAACCCGCGCATCACGCTCGCGTCGGCGCGCTCCACGAGCCCGATCTGGAACGCGGCGATCCACGTCAAGACCAGAAGCAGGACGCCCGTGACGGCGCCGGCCAACGCTAGTAGTGCACGCCTGGGCACCTCACGAAGCGTAGCCCCGGCCGCCGCCGTGCCGGCTGAACCCGCTCAGGCGGTGCTGGACGGTACCGGCCCGCGCGAAACTCGAATCTCGGGTTCCTCGCCGGCGAGTGGAACGTGCGAGTGGTGCGCGAGATCCTCGGGAGAGGCGACCTCGACGCTCAGGCCTTGCTCGATCTCGAATCGCCTTGCGTCGTACAGAAGCTCCGAGTAGCGCTCCGCCGGAGCGATTTCGATATCGAGGTCGTATGTGCTCTCACAGAGAACCGCCCAGCGTTCGCCGGTCGCCAGCTTCGCCGCGTTGAAACGCACAGGCGGCGTGTCGGCGAGATCCTCGGTCCGCACCTGCGCGTGGGTCCCGAGCAGCAAGCTCGAGAGCCGATCGAGGTTCCGGCGGTAAGGCGCGGGCACGATCGCGACGGGACCGGCGGCGGTCGCGCTGCCCCGGATCGCCTCCGCGACAGAGCCCACGAGCACGAGCTCAACCCGACCTTCGGCCAGCCAGCGCAGGACGGAGACCCACTCGTTGGTCAGATGCTCAAGGCCCTTCATCGCCTGAGCGGGTCGTGAATCGATAGCTGGGGCGCGGTGTCTTTGGAGCATGTGGGTGCGTTTCGCCCCGCGCGCTCAGACTCCTTCCCACGATCTCCTGGTTCTTGTGCGCGTACGCTCCGCTCTGTGCTCTCGCGTCTACGTCCCGATCACCTGCGCGGGGCGCGTCAGCGTCCGGGTATCGGCCTGGCGGTGGCGGTAGCCGCGGTCGCCGCAGCGACGGTCGCCATCTACCCGCTCACATCCGTCGCCCCGACGGTCTCGCTCAGCGTCGTGTACCTGCCGGCGGTACTGGTGGTCTCCGTGTACTGGGGCCTGTTCCTCGGTCTCCTCACGTCACTGCTCAGCGCACTCGCCTTTAACTTCTTCCATCTTCCCCCGGTCGGACAGCTCTCGCTCGCGGACAGCCGCAACTGGGTCGCACTCGCGGCGTTCGTAACCGTCGCAGCCGTCGTCAGTGCGATGGCCGAGCTCGCACGCAGCCGCGCGATTGACGCCGAGCGTGGCCGCCGCGAGGCCGATCTCGCGGCGGCGCTGGCCCGGGAGCTGCTCGCGGGATCCGACACGCGCACGGCGCTCGGAGCTACCGCGCGCCGCGTCGCCGAAGCGCTGGCGATACCGTCGGCTGCGATCGATCTCGGCGCGTCCGATGGCGACGAGCGCCGAGTCGGACTCCCGCTGCGAGGCGGGGACGGTGCGCAGATCGCGACCCTGCTGGTGCCGCGCGGGCTCGCTCCTGAGATCGCCCAGCGCTTGCGCGCTCAGGTAGTCCCGGCGCTGGGCGCGTTGGTTGCGATCGCGCTTCACCGGGATGCGATGCAGTCCGAGGCGGTCGAGACGGCCGCACTGCGGCGCTCGGATGACGTCAAGACAGCGCTGCTGCGCGCGGTCTCACACGACCTCCGTACGCCCCTGACGGCGATCGTCGCCGGCGGCCACGCGCTCGGCACGAGCTCGATCACCGACGAGGAGCGCCGCGAGCTGAGCGCGGCCGTGGTCGATGAGGGCACCCGCCTGTCGGCGCTGGTCGACAAGCTGCTCGATCTCTCCCGGCTGCAGGCTGGCCGAGCCGAGCCGCGCCGCGAATGGATATCGGTCGAGGACATCCTCCACGCTGCTCGCGATGGCCTCGCGGATCGTCCGGTCGAAATCCGCCTGTCGGTCGATCAGGACGTGCCTGCGCTCCGGGCCGACGGCGCTCAGCTCGAGCGTGCATTCGCCAACGTGCTGGAGAACGCAAGGCGGTACTCGAACGGGCTGCCGGTCTCCGTCAGCGCGCGGCGGATGGGCGACCGCGTGGTGGTCAGGATCGTCGATCTCGGCCCGGGAATTCGAGCGGCGGAGCGTGAGCGGATCTTTGAGCCCTTCTATCGCGGCCGTGGTCCCGATCCCGGTCGGAGGCCCTGGACGGGATCCGGGCTCGGGCTTGCGATCGCGCGCGGGTTCGTCGAGGCCAATGGCGGCACGATCTCGGTCGAATCGCTTCCAGGCCAGGGCACGAGCTTCGTGATCTCGCTTCCGCTCGACACGGTCGCAGAAAGCGTCACGGAGGAGGTCACGGCATGACGGCCGCTGGCCGCCCGAGGGTGCTCGTGTGTGACGACGAGCCACAGATTCTGAGGGCGCTGCGCGTGATCCTGCGCGACGGCGGCTTCGAGGCCGTCCCGGCGGAGACCGCCGAGGAGGCGCTGGACCTCGTGGCGGTGCGTCCACCGGACGCGGCGATCATCGACCTCGTGCTGCCAGACCTCGACGGCGTGCAGCTGTGCGCCCGCATCCGCGCGTGGAGCCAGATGCCGATCATCGTGCTGTCCGCAATCGGCGACGAGGATGCGAAGGTCCGTGCGCTCGCAGCTGGCGCGGACGACTACATCACCAAGCCATTCGGTCCGCGAGAGCTGGTCGCCCGCCTGGAGGCGAACCTGCGACGGATCGGCCCCGGGCCGGAGGAGGCCGTGATCGACGCCGAAGGCCTCGAGGTCGACCTCGCTCGGCGGACCGTCATCCACGACGGAGCCGAGGTTCACCTGACGCCCACAGAGTTCGACCTGCTTCGCCTGCTCGCGCGCAACCGCGGTCGCCTGATGACGCATCGGGAGCTGCTGGTGTCGGTCTGGGGTGCCGGCTACAGCGACGACACCCAGGTCCTGAGGGCGCACATCGCCAATCTGCGCCGGAAGATCGAACCAGCGTCAGGCCCGCGCTACATCAAGACAGACCCCGGCGTGGGATATCGGTTCGCGGCGTAGGCCGCCGCCCGCCCACGCCGGCGGCGTGTGGATATCGGTTCGCGGCGTAGGCCGCCGCCCGCCCACGCCGGCGGCGTGTGGATATCGGTTCGCGGCGTAGAGGCTGCGCCCGCGCCGGGAGAATCGCCCCCTTGGCGATTCTCCCAAGGCTGCGAGCCGCTAGGCGAAGCAGCCCACCTTCACACGATCTGCACGCGGGCGGGCCGTTTCTGCACGCGCCGTTGACGCGCCGCCGTCGAGCATGCATCCCATGGATATTGTTTCGATCGTCCTCGGGGTTCTGATGTTCGCGATTTTGTACGCGCTGATCCTCGGGATCGACAAGATATGAGCCCGGAGCAGGCAGTGCTGTTCTTCCCCCACATGGGGGCGGCGGATTTCTTCGGCCTGATCGTCTCGGTGCTCATCTGCGCCTATCTGCTCTATGCCTTGCTGCGCGGCGAGAAGTTCTAACGGGGTGCAGGCATGACGTTCCTCGGCTGGCTCACCATCTTCCTGTTCGTGACGCTGCTGACGGTGGTCGCGCTCCCGTTCGGGAACTATTTGGCGGCTGTTTACACGGGCGAGCGCACCATCCTCGACCCCGTGTTACGCGTTCCGGAACGGTGGCTTTACAAGGTCTTGCGGGTCAACCCCGACCAAGGCCAGGATTGGAAGCAGTACGCGAAGAGCCTGATCATCTTCTCGCTGGTTGGCTGGCTGGCACTGTATTTCATCCTGCGTACGCAGACGCTGTGGAACTTCACCGGGCTGAACCCGATGCACTACCACTCAGCGCCGTGGAACGTGACGTTCAACACCACTTCGTCGTTCATGACGAACACGAACTGGCAGTACTACGGCGGCGAGACGACGATGTCGTACTTCAGCCAGATGGCCGGGCTGACAGTTCAGAACTGGCTGTCGGCCGGCGTCGGCATCGTCGTCGCGGTCGCGCTCGTCCGCGGGATCGTGTCGCGCAGCGGAAAGAGCATCGGCAACTTCTGGCAGGACTTGATTCGGACGATCCTGTACGTGCTGGCGCCGCTGACGATCGTCTATGCACTGCTGCTCGTCTTCCAGGGCTCGATCCAGAATTTCACGTCCTACCTGACCGTGCACGGGATCACGGGCATCTCGCAGACGATCGCGATGGGGCCGGTCGCCTCCCAGGAGGCGATCAAGCTGCTCGGCACCAACGGTGGCGGCTTCTTCAACACGAACTCTGCGCACCCGTTCGAGAACCCGACCGGCTTCACAAACTTCCTCGAGATGCTGTCTGTGCTGATCATTCCCGGGGCGCTGGTGTTCATGTTCGGCAAGATGGCGGGCAAGCGCCGTCAGGGGTACGCGATCTACGCGACGATGATGATCATGTTCCTCGGCGCGGTCATCGTCGCCTACATTGCCGAGGCTCACGGCTCCCCGGCGCAGCACGCGGCCGGACTGCATACCGGCGTGATCTCCGGATCGACCGGCGGGAACATGGAGGGCAAGGAGCAGCGCTTCGGGATCGCCGGATCGGCGCTGTTCGACGTCATCACGACTGTCACCTCCTGCGGCGCTGTCAACAGCGCGATCGAGTCGTTCACAGGTATCGGTGGCGCGGTGCCGTTCGCGAATCTGTCGGCGAGCGAGGTGATCTTCGGCGGCGTCGGGACGGGTCTGTACTCGATCCTCATGTACGTGATCCTGGCCGTATTCCTCGGCGGCCTGATGGTCGGGCGCACCCCGGAGTACCTGGGCAAGAAGATCGAAGGACGCGAGATCAAGCTCGTCTCGCTCGCGATCCTGATCACGCCGCTGACCGCGTTGTTCTGCACGGCGATCGCGACCGCCAGCCGCAGCGCGCGCGCTCTCTCGATCTCGGCCAACGCGAAGGGCGGGCCGCAGGGCTTCTCGGAGACGTTCTACGCGTACCTGTCACAAGCGAACAACAATGGCTCGGCGTTCGCGGGATACACGGGGTTCCTCCAGCCCAATGCGGGGAACCTCGGGTCGCATGGGATCACGCTGGCGGATCTGCTTGGCGGCTTCGACATGGTCTTCGCCCGATATGCGCCGATCCTGTTCGCACTCGCCGTCGCCGGCGCGCTGGCCGGCAAACGGATCAGCCCGGCCGGCCTCGGCACGATGCGCACCGACAACCCGACGTTCGTGGTGCTCCTGATCGGCGTGATCATCCTCGTCGGCGCGCTCACCTTCTTCCCCGCCCTGCTGCTCGGACCAATCGTCCAGGGCCTCACCACCCACCTCTACAACTGACCATTGTCATGAAACGCGACATCATCACTTCCGCGATCGGGATCGTCGTACTGACGCTGTTGTTCGGGATCGTGTACCCGCTGTTCATCACCGGTGTCAGCCAGGTCGTGTTTCCCGGAAACGCGAACGGCCAGCAGATCCATGTGGGCGGCAAGCTTGTCGGCTCGAAGATCATCGGCCAGAACTTCGCTGACCTGGTTTACAAGAACGGCAAGGTGGAGATGAGTGACGGCGAGCCGGTCACAACGCCGGACCCGCATTACTTCCAGACGCGACCCTCCGGAACCGTCCCGGCCGACAACGACGCGGCGACCGAGTTCGAGAACTACGGTCCGAACAGCGTCGTCACCAAGGCCGCGCTCGTGGCCAACATCCAGGCTTACATCGCACTCGACCAGGCACCCGACGGCACGCCCTATTACCCCGGAGGGCTCACGCCCGCGAAGGTACCAGTCGATGCCGCCGACACCTCGGCGTCCGGAGTCGACCCTGAGATCTCGATCGCGAATGCCGACATTCAGGCGTACCGAATCGCGGCCATCCGTCACCTCTCGCTGAGCACCGTCCACCAGCTCATCTCGAAGTACACCCTCGGGCGGGGACTCGGGTTCTCGGGTGAGCCCGGCGTCGACGTGCTCGAAATCAATCTCGCCCTCAACCGGCTCTCCCCTTCCACGAGCTGACTCCTATGTCAACAACGACTCCCTCAGAAACCTCAGGCACTTCTGCAACTCCCTCCGAGCGGCAGGCCATCTCCCTGTTCCGCCGCGACATCGTCGTTCGCGCGCTGTTTGACAGCTTCAAGAAGCTCGATCCGCGCGTGCAGGTCCGCAACCCGGTGATGTTCGTCGTCGAGGTCGGCGCCACCATCACCACCGCCACTTGGCTGATCCAGGTCTTCGGCGGCAAGCCGCTCGGGGGCGGTCACGAGCCGGCGTGGTACACGTTCACGATCTCGGTTTGGCTATGGCTCACGGTGGTGTTCGCGAACATGGCCGAAGCGTTCGCCGAGGGCCGCGGTCGTGCGCAGGCCGACACGCTCCGGGCGCTGCGCCAGGAGACGATGGCACTGATGAAGGACGGCTCGACGAAGCGTGCCGCGGAGCTCGTCAAAGGCGACGTGGTTGTCGTCGACGCGGGCGAGCTGATTCCCGGCGACGGAACCGTGATCGAGGGGATCGCTTCAGTGGACGAATCGGCGATCACGGGCGAGTCCGCGCCCGTGATCCGCGAATCGGGTGGCGACCGCAGCGCGGTCACGGGCGGCACCCGGGTGACCTCGGACCAGCTCGTGATCGAGATCACCCAGGAGCCAGGGCAGTCGTTCATCGACCGCATGATTGCGCTCGTCGAGGGCGCGGAGCGGCGCAAGACCCCGAACGAGATCGCGCTCAACATCCTGCTCGCGGGGCTGACGCTCATCTTCATGATCGTGGTCGCGACGCTGAGGCCGTTCGGGCTGTTCGCGCACACGCCGATCTCCGAGACGACGCTGATCTCGCTGCTGGTCGCGCTGATCCCGACCACGATCGGGGCGCTGCTGTCAGCGATCGGGATCGCCGGCATGGACCGGCTGGTGCGTCGCAACGTGCTCGCACTCTCGGGCCGGGCGGTCGAGGCCTCGGGCGACGTCGACGTGCTGCTGCTCGACAAGACGGGCACGATCACGATCGGAAACCGGCTCGCGTCCGAATTCATCCCGATGCCGGGGGTCACCGAGGCCGAGCTTGCAGAGGTCGCGCAGCTCTCATCGCTCGCCGACGAGACCCCAGAAGGGCGTTCGATCGTCGTGCTCGCAAAGACGTTCGGCCTGCGCGAGCACGACATGGCCGCCACCCATGCCACATTCGTCCCGTTCACCGCTCAGACACGGATGAGCGGCGTCGACCTGAACGGCAGTCAGCTCCGCAAGGGCGCCGGTGACTCTGTGATCGACTGGGTCAAGGCCGCGGGCGGCCGGCCGCCCGCGGAGCTCCAGCCCGTGCTCGACCGGATCGGCCGCGAGGGAGGCACTCCGCTCGCGGTAGCCCGCGACTCGCAGGTGATGGGCGTCATCTACCTCAAGGACACGATCAAGGAAGGGATGCGCCAGCGCTTCGACCAGCTCCGCGCGATGGGCATCCGCACGATCATGATCACCGGCGATAACCGGCTCACCGCCGCCAAGATCGCCGAAGAGTCAGGCGTCGATGACTTCCTCGCTGAGGCGACACCCGAGGCCAAGCTCGCCCTGATCAAGGAGCAGCAGGCAGGCGGACGAATGGTCGCGATGACCGGTGACGGCACCAACGATGCCCCCGCGCTCGCGCAGGCCGACGTCGGGGTGGCGATGAACACCGGCACTCAGGCTGCGCGCGAGGCCGGCAACATGGTCGACCTCGACTCGAACCCGACGAAGCTGATCGAGATCGTCGAGGTCGGCAAGCAGCTGCTGATCACCCGCGGCGCGCTGACGACGTTCTCGATCGCCAACGACGTCGCCAAGTACTTCGCGATCCTACCCGCGATCTTCGCGGCGACGTGGGCGACGACGAAGGGCGGGCAGGGCCCGCTTCACGTGCTCAACATCATGCACCTCGGCGATCCTCGCTCCGCGGTCATCTCGGCAATCGTCTTCAACGCGATCGTGATCCCACTCCTGATCCCGATCTCGCTCAGGGGCGTCAAGTACCGCGCCATCGGCGCCAGCGCGCTGCTGCGCCGCAACCTCTGGATCTACGGCCTCGGCGGGATCATCGCCCCATTCATCGGGATCAAGCTGATCGACCTCGTCGTCCACAACATCCTCGGCGCTTAGAAAGATTGTCGTGCGAAGTGCTCACCGAGCGCGATGATGAAGGTGTATGGAACCGCGCCCTTCCACCGACGCAGAATCAGAGCGCGCCGAGGAGCACCGAGGGCGCTACAAGATCTTCCTCGGCATGGCGGCGGGTGTCGGCAAGACCTATCGGATGCTCCAGGAGGGTCAGGCAGAGGCCGAGGCGGGGCGGGACGTCGTGATCGGCTATCTCGAACCCCACGGTCGCGCAGAGACGATCCTCCAGTCCGAAGGCCTCGAGGTCGTGCCTCGGCGCCGCGTCCACTATCGCGAGACGGAGCTCGAGGAGATGGACCTGCCGGCGATCCTGCGCCGCGCGCCGGAGCTGTGCCTGATCGACGAGCTCGCGCACACCAACGCTCCCGGCCTGGAGCACACCAAGCGCTACGAGGACATCGAGGATGTGCTCGCAGCCGGCATCGACGTCTTCTCGACCGTCAACGTCCAGCACCTCGAGAGCCTGAACGATCAGGTCGCTGAGGTGACCGGCACGCGCGTGCGGGAAACGGTGCCCGACGCGATGATCGGTTCTGCGGACGACGTCGTGCTGATCGACCTCACGCCGGAGTCACTGATCGAGCGCCTGCGCGCCGGCAAGGTCTACCCGAACGAACGCGTCCAGGCTGCCCTGAACAACTTCTTCACCGTCGAGAACCTCGCCGCGCTGCGCGAGGTCTCGCTGCGTCAGGTCGCCGAGGAGGTGGAGCACAAGCGCGCGATCACCGAGCCGGTGCTCGGCAGCCGCGAGGAGCGGCTGCTCGACACCGCCGCGCCGCAGGCGATCCACGACCGCCTGCTTGCGCTGATCACACCGACCCCGAAGTCGCAGCGGGTCGTTCGCCGGGCCTGGCGCTCGGCGCAGCGTCTCGGCGGTGAGCTCGACCTGCTGTGGGTGGCCAACTCCGAGCCTACGAAGGACGAGCGTGAGCAGCTCGACGCCCTCCGGCGCCTGGCCAGCGTGCTCGGTGCCCACCTGCTGATCGAGCACGGCGACGACATCGCGGCGACGGCGGCGCGGGTCGCGCAGGAACGCGGTACCACGTACATCTTGATGGGTAGACCGAAGCCCCGGCCGGCGATCCGGCGGCTGCTTCAGCCGGCGCTGCCGTTCCGCCTGCTCAGCCTGCTGCCGGGGGTCGACCTACGGATCGTCGCCGATCGCACGCTCCTCAGCGGCGGCGGCAACGGAAAGAGGGAGGAACTATGACGGCTGTGCTGCTCGTGCTGGTCGTCCTGCTGGCAGTCGCGGTGGTCTGGCTGGCGGCGATGCATCTGCAGTACCGGCGCCGGCGCCCGAGTAGGCTCCCGACGGCCGGCGCAAAGCGGATCCTGTTCCCGTTCATGGGCAATGCGCTGTCACAACGAGCGCTGGATGCCGCGCTTCGACTCGCGAAGGCAGAGGACGCGACACTCGTTCCCGTGTTCCTCGCACGCGTCTCGTGGCACCTCCCGATCGACACGCCCCTCCCCCGTCAGTCGAGCATCGCGCTGTCGTTGCAGGAGGCAATCGAGCAGCGGGCGACGGCCTGGGGGATCCCGGTGGACGCGAGAATCGAGCGCGGACGGACATACCGCCACGCGCTGCGCCAGACGTTCGAGCACGAGCGCTACGACCGCATCGTGCTGGCTGCCGCAGCTCCCGGCAGCAACGGCTTCGATGCGGGCGACGTCGCCTGGCTGCTCGACAATGCCTCAGGGGAGATCGTCGTGCTGCGTACCGCTCACGACAAGACGATCGAGCCCCCGGCCCGGCGGGCGCGCCGCCGACGCCACGCGGTCCCCGCGGGCACGATCGCGCACGTGAGCTGAAACTCAGTCGTGCAGCCGGAACGGGAGCGTCGCTACGATCACATCAGTGCGGCGACGGAGCGTGGTTGCAAGCAGCGCCCCGCGCTGATTGTGGAGGATCTCGTGACGGCGCTTACGTGGCTCGATCTCGATGATCAGGACGGTGATCGTCACATCGTCCTTCGGAATCGACTCGATGTAGCGAAGAACGGTCCGCACGAGCGAGCGGTGCGGATCAACGAGCACCTCGATCGGCACCCCGGACTTCCACTCATCCCACTGCCGCTTGATCCGGTCGCGCTCGTCGTCATCGCTGGCGACAGCGACGGCGACCACCGTGTCACCGAGCGAGAGCGCGGCGCTCAGCCCGCGCTCGGTGGCGAGACTGGCAGTCGTGGTCGGGACGACGACGATGCTCTCGCGGCGGCAGGGACGCGGCGGCGTCTTGCCGAGGTGCAGCTCCGCCGCCACGTCGGCGTAGTAACTCTCGATCCGCGAGAAGATGATCATCAGGAGCGGGATCGCAATCGCGACCACCCACGCTCCGGCAAGGAACTTCGTCGTCACGAACACGACAACGGCGACGGCTGTCATCACGGCCCCGGCGCCGTTCAGGATCGCCCGCCGGCGCCACCCTGATGGCCGCGTCCTGCGCCAGTGGACGATCAGCCCGGTCTGGCTGATCGTGAAGCCGATGAACACGCCGATCGTGAACAGCGGGATCAACGCGTTGGTATCCCCGTTGACCGCCACGAGCAGCAGGCCCGCCAAGATCGCGAGCGCGACGATCCCGTAGCGGTACACCGGCTGCTCCGCGCGCAGGTAGAACAAGTGCGGAAGCCGGTTGTCCTTCGCGAGCAGGCTCATCAGCACCGGCAGCTCGCCGAAGCTGGTGTTCGCCGCCAGCGCCAGCACGAGCGTGACGGCGAGGTTCGAGATGTAGAAAGCCCAGCCCTTGCCGAACGCACCGGCCGTCAGCTCCGCGAGCACGGTGACGTTATTGCGCGGCAGCACGTGGTGGATCTTGATCAGGATCGCGAGCCCAACGAGCATGACCCCGAGCAGCACGCCGAGGCTGATCTCCGTCCGCTGCGCGCTGCGCACCCGCGGCGCCCTGAACGACGGCACCCCATTCGAGATCGCCTCCACCCCGGTCACCGCCGAGCAGCCAGAGGCGAACGCCTTCAGCACCAGCAGCACACCGAGCGAGGCCTTCAACGGAAACGGCTCCGGGGAGCCGATCACCGCGACCGGGTGCGGATGGAACGGCCCGACGATGATCACGGCGAAGATGCTGAGAATGAAGACGAGCGTCGGCAGCATCAGGAAGCGGGCGGATTCGGCGATGCCGAACATGTTCACCGCGGTCAGCAGGACGAGGCCGATCAGACAGACTGCCAGCAGGTGGTGGGCGAGCCCGGGGAAGACGCTACCGAGGCTCTGCGCGCCCGCCGCCAGGCTGACCGCGACCGTGAGCACGTAGTCCACTACGACCGATGCGGCAGCAAGCAGGCTCCAGCGTCGCCCGAGGTCCTGCTTGGCGACCGAGTAGGCACCCCCACCCTCGGGATGCGCGGCGATCACCTGGGTGTAGGAGATCACCAGCAGCACCAGCATCGCGGTGATCGTCGCCATCAGGGGAAGCGTGAAGCGCAGCGCGCCCGTGCCCGCCAAGACGAGCACCGTCATCGCCGCCTGGGGCCCGTACGCAACGCTCGAGAGCGCGTCGAGACTCAGCGCCGCGAGGCCGCTGAGAACGGACAAGCTGTGACCCGAGTCCTCGCCCGGAGCCGAGCGTCGCGGTCTCATCGGAGCCGAACTCTCTCACGGGGGGCGCGCGGGCGCTAGCGCCGTGGCTTGATGATGCCGACGACCTTGCCCACGATCCAGGCGTCTGGCACGGGCCCCCAGAACCAGCTGTCGTCAGAGCTCCCGCGGTTGTCGCCGATCATGAAGTAGACACCTGCCGGGAGTGTGTCCACGGCCGGAAAGTCGCATCCGGCTCCCGCACGGCAGGGCTCGATGCGCACGCCGGACTCAGGCGCGCCATTTCGGATCACCTGCCCGCCGCGGATCTCGATCGCGTCGCCCGGCCCGGCGACGATCCGCCTGATCAAGAGTTGCCGGTCGCCATGTAACCGCGCACCCCGCCGCGGCCGGCGGGGGCGGTGGTAGTCCCTGTGGTCCGCGAGGCGGCTGTAGTCACCGTGGTCTTCGCACCACCGCCGCAGCCAGACAGAACCCAGATCGCGAGCAGTAGCGCAGCTCCTCTCACTACCTCACTCAGCTTTCCGACCCGGGCAGCGTCAGCATCGCGGCGCTTGCCGGTGGCATGTCGACCGAATATCTGCCGCCCACGGACGCTACCGCGGTCGTCTGCGGCGCGCCCGCAAGCAGCCCGCTGTCCGTCTCGGCGCCGAAGCTCTGGCCTCCAAGCGTTACGCCCGCCTTGGCAGTCAGGCTGGGTGCCGAGAGCCGCTCGAGCGTGGCGGACGCTGACGCGGACGGGATGCTCACCGCGACGAGCCCGGCCCGCGCAGCGCTGGTATTGATCAGGACGACGCGGATCTGCCCGTTCGAGGCCCGCGTGGCCCATCCCCGAAGCGCCCCGTGAATCGCTCCGGTGAGGGTCAGCAGCCGCGCGCCGGCGGGCGCGGCCTGCGCGAACATCAGCAGACCGTAGTAGTCGGGACTTACCTGCCCCTCCCATTGTCCGTCTACCTCTTTGAACGTGAACAGCTTGTTGCTCGAGACCGGGGACGTGTGGAAGTTCACGCCGTCGACCCCGACGCTCGCCATCGCGAACAGGGTATCCAGCGACCACAGGCTCGAGGCGAACGCGTCACTGACGCCGGACTCTCCCCCACATGCGACCGAGTTCATCTCGTCGATTCGCAGCGCGCGGCCGCGCGCGTGGGCGAGCGCAACGTAACGCGCGACGCCGTCGGCGAGCCCACGCGAGGATGACTCGGACAGAAGCTGGGCGACCGTCGGGTGCGTGGAGGTGCCACAGCGCTCGAGCGGGTAGCTGTGCAGGGTCACGAGCCCGACGCGCGGCTCCGCCGCCAGGAACTGCCTGAGCTGCATTTCCCATGCCGGGGAGCCAGTCGCCGGGCCCGCGAGCGGCGTCTGCGGGACCGCCCGGGCAATGCTCGAGAAGTCGTGCGCGAAATCCCCGAAGTCGTACCCCGGAGGGCGCCCGGGAACGGGGCGTCCAGCAGCGTTGTGGTACCAGGAGAACGCCCCGTAGAGCTCGGGTTCGTTGCCGATCTCGAGTGCCGCGATCGATCCCCGTCCAATCCCGTCGATCAGGGCGTTGGCCTCGACGGCAGCGACCCTCGGGCTGTCTGCCTCGAGGTTGATGCCCAGGATCAGGCGGCCGTTCACCGCCGTGGTGAGTGCGCGGGTGACCTGAAGCCAGCCGGGGGTCAGCGTGTACCTCACCCAACGCGGCTGACGCATCCCAGGAACGGGGTACCAGGTCCAGTCGGTGCTGTCGCCACCGATCCTCAGCACCGGCCGCTGACCCGGTGCGAGGTTTCGAATCAGCTGCTCGAACACGGGGTCGATCGCCTGCGGGTCATCGCCGGCGTAGGACTCGATCGCCGGGATCTCGGTCGAGATCCCGAGAAATCCCGCCGGGATCGCTCGCCCTCCCGTCGCACTCCCGACGCTCACGAGAGTCGCCCCGGCGTGCACCGCGCTCGCACGGGCTGTGGCGTGGAGGAGCGCCGTACCCGCACCGAACACGGCGAGCGTGGCCAGCGTCGCGGCGCGGGCGCGAAAGCGATTGGTGGGTAGCTCGTTCACGGGCGTCCGGGCTGCAAACCCTTGGCATTGCCAAGTGGATTTATCGAGTATGCAATATTTCGCAGGATCGGCGCTGTCGGCAGCGATCCAGCCGAAGCCCGCCCACAGAAGGTCAGGAGGCCGTCTATGTTGCATGATCAGCTGGCATGGTTCGTCGCCGGGCCAGTACTCGGACTGTGCGCAGTTGCGTGCCGTGCGCTCTTCAATGGGCGTCTCGGCGTCACCGGCGGCTTCTCTGAGCTGGTCAGCAAGCTGAGCCGCGGGAGCTTCAAGTTCGATTGGCGGGGGTGGTTCGCGATCGGGGTCTTCGCCGGCGGAGCCGTCTTCCTGGTCCTCTGGGGTGGCCCGGACTTCCACGGCTACGGCTGGATGACCCGTACCTTCCACGGTTCGGCTAAGTTCTGGATCCCGATCCTGCTCGTCGCCTCCGGTCTGTTGATCGGTTTCGGAGCCAAGCTGGCGGGTGGCTGCACGTCGGGCAACGGCCTCAGCGGCACTGCGGCGTTCTCGCCGGCGAGCCTAGCTGCAACGGCGACGTTCTTCTCGACCGCGATCGTCGTCAGCTTCCTGATCAAGGCGGTGATCTAGATGCGCGTACGGATCGCTGCCCTAGCGATCGGTCTCGTGTTCGGGATCACGCTCTGCTGGAGCGGGATGAGCAGCCCGGACGTGATCCGCGGTGCGCTGCTGTTCCAGCAGAGCTACCTGTTCCTGTTCTTCGCGGCAGCCGTCGGGACAGCCGCATTGGGGCTGGCGCTCCTACGCAGGCGCGAACGGAGGGCACTGCTGATCGACACGCCCCTCGTCTGGACGCGCGACTCGCCCGCACGCCGCCACATCATCGGAAGCGTGCTGTTCGGCATCGGCTGGGGAGTCGCGGACGCGTGCCCGGGGCCGATCGCGACCCAGATCGGGCAGGGCATCGGCTGGTCGGTGTTCACCCTCGTAGGGACGGTCGCCGGGGTGTACATATTCCTCCGCCGATCGCTGCCAGAGACCGAACCGGCCGTCGACGTCAAACCCCGCGCGAACCCGGCGATCACCGCGGCCGGCGGCTGAGCACGGCGGCGTCTGGCGTCCGGCGTCTGCGGTCAAGGAGAGTCGATGGCGAAGCGAGTGTGTTTGCAGGTTGCCGTGCTGCTTTCGGGGGCGGCGTTCGTCTCGGGTTGCGGTAGCGGCGGCAGCTCGGCCGCGTCCAAGACGCCTGCGACGACGAGCGGGTCCTCCGCGTCCACGGTGGCCACGACGTCCTCCTCGAGCGCCGCCGTCGAGCTGACCTGTGAATCCCCCTGTCGCCACGGACGTTCGCGCAGGGGCCGTTCGACCGGCGATCAGGTCGGCGGAGACCGGAAGCGGCTGTGGTTGGGTCAGGCGGCTTGTTCGGCCTG
>Ga0302325_10014425_pt1 | contig 16816 bp, 14 predicted proteins | sample Palsa_T0_2_FD_201948 | JGI IMG/M metagenome (GOLD analysis project Ga0302325, IMG submission 201948) | Peat permafrost microbial communities from Stordalen Mire near Abisko, Sweden - Palsa_T0_2 | ecosystem: Environmental > Terrestrial > Soil > Palsa > Peat permafrost | place: Sweden: Abisko... | reverse complement strand
CGCGCAATCCAAATTGATGAAGCCAACCTTTCGATGGATCGCTAACGCCTGCTCATAATACTCGATGGCCTTGCGCGGATCCCCGCTCTCCTTGATTACGTCGCCCAAATTGCTCAGGCTCATGGCGTGATCGCGGCTCACGGGAGCCAGCCGCTCGTGGATCGCCAACGCCTCCCGCAGGTATGCCTCAGCCCGGCCCAAGTCTCCTTCGCGGGTGGCGAAATCGCCCAGATTGGTCAGGGCCGTCGCCATATTCAGTTCGTCCGGAGGCGCCCTGCGGGCAAGCTCCAGGGCCTGCTGCGTATATTCTTCGGCGCGTGCCAGATCTCCCCGGCTGGATGCCACTATACCGACGTTGGAAAGCATGGCTGCCGCCTGCCGGCCGCTGGGGTCCAATTTTTGCTGGAGGGCCAGCGCCTGCAAATAATACTGTTCTGCGCGCTCCTGGTCGCCGCGGTCCGACGCAATCAAGCCCAGGTTGTTCAGGCTGGCGGCCACCGGCAGACTGTCCGGGGCCGTTTCCTGCCGCAGCGCCAACGCCTGCCGGTGGTATTGCTCCGCCAATAGCAGATCGCCGCGGATCTCCGCCCGCAGCCCAAGATTGTTGAGCGAATTGGAAGTGTCCAGGCTGCGCGGAGCCAATCTCCGGCGCAGCGACAATGCTTGCTCATGATACTGCAATGAGAGATCCTCATCACCGGCTACTGCCGCGGAATTGCCAAGTTGGCTCAGGCAGATCGCTTCCGCCAAACTGGCGGGCGCAGACTTCCGGGCCTGGCTTAAGGCCTCCAAGAAGCAGTCGCGCCCGCGTTTCCAGTCGCCCTGGGCCGTGAAAACGCTACAGTGCTCGTACATGAGACGCCATATGCCCTCTGCTGAACCAGACGGTGCCTGTTGGATCGCTTGCCGAAAAGCCGCGTCGGCTTCGGCGAATGCGCCCCGCTGGAGCAGCACCCGCGCCAGTTGATATTCGATCCAGGACGGCAGCCATGGCGGGTCGCCGGGACTAACCCGGCCAGCCAGATGGCGCCAGGCCTGGACCGCCTCCGGCAACTTGCCGCTCTTCTCCAGGGCCCGGCACTGCTGCCACAGCCCCGTCAGGTCGGGCCGCAGGGCCGGACGTACTTTGACACCCGTAATGCCATTGCGGAGTGTCCAGGTGCTGTCGCTATCGTGCCGCAGCGTGCGCAGTGTGGCAGTCCCCCGCGGGGCGCGCTCGGTCTCGAACTCGTCCCAATCGAAGGGCGCCCCAATTGTCCCGGCCAATGCTCCTTGCTGCCAGCCTGTGATTCGATCGCCCGGCTTGACTCCCGCACGATCCGCCTCCGATCCTCGCTGCACCTCCTCAACAACCACGCCGCAAACCGCCGACGGTTGCACACGCGTCCGAACGACAAGGGAACGCAAGCCCCAGGCGGCTAGAAGTGTTGCGAGCAACAGCAAGCTGTTGCCAATCAACCAACGCTTCATTTAAATCACCTACTTCAGTCGCTTTTTCCGCATGACCGCGAAATCGTAGCCTGCGGCCGGTTCAAGGCCGCCAGAGGCGGTCGCGCCGAGGACTTCGACGGTATAATCTCCGGCTTGCAGCAGATTGGCCGGTAGGTCCAACTCCAGATGCCGGGCGCCAGGACCGCCACGCGGCTGGAGGTCGTGGAACTTCCGCTCGAACGACCCGGCCCCCCGCAGCGTGGCCCGGTAGCTTCTGTACAAACCTTCCGGGACGTTCATCAGTAACCGGACCGTTCGGTAGCCATCGACCATAATCGCGTGCTTGGGTGCATTTGAGCCACGCTCGGTAGACGTGAGCGGGATGGTCAGCACGGCTGGGATCGCATCGCCGACGGTTTCCCGCTGGGACCTGCCGCGATAAACGCCGATCGCCAGGATGAGCACCAGGGCTGCCATCGCGACTGCCAGGGCCCATCGCCATCCGTGGCGCCAGCCTTCGAAAAACGGGACCCGCGGGGCGGCCACGGCCACGCGCACATCGGCGCGAAAATCTGCGTCTTGCAGCAGTTCCGCGAGGACCGCTTCTTCCGCGAATGCGTTGTAGAGATCCTGGCCGGCCAGGATCGCGTCCAGGAATTGCTGCCGCTGGCCGGCAGACAGGCCGCCGTCAAAGTAGCCCGTCAATAACTGTCTGGCCCCGTCGCGGCTCACCGGACTTCTCCCATCGCGTTGCGCAGGCGCTGCAGACAGCGAAAATACGCAGTGTCCACCGCGCTGGGTTTAGCCTTGAGGCGCGCGGCGATGTCTTTCGTTTTAACGCCGCTCAGACGCAATCGCAACAACTCTTTGCAGCGCTCGCCGGATTGCCGGATGGCCTGCAGTAAGAGCTGTTGAAGCTGCTTATCGATGAGGGTGGCTTCGGGATCCCGGCCCGCGGGGTCCGGTGTGGCTTCGGGTATTTCCACCGCGCGGCTGGCATTCGACTTGCGCCGCCGCCAGTTCATGGCCAGGTTCGCACAGATCCGGGCGGAGAGTTTGAGTATCTCGCCCGAATCCGCGACCTCGGGATACCGGTTATGTAGAACCAGCAGGGTCTCCTGGGCAATATCCTCGGCATCGTCCCCACATCCCAGATATGTCGCGAATCCGACAATTCTTACGCGGACCGCGTCCAACGCGCCAGTATTCGGCCCGTCCATTCAAGGGCACAATTATACCGCGCAATTTGCCCGGCAGGCTGAACTACGTTTCACCGTAGGGCGGGCAATCATGCCCGCAGCCGGCTCTCAGCCGGCTCCTGGAGATTGGCCATTTCATGCTGCTGTTGGATCACTGATGTGGCGCACGCACCCTGCGTGCCGCGTCGCCACTCATGGCGATGCGCCGGGCGTAGCCCGGCGCCACGCCGGCGATATTGCGCCGGGATGAACGGACACGCTAGTATCACAGCAGATGCGCAAGGCGGTTCTGGTTGCGTTGGCGGTGGCGTTGCTGTCGGGGTGCCATCACCACAAAGTCGCGCAGAACCCGCCCCCGCCGCCCGCGGCTCCGCCGACCTCTCCCGCCCCGCCGGCGCCGGGGCCTGCCGCCGTTGAATCCGGCGAAACGGGCTTGGCGAGCTGGTATGGCCACCCTTACCATGGGCGCGCCTCGGCCAGCGGCGAAATCTACGACATGGAGCAGATGACCGCCGCGCACCGCACGCTGGCCTTTGGCACCGTGGTGCGGGTCTACGATCTGGACAACGATAAGGCGGTGGATGTGCGCATCAACGACCGGGGACCGTTCGTGGATGGGCGGGTGATCGACCTGTCGCACGCCGCGGCGCGGGCCATCGAGATGATCGGTCCGGGCACGGCGCGGGTGCGGCTTGAGATTCTGAGCGTGCCCGCGGCCGCCGGCCCGGCTTACTTCGGGGTGCAGGTGGGCGCTTTCCGGAATCGCGACAACGCCGAACGCCTGCGCGGCGCCATGGAGGCCAAGTACGGCCGGGCGCGCCTGGTCGTGCGAGCGGACACGCCGGGCATGTGGCACGTGGTGGTGGGGGCGGAACCCACCCAAAATGGCGCCACTTCTTTGGCCGATCGCATCCGGAGCGAGAATAGTTCCATCACATCGGCACTTGTAGTTCGAATAGACTCTGTGTAATCAGAATAGTCCGATGGGGGTTACGAATACGCACGGCCCAACGGGTCTGATTGGGCGGTCGCCCCAGATCGGCGAACTGCGCCGGCTCATCGAGAAACTGGGCCGTACGCGCGCCCCGGTCCTGCTGCTGGGCGAGAGCGGCACGGGCAAGGAGGTGGTGGCGCGCGCCATCCACTACGCCAACCCGAGCGGCGAATTCGTGCCGATCGACTGCGGTGCGCTGGTAGGGCCGCTGGTGGAAAGCGAGTTGTTCGGCCACACCAAAGGCGCGTTTACGGGAGCGGCGGAAGCCAAAAAGGGCCTGATCGAAGTGGCGGATGGGGGCACCGCCTTCTTCGACGAAATTGGCGATCTGCCGTTGGACATGCAGGTGAAGCTGCTGCGGCTGTTGCAGGAGCGCGAGTTCCGGCCGGTGGGATCGTTGAAGCAGCACAAGGTGAATATCCGGGTGATCGCCGCCACGCATCACAACCTGGCGTGCGATGTGGAGCGGAAGGTTTTTCGCCAGGATCTCTACTACCGCCTGAACATCGTCAGCCTGCGGTTGCCGGCTCTGCGCGACCGCCGGGAAGACATCCCGGAACTGGTCCAGCATTTCCTGCAGCGGTTCGACGCAAGCCACAGGCTGACGCCGGAAACGCTCGACGCACTGATCGAATACGACTGGCCCGGCAATGTGCGCGAGCTGCAGAACTCCATTGAGCGCATGGTGGCTCTGAACACGGGCCCCTGGCTGCACGTGGCGGACCTGCCCTCCGCGTTGCAGAACCACCGGGCTGCCGACCCTGCGTTGACCTCCGCTGCCGCCGCGGGATCGGAAGCCGGACCGTTGCCCGTGGTGCATATGCCGCCGCGCGCGACGGACCTGTTCCTGCCGGAAGTGGAGAAGCAGACCATTCTGCGAGCCCTGAAAGAGATGGGCGGCGACCGGGTGAAAGCGGCCGGCAGGCTGGGCATCGGGCGCACCACGCTGTACCGCAAGCTGAAGGAATATAAAATCGAGAATTGAACATCGCGCTAGATGCGACTTATGGGGTGGGCCCGGACCTGTCCGGCGTGGGGGTGTACTCGCGCGAGATGCTGGCGGGTCTTCCGGCGGCGCACCCCGAAGCGCGGTTCGCGTTCTGCTATCGTCCGCATCGATTCCTGCGCTCGTTCGGCGAACGTTTGCCCGCCAATGCCCGCCGGTTCCTGTTGAGCGAGACGCGCGCGCCGCGATCGGTGGACGTTTTTCACGGCCTCAATCAACGGCTGCCGCACGCGCGCCTGCGGCAGGCCATAACCACCTTCCACGATCTGTTTGTGCTGACGGGAGATTACTCCACGCCGGAATTTCGCCAGCGGTTCGCGGCGCAAGCGCGGGATGCGGCTAACCGGAGCGAGCGCATTATCGCGGTGTCGCACTTCACGGCGCGCCAGGTTGTCGAACTGTTGGGCGTGGACGAAGCGCGCGTGCGCGTGGTGCATCACGGGGTCGGGGCGGGGGCGATCGCAGGTGTGGCGCGGGAGAAAATCATTCTGCATGTAGGAGCCATTCAGCACCGAAAAAACATCGCGCGGTTGGTTGAGGCGTTCGAGAGCGTGGATCGCGAATGGCGGCTAGTGCTGGCCGGGTCGGCCGGATACGGCGCGGCGGAGATTATGGCAAAGATCGACGCGGCCCGCAGCCGGGATCGGATTCGGGTACTGGGGTATGTGCCGGCAAGCGAACTGGCCGGCTGGTATGCGCGGGCCATGGTGTTCGCATTTCCGTCGCTGGACGAAGGATTTGGGATGCCGGTACTGGAGGCCATGGCCGCGGGAGCGCCGGTGATCGCGTCGAATCGCTCGGCGGTTCCCGAAGTGGCCGGAGACGCGGCTTGGCTGGTGAATCCGGAAGACGTCGAAGAGTTGGGCGCCGCGCTGGTGGAATTGACGCGGGATCCGGCGCGCCGGGCGGAACTTTGCCGTCGCGGTATGGCGCGCGCCGCACAGTTCACGTGGGCGGAAGCTATCGAAAAAACCTGGCGGGTCTATGCGAGCTAGTCGAGTTAGTTAATCGAGTTAGTGAGATTGCCGGCTTTTCTTGAGAGTGACCAAAGCGTAAGCGCGCGGTGACCGGGTCCATCGAATGGCGTACTGGTACGGCCTTTTCGTGATACACCCAAAAGATCTTTACAAAACTCTCGGGCATTGTTATCCTGCTGAAACATGTCGGCTTTGCTTCTGCCCAGAGAGCTCTCACATGGCGGCCCCGTCGCGATTGCCGCCGCCATCCGCCTTTATTGATGGGACTCTACGCAGACGGTCGCTATTTGTTCCAAGTCGATCTAACCAGTTAGTGTACTGTAACCTTTGTAACGGGAGAATAACACAATGACTCTTAGAAAACCTCTCGCTAAATTCAGCTTGATCGCTTTAGCGGCACTATGTTGTTTCTCGATATCAGATAAAATGGCGGCCGGAACGAAACCGGAAACCGCCCCGATCATCACTTATGCGGCCTCCGGGACTTTCGCGTCGACGCCAACCAGTGGGGACGATACGCTGAAGCTGGCGGGCGAGCCGTTCGAGGTGAGCATCGCGGTCAGCGCTTCTACTGCGCCTAGCCAGAACGGGCCAAACTGGGCGGTTTACAGCAACCTGAAGCTTACTGGAACTGTCCATTCCGGATTGCTGGGACCCACGCCGGTGAATATCGCAAGCAGCCAGGCAAGCATCACCCAGGCGATAAACCCTGGCCAATATGATTTGTTCTCCATGCAGGCGCCCATCAAAGTAGTGGGGATTAGTCTGACGATCAAAGCCCCAATCGCCATGCAGCCAGGGACGATTCCCAACCAGTTGCTGCACCCATTTAGCGCTATCGTGCTGGCGCCCGGCAACGCGAGCATGAGCTATTCCGATGGCACGTCCACGACGGTGCTTGCCATCCAAACCGGATCCTTGGCCGCTACAATTCCATCAGGGTCGGTGTCGCCGGGATCCCGCTAAGCCGCAGTTATGAGGCCAAAGTGGAAATCCCGACCGTCAACGTTTGTCGAATTGCAGCGCTGCTACTGAGCGTGCCGGCGATGGCGACGGCCCAGAACGTCGCCATAGGCGCTTATCCCGTCGGGCCTCCCAATATCAGTGGCCCAAATGCGATTACGTTGGGACCTGACGGTGCGGTTTGGTACACCCTGGGCAGCGGCAGTATCGGCCGCATGATCGGGACGGCCGCCTTTACCGAGTATCCCATTCCCACGCCGAATAGCGCTCCCGAGGGAATCGCGGTGGGCCCCGATGGGGCGCTCTGGTTTACCGAATCCGCCGCTAATAAAATCGGACGCATCACGACCGCGGGAGTGGTCACTGAATTTCCGGTGACCACGGCGGCTAGCGAGCCATACGGTATCGCTCTTGGACCGGACGGCGCGCTCTGGTTTACGGAATATGCCGCCGACCAGATCGGACGTATCACCACCGCTGGAGCGATCACGGAATATCGAAACACTTACGGCGCGTATCCGTCCGGTATTACGGCGGGTCCGAATGGCGCACTATGGTTTACCGAATCCACCCAGGTTGGGAGCATCGGCACTAACGGGGCGATTAGCGCGTGGGAGGTAATTTGCACTTCCAATTCCCCGCAAGCGATTGTAACCGGCTCCGATGGCGCGTTGTGGTTCACCGAAGGCTGCGCCAACACAATTGGGCGCATCACTACGGCAGGCGCGACCACTGAGTACCATGCATTCGGTACCGCTCCCCTGGCGATCGCGGTGGGAGCGGATGGCGCGCTATGGTTCACCGACTCCTTAAGCAACACGATCGGCCGGATAACCACGGCCGGGTTCGTCACCGATTTCCAGGCGCCGCCAATCAATTTCGAGAATACCGGAACCACCGGGATCGTCCTGGGACCAGACAGCGCGTTGTGGTTCACGGAATTTGGCGCCGGCATGGTTGGAGAGGCGGTTTTTCTGAGCGCCAACCTGATCGCCGAACGCACCGTTGGGCACCCCGGCCCCGGCGCGGATGGAACGAGCCTGGGTTTTAGCGGCAGCATGTTCGCCCCTAACGAGGATGTGGAAATCTTTCAGAACGGCATCGGCTCGGCCGAGTTGACATGGGCGCAAGCCGATTCGAGCGGGTCCTTTAGCAATACGGTGACCTCCCGGGAACTTCCGAATACTCCATTTGGATATCGGATATTTCTGGCCGCCGGCAGGACCAGCGGAAAGATCGGCGCGGCAGGTTTCTCGGTTACCTCCGAATTGATTGCGAATCCGGTTTTCGGGAAACGCGGCAGTACATTCACGCTCTCCGGGTATGGATACGCCGCATTCGACACGGTGCAGATCTATTGGGGGAATCCGCGCAGTTTCCTGGGTACGGTGGCCGCGGATATAACGGGAACTTTCAGCAGTGGCAACTTTACGGTTCCCGCGGACGCCGCAGTCGGTGTGAATCGCGTACAGGGGACTGGGACGATGGTTCCCGCAGCGAGCGACGAGGCTCCCTTCAGGGTGCAGTAGGACCGGTCGCGAGGTCGGCGAGCCAGGGACGGTGCGGATAGTTAGCGGACTTCGTCGTCGACGGCGATCTTGAGGGCTTTCAGAAAGCGATGATCCTGCGTCGTGAATTTGATTTTTCCGGCGCTCTCGAACCCGCGCTTGCGCTCCGGCTCGGAGGCCGGCTCATCCTCGGCAACTTCGTCTCCTTCATCGCGCTTGTTGAAGCCAATCGTGGCTTCCAGCACCAGAAAAACGTCGTACCCCGCGCGTTTGATCTCGCCGATGGCCTCGGCGATGCGGTCCGACTCGGAGAGCGAGTCGTTGATCGCGTTCCCCAGTTCCTGCATTAGGTTCTTCAATGGCTCGTCCACAACGACCTCCCTCTATATTGTGGGATGCGACTCGATTACGTCTCGTTGCATTTTCAGATCGCAACCGCCGTACCCGTTTAGATTGTAGTGGAGCCAACACGGCTTCACAAGCTCTCCATCCATTTTTTTTATCGGCATCCCAGACCGAAACCAACAGGTACCATTACTTTTGATAACATAGTGATGTTGTGCCTAGGCGTAACATTTATCGAGACGGAGCGCGATTCTACAAAGAGGGTCGGCGGTTCCTGGGTTTTGTGGTACCCGCGGTCATAAAACCGGCCCACACTCTTTGGCACGAACTGATCGGATTCATCTTCGTGCTGATGGCCACCGCCTTTGTTTTCTCTGGTTTCCGCGCTATCCGCCAATTTGACGGCAGCTTCGGCTCGGTCCTGCGGCTGGTGATGCTGGCCTTCGGCGTATGCCTGTTGGGCGGATTTGGCATCTCTTCGTTCCTGCGGGCCCGCAAGATCTCGCGCTCGTAAGCGGGCCCCGCGCCTGCCTGCCCCCTGGCTACTACGTGTGCATTTCCATACCGGCAGGCGGGCCATCGTAGACCTCGTGCAGGGACTCCGCTGCCGGAGACGATTTTGGGCGGAGGCCCAGGCGATGCATGAGCCGGCCTACGTGATCCGGATCGTAGCGTATGGAGAAGCGCGCTTCGATGGCGTGCGCCAGACGTGCGGTGGTCCAGCGATCCGTTTCGAAGCCGTGCGCCCGAGGGCCCGCGGCGAACATCTCGCGTACTTCCGCCATCTGGCTGGTGGATAGCCGGCTGGGGCGTCCAGGCGCCTTGCGTTTGCGGAGGCGCTCCAAACCCTGCCCCTCCAGAGTGCGATACCAGCGGGAAGCCGTGGTCCGGCTGACCCCAAACTTGCGGGCCACCCGGGCTTGCGTGATTCCCTTCTGCAGGTCCTCAGCAGCTTCGAGGCGCCTGCGTTCCATTTCATCGCGACTTAATGTAACCGTAACGGTAGCGTACATTCCTCGCGCGCGGTGTTTTGGCCAGAGCAATATCAATATACACTAAAACATTTTCGATGTAAATTGATTTTTCACGCCCGGGGCCGAAAATCCTCGCGCGCCGCGTTACGCGTCCGCCACCTTAATGACCAGCTTGCCGAAGTTTTCGCCGCGGAAGAGCTTTTGCAGAGTATCGGGGAAAGTCTCCAGGCCTTCGACGATGTCTTCGCGCGCCTTCAGCTTGCCCGCCATCGCCCAGCCGGCCAGCGCCTGCATGCCCTCGGGGTAGCGCGCGGCATACTCGAACACCACAAAGCCCTCCATCCGGCCGTGATTGACCAGCAGCGACATGTAATTGCGCGGTCCCTGGATGGCTTCGAGATTGTTGTACTGCGAGACCGCGCCGCAGACGATGACGCGCGCGCGGCGGGCCAGCATGGACAGCGCGATATCCAGAATCTCGCCGCCCACGTTATCGAAATAGATGTCGACGCCTTTGGGGCAGTGGCGCGCGAGCGCCGCGCGCACATCCTCATGCTTATAGTCGACGGCCGCGTCGAAGCCGAGTTCTTCGACCACATAGCGGCACTTTTCGGGGCCGCCGGCGATGCCCACCACGCGGCAGCCTTTGATCCTGGCAATCTGTCCCACGACCGCACCCACCGCGCCGGCCGCGGCGGAAACCACCACCGTCTCGCCTTCCTTCGGCTGTCCGATATCGAGCAGTCCGAAGTAGGCGGTCAGGCCCGGCATGCCGAGCGCGCCCAGAAAACGAGGCAGGGGGGCTAGTCGCGGGTCGACCTTGTTCACCTCCTTGGCCTTGGCGATGGCGTAATCCTGGACGCCGGTCATACCAACTACCGTGTCGCCCACCGCGAGGCTGGGATCGCTCGAAGCCACCACGCGGCCGATGCCGCCCGCGCGCATTACGTCGCCGATGCCCACTGGCGCGATGTAAGATTTGCCGGCGTTCATCCAGCCGCGCATGGCGGGATCCATCGAGAGGTATTGAACCCCGACCAGCACTTCGCCGGGACCGGGATCGGCGGCGGGCGCGGTGGTGAATTCGAAGTCGCTGCGCTTGACCATGCCAACGGGGCGGGCGATCAATTTGAATTGGCGGTTTTGGAGTGTGCTCATAGGCTTTCAGGGTCGCACGAATTCCGGCGGCCTGGGAGGCCGCCGCAGCGCGAGGCGCCGCCCCACTTCAGGCTTCAGACCACGGCTAACTGGTGGTCGGGACAATCCAGGTTCAGGCACGTATACAAATCGTCGATCAGACCCGTACCGTGCTTGGCCAGGAACGGGAGGATGGAGTACAGCCGCTCTTGCAGGTGGCGCTTGGGATAGACCAAGCCGGAAAGATAGGCGGCGTCGCGGCCCACGCGGGCATCGCGCGCCATGGTTTCGCGGCCGATTTTGCTCTCCATCTTGGCGAGTTGGTAGAGCATCTTCTGGCGGCTCTTGTCGAGGGCGGCGGCCAGGGTAGCGTCGAAGCCGGCCAAGTCGCGAGCCAGACGATCGACGGACTGCTCCACCGCCGTTTTGGTTTGCGCCAAACTGCCGTGCAGGGCCGGCGGGATCAAGCGCGCGGCGATGCGGTCGCGCACGGCATCGTCGCCGTGCACGCAATCCGCCAGGGTCAATCCGTAGCGCAACATCAGTTTGCGGGCGCGCTGATCGAGCAGCGTGAATCCGGCGCGGTGCAGGGCGGCGGGCATGCGGCCCAGGATGGCGCGGTAGATTACTTCGGATTGCGCCAGGTAAGCGAGCTCGGCCGGGCCGCCGATGTAGGCCAGCGTGGGCAGCATGGAATCCTGCACCACCGGACGCAGCAGCGCGCTGGGCGAAAGCGAGGCGGCGCGATCGGTCAATTCTTCGGTGGAGAAGCGCCGGCCATTTTGCAGATAGTCGGAGCCGAAGCGGCGGAGCGTGTAGCGGCGGCCGTTTTCCAGCAGGAAGACTAGAGACGTTTGCGGCTCCACGTGCACCTGCGCGTGATAGCCGGCCGCCTCCAGCGCGCGATTGCGCTCCAGCAGCGCGGCAGTCAGTTCCGGCCCGGCGGCCAGCGTGGCGCGAATGGCGGGTGCGGCCAGCTCGCGCATGGCGGGCGCCATGGGATCGACATGCAGCAACCCGTAATGCGCCAGCAGCCTCTTGAGCAGCGCGCTGAAAGCCTCGCCCATGGTGCGGCCCGGCTGGTAGGTTTCTTCGACCAGCGCGGAAACCTCGTCGCCGAACGGCAGGCCGGCCAGCGCCGCGCGCAATTCCGCTACCGGCGGCTGGCTCAGGACGAACTGGCCAACGGGCTGGCTGGATGCCGGCGAGTGGGGCTTCTCCAGCTTGATGGGTTGCTGTCCCGCATCGAACACCCAACAGTGATTGACTTCGGCGAAGTCGTGGTCCTCGGTAGCCAGCCAGAAGACCGGCACAGCCGGTATGCCGCGGTCGGCGAGACTGCGCGCCAGCTTCACGGCGGAGAGAGCCTTGTAAATTGTGTAGGCAGGGCCGGAAAACAGGCCGACTTGCTGGCCCGTAACTACCGCCACCGTGCCTTCGCGCGCCAGTTGTTCGAGCGCGGGGCTGTCGCCGTTCTGTAGCCGCAGGGCGGCCACCAGGGCCGCGCGCCGCTCGGGCGGAAAGCGCATTTCCCGCGCAATGGATTCGTAATCGGCGGCGATGTGGGGATAAAAGGACCGCACCCGATCGGGATGGTAAGTGAAATCCGCGAACAGCTTGCTAGTGTGCGGCAAATCCGTGTAGCGGATACAGGAGCAGTCCATAGCTCAAGGTTGAGATGACTCTAAGATACGCAAAGATGCAAAACGGCTGGTCCGGGGGACCCGACCCGGAGGGTCCCCCGGCCGAGGGCCTGCCCCACAATTGCTCAGCCTGCGGGGAGGATTTTCGTTATGTCGTTGTATAGCACGAAGGCCACCAGCATCATGATGAAGACGAAGCCCACCTTGAATACGGCTTCCTTCACGGACATACTCATGTCGCGGCGCATGACCATTTCGATCAGCAACATGACTACGCTGCCGCCATCCAGGATGGGGAGAGGCAGCAGGTTAATCACGGCCAGGTTCAGGCTGACCATGGACATCAGCATGATGAATGCAGACGGGCCCTGTCTGGCGGCCTGCCCGGACATCTGCGCGATCCCGACCGGCCCGGTGAGCGATTTGGCCGAGATGCGGCGCTCCACTATGCGCTCCAGAAAACGGAAAATCAGGCCCGCGCTACGCACGTTTTCCTGAACGGATTCGCGCACGGCATCGGGCAGGGAGAGGCGCGAGGTGACGATGTTGAGCTTGGGCTCGACGTAGGCGCCGATGACCCAACGGGGCTGCCCATCGGCGCCGCTCCAGACGGGCTGCACGGTGACTTCGCGCGGTTGGCCATTGCGCTGGAACTCGATGGTGACCGGCTTGCCGCCGCTGCCGCGAATGATTTCGTGGAAGCGAACGGTGGCATGGATGGGATGTCCCGCGGCGGTCAGGATCAGATCGCCCTGCTGCAAGCCTACCTTCTGTGCGGGCATGCCCGCGGTGACGGGACCCAACTGTACTTCACCCTTTTCGGTCCAGCCCGCCGAACCCACGCCGGAGCGCTCGTCGAGCACCGGCGTCACGGTGGCATCCACGTCTTTACCGCTACGCTCGACAGTTACGTGCATGGGACGCGAGGCGCTTTCGATTTCTTTCAAGACCACGTCGTCCCATGTGGGATTGCGCTTGCCATCCAGCTTGACGATGCGGTCGCCTTCCAGGATGCCGGCCCTGGATGCCGGCGTGTTGGGCATCACGCTGCCGATCACCGCGCCGTTATCGGCATCCACCACTTTTTGATACTTCACCATGTAGAGGCCGGTGAGCAGCCCGACCGCCAGCACCACATTCATCAGTGGACCGGCCACCACGATGATCATTCGCTGCCATCGGGGCTTGGCCAGAAAGCCGCGCGGATCGTTGGCGTTTTCATCGCCCGGCAACTCGCCCGCCATCTTCACGAAGCCGCCCAGGAAGAAGACCAGCGAGACGCGGTAGTCGGTCTCACCGCGGCGGAAGCCGAACAGGCGCGGGCCGAAGCCAAAACTGAAGGTGTCGACGCGAACGTCGAAAAAACGCGCCGCCCAGAAGTGGCCCAACTCGTGGATGAGGATCATCACACCGATCAGGACCATGAACGAGAAGACGGTTCGGATAAGCTCCATATGATTAAACCCTTACTGGAACGGCTTGCGCGGCGCCGGCCGTTTGGCGGCCGGCGAGTTCGCGGGCCAGCGCACGCGATTCCTTGTCGATTTCGAGAATGTCGCCCACGGTGTGAGGTTGGCGGTTGGGCATCCGGCTGAGCGTCTCTTCCACGAGCGCGGCTATGCCGGGAAACCCGATTTCGCCCGCCAAGAAAGATTCGACGGCCACTTCGTCGGCCGCGTTTAGGGTACAGGTTGCAGACGCGCCCGCTTCCTGGCATTGGTACGCCAGTTTGAGCAGGGGGAAGCGGTCGAAATCCGGAGGTGCAAAGTCCCAGTGGCGCGGCTGGCTCCAATCGATTTTGGGGACCGGCGCCTGCCACCGTTCAGGCCAGGTGAGCGCGTATTGAATAGGCATGCGCATGTCCGTCGCCGCAATCTGGGCAAGCACGCTGCCATCCGAATACTCGATCATGGCATGTACAGTGGATTGTGGATGAATCACCACATCCACCTGGGAAGCGGCGAACCCGAACAGCCAGCAGGCCTCGATCACCTCGAAGCCCTTATTCATGAGCGTCGCGCAATCAATTGTTATGCGCTTGCCCATCTTCCAAGTTGGATGATTCAGGGCTTGAGCGGGAGTCACGAGCGCCATCGCTTCCTTTGGGGTGTTGCGGAAGGGGCCTCCCGAGGCGGTCAGGATCAGCCGGGAAACCTGATCGCGGTTGCCGGCCCTTAGACACTGGTGGACGCCATTGTGCTCGCTATCGATTGGCAGCAGTTCAGCGCCGCTCCGCCGCACCGCGTCCATGACCAGCCGTCCGCCCGACACTAGTACCTCTTTGTTCGCCAGCCCCACCCGTTTGCCCCGGCGCAGCGCTTCGTAGGTGGCTTCCAGCCCGGCTACGCCGACGATCGCCGAAACCACCATATCGACTTCCGGAGCGGTGGCTGCATCAACCCGGGCGGCAGCGCCGAAAGCCAGCTCTGGCCAGTTTGGACGCGGCAAGCCGGAATCGGATAGTCCAGCGGCCAGGCGATGCATGCCCTGGGAGGTGGCGAGGACCGCGACATTTGGCCGGAACTCTATGATTTGTTGGAGGATAGCATCGACGTTGTAACCGGCAACTAAGGCATAGACGCGGTAGAGATGGCTATTTTGGCGGACTACGTCGAGCGTATTGACGCCAATGGAGCCGGTCGATCCGAGCAGGGTCAGGCTTTTCATTTCAAGCAGTTGCGCGGCTGGTGCCATCATAGCACAGGGGCTTGGCGCCGGGTTGCGGGCTATAGGTTCCGGGTGGTGGGTGATGGTTTTTTTTGAAGACCCTTACCCTTTCGGGCGCCGGGGAGGTTGCTTCAGGGGTCTTTTATTTAGAGGTTAGTCTCGCTTTGGTGGGAGTTGCCTCCCCGGCTTAATTCCAATATTAGAATATCCGGTTTGGGAATGCAACAGTTTTTTGTATTTCCTTGAATGGCGGGCGGCGAGCGGTGATTTATAGTACCGTTTGCCAGTCTGACGTGGCGCACGCTCTCAGCGTGCCGCGACCGCACTCTTGCGGTCGCCGCGGGCGCAGCCCGCGTATGCCGGGCTTCGCCCCGCGCTCGAGTTTCTACTTTTCACCGTGGGGCGGTTAACCGTGGCCGCAGCCGGCTGTCAGCCGGCCCCGCGCGAGCGAAGCTCGCGGGTAAGCCGGGCTTCGCCCGGCGCGACTGCAAGAGTGCAGTCGCGGCAGGCAAAGTGCCTGCGCCACGCCGCTTGGAGGTGTTCGCGGTATGGTAGAAAACGTGGGTCCGCACGCTCCCATTTCCGATGCTTCTCTGCGCACTTCCAGCAAGCGATTGTTGCCGTGGCTGGTGGCGGTGGCGTTTTTCATGGAGTCGCTGGACACGACGATTTTGAACACGGCCGTGCCCACCATCGCGGAAGCGCTCCGGGTGGCTCCCCTGAGCATGAAATCGGTGCTGGCCAGCTACACGCTGAGCCTGGCCGTTTTCATTCCGATCAGCGGCTGGATGGCCGACCGGTTCGGCACCCGGCGCGTGTTTGCCTCCGCGATCGGGCTATTCACGCTGGGATCGCTGCTGTGCGGCATATCCAAGGACATTCATGTGCTGGTGGCGTGCCGCATCCTGCAAGGCTGCGGGGGCGCCATGATGGTGCCGGTGGGCCGGCTGACGCTGGTGCGGACCTTCGCCAAATCCGAACTGGTGCGCGCCATGAGTTTCGTGGCCATTCCCGGCTTGATTGGCCCCATGCTGGGACCTATTTCCGGCGGGCTGATTGTCGGCTATTTTCACTGGCGAGTCATCTTTTTCGTGAACCTGCCGATTGGCCTGGCCGGCTTGTACATGGTCTACCGGCACTTACCGGATTACCGTGAAGAACATACTAAACCGCTGGACTATGTGGGGCTGATCCTGTTCGGCTCGGGCGTCGCGCTGCTGTCCTATGTGCTGGAGGTGTTCGGGGAACATACCCTGAGCACGCGGGAGATCCTGGGCCTGTTGGCGATTTCCTTCTCGCTGCTGGCGGGCTACGGACTGCACTCGGCCAAGACCCCATTTCCCTTACTGTCGCTGACCCTGTTTCGCATCCGCACGTTCCGCGCGGCAGTGAGCGGAAGCTTCTTCACGCGCATCGGCATCGGCGGCATCCCCTTTCTGTTTCCGCTGCTTTATCAGGTTGGGCTGGGTTTCACACCGATTCAATCGGGCCTGCTGCTGATGCCGCAGGCCATTGCCGCGATCAGTTTGAAAATGACCATGCCGTGGATTCTCACGCGCTTTGGCTACCGCGCGGTGCTGCTTTCCAACACCGCGATCCTGGGTTTGCTGATCATACTGTTCGCCACCATCGGACCAACCACACCGGTCTGGCTGATTGTGGCGCAGGCATTCTGCTTCGGCTTCTTCAGCTCGCTGCAATTTACGAGCATGAACACGCTGGTTTATGCCGACGTGCGCGAGGAGCAGACGAGCAACGCCAGTTCCATCGCCAGCACCATGCAGCAGATGTCGATGAGCTTCGGTGTGGCGTCGGCGTCGCTGGCGACGGCGGTGTTTATTCCGGATCGCTTTCACGTCAGCGCAGGGGAAATGATTCATGGGATTCACCAGGCGTTTTTTGTGCTGGGGGGATTGACGATTCTTTCGACGATTATTTTCGGCGGATTGCAGAGCGGGGACGGGGACAGCGT